>Ga0255098_1000091_pt1 | contig 30079 bp, 25 predicted proteins | sample Colum_Atlam_RepC_2_FD_188440 | JGI IMG/M metagenome (GOLD analysis project Ga0255098, IMG submission 188440) | Freshwater microbial communities from Columbia River, Oregon, United States - Colum_Atlam_RepC_8d | ecosystem: Environmental > Aquatic > Freshwater > River | place: USA: Oregon... | reverse complement strand
TCTTGACCTATACTAAAACTATACAATATTAAATTTTTAAGTAAATTATATTTCTAACAAAATCAATTAATATATTTGTAGGTAATTGATTTTTTATTTATGCGCTGTATTTTTCTTTTTTTATCCATTCTTACATTCTCTCAGCAAACAAAATCTGTTGATTTTATAAGTTGCGATGCCTTATTGTTTCCTGATGCTAAAACTAAATCAATTTCTGGAACTGTTCATTATTTATTCGAAATCAAGAATAATATTGATTCCGTAAAAATTGATGCAAAAAACATGATATTTTCAGCGATTTATATAAATGATAATACTAAATTAAAGTACAAGCTCACAAATGACCATATAATTTTATATGATGGACTAAAAAAAGGGTTTAACGGAATTACAATTAAATATGAGGCAAAACCAAAACAAACACTTTACTTCACTGGGAAAGGCGAGCATATGCAAATTTGGACACAAGGTCAAGGGCGCTACACTAGCCATTGGTTACCTAGTTTTGATGATGTAAATGAAAAAGTAATTTTTAAAATAAGTGTTTATTTTGATAATAAATTTCATGTATTGTCTAATGGAAATTTAGCAAAGAAAGTAGCTTCTGTAAAATTAGGTGAAATGAAAACATTGTGGGAATATGAAATGCAAAAACCCATGTCTTCTTATTTAGTCATGCTAGCCATTGGAAATTTCGAAAAGCAGACAGCAACCACCAAATCGGGAACGCCTTTAGAATTTTATTTAGAAAAAAAAGATTTTTTAAAATTTAAACCCACCTATCGCTATTCTATAGAAATGTTCGATTATTTGGAACAAGAAATAGGCGTAAAGTATCCTTGGGGCATTTACCGACAAGTTCCCGTCCGTGATTTTTTGTATGCGGGAATGGAGAATACGACTTCTACGATTTTTGCACAAGATTTTGTAGTAGATGAAATAGGTTTTAACGACAGAAATTATGTAAATGTCAATGCGCATGAGTTAGCGCATCAATGGTTTGGCGATTTGATTACGGCGCAATCAGGAAAACACCATTGGTTGCAAGAAGGTTTTGCTACGTATTATGCTTTATTGACGGAGCGTCATTTATTTGGGGATGATTATTTCTACGAAGAATTAAACGATTATGCAGAACAATTAAAACGTGCAACCAAAACAGATACGATTCCCGTGATGAATGAAAAGGCGAGTTCGTTATCGTTTTATAAAAAAGGCGCTTGGGCATTGCACGTCATGCGTGAAGACATTGGTGCCAAGAATTTTCAGAAAGCAGTTAAAGAATACTTAAAGAAACACCAATACAAGAATGTTAACACGGATGATTTTTTGAAAATTGTGAAAGATATTTCAGGTTATGATGTGGAGAATTTCAAAAAGGTTTGGTTGGAAACAGCTGGATTTGAAATGGAAATCGCACAAAAATATCTTTCTAAAAATAAATTCATTCAAGATTATTTTGCCTTAAAGAAAAGTAAAAAGTCGTTATCAGAACTAACAGAAATTCTAAAATCAGATGCTTATTATCCGATTAAACAATACATCGTATATCAAACACGAAATATTCCTTTTGAAGAGCGCAAAGTCATTTTAGAAACCGCTTTAGCCACTAACAATATTTTAGTTAGAAGAGCGGTTGCCGAATCCACACCAATAATTCCAGAAGTTTTTAAAACGCAATATGAAACGTTACTAAATGACAATTCGTATCAAACGAAAGAAATTGCATTGATTAATTTATGTAAAAGTTTTCCAGAAGAGGTTGAAAAATATTTGAAACAAACAAAAGGTATTGAAGGTAATAACGATAAAAGTTTAAAATTAACTTGGTTGAAATTAAAAATACTAAAAGGTCAAAATTCAAGATTTGATCAAGAAGTTAGTATTGATGAATTACTAAAATATGCCTCAGTAGATTTTGAAAGTTCAATTCGTCAAAATGCTTTAGAAACTTTGTTAGAAGTTAATTATGAAAATCCTAAAGTTATTGAAGCTTTATTTTTAGCTACGAACCATCACAAATGGCAGTTTACCAAGTTTGCTAGAGATAATGTTCGTTTACTACTTAAAAAACCTGAATGCCGAAGCATTGTTGAAAAATTAGTAGCAACTTCAGATGAAAAAATGAAAGAATTGTATTTGAAGTTTTTAAACGAAAAATAAAAAAATCCCGAGCCTAACTCGGGATTCTATTTAAAAAACTCTTTTCAATTCTTCTTTCAAATAACTAATTGCAATATTACTTGGCGCTTCGGTTTCAGTTAGCTCAATCATAATGGCTTCTCTTAATTTGTCTGCATCGGCAACATCTTCGCGTAGTGCATTTTTTCGAATCATTTGCACCGTACTATTTTTTGCTTTCAATACGATATCCCAAGTAGCGGCCGTTAAGTAAATTTGCTGTGTTAAATTATGCTCGAATTCGGTTTGAATATGGTGCGATAACAACGTTGCATAATCATCTTTACTTTTTCCTGATGGAGCCACTCGTAGTAATAATTGTGTTGGATTAATGCGTTCTAACAACAAAACCATTCGCTCATAAGCCTGCAAACGAATTGGTAACGCCTGTTTTTGGTTTTCACGCAATAATTCATACTTGCGTTTGCTTTCTTCACTGTTATAAAATTTTTGCATCATTACAAAAGCAACACCTCCTGTAATTAAAGCAGGTAAGGTATAAGCAGCAATTTCTAATAATTTATCTTCGATGGTCATTTTTTGTTGGTTTAATTTTATCGCAAATTAAGATTAAAAAATTTAATTTTCAAATTAGAATCTCAGATGTTTGTATTAATCTTAATAAGAGTTAATAACTTCTTTTGTATTAACCCTTTTCATGATGTATTTTTGTAAATTAGTTAAAAGTTATCGAATCCTATGAAAGAAATGCAGCGCTATATCAGCCAATTAAACGAAGCACAGCAAGCACCTGTTTTGCAGAAAGATGGTCCCATGATTGTAATTGCGGGCGCAGGTTCTGGTAAAACACGTGTATTGACCGTTCGTATTGCTAACTTGATGAGTCAAGGAGTAGATGCATTTAATATTTTGGCCTTAACTTTTACCAACAAAGCTGCCCGTGAAATGAAAAAACGTATCGCGGATATTGTTGGAACGAACGAAGCTAAAAACCTATGGATGGGAACTTTTCACTCAGTTTTTGCTAAGATTTTACGTAGTGAAGCGGATAAATTAGGTTATCCCTCCAATTTTACGATTTATGATTCGCAAGATTCTTTGCGTTGTTTAGGAGGTATCATCAAAGAAATGCAGTTGGATAAAGATATTTACAAACCAAAGCAAATTTTAGGTAGAATTTCATCGTATAAAAACTCCTTAATTACCGTAAAAGCCTATTTCAATAATCCCGAATTACAAGAAGCGGATGCGATGAGCAAAAAACCGCGTATGGGTGAAATTTACCAACAATATGTAGAGCGTTGTTTTAAATCGGGTGCGATGGATTTTGATGATTTGTTATTGAAAACCAATGAATTATTAAATCTTTTTCCAGATGTATTAGCGAAATACCAAGATAGATTTAGATATATTTTAGTAGATGAGTACCAAGATACGAATCACTCTCAGTATTTGATTGTTCGAGCATTATCGGATAGATTTCAAAATATTTGCGTAGTTGGGGATGACGCGCAAAGTATTTATGCGTTTCGAGGTGCGAACATCAATAATATTTTAAATTTCCAGAAAGATTACGAAAACGTACAATTGTATCGTTTGGAACAAAATTATCGTTCGTCTAAAAACATTGTAGAGGCTGCGAATAACGTAATCGACAAGAATAAAACCAAGTTAGATAAAATCGTTTGGACCTCGAATGATGACGGACCCAAAATAAAAGTCCACCGCAGTTTAACCGATGGGGAAGAAGGTCGTTTTGTAGCAGCCACTATTTTTGAACAAAAGATGCAAAACCAAATGTTAAATGGTCAATTTGCTATTTTATACCGAACGAATGCGCAATCTCGTGCTATGGAAGATGCCTTGCGTAAACGCGATATTCCGTATCGAATTTATGGTGGTTTGTCTTTTTATCAACGTAAGGAAATTAAAGATGTCTTGGCCTATTTGCGTTTGGTAATTAATCCAAAAGACGAAGAAGCCTTAGTACGTGTGATTAATTATCCAGCAAGAGGAATTGGTGATACAACGGTTGAAAAACTAACGGTTGCCGCCAATCATTACAAGCGTTCTATTTTTGAAGTAATGGAACACATTGATAAAATTGATTTGAAACTGAATTCAGGAACAAAAGCAAAATTGAATGATTTTGTGACGATGATTAAAAGTTTTCAAGTGATTAATGAAAATCAAGATGCTTTTTTCTTAACTGATCATGTTACGAAGAAAACAGGATTAGTTCAAGAACTTAAGAAAGACGGAACTCCAGAAGGAATTGCGAAAATTGAAAATATTGAAGAATTACTAAATGGTATCAAAGATTTTACCGAAGGTCAAAAAGAAATTGACGGCGCCAGAGGCGCATTGGCCGAATTCTTAGAAGACGTAGCTTTAGCAACCGATTTAGATAAAGATACAGGAGACGACGATAGAGTAGCACTGATGACGATTCACTTAGCCAAAGGATTGGAGTTTCCGCATGTGTTTATTGTGGGATTAGAAGAAGATTTGTTTCCAAGTGCAATGAGTTTGAACACGCGTAGCGAATTAGAAGAAGAACGTCGTTTATTTTACGTAGCTTTAACAAGAGCTGAACATCAAGCCTATTTAACCTATGCGCAATCGCGTTACCGTTGGGGAAAATTGGTAGATAGTGAACCTTCGCGTTTTATTGAAGAAATCAACGATGAATATTTAGAATATTTGAATCCAATAGATTCAGGTTATCGTTATAAACCGGTTATGGATATTGATGTTTTTGGTGATATTGATAAATCAAAATTACGTTTAGCAAAACCAACCGCAGGAACACCACCAAAATATTTAACACAAGACCAACCCGTTTCTTCAGCCAATATTAGAAGATTAAAACCGGTTTCGAGCAATTCAGGAAGTTCAAATGTTGTCGATGCCAATTTAAACGTTGGTAATATTGTAATGCACGAACGTTTTGGAAAAGGTCAAATTGTAAACATTGAAGGAATTGGAGCCGATAAAAAAGCAGAAATTCGTTTTGATGTCGGTGGATTGAAGAAGTTGTTGTTGCGATTTGCGAAATTGGAAGTGATTGGGTAGGAAAGTTTCAAGTTTAAGGTTTCAAGTTCTTTTTGTTAACTTGAAACTTGAAACAAAATTAACTTAAAACAAAAATACGATGTCAGAAATTATAAAAATATACGAAGACAAACCCAGCGAAGCGGCTATTAAAAAAGTAGTTGCTGTTTTGAAAGATGGCGGATTAGTCATTTATCCAACCGATACGGTTTATGGTTTAGGATGTGATATTACCAATTCTCGTGCGCTTGAAAAATTGGCTAAAATCAAAGGGATTAAGTTAGAAAAAGCGAATTTTTCCTTTGTTTGTTCGAGTTTGAGTAATCTTTCTGATTATGTGAAACAAATTGACACTTCGACTTTTAAAATTTTAAAACGTGCTTTACCTGGACCTTATACGTTCATTTTACCAGGAAATAACGATTTACCAAAAGAATTCAGAAAGAAGAAAACAGTCGGAATTCGTGTTCCAGCGAATAATATTGCGTTACAAATTGTAGAAATGCTTGGAAATCCTATTGTTTCTTCCTCTATTCACGATGAAGATGAGGTGATTGAATACTCAACCGATCCCGAATTAATCTTCGAAAAATGGAATAATAAAGTCGATTTGGTTATCGATGGCGGTTATGGAGATAATGTGGCTTCTACCATTATTGATTTAACAGGACATGAACCTGAAGTTATTCGTGAAGGAAAAGGTAGTTTAGATATATTATAATAAAAACGCCTCAATCACTTGAGGCGTTTTTATTATAATTCAATGGTTAATTATTTTCCACTTAAATTTTTCATTTCACTTTCTATCATCTCGTAAAATTGGTCAATCTTAGGCATAATGATAATTTTAGTTCTACGATTTTTTGCTCTATTAGCTGGTGAATCATTTTCTACTAATGGAATGTAAGAACTTCTTCCTGCTGGAATTAATTGTTTTGGATTCACACCTAACTCTTTGTGTAAAACTCTTACTATTGAAGTCGCTCTTTTTACAGATAAATCCCAGTTGTCTAATAATACGGTATTTTTAATAGGCACATCGTCTGTGTGCCCTTCAACCATACATTCGAAATCAGGTTTGCTGTTGATTACTTTCGCTACTTTAGCCAAAACGCCTTTAGCTTTATCACTTACATCATAACTTCCAGATTTAAACAATAAATTATCAGCAATAGAAATCATAATAACTCCTTTTTCAACATTGATATTAATATCTGGATCGTCAATTCCTACTTCACGTTTTAAACTAGTTACTAAAGCTAAAGTAACACTATCTTTTTTAGTTAAAGCATCTTGTAAACGAGAGATTTTTAAATCTTTTTCTTTTAAACTTTCTAACGATTTTTCAAGGTTTTCAGCCCCTTTTGTAGTCAAAGTGGTTAAATTTCCCATGTTATTGATTAAGTCAGTATTATTTTTCTTTAGAAAATCAACCTGATTTGCTAAGGCTTCTCTTTCTGTTAAACAAGTATTTAACTTAACAGTTGCCGTGTTTAATAAATCTTGGATTTCTTTGTTTTTAGCTTCTAATTCGGTGAATTTCTTTTTAGAAACACACGATGTAAGTGTCATAGTTGCTAATGTTATAATTAAGATTACTTTTTTCATAATGGTTTTTATTTTTCACAAAATTAAATAGATATTGTTAAAAAATAGCTTTTATAAACCTAAACTATTGTTAAAAGAGTTTTTCAAAAACCTTGCCATTCTTTACAAAATAGCTATAAACGATGCTATTTGTTTTGTAATAATTTGATTTTTGATTTGTTCCACGTTTCTTATAAAATTGAAAGACAAGATGATAAAATGTAAAATGCGCTTCCAAAATTGCCCAAAAATGTTTGAATTTACCTTTCAAAATAAATTGTATCCCTGCTAAACCATCTAAACACATTCGTATAAATAGGATGGGAAATAGTTGGTTTTTAGGTAAATTCTTAGTTAGCATGAACAATGAATTTCTGAAATTCAAAAACGTTTTTCTTGGATTACCTTCGTTTAAAGTAGCTCCTCCAACGTGATAAACAATAGACTTTGGAGTATATTTTGTTTTATAACCTAAATTAAAAGCGCGCCAACATAAATCAATTTCTTCTTGATGAGCAAAAAAATGATCATCAAAGCCATTTAGTTTTCGGTAGACTTCTTTTCTAATAAAAAAACAAGCGCCTGTTGCCCAAAAAATTTCGATTGCATCATCATATTGATTTTTATCTTCCTCAACCGTGTCAAAAATTCGTCCACGACAAAAAGGATAACCAAATTTGTCAATAAAACCACCAGCTCCACCAGCGTATTCAAAATGGGTTTTCTTTTTGAAATCTAATAACTTTGGTTGGATAATCACAGTTTCAGACTCATTTTCAAAAAGAGTTAAAATAGGAGCAAGCCAATTTTCGGTAACTTCAATGTCAGAATTAACTAAAGCATAATATTCTTCTTCAACAAACTTCAACGCTTCATTATATCCTTTTGCAAAGCCAAAATTACCCGTATTTTGAATAATTTTAACGGATGGAAATTGATTTTGAATCACTTCAATAGAAGTGTCAGTCGAAGCATTATCGGCCACATAAATCGTAGCTTCATCAGAAAATGCGATTACCGAAGGCAAAAACTGTTCAAGTAATTTAGCTCCGTTCCAATTTAATATAACTACTGCTATTTTTTTCAAGTGATTTTTTGTTTCAAGTTTCAGGTTTCAAGTTATTTTGGTTTTAAATAAAAGTCTTCCAGCATCCCATCATTTATATTCTGGAAGTTCTTTCAAGAAAACATATTTCTCATTCTCAAAATCCATTTGGCAAAAATAATGATTTAATCCATTAGTAACCATTAAATATTTAGCTTTCAAAACTAAATTATAACGGGCAATTTGGTCAAAAGTTTGTTGAGAAATGGGAACTTCGGGTGCTTTGCATTCGATTAATAAAAAAATTTCACCATTTGGTTGAAAAACCACACTATCATATCGTTTGCTTAAATCGTTAATTTTGATTAATTTCTCAACGTTGATGTAGGATTTCGGATAATTTTTATCTTGTAACAAAAACTGAACCACGTGTTGACGCACCCATTCTTCTGGAGTAAGAAGAATAAATTTTTTTCTAATTTCATCAAAAATAGACACTTTATTTTCACTATTTTTGAACCGAAAGGAATACGTTGGAAAATTCAAATTTTGCATAGTTCAAAATTAGTTAAATATTACAAACTGCCAACTATTTACTGAACACTGAATACTAAATTATGGATGAAGTAATTCAAATTACAAAAGATATAAAAGCCGGAAACATCAAACCTATTTATTTTTTTATGGGTGATGAACCTTATTATATTGATAAATTGACTGAATTTATCGAACAAAATGTGTTACAAGAACACGAACGCGATTTTAATCAAACTATTTTGTATGGGCGTGATGTTACGATGGACGATGTTGTAGGCAATGCTAAACGTTATCCTATGATGGCTGACCGACAAGTTGTAATTGTTAGAGAGGCACAAGAATTATCGCGACATATTGATAAATTAGAATCCTACGCAGAGAATCCGCAACCAACAACTGTTTTGGTCTTTGCTTATAAATATAAGTTGTTAGATAAACGTAAAAAAATTACCAAGCTTTTAGACAAAGTTGGCGTCGTTTATGAAAGTAAAAAGTTATACGAAAATCAAGTTGGCGATTGGATAAAACGTGTTTTATCAGGTCAAGGTTATAGTATTGAACCCAAAGCAGCCGCTATTTTAGTAGAGTTTTTAGGAACCGATTTGTCTAAAATCAATAACGAATTAGATAAAATGAAAATTATTTTACCAAAAGGTCATACGTTTACTCCAAAAGACATTGAAGCGAATATCGGTTTTAGTAAAGATTACAACAACTTTGAATTGCGAAAGGCTATTGGTGAAAAAGACCAATTGAAAGCCTATAAAATCATCGATTATTTTGCTCAAAATACAAAGGATAATCCAATTGTAGTTACTACTGGATTGGTGTTTGGTTTCTTTTCTCAATTGTTGCAATATCACGGTTTAAAAGACAAATCACAATTTAATGCGGCTAAAGTTTTAAGAGTGAGTCCTTATTTTGTGAAAGATTACGAAGTAGCATTTAGAAATTATCCTATGAAAAAAGTAAGTGCAATTGTGGCAACTTTGCGCGATATTGATGTAAAAAGTAAAGGGGTTGGTGCTTCATCAATGTCACAACACGATTTATTAAAAGAATTATTGATTAAAATTTTCAATTAATTGAACGAAATAAAAGTTTTAAAATTTGTAACTTCGCAGTCCTAAAATTTTAAAAAAATTTAGCAAAAAAACAGGTAGTATGGGAATGAATAAAAATACAATATTGGCTTGGGCAACTTTCATTATGATTTTGATGGGATTGCTTTTAATTGGTTTAGGAATTTATCGTTATGCAGATGTAGCTGGGTGGGGATTTTCAGCCGTAGGTGTTGGTTTCTTTGCTATTGCATGGGTTTTTAATGCCTTAAAAGGAAGAGTTTAATTGAAGTAAAAAGTATACGATTTTATACAACTATAAATAATAAACATAAAATTATGTCAGACGATAAGAAAGTGATTTTCTCAATGCAAAAATTGAGTAAAAGTTATCCTGGAGCAGATAAACAAGTATTAAAAAATATTTATTTGAGTTTTTTCTATGGAGCAAAGATTGGTATACTTGGTTTAAATGGTTCTGGAAAATCATCGTTATTAAAAATTATTGCAGGTATTGATAAGAATTATCAAGGAGATGTAGTATTTCAACCAGGTTATACAGTTGGGTATTTAGAGCAAGAGCCACAATTAGATGAGACGAAAACAGTACTTGATATTGTTCGTGAAGGTGCTGCAGAAACGTTTGCTTTATTGGAAGAATTCAATAAAATTAATGACGATTTTGGCTTGCCAGAAGTATATGAGAATCCAGAAAGAATGGAAAAACTTATGGATCGTCAGGCAGAATTACAAGACAGAATTGATGCTTGTGGTGCTTGGGAAATTGATAATAAATTAGAAATTGCAATGGATGCGCTTCGTACGCCTGATCCTGAAACACAAATTAATGTATTATCAGGTGGAGAAAAACGTCGTGTAGCTTTATGTCGTTTACTTTTACAACAACCAGATGTATTATTGTTAGATGAGCCAACCAATCACTTGGATGCTGAATCAGTTCTTTGGTTAGAACAACATTTAGCTCAATATTCGGGAACGGTAATTGCTGTAACACACGATAGATATTTCTTAGACAACGTAGCAGGCTGGATTTTAGAGTTAGATAGAGGAGAAGGTATTCCATGGAAAGGGAACTATTCATCTTGGTTAGACCAAAAATCTACTCGTATGGCTCAAGAAGAAAAAGTAGCTTCAAAACGCAGAAAAAACTTAGAACGTGAATTAGATTGGGTACGTCAAGGAGCAAAAGGACGTCAAACGAAACAAAAAGCACGTTTACAGAACTACGATAAATTATTAAACGAAGATCAAAAAGAACTAGACGAAAAATTAGAAATTTATATTCCTAATGGACCGCGTTTAGGAACTAATGTAATTGAAGCAAAAAATGTAGCAAAAGCATTTGGCGATAAATTATTATATGACGATTTAAATTTCGTTTTACCTCAAGCTGGAATAGTTGGAATTATCGGACCAAATGGTGCTGGTAAATCAACTATTTTCAAAATGATTATGGGCGAACAACAAGCGGATGGTGGTACATTTGAAATTGGTGATACTGTAAAAATTGCCTACGTAGATCAGTCGCACTCTAATATTGATCCAAACAAAACCTTATGGGAAAATTTTTGCGATGGACAAGAATTAATTATGATGGGCGGACGTCAAGTAAATTCTCGTGCCTATTTATCTCGTTTTAATTTTGGCGGAAGTGATCAAAATAAAAAAGTAGCCACTTTATCAGGAGGTGAACGAAATAGATTGCATTTAGCGATGACGTTGAAAGAAGAAGGAAACGTATTGCTGTTAGATGAGCCTACAAATGATTTAGATGTGAATACTTTACGTGCCTTAGAGGAAGGTTTAGAAAACTTTGCTGGTTGTGCGGTTATTATTTCTCACGACAGATGGTTTTTAGACAGAGTTTGTACGCATATTTTAGCCTTTGAAGGCGATTCGCAAGTGTATTGCTTTGAAGGAAGTTTCTCTGAATATGAAGAAAATAAAAAGAAACGTCTTGGTAAAGATGTAACACCAACCCGAATTAAGTATAAAAAATTGATTCGATAATTTATAAAAAAAACGCTGGTTAATACCAGCGTTTTTTGTTTTTCTTTGAAGCTTCTGATTTTCTAGAATTTGAATTTGGATTCATTTTGTTTTTATTTCGTAAATCAGGTTTTGCTTCTGGGTTTATTTCTTCGTCTTTCCAGGTGTAATCATGCTCTGTAACGACTTTAACTTTCATTCGGATTAATTTTTCAATGTCTAACCAATAGGCTTTTTCATCTTTTCCACAAAAGGAAATGGCTAAACCAGAATTTCCAGCTCTTCCTGTACGACCAATTCTGTGCACATAGGTTTCAGAAATATTAGGAATATCAAAGTTAATTACAAATGGAAGTTGTTCAATGTCAATTCCTCTAGCCGCAATATCGGTGGCTACTAAAATATCAATTTCCTTATTTTTGAATTGTTCTAACACACGTTGACGTGCATTTTGTGATTTATCTCCGTGAATTGCTTCTGCTTTGATACTTGCTTTTTTAAGTACTTTCACAATGTTATCAGCGCCGTGCTTTGTTCGTGTAAAAACTAAAGCATTACTTAAACTTTCTTGAATAATCAACTGCTTTAAAAGTAAACGCTTATTATCTTTATTTACAAAATATACTTTTTGAGAAACGTTTTCAGCCGTACTTGAAATTGGTGTAACCGAAATGTATTTTGGACGAGTTAAAAAGGTATCCGCTAATTCTCTAATGGCTAATGGCATTGTTGCAGAGAATAATAATGTTTGTCTGTCGCTTGGGGTTAATTTAATAATTTTTTTTACATCATTAATGAATCCCATATCTAACATTTGATCGGCTTCGTCTAAAACTAAATGATGCATATGGTTTAAATCAATAAAACCTTGTTTGTGTAAGTCAAGCAAACGTCCAGGAGTAGCTATCAAGACATCAATACCATTTTTAAGTTCATTTACTTGCGACATTTGATTTACACCTCCAAAAATCACTAATGACTTTACATTGGTATATTTTCCATACGTTTTAAAACTCTCGTCAATTTGTATGGCTAATTCTCTTGTAGGTGTTACTACTAAAGTTCTAATGTGTTTTGCTTTTTTAGCTGAACCTACAATTCTGTGAATTAAATTCAGGATTGGGATGGCAAAAGCACCTGTTTTTCCAGTACCTGTTTGTGCGCAGGCTACTAAATCTTGTCCTGCTAATATTTCAGGAATGGCTTGCTCTTGAATAGGAGTAGGATTTGTATATCCTTCCTCTTCTAAAGCTTGTTGTATGTTGTTGTATAATTTTAAATCGTTAAATGTCATAAATAAATAATTTTTCCATTGAATTAGCTCAACGAGGTTACAAAGATAGTGTTATTTTAGGGAAATTGGTTTTTACCCGTTTTTAGCTTTCATGAAATCAGTAATTAATGAAGCTATTAATTTACCTGTCAAATGATTATTTTTCGAATCGTCAAGCTCTGGTGCACCTTCGCAAATATGAAAATAAGACGCATTTTGATGTTTTCCAAAATAATACACAAAATGCCTTGCTTTGTCCACACTAAAACCACTTAAAGTCATAGCGCTGGATGGAATATTAGGAATAGCATCTAAATCTAATTCCACACCAAAAGGTTCGTTTTTAATAAAGTTAAGTGCATTTTCTAATTCGACTTCGAAGTTTTTTTCACGTTTTACTTCAACTTCTTCATAGGTAACATACTTTACTCTTGAAGTAAGTTCTTTTAAGGTATTGAAGACACTTTTAGAAACGAAGTTTTCATGCAATCCAAAAACAAAATATTTTTTTAAGAAACCATCTTCAAATGCATAACTAAATCCGTTACCTGAGTGGCGACCTTCTAAAATTCTAAAATCGGTATGGGCATCAAAATTTACAGCGTTTACGGGTTTTCCTTTGGCTAAAGCTAACCCTTTGATATTACCGTATGCATTATTGTGTCCGCCACCAACAATAATTGGAATTTTACCAGCATTACAAATTTTATGAACAATATGAGAAACTTCAATGTCTAATTGTTCAACTAATTGAAATAATTCTTTTCGATGTTCTTTGTTGTTAGCATCTAAATTTTGAGCTTTTTCAAGTTGTTTAGTAACATTCAGTTTACCTAAAACCAATAAATTACTTCCTTTACAAAATTTATTATGTTGAATATTTGCTAAACTACTAAGAGCACTTTCATAAGCAGAAGCAGCACCAACTCTGCCTAAATTTGCCTTTACACCAATGTCTTCAGGAATTCCAAAAAGCACAAATTTAGCTTCACTATTGGTTATAAAATCAATAATATCAGTATCTTTTGGGATAGTGATAATTTTTTCTCCAAATTTTATTTCACCACTTCTATGATTGGTAATTTTTGCTAATTCGTTTTGGCTTAAAAGTATAATGTTTTCCATATAAGTTATAAATGCATATTCAAAAGTACTATTTTTAAATAAAAATCATTTAAAATTTAGAAAATACTTTAAAAATTGTATTTTTGGGCAAACTTACTAATAACATTAATAACCATACAATGGAAAACAAATCAAACAATTCTGGATTAAAAGCTGCTGTGGTAGTTTTAGCTATACTTTTTTTAGGAAGTGTAGGTTACATTTTTAAACTTACCTCAGAAAATAAAGAAACTGTTACATCATTAACAACAGAAAAAAATACTTTAGCTGAAGAATTAAAATCAAAAATTGCAGAGTACGACACTATGATTGCTGATAACACAGCATTAAAAGACGAATTGCAAGCAGAACAAGCAAAAATGGTAGCTTTATTAGAGCAAGTAGAAAAATCGAAAGGTGATACTGCTGCTATGGCAAAGTATAAAACTGAATATTTCCGTTTAAAAAGAGAAATGGATAATTTAGTTGCTGAAAATAAAGTGTTAAAAGAGCAAAATGTTGCTTTGACTTCAAGTTTAGATAGTACTAAAGTAGTTTTATCAGATGCTAAAAAATTCAATGATACTTTGTTAACTCAAAATGAAGGATTAACAAAAACAGTTGAAAAAGGTTCTAAATTAGCAGTATTAAACTTAAAAGTTTTAGCTGTAAAGCAAAAAAGTTCAGGAAAACAAATTGAAACAGATAAAGCAGGAAGAGCTGATAAATTAAAAGTTAGTTTTTTAATTGCTGAAAATCAAATTGCTAAAACAGGAGCAAGAGAATATTATGTTCAAATAATTGATAGTAAAAGTAATATTTTAGGAGAAAAGAAAACGATTCCAACAGGTGACAAAACATTAACTTATAGTTTTATTTCTACTGTAAAATATGAAAATAAAACGGTACAAGTTAACGAAGAAGTTGCTGGAAAAGATTTTGCTAAAGGAACTTACTTTGTGAATGTATTTGATAAAAACGCTGAATTAGTTTCTAAAACTAGTTTCGAATTGAAATAAGCGTTTTATACAATTTTTAAAAGTCCAATGAGAGTATTATTTCATTGGACTTTTTTATTAGATGTATTTTGCCAAATAATTTCCCAAACCAACCGCTGTAATGGTTAAGACGATTGAGCTTATAATATAAAGATATGCTGTAACTTGTTGGTTACTTTGGAATAAGTTGTAATTTTCCAACGCAAAACTTGAAAAAGTGGTAAATCCTCCACAAAAACCAACAATCAGTAAAAATTTCAATGGATGATTTTCCGGAAAATATTTCCCTAAATAGCCAATGAATAATCCAATTAGTAAACTTCCAATAATGTTAACTAAAAAAGTACTAAAAGGAAAAGAACTTTGAAAATATTTTGTTGTTGCCCAATGGGTTATATATCGGAAAACACTTCCAATTGCACCACCAATTCCGACTAATAAAATAGTTTTTAGCATATTAAATAAATTGTCCTTCAATCATTACTTTGTCAATTAAATTCGTTCCAAAAGCATACGGCAATTGGTAAAAACTCATAATTGGTTTTGTAATGATAATATTTGCTTTTTTTCCTTTGGTGATACTTCCGTGGGTTTTTGAAATTCCCATGGCATAAGCTCCGTTAATTGTAGTAGCATTGATAGCTTCTTCTGGTGTCATTTTCATTTTGATGCAAGCCGTAGCTACCACAAAATTCATATTTCCAGATGGAGTAGTGCCAGGATTGTAATCGGTTGCTAAAGCTAGTGGTAATCCGGCATTCATCATTTTTCTTGCTGGAGTGTAGGGAATACTAATGAAGTAAGAACAACTTGGTAATGCTACAGGCATTGTTTTACTGTTTTTTAAAACTTCAATATCTTCATCAGTTACAATTTCTAAGTGGTCAACCGATAAGGCTCCGTTTTCAACACATGCTTTGATTCCGTCTATAGCGGTAAATTGGTTGACGTGGATTTTTGCTTCTAAATTGTATTTTCTACCAGCTTCCATGATTTTTATGGTTTCTTCAACTGAAAAATAACCTGTTTCAAGGAAAGCATCAATATAATCCGCTAAATTTTCGGAAGCAATTTTGGGTAACATTTCATTGATTATCAAATCGATATAAGCCGCATGATTTTCTTTATAATCTATTGGAAAAGCATGGGCTCCAAGAAACGTAGCTTTTATCGCAATCGGATAATTTTCTTTTAAACGTTTTATTACGCGCAACATTTTCAATTCGCCTTCCACGGTTAATCCGTAACCCGATTTAATTTCGACTGCTCCGGTGCCTTGTTGCATCACTTCTTCTAAACGTAATTTTGATTGCTCGTAAATTTCGTCTTCTGAAGTTTCATTTAATTTTTTAGCCGAATTTAAGATGCCACCGCCACGATTAGCAATTTCTTCATACGATAAACCATTAATTCGATCAACAAATTCTTGAATTCGGTTTCCTGCATACACTATATGCGTGTGACTGTCTACCCAAGTTGGTAAAATTACTTGTCCGGTTGCATCAATAACTTTAGCTTCTGAAAGTTCTGGGCAGTTTTCCATCGCACCAAAATCAGAGATGATATTGTTTTCTATTAAAAGGAAGGCATTGTCAATTTTAGGTAGAATTGCCATCTCGGCACCCGAAACTTTATCAATATTAGCTTCTCTTATTTGTAATAGTTCTTTTATGTTGATAAATAGTGTTTTCATCAAAAAATAAATTTCAGTAAAAATACTTCTCATTTTTAAAAACTCCTATCTTTATATAAAATTTGTTTGTTTTGAGAAAAATTAAATATAAAAAAGGAAGAAAGGTTCAGCCAAGTACGCTTGAATATACAGGAATTCATAAAGATGTAGCAACAGAAATGCAGCTTTTTGTTTATGATTTAAATGATGTTACTGAATATCAGCAATTAGAACCACAAGATATTGACTCAAGTATAGAAGCTACTAAAGTAAATTGGATAAATATTCACGGATTAAATAATCATGCATTTATTGAAAAAGTAGGCGCAAAGTTTGAAGCCGATCATTTTATAATTGGAGATATTTTAAACACGACAAAACGAACAAGGATTGAGGAATATCATAACATATTATTTTTCAATGTAAAGTCGTTATTGCCATTAAAAAAATCTGATAATATTAGTGTGGAGCAAATTAGTTTCTTATTAAAAGACAATGTTTTGTTATCGTTTCAAGAGAAAAGAAGCGATTTTTTTACACATATTAGAGAACGAATTAGATCCAATTCAGGCGTTGTTAGAACAAAAAAGGCAGATTATTTGTTATATTTATTATTGGATGCCATTATTGAAAATTTTTACATTACTATTGAAAGTGAAGAAAATAAAGTGGACGATTTAATTGATTTATCAAAGAAAAATACAAATCCAGAAGTTTTAGAATTGATTGAAAAACATCGGGATAATTTCAATTTTTTAAAACGTTCAATTATACCATTGCGCGATTCGTTATATTCTATAAAAAGTATTAAGGATGACAATGTTTTTAATGATATTCAATCAGAAAATTTTACTTTCTTTTCTAGATTACATCAAAAATGTTTAGAACTTTTAGAACAAATTGATTCTGATTTGATTACACTTGATAGTACTTCGAATTACTTTTTTTCGGCACAGAATCATAAAATGAATCAGGTGATGAAAACATTGACGGTTGTTTCGATGTTTTTTTTACCGCTAACATTCATAGTTGGAGTTTATGGACAGAACTTTAAAAATTTACCTGAATTAGATTGGGAGTATGGATATTTTATTATTTGGGGAATTATGTTGGCGGTTGTTGCTGGAATGTTTATTTATTTTAAAATCAAAAAGTGGTTTTAGTTGAAAAATAATTCAGATTCTATTGTCAAAAATAAATATTCCTATTATCTTTGACAAGAATTCATAAATTCCGGAAAATATTATGTTTGAATTTCAACAGTACCTAGGTTTTTTACTTTTCTTAACCATATTAACTATTGGTTTTTGGTTGATGATATTCTTAGTAGGATTTGTTCACTATTGGTTGGGCGGAGCTATTATGGAATTGATTAAAGAGAAAAGAGCTAAAAGACAAGCTGAATTAGAAGGATAAATTTCTTTTAATTTTTAAAATAAAAAAGTCCCGATTTAATCGGGACTTTTTTTATTGCTTAAACATTGAGAATTATGGTCTTCCCATAAAATCTCCTTCACCACTATCTTCTCTACGTGGTTGTCTGTCTCTTTCGTTTTTCTGTTTATTGAAACGGTATGTAAAAGTTACCATCACTTGACGAACTCTCCATTGCATTTCACTGTAAGAGCTTACTACATTTGGAATATTTGTTTCCATTATTCTTTTTCTTGAATTAAAAACATCGCTTATATTTAAAGAAATACTTGCTTTATCTTTTAAGATATCTTTGCTAAATGCTAGATTCATCGAAGCTACACCTAATGATTTTCCTTGTGCATTGGTTTGTGGGGCATTGTAAGTAGCATTAGTTTGCCAATCGATTTTATAAGGTAATGTAATTTTAGAAGTAATTCTTGTAAACCAAGTAAACGCTACATTATCAAAGTTTTGTGAAATGGTATTTCCTAAATAATCAACATAGCTATAATCGCCTTGGGTTTCACTTCTAAATGTATTAAAGTTACCATTTAATCTCCACCATTTATATGGCGTATAGTTTAAATTGAATTCGAAACCAGCTCTATATTCTTTAGAAAGGTTAATAGGTGTACTTAAAATTACAGGAACTCCATCTACAAATAAACCTGATTCTTTTCTAATAAACTGAAAAGCATCATTTGTAATATTGATATATGCAGAAGTATTAAAAGTTAATTTACTCCATTTTTTTAAATAGCCTAAATCGATTGCATCGGTTAATGAAGGATCAATATCAGGATTACCTTGGAAGATATTAATATTACTAGATAAAGATGATACTGGGTTTAAGAAACGGCCTCTAGGACGGTTAATTCTTTTACTATAACTCAAACTTACAGAGCTTGACTCTGAAAATTCATAATTTACGGTAGCCGATGGAAAAAAGTTGTTGTATTTTTTTGTATTGTAATTGTTTAACGACAACGAATTTACTTCAATATGACTGTCTTCAAAACGCAATCCTAAGAAATAAGAAAACTTGTTAAATTTAGATCCAAATTGAGTGTAAAAAGCATTTACATTTTCAACATATTCTAACGTATTTGAGAAGTCAGAAACTGGAGTTACCATAAAATCTGTTAAGTTCTTTTGAAAACTTCCTCTATAACCAGCTTCAAAACGACCACTTTTTCCTATTGGAAGTACATAATCGGTTTGTAATAAATTTCGTTGTTGCTTATTTATGTTAGTTGTACCTTGTGTTTCTAATGATGAAGGGTCTCCTAATAATTGATCATAAATAGTTGCGAATTCATTTTCTCTATTTTGAGAAGCAGCAAAATCAACCGTTAATTTATGGTCGTCTTTTTTGAATTTTTTTGTAAAGTTTGATGAATATTCAATACTAAATTCGTCACTCTTTTGGTCGTTTAAACGATTTCTAACACCTGTTGGATTATAAGATGCATCAAAGTAATTGAAATATACATTATCTGGATTTTTCCCATCACTTTCTCTAAAGGTTAATGCATTGGTCCAAGTTAATGATTTTGATAGATTTAAATCAATTCCAAAGTTAGCGTTGTAGCCTTCGCTAATTCTATCATTCGTTCTTCTTTCTTCAATAAAACGACTTGTTGTTCCATCAGCATTAAAATATTCAGCATCTACTAGAGAATTTCCAGGGTTGTTTCTATAATTATATCCAATGTTAGAAAATAAATTATAATCGTCACTTTTCTTATTTAAGTTGATACTTCCACCATAGGTTTCTGGATCACCAGCGTTTACCATAATAGAACCATTAACGCCATTTGCTTTTCCTTTACGTAAAACAATATTTATGATTCCTCCTCCGCCTTCTGCATCATATCTAGCAGATGGATTGGTAATTACTTCAACTTTTTCAACGGCATCAGCAGGTAATAACTTTAAGGCATCTGCAATATTAATCCCAGCTAAGCCAGATGGTTTTCCATCAATTAAAATTTTCACACTTTCATTACCTCTTAAAGCAACAGTTCCTTCTGCGTCAACAGTTACAGATGGTACATTATCTAATACATCACTTACAGTTCCACCTTTGACCATCATGTCTTTACCCACGTTGTAAACTCTTTTGTCTAGTTTAATTTCAACTGTTGATTTTTCAGCAATAATGTCAACATCTTTCAATTGAGCCACATCAGCTTCCATTTGTATGGTGCCTAAATTGGTATCTGTAGTGAATTCTTTTTGTGGAATATTTATGTTTTTAAAAGAAATAAATTCGGCTCTTACATTGTAATTACCCGCAGCTACTTCAAATTTAAAAATACCATTTTGATCAGTAATTCCACCAGAAAGTTGTTTGGTTTTTATGTTTTCAAATACAATAGTAGCGTATTCTAAAGGAAGGTCTGTCCCTTTTTCAATTACTTTCCCAGAAATGGTAATTTTTTTACCTTCAGGTCTTTGAGCAAGTGCAGTTAAACTTATAAATAAAGTAAGTGCAGCAATAAGAAGTTTTTTGTTCATAGTTGTTTTTTCCTAGTAAGAATGCAAAAGTAACTTTTGGTTTAGCCTTACTATCCTAAATCTTTGTTAAAACTGCTAAATGATTTTGTAAATGTGTTCAATAGGTCTTCCAATTACGGCATTATTTCCTTTAACTATAATTGGGCGTTCAATTAATTTTGGATTTTCAAGCATGGCTTGAATGATTTGTAAATCGCTTAATTCTTTTCCTTTGTAATTTTCAATCCAAATACTTTCTTTGGTTCTAACGAGTTCGATAGGATGTATGTTTAGTTTTTTTATAACTTCTTCTAACTCAACTTTTGTAAAAGGTTCGACAAGATATTTTCGTATTTTAAAAGGTTGGTTTAAGTTTTCAATTTCGCATAAACCTTCTCTTGATTTTGTACATCTGGGATTGTGGTAAATAGTTATCATATTTTCTTTTTTACAAAGAAATAAAAAATAGTACTTTAGTGGCAAACTTAAGAACACTAAAAATTATGTATATAGAACAATTAAAAAACCGTAAATACAGTTTGGGAAGTTATATTCCAATTCCTTTGGGATTTATTTTATTGATGATTTTTAATTATATAATGTCTGATGGAGTTGATAGCAATGATGTTATCCAACAGACTATTAGTATGATAGGTGTTAATTTAACTTTTGTTGTTTTGGTTGGTCCATTAGCTTTTGGATTGTTGTTGGTTTTATTTTGGGTAAAATTTATTCAAGGTCAAACAATTTTAAGTTTAACTACATCACGAGCAAAAATAGATTGGAAACGCGTTTTTTTCTCCTTCTTTTTGTGGGGAAGTATTACTACTTTGATGATAGTGTCACTTTATTATACTCAACCGGCTAATTTTGTTTGGAATTTTCAACCAGAAAAGTTTTTTATTTTTTTAGTATTAGCCCTATTTTTAATTCCAATGCAAACTAGTTTTGAGGAATATCTTTTTAGAGGTCACATGATGCAAGGAATTGGATTGGCAACAAACAGCAGATTAATACCTTTAATTATTACATCGGTTTTATTTGGTTTAATGCATATTGCTAATCCAGAAGTTGGTAAAATTGGTTACATTATTATGGTGTATTACATTGGGACAGGTTTTTTCCTTGGTATCATTACACTTATGGACGAAGGGTTAGAATTAGCATTAGGATTTCACGCAGCTAATAATTTAGTTGGTGCTTTGTTATTAACGGCCGATTGGACTGCTTTTCAAACCAATTCTGTTTTAAAAGATTTATCAGAACCTTCTGCAGGTTTTGATATTCTAATGCCTGTGTTTGTTATCTTCCCAATTTTGTTGTTTGTTTTTTCTAAAGTTTATAATTGGACCAATTGGAAAGCAAAATTGACTGGTAGATTAATAGAAATTAACACCAAACCAAATGATACCTTATTATAAAAATATTCATAATCGCTTTAAAATTAATGAAATTCATTTAGACAAAGAAGCTGTTTTTCTCTTTTCTTATAGTTTAATTAAAGAAGGAGATGCATTTGAAAAGGAGTTAGGTAATTTCTTGTTAGATTGGTTTGACGACAAAGAAACCATTGAGTTAACAACTTCTGGGACTACTGGAACACCTAAAAATATTACAATAAATAAACAATCGATGGTGCATTCTGCTATTGCAACAGCAGATTTTTTTGATTTACATCCGCAAGATAAAGCATTGTTGTGTCTGCCTCCACGCTATATTGCAGGGAAGATGATGATTGTAAGAGCTATAATTATTGGATTAGAATTAGATATTTTAACACCAACTTCTCATTTAGACGATTTACAATTAGATAAGAATTATGATTTTGTAGCTTTAGTTCCTTTACAAGCTGAAAATAGCTTAGATAAGTTGCACCAATTTAAAAAGATTATAATAGGTGGTGCTAAAGTTTCAGATGAGCTAGCTAATAAATTACTATTGATTCCATCTGATATTTACGAAACATATGGTATGACAGAAACAATAACCCATATTGCAGCTAAAAAAATAGGGGAGGATTATTTTAATGTCTTATCACATGTTACTGTATCAATAGAAGCTAGAAATTGTTTAGTAATTGATGCACCAAGTATTTCTCCTGAAAAAATTATAACCAATGATATTGTTGAAATTCAAAATAGTAAACAATTCAAGTGGTTAGGACGTTATGACAATGTAATTAATAGTGGAGGAATTAAATTATTCCCAGAGCAAATTGAAGTTAAGTTAAATTCAAAATTAACTAATAGATTTTTTATTTCTGGCCAACCCGATGCAATTTTAGGAACTAAAGTTATTTTAGTTATAGAGGGTGATAAATATGAAATAGATGCTGAAATTTTTAACTCATTATCAAAATTTGAAAAACCGAAAGAAATCTTTTTTGTTTCTCAATTTTCAGAGACAGCCACTAATAAAGTAAATCGAATACAAACATTAAAAAGTATTTGTAAGTTAAAAAAAATAAAAGAAGACTAATTGTCTTCTTTTATTTTAACAAAAAACTGATTATCATAAATTTGAAAACTTTTTTTGCTTAGTTTTTTTAATTTTATTTTTTGTTCTTCGATGGTTGGCTGTAATCTAATTTTAGCATCATCAAATCCAATATCAATTGGCATATTAAAATCATCATTAGTATTATCCCAAGAGTAATATAGATAATCGCCTTTTATTTTGTATAAGAAAACAGGAACTTGGTTGGTATACAGATATTGTTGAAATATAGGTGATAAATTTATGCCCGAAGCCTTGTTGAAATAATCAATAACGGTGTCAGAGGTAATGATTTTCTTTTTAAAAGTTTCTGAATAATTGTATAAAATTTTCCACCATTTTTCATCATCCCCAATAACGTGTCTTAGAGTGTTTAATAGTAAAGAACCTTTGTAATACATATCTCCAGAACCTTCATTGTTTACGCCATATTGACCAATGATTGGTTTGTCATTTCTAACGTTTCTTGCTTGACCGTTTACATATTTCATGGCATCATTATAGCCTTTAATGCATTCGATAAATACCGTTTCAGAATAAGTTGTAAAACCTTCGTGAATCCACATATCAGCTATATCAGTACTAGTAATGCTATTTCCAAACCATTCGTGTCCAGTTTCGTGTATGGTTATAAAATCAAAAAACATCCCAACGCCGGTGCCAGATAAGTCCATACCCATATATCCTTTTTTGTACTTATTTCCATAAGCTACAGCACTTTGATGTTCCATGCCTAAATAAGGGGTTTCAACTAATTTATAGCCATCTTCCCAAAAAGGATAGCGACCAAATTTAGATTGAAAACATTCCATCATTGGTTTTACTTCCATAAAATGTTCACGTGCTTTAGCTTCGTTTTCTCTCAAAACATAATAATCCAAATCTAAATCTGGCATTTTATCTTGAATATGAACATAATCGGCAATATTTACGGTTATCGTGTAATTATTAATAGGGTTTTTAACATCCCAATCCCAACGAGTATAGCCATTTTTTAAATTTTGTGAACCTAAAAAGCGTCCGTTAGAAACGTTCATTAAGCCATTTGGAACAGCTACTTTTATTGAAGCACCATTATCAGGTTCGTCAGTTTGAGAATCTTTTACTGGATACCATAAACTAGCTCCAGTTCCTTGAACCGCAACACCTATAAAATCTTTTCCATTACTATCTTTTTTGAAAACAAAACCGCCATCCCAAGGTGCATTTTTAGCAATTAATGGATTACCTGAATAATAAAATTTAAGTTTATGATTGGATTTAGAAGCTAATTTTTCAGGAAAATCAATAAAAACTGCATCATTATCGCGTTTATAATTTAATTTCTTTATATTCCAAACAATCGAATCTACTTTCATATTTTCAAATAAATCTACTTGAATTTTTTGAGTTGGAGATACCACATCAAAAGTTATTTCATTAAATCCTTTGATGCTTCTTTGTTCCGGATTTATTGTGATGTTTAAATCATAACGCTTTACATCGTATGAAGTTCTTTCAATTCGTATTCCACCTTGAAGTGAATCACGACGCGTAAATTGCGCATTGATTTGTTGGATGCCTAGTAAAGTTAGGATGCCTAAAAAGCTATTTTTCATGAGTGTTAATTTCAAAGTTTAAAGATAAGATTTGTAATTAAAAAAACTTAGTTAATAATAATTTAATTTGTAAGGTTATTTTAAATGAAATACCAAAATTTCGATGTAATGACATTTTATAGTTTCGTTTGTTTTTGCATTACATCTTTTTAAGCTATTTATAAAATTGTATTAAATTTATAATCAGCTTTTTTAATTTTGAAAATATATGTCTTATATTGCAATAATTCAATTTTACTCATTTATTGTACAGAGCAATTAATTAATTTAAATGATTAAGACTATGTCAAGTATTCATGACAAAGAATCTAATATACATTCAATCGACTTAGTTAGTTTGGAAGATTCTTTTGATTCCATGTTAACTTATTTAAAAGACGAATGCAATATTGCATTTACTTTGTTTTCATTTGAAATAGAAAATTCACCATTCATAATTAAAAAAGGTGATTTTGAATTAAACTCGATCTCTATTAAAATTGATGAATATTCAGAAAAAGTTATACAACATAAGAAGTCTTATAATATTTTAGAAAAATTAACAAAAGAAGTTACTCTTTTAGCTATTTATCCAATAAAAACAGAGGAAAATACAGTTATTGGAACTTTAAGTTTATTGCACTTTGAAAGTAAGATATTAACTAGTTCTGAATTAAAATTGATCGAATTTACTTTAAATCAAATTCAATATTTAATTAAAGTATTTTTTAAAAATATAAAATTATCGAAAGAATTAAATAATCTGATTAATAAGTTTGACTCATTTGCTAAAAATTCTAAAGAGATCTTTTATGAACTTAATCAATCAGGAGAAATTTTATATATTTCAGAAAGTTGGGAGTCGGGAACTGGCTATACCATTTCTGAGGTATTAGGTAAAAACACTGCTGAGCATATTCACCCAGATGATGTTCAAAAAGTTGCCTTTTTTTTAAGTAAATTAGAACTCAATCAAAAATCTGAAGAGTCAATAACTTACAGAATACAACACAAAAATGGTCATTATATATGGCATTCATCTGATGTAAAGTTAGTGGAGCGTGATGGAAAATTATTTTATATTGGAAATTGTAGAGATGTAACGGATTTTATTGAAGCTCAAGAAGAAATTTCAAATCAAAAAGAATTTTACGGAAAAATATTAGACCGACTTCCAATTGATCTAGGTGTTTGGGATGAAAATCATCGTTATATGTTTTTAAATCGAGAAGCAATAAAGAATGATGAATTACGAAATTTTATTATTGGAAAAGATGATTTTGAGTACGCAATGCATACAGGTAGAGATGATGCTTTTGCAAAAAGTCGTCGTGAAAAATTCTTAAGAGCATTAAAAACAAAAGAAATTGTTGAATGGGAAGATACAATTATTGCCCAAAATGGAGTTAAGGTTTTTTATACTAGAAAATTTGTTCCTATTTATAATGAAGAAGGAAAATTTGATTTAATGACTGGCTATGGAATTGATATAACAGAAAGTAAGAAAATTAATGAAGAAATTCTTAAGAGTCGTCAGTTAATTACAAATGTTATTCAAAATGCTGCAGTTGGAATTATTGTTCAGGGTCCAAAATCTGAATTTTTAGAATACAATAAATCGGCTTGTGAAATGTTAGGATTAACAGAAGATCAAATGTTAGGAAAATCTTCTTTTGATCCCCATTGGAAAGTTGTCCATTTAGACGGGACTGAATTTAAAGCAGCAGAACATCCTGTACCACAAGCAATTCGTAAATTAATTCCCATAAATAATATTCTTATGGGGGTCCATAGACCAATTAGTAATGATTTAGTTTGGTTACTTGTAGATGCTATTCCTGTATTTGGAGATACTGGAGAATTAGAATATGTAATTTGTACTTTTAATGATATTACAGCTAGAAAAAAAGCCGAAGATGCTTTAATTGAAAGTAACGAACGTTTCAAATATGTTAGTGAAGCTACATCGGATGCTTTATGGGATTGGAATATAATTACAAACGAAATTTTTGTAGGTGAAAGTTATTCACTTCTTTTTGGATATCAATTTAAAAACAATATAATTCCTGGAGAATTTTGCGAAAATTTAGTTCATCCAGATGATAAATTTGAATACGAGAGCTCAATTGAAAATGCTTTTGCAGATGAAAGACAAAAATGGTCATATGAATATCGTTATTTAAGAGCAGATGGTACATATGCAGTTGTAAGTGATAAGGCAATTATAAAATATGATACATTAGGAAACCCTATAAGGATGATTGGAGCAATGCAAGACATTACTCAAGAAAAATTACTTAAACATGAATTACAACAAAGTGAGGAACGTTTTAAAGGGGCTTTTAATAATTCTTCTTTTGGTTCCGCTTTAGTTAATATAAACGGTAATTGGATTGTTGTTAACAAGAGAATGACTGAAATTCTAGGATATACCAAAGAAGAATTCAAAAAACTTACATTTCAGGAGTTTACTTTTCATGAAGATCTTAAAATTGATTTAGCTTATAAAAAACAATTGGATGATGGGATAATATCGTCTTTTCAATTTGAAAAACGATTTATTCATAAAGATCAATCCTTGGTTTGGGTACATTTATCTGTCTCTACTGTAAAAAATAGCCAAGGAAAAGTTCAACACTATGTTGCCCAAGTAGTTGATATTTCAGAACGTAAAAGAATGGAAGAAGAAAATCGAATATTAATTGAAGAAAATAATCGGAACAAAGCCCAGCAACTTATTGATGCTAAAAATTGGTATCGATTATTAGCCGATAATACAATTGATTTGGTTTGTTTGCATAATTTAGATACAACTTTTAAATATATTTCCCCTTCTGTAAAAGTCTTATTGGGTTATTCACCTGAAGATTTAATTGGCAAATTTCCTCAAGATTTTATACATCCAGAAGATTTAGATAAATTTAAAAATCAAATTGGAAATATTATTCAAGAAGATAAACGTATTTCAGAACAGGTAAGATTAAAAAATAGTAATGGACAGTATTTTTGGTTTGAAACAAATGCTACGCTAGTATTTGAAAATAATCTTCCGGTTAGTTTTCAATCTAGTTCGCGTGATATTACACAGCGAAAAAAAGCAGAACAAATTATTGAAAATACTTTAATTCAAGAACGTCAATTAAATGAATTGAGGACAAATTTAGTTTCTACCATTTCGCATGAATTTAGAACTCCAATGACTACTATTAGAACAAGTGCTGAACTTATATCAATGTATTTGGAAAATAATGAATTTGCCAATGCACCACTTGTAGAAAAACGAATTGATACTATAACTAAAGAAATTGATAGAATTGTAGAACTTATGGATGCCGTTTTAACAATTTCAAAAGATGATGCAGATAAAACAAGTTATAATCCTGTTGTTTGTAATTTAAAAGAAATTTGTTTAGATGTAATAGAAACTAGTTTTTCTCATCAAAAAGGAGATAGAAAAGTAGAAGTTAAGTTTGATGATTCCTTAGTTGAAATCTTTGCAGACATCAATCTTATTAAATACACACTATTCAATGTATTAAGCAATGCATTTAAATACTCTGTAGGATTTGGAAATGTAAAATTGAACCTTTTTACAAATCAAAATGAGGTTTTTGTAGAAATAATTGATAATGGAATTGGTATTCCAGAAGAAGATCAGCCTAAGTTATTTAATACTTTTTATAGAGCTAGTAATTCAAATGGTATTCAAGGTACCGGATTAGGTTTATACATTATTAAAACTTTTACAGAAAAAAATTCAGGAAATGTTAAATTAGAAAGTCAATTAGGAAAAGGAACAAAAGTAACATTACAATTTCCTCTTAACGACAAAGTATAATTACATTTATGAAAAAAATATTAATTATTGATGATGAAGTTAATCTAAGGGAAACTATCGCCGAAATGTTAATTTATTTAGGTTTCGAAGTATTTTTAGCACAGGATGGAGCAGAAGGTTTGCAAAAAATAACAGAGATTGTTCCCGATATTATAATTTGCGACGTTATGATGCCTAACTTAGATGGATATGGATTTATGCAACAACATATAATTTCTGATTATGCTCAAATTCCGGTTCTTTTACTTTCAGCAAAAGTTGAACAAAAAGATGAAGAGTATGGATTGAGTTTGGGAGTAAAAGCCTACATTAGAAAGCCTTTTACATTTAAAGAATTAGTAGGAAAAATTGAATTGTTTTTAAGTATATCTTAATTTAAAATTCAGGTTCCTTAATTATTCTTATTTCTTTATTTAAAACAGGATGAATAAATAGTAAACTTTCGGCATGTAAATACAATCTGTTAGCTTTCGTTCCATATAAATCATCACCCACAATTGGTGTTTTTAAACCTAATTCATGTGAAGCGTGAACTCGTAATTGATGGGTTCTTCCTGTAATGGGGTAGAAGTAAACTAATGTTTGGTTATTTCTAATTTCAATTTTTTCCCATTTAGTTTGCGCCGATTTTCCGTGTTCGTAACAAACTAGTTGTCTTGGTCTATCGTCTAAATCTACTCGAAGCGGTAAATCTATAAAGCCTTCGTTTTCTTCTAAAATTCCATCTAATAAAGCAATGTATCGTTTTTTAATGGTTCGCTTTATGAATTGACTTTGCAATTTTACATACGTTTCTTCATCTTTAGCAATCAGCATTAAACCCGAAGTTGACATGTCTAAACGATGAACAATTAGCGGTCCAGTTGCGTTTGGATATAATTCTTTAACCCTTTGATACACAGAATCTGATATGATTTTCCCAGGAACCGATAAAAATTCAGCAGGTTTGTTTATTACGGCTAAAACTTCATCTTCAAAAACTATTTCAATATCTTTTCCTTCCGCTGGATTTTCCTGAAACGGATTCGCTTCCATATCCAATCCTTTTAGCATGTGGGATAATAATATGGGTTCACATTTGCTTTTACAAGCTGGATAAAATTGTTTGTGCTTACGAATTTCCGATTTTGGCGATTGTCCCCACCAAAATTCAGCCATAGCAATTGGTGTTAATTGGTTTTCAAAAGCGTAATGCAACAATTTGGGAGCAGCACATTCACCAGCTCCAGCAGGTGGATTATTATTGAAAATTTCACCTATACTTTTTCGTTCACCAAATTGATTTAGAAAGGAATATTCTGCAAACAATTTTTGTTGCAAAGCACTCGATTTTAATCGGCGTTCATCTTTATATTGGTTGATTTCGTCTAAAAGCAAATTAACCTGATTTTGTGCATCTTCAATTTGAAAATTCCAATATTTGGTCATTTTTTTGAGTAAAATGCTTTCTTTTTTGCTTTCTTCAGAAAGTTTAACTTCTAATTGTTCAATTTCAGCTGAAGATAAATTGGTGAATGAAATTCGTTTTTCATCGCGTTCAATTTTCAGTTTTTTGATTTTCTCTTTCTGATTTTGAATGTCAGTAACTGCTTCGTTTTTTGTGTTTTCTAATTGCTTTTTTTATCTCGAAGTTCGTCTGAATTTTCTAAAATTTCAATTTGACGATTGATTGCATTTAAAACCTCTTCTTCTTTTCTAAAAAAACCATCTTCTTGCAACATATCAAAAATCGTTGGAACAAAGTAGGGAAGATGATTTACTCCTGCCAAT
>Ga0255098_1000089_pt1 | contig 30745 bp, 25 predicted proteins | sample Colum_Atlam_RepC_2_FD_188440 | JGI IMG/M metagenome (GOLD analysis project Ga0255098, IMG submission 188440) | Freshwater microbial communities from Columbia River, Oregon, United States - Colum_Atlam_RepC_8d | ecosystem: Environmental > Aquatic > Freshwater > River | place: USA: Oregon... | reverse complement strand
TTTTTTTTTTCTTGTTTTTTTTTTTTTTTTTTTTTTTTTTGGTTTAGTCACCTGAAAAGAAACGCCTTTTTTATTATAAATCAACTATTTTCTATTTTTGGGACAGGCTCAAATTTTTGTATTCATCCGTTTCATCTCATTGAATCGTGAACTATGAGGGAATCTCAGCGGCAGTGATTTTTGATATCCTTCCCTTGATACTGTTGTGGAAATGGAGCTCCGCAAAGTTCTGAACGGACTGACATGAGAATCTCTCCTAGGTGGTTATTTTTTCCAGGTATGTACTGTTTTGCTCCAGTTTGCTGACCTTTATCGTTAGCTCCAGGATTTCCATGGCCAAGATAGATACCGTTTCCCCAGAATCCATCCTGATCACCTGAGTCTTCGATGATGATGCTGCTACCTGTTTCGCTGCAGAGGCTAGTTCTTAAATCAGTGTGTTGACGGAACTTTTCAAATACGGCTTTACACATAATTCTTACTTTATGAGTGTTGAAGGATGGATTTTTAAAAGAAGCATAGGCTGGGTCATTTCCAATGCTATAGGCTTCTCTAGGAGTTTTTGCAGCAAGGATTGACTGAAAGGGTTTTGAGCCTTGTTGAAATTTTTGTGCTTGGTAGTAGTGTTCAGAGGTTGGCCACCTATTGCCATCGATGAGTATTCCCCCAGATTTAGTTAGATCGAAGAAGTTAGTCAAAAAGTAACTGGAGCTCCCGCTATCGTAAAATTTGTATTCAGCTCCTGGAGAGCTTGTCAAAGTTTTACCACTACTCATAGATGGGGTGGGAGAGATTACGGGAGGATTAGAGCTACTCAGGGGTAGAGAATGATCCAAATCGATAAGTAGATCAATATTTTGTGGGTTATTTCCTCCAATTCCTGCGGAGTAACTTTTTTCTTTCTGGGTTGAATGAATATTTCCCAAATTCATGGTCTGACAAGTTGAATCAGCGAGTAGGTTAGAGGCAGGTCGATTGAAATCACCTAAAATCACGACAGATGCGCTGGGGTACTGACTCTTGGCGGCTTTATTGATTTCTCCCATGATTTGGCAAAGTCTAGGAGTTGGGAGGTCAAAGGGGATGTGAGAGCTTACATAAATCTTATTCTGTTTTGAATCATAAAATGGCGATAGTTTCTGAACCGTTTTATACTCTGTGGTTCCGGTTTTAAGGCCTAAATTTGTAATAATCTGCTGTGAAATGCGTGTCTTTTCATTTCGGATTGGAGGTTGATCCGACTTTTTCAACACACCTTGTCCACCGTCGGTTGTTAAAATGTACTCTTTACCCAAGAATTCTTGTAGTTTTGACAGAAAATTACCATTCTTTGGCCAAGGCAGCTCTTGAAGTAAAAAGGTATGAACCGGAGGCCTCATCATAGTTTTTAGGGCCTCTGCTATATTTTGAAGTCTCCCTTCATACTGGGCATCAGTCTCGTTCTTAAGGTTAATGAATTTGTGATTGAAGCTGCCCGGGGTAAATTCTTGGCCTTGTTGTGCAATATTCCATGTTCCAATCTCCCCATAGATGATAGGTGCATGATCAGAGTAGGGTTTTCCCTGAGTGTAGTCTCGAGTGTAAAACTGTGCCAAAGCTGATCCAGTCTGATGGAGGGTTCCCGAGCTTCGAGGGCCTGAAGCTCCTCCTCCCGCAGCTGCAAGGATTGGGGCAATTTTTGCAGCACTTATTGGAGTGGAAGTTAATTGATCACAAGAACTGCTCGCAGGACTGGTGGGAGTGCAGGTGGTGGGTAGGTGTTGGTATTGAGCGAGGAGTTCAATGTCTCGAGGATTTTTTGAGCTCGTCCACTTAGTGATTATGGCAGGATCAAATTCAACCCATCTCGAGCAAGGGGCACCAGGGAATTGCTGGTCTAGATTTCTGAGGCACAGCTCAAGAACTCCATTATTTCTCCTCCTAAAATCAGGAGAAAGTACCTCTGTATCTGATTCATAAGTTCCATGACTTTCTCTGATGTAGCCCTGGGCTAGGAGGGCACTAAACTGCGATTGTAGATCCCTATGTCTTTTGTCGATGGCTTGGTTGCCCGTGTTGGTCACCCAAGATTTCATATTTTCCGGATTAAATTCAACCCATCTTTCTCCTGAGGCGCTTAATAATCTGATCTGAATGCCTCGGGTCGCTGGGATGATTCTAAAATCAGGACTGAGCGAAGAGGTTCCCAGAGAGGGGTTCCCAGCTCGATCTAGATGAATTAATCCTTTTGAAGTTAAATGGTTAAACTGCTCTTTGAGCTCATCTTTACGTACCTGTGCTCCCCGGTTGGAGCCAGGTAGATCCCACTTTCTTTTTTCCTCGGGGCTAAACCTGGCCAAGCTTGAGGTTTGTCCGAATTTATCTTTCAGCTCAATCAGAAGTCCACCTTGGCTATCATCCCATGAAAAATCGGATGTTAAGGCAGCTTCTACCGAATAAGAAGGAGTTGAGAAAAAAAGGTGAATCAGGAGACATGGTAAGATAAATCTTCTAGTATTCATCATATTTTTGGTTTTCCCACTTAAAATATTCTCATGAAGAAGTTCGTATTGCAATAGGCCGTATAATGAGGTGAAAAAACAGGGACCTGTCGAAGTAGTGTCCGAATTGACTCATTACAAACGGTAAGTGAAAGAAACGGTAAGTGAATTGTAAGCACTCAAAGTTCTTAGGGCGCCATCGGTTGCTTTAATCTCTTAAGTATGTTGCAGAAGGTTTTTCTTCTCTACTCATTAGGCATTAGACAACATAAAAGGGTTTGGTTTTTCATACGTACCCTGAGGCTTTTGTTTCGCTTCTTGTGTTACATCTGCAGAATCTAGGATTCGTTGATAGGATGTTTCAGGTTTATCATAATATTTTGATGATTCTGGCTTCGCTTGATTTCTTCTCATTGTATTTCATAGTTGAAATAAAGAAGTTCTGAAGTTGGTTTTAGAAAGGTATTTCTAAAAGAATATAAATTTTTTGCGAAGTGATGAAAAATGTTCGACATTTCATTGAGGATGTTTATCTCGAAAAAAGCCTTCACTCTTCCCTTATTTGTTTTAGTACTTAGGATTTTGAAGGTCGGGAAGCAAAACGCCTGCTAGAAAAATAGCGGTTTTTAATCGGTCATGCAGTTATCCGAAAATCTCTCCAACTCAAGGGGTGCAGTTCAGTGTGATCTCAAGTCTGTACGCATCTCAGAAGTTGATTCTTGAATTGCTGATATTTTATGGAAGTAAAGATAGTCTTTTTTAATGGCGAGCTTCTACATATCCTCCATTATTAGCAGGATTGTAGCCTGGTACTTCTTGTCTAGGATAGCCACGGAGAACCCGAACCATGCGTCCGTCTGCTTCGGGATAGGCTGTCTCCATGGATTGACCCTCTCTGTAGTCTGTATCGCCTCTCACTCGATATTCGCGTGGAGGCCCTGCATCTCTTCCTGCTCCAACGTTGGTAGTTTCATGAGACCGCTCTCTTAGGCGTCCAAGTCTCCAGTTCCATCTCGACCCGCACTGAGCGCAGTCCATATGATAACAGGCCTCAGTTCGATGTGTTGGGACTAAACAGTAAGGGCATGGGCGAATGTCGCTTGCAGGGTCGTGAATGAGACGATCCATTTCTGCGTCTCCCCGGCGTTCTCTTTCATATTGCTCACAGCTTCTTCCTGGGTGGCGATGATCGCATGCGAAACAAAATTCCTCATAGCACCCCTGGCATCTGTAATGACCATCACGTACCTGATCCAGAGTAATGAGATTACTACATGCAGCATTACTGCAAAAACGATAAGGACGTGAAGCATCATCGCCTCTGTGTTCGCGCTCAGATCCTCTCAGGTGGCGATAGTAGGAAATAAGTGTTTGTAGTCTCCACCGGTGGGTGAGTTCATCCCATCCATCACGCATCTGTCGATTTCTTTGAAGTGTCTGTCGGTCTAAAACAATTTGTCTCTCAGGAGTGAGGACTTCTAGCTCATGATTGATTTGGAGAAGCTCGTCTGCAATGAGGTAGTAGCGATGTGCGGTCATGACAGGATCCCCAATCTCGACTACAGGCAAAGCCTCTTGATGATTAAGTTGTCGATCTAGGTTTGTTCTGATGTTTGCAAGATCGACCTCATTGCCTTGGTGGCCAAAGTAAATTGGAACATGAATAAAGGGAGCAAATTCAGTTTGTAAGAGCTCATTTCTTCTCTGAAGAGCATGGGCTCGTAATGGGCCCTCTACTGCTGGGATACGGATGTGGTCCGCAAGTGTTTGGCGAAGATCAATAAATCGGTCTTGAAAGTTCCAATCAGTCGTTCGAGTGATTTCTCCTTCTCGAATCATCTGAAGCATGATGTTCTTTCGAAATTCACCAAATTCTGTGGCTTTTGCTTCAAGTACTTCTTTAGCTTGGGTTCTGGCTTCAATATTGAGATTAAGATTTGCGAGTAATTGCGTGAGATTTCCAGGAGGAGCATGAGGATCATGTCCTCTGTCAGTAAGGCTTTGCTCAAGGCCTTGAATTCCCTCATTCAATGATAATCTCATTCGAGCCCATGTTGCGTCACTGAGGTAGATCTCATGGCCATCAGCTAGGCCATTGCAAGTCACCGGGGCAACTCCTGCGTGATTTTCTAATGAAGCAAGTACGTGTCTTAATAGCTCTGTACCGTGATGGCATGCAAACCCATGCTCACAGTCTTCGTCCTGACAAGTAAGGCCAGGATGACCAGGGTCAAAGTCAGCACCGCAGTACATGCACCCTAGATCTTCAGGAATCTCACGTTCTGCATGCGGGGGATTGATTAAGTAGTAGTGAAACGTAGGGTCTTCAGGTGCGCGTGGACCACGCTCTGCAATGAGTCTGCGAATATTTGCCGTCAGGTGATCAATCACTCGGTTTCGAATCAGTTCAGGTTGTGCTGCTATGGCCTGATCGATGATTTCTAGAGTCTCCACTTGATGAGCAATGGCGCGGTCTGGAACTGGAAATTCTGCGATAAAGGCTCTTAAGGTAGTGACGTCCTCGCGTCTTAAATTTTCGCGCAGTAAGAAGTTGTAGGCCGTGATCTCAATCACATCGTAATCGGCGGTGTTTAACTCTTGAGTGCGTCTCACGCCAATGGGAAGGTTAGCATTCATGAGTCGAACGTATTCTTGTCCTGTTCTGCAGAGATTCGCAAAAAAGGCTCGTCTTTTGATGTCAGTTCTCATGCGGAGCTGAGCTCGTGATGTTCCGCCATTTTGCTGAAGGAGTTGAATCACTTGGTCTAAAGTGGGGTTGAGTGCAAAAAAGCGATGCACTGTCCCAGGGGTTCCTGTTGTACCGCTAATTAACTCTGCCAGGGCATCAGAGGTGATTGCTGGGGTCCTTATCGTTCCATAAGGTCTAGTTTGAGGGGGTCTGACTAATTGGAGGTAGGCTTCTGGGGTTTGAATACTTTCTGAACTGATCTGAGATCGCCTTTGCTCAATGCTGAGGAGGTCGTTTCGATGTTCACCAAATGGATTCAAGCCTGCGCGGTTAAATCCATTTTGGTCGTAGCCGCTGAAATTGAATCCATCTCGGTCAAATCCATTTCTATTTCGCTGAGTTCGTGTGTGAAATCCATCTCTGCCGTAGCCGTAGCGGTCAATGCCGTTGCGATTAAATCCGCTGCGATCATAACCTTGCCGATTATATCCAGCTTGATTGTAGCCTCTTTGATCGTAGAGGCCTCCCGTATCCTTGTGTATTCCGTTCTTATCAAAACCATTAGCATCATATGGACTGGATTGAGTCTGCGGAGAAGATTTTGAGCATCCAGTGAGGATGATGCCGCTACTGAGGCTTGCTGCGATGAGTGAAAGTGTAAAAAACCGAAACGTGGATTTAAAGTTCATAATTAATGACTCAATCATAATAAAAAATGCTTTTTAGTCAGAATTCTGAGGATATATCCGAATCCAAAGCAGACTTAAGTGAGCGTAGACATTATCCTATTTTCTTTTATATTTCAATAAACTATGAATAATAAGCTCAAGATTTAGCTCATGTATTTGTTTTTTTTCTTTCTTTCTTGGAATCTGATCTTTCGCATGAGTTGTTGAGGAGAGTAAATTAGACTCATTGTATAAATATAAAGATGGATCTCAAATCCTGAAACTGAACGGATTTGAATTAAAAATTTTGATGAAGCATTTAATCAGAAAATACTTCACTTACTGTAGTTAAGTCTAGTTCAATAAGGGGAGTCGATCTTGTTCATTTCAACGTATATGGATTTGAGCTGACTATAATGTTCAATTGCAGCTAAGCCATTTTCTCTGCCAATTCCAGAGAACTTGTTTCCTCCAAAGGGCAACTCAACGGGTGTGATGTTATAATTATTAATCCAACACGTCCCTGCTTGAATCTGCGAAATCACGCGATAGGCCTTTTGGATGTCTCGTGTGAAAACTCCTGCAGCCAAGCCAAATGAGGTGTTGTTTGCTCTTTGGATGACCTCATCTTCTGATTTGAATGTGAGCACTGACATCACAGGACCAAAGATTTCTTCACGAACGATTCGCATTGAGTCTTGGCATTGAGTGAAGATGGTAGGCATCAAAAAATTTCCGCCTCGCAAATGCTCGTGTGGTTTACCCCATTGGGGAGTATCACCTCCGCACATGAGTTGAGCGCCTTCTTTCTTTCCTAATTCAATGTAGTTCTGAATCTTTTTGAAGTGATCCTTACTGATCAGAGCTCCCATTTGAGTTGAGGGATCTAATGGGTCACCCACCTTAATGCTCTTTGTGCGGGTTACTGTTTGATCTATGAATTGAGGAAAAATGGACTCCTCAACAAAAACTCGAGTGGCATTTGAGCAGATTTCACCTTGTGTGAAAAAATTCCCCAAAAGTGCAGCAGATACGGCTTGATCGATGTCTGAATCTTTAAAAATAATGAGGGGAGATTTTCCTCCCAACTCTAAAGTAATATGCTTGAGGGTGGAAGCTGATGCTTCCATGACCTTAATTCCAGTAGGGACGGATCCTGTCAGCGATACCTTTCTAATGCCGGGGTGTTTACATAAGTGCTCACCGACTGACCTTGGCCCTTGAATTACGTTAAAGACACCAGAAGGCAAGCCTGCTTCTGTAAAAATCTGGGCCAAGCGAATAGCGCTCAGTGGAGATAGTTCAGAAGGCTTAAAGATCATGGAGTTGCCACACGCTAAGGCAGGTGCAGCCTTCCAAGCTGCAATCTGTAAAGGGTAGTTCCAGGCGCCAATCCCGAGACAAACCCCAAGTGGCTCTCTTCTCGTGAAGGCAAATGATCCGCCTAAATCATAATGTTCTCCGCGCAACGTGGCTGCCAAGCCCCCAAAATACTCAAGCGCGTCTGCTGCAGTTGGAATATCTACTGAAAGGACTTCACTCAAGGGTTTCCCATTATCGAGTGTCTCAAGGTGAGCAAGTTCCTTAGTTTTCCCTCGCATCAGGTCAGCGGCTTTTTTGAGGACTTTGCCCCTTTGAAACCCACTCATCTTTGACCAGACTTCAAACCCTTCACTCGATGATTCAACCGCTTTCTCAATGTCTTGAGTAGAAGCAACCTGGACCTGTCCTAAAAGCTCTCCTGTAAAAGGGCACTCTGTTGGAAAGCTCTCTCCTGAGGTAGCAGAAACGCTTTGTCCGTGAATGTAAAGCTGAAAGTCTTTTGGTTGAATCATGGTGTTACTCCACTGCTGTGTATGAAGCCTGAGAGCTTAGCTTAAGAAGCTTCTCAAGTTTCACGATTAACACTGACATACATAAGAAATTGAGTACTGTCCATTCTCTTCATGAAAAAACGAATGAAATTTAGCCCTCACTTTTCTTCTCATTTTTGACTCACATTCCCTGTCAAACTCCTATGCAGTTGTGAGGGTTCTCTACTATTTGATGAGAAGATCTAACGGATTGGTTTTGTAAAAACTTGATCTAATCTATGGATATCACACAATAAATAGATTGTTTTTGATGCTTTATCGAGTTGGTACTCCTTTTGCGATAGTTCCTTGAAGGAGAGTCCTGATTTTTTGAGTGAGTCTGTGGCCTCTTTTTTTACGAATGAAGGAGTAGTTTGTGAAATCAACACAGAATAATCGAAACCCATTGAGTATTGCCAAGAGAAAGAAAATGGAAGTTGTTCCTATTCTCTTATCTTTAGCTTTATTCTCATTTGCTGGTTGCGGTAAGGCAGCATTTAATGTCACGACAAGTAATCGCAATGCGCCAGCTCCAGGTACTTATGTGATTCCTCCTCGTGTTGATATTGCTTTGTTCGTAGATGATACAGGATCTATGTACGAAGCTTTTCCTGCTATTCAAGGTGAAGTACCAAAGTTCCTCACTAAACTTGAGCAGCAAAACTGGGATTATCATTTTACTATTGGTCGGCTCACCAATTCTCTAGCGGTCACTCAGGTTGTTGGTTCAAAGTACGATGGAAATCGATCAGATTGGACCCCAGCCTATCCAGGCGCCAGTCGACAAGTGACAGGTACTTTGAATTCAAGTGTTTTTCGTAGTCCAGAAAGGTTTTCTTATTTCCCAGATCAGTCTTGGATTTCTAACCGCAGAGGCGGGTATGAGCCAGGTTTTTCAACCATTACGAGTACTCTTGAGTCAGGTCTGAATAATACAGGGTTTCTGAGATCAGACTCAATGCTCGTAGTTGTTGTTCTTGGAAATGGTGATGATACTTCTTATTTAAATCTTTGCCCTCGAGCAGATGGAAGTTTGGTCCCTTGTGCAGCTCCTGTTCATCCCGTTTGTGTACCTACCAGAAATGATCCTACTGGGGGGAGCTCAAACTGTGACTCTAGAGGGACGAGCTTAGAGTTTTTCAAAAATAAACTGAGAGCTTTAAATCCAAGTGCAAAAATGTTTTCTGCAGTTTCTTTGAGTGCAAGTGCTAACTGCTATGGCTCTCGAGCTTATCAAGGATCACGCTACATGTCTTTGTCTAGCTCTCTTGGGGGAGCATCCTTTGATGTGTGTTCTCAGAGTGTTGCTCAGGTCTTAGATGCCTTGAATCAAAGTCTTCAAGTGGAAAGACGATCCTTTAGAACAAAGTATATTATGATTGATCAGGCACCGGAGCTCAGTACGATTCGGGTCACTCGGTATGTAGGCGGAGATACTCAGCAAGCTCAGGTTATTCCTCAGGATCCGAACAACGGATGGACCTATGCAGGTCACCTTTCGAATGTTGCTGTGATTGATCAACCTATTCCCATGAACGTTCAATCAGGCTATGCTATTGAACTTCACGGCTCAGCAAAACTCATTGGGAATGATACAGCTTTCGTAGAGTGGAAGCCTGAAGGTGCAAAAGACTCTGTATCTCAATAAGTCTGGTTCACAGGGTGATCTTCACAGCTTTACTTAAAAGTAGTAAGAATTGAGGAGAGCTGAATGCCAGACCCAGGGATGTGAGTTTGATTTCAAGGAGCAAGGAAGTAGATGAGAGGTGAAGTAGGAGCCTACTCAGCTACGCTTGCTCCTTCTCCCCTAGGGTCTGCAGCTCCTGTGACTCGACCGTCCTGTAGTTTCTCCAAAGCATGAACCTTTGCAAGGCTTGTGACTTCATGAATGGTATAGCCCAACTGGGTAAGACTCTCCCTTGTTTCGTATGGGAATCCAAATCTCTCAAGATTCACTTGCTGTGGTACCCACTGATGATGAATGCGTGGAGCAGCTAGGGCGTCTTGGAGAGACATTCTAAAGCTCAATCGGTTCACGAGTGAGAGAAAAACTGAAGTCACAATTCTAGGCCCCCCTGCAGCTCCAATCACAACTCTCACTTCACCATTCTGATCTCTCAAGATTACAGGGGTCATCGAGCTGAGTGGGCGCTTTTTAGACTCAATTGCATTGGCTTGATCCCCTGTTAATCCAAATTGATTTGGAGTTCCGGGCTGAGCACTAAAGTCATCCATCTCGTCATTCATAACCACGCCGGTTCCCGGCGGAATGAATCCTGAGCCATAGTTATTATTTACGGTGAGAGTCATTGAGACTGCATTCCCATGGCGATCAATTACAGAGAGATGAGTTGTGTGTTGAGGCTCATTCACTTCAAGTTCTCCAGCTTTTTCTGGAAGTTTGGCTTTCTTAGAGTCAAAGTTCTTCCAACGCTTCTTGAGGTAGCTTTCTTCAAGGAGTCGCTTCCAATCTGTTTTGATAAAATCAGGGTCTCCTAAAAAATGAGCTCGATCAGCAAAAGCTAGGGACATTCCGTGGATGATGGCATGAAGAGAAGGAACGGAGCCAAATCCGAGCTTGAAGTTTCCCTCATCTTCAGCAAACGACGCAAATTTAAGGAGCTGTGTGAGGATAATCCCTCCTGAGGAAGGAGGAGGCATGAGGATGAGTTCCTGTCCTTGAAAATTTGTGATGATGGGGTCTCTCCATTGAGGTTTGTACTCTCGTAGATCCTCAAGCGTGAGAATGCCATGATCGTCTCTCAAGCCTCTGATGATTTTTCGTGCAACTTCACCTTCATAAAACCCCCTTCGTCCATCTCTTGCGATGTACTTGAGGACTTGTGCAAGGTCTCTTTGTTTGATGATGGTTCCTGGAGGGCAGGGGAGATTGTTTTTGCAACCGAATTGTTTTTTCGCCTCAGGATTCATGGCGCTCCAGCGCGAGTAAGCTGCAACCTCCTCATGGGAAGTAAAAGGAAACCCTTGAAGGGCAATCTGAATGGGCTTACTTAAAACTTTTTGTCGGCTGAGGGATCCATGTCGAGCGAGTGCTTCAAGTAACCCAGCAGGGATGCCGGGTGTGGCGGAAGCGAGCGCACCATTTTGTGCAAGTTTAGTGTTGGCTTTCCCTTCACTGATATAAAGATTGGGATGCGCTGCTTTTGGAGCGGTCTCTCTAAAGTCCAGAGCAGTGCATGGTTTTTTTTTCTCTTCAGGGGAAGTTTGAGGGCAGAAGATCATGAATCCACCTCCTCCTAATGCTGCATAATGGGGGCGTGTGACAGAGAGCATAAACGCGGTTCCCACGGCAGCATCCATGGCATTGCCTCCGGCTCTTAGGATTTGGGCTCCCCATTCTGAAGCTATTGAGTCGTCAGATACGACCATTCCATGGGTTCCAATAATAGGCTGACTTCTGCTGTTTCGTGCCACAGATTCTGGGCCACCTAAGGAAGGTGAGGTAGAGGTAGGTTGCTGTGCTAGAGCGAAGAGTGGAAGTAGTGTCGAAATTAAGAGAAATTTTGAGAGGAATGGTTTTAGTTTCATTGATCGGATTTCATTATAAATTAAAGGACTGGTCTAGAGGAAAAAAACTAACGCTTCGTGTTATTTTTCTGAGTTCCTGATCCTTTGAGATTTACATATTCAATTCTTATTTTTTGACTGCATGAAATATTTCAATTTAGAATAAGAGTTATGGAAAATTCCGGACAGTTTCTGTTTAAAGATGATTCTGCATGCTGGTATATTGCTCAAGGCGAAAAATGGGTCGGACCTTTGAGGGCCTCCGATGTCTATGCAATGATTCAGGATCATCAAATCTCTTGGGTGCATTATGTCTGGAAAAAAGGACAATCGGGTTGGAATCGAGTCTGTGAGGTGAAGCCTTTTCAAGAGTATGCTCCCACTCAACCCAAGCCTAAGGTGAAGCCAAGTGTCAAGCCAGCTGTTGAGTCCTCAGATTATCATAAAAAATGGTTCTTACATTATAATGATTCTCAGTTTGGACCTTTTTCTCAGGCTGAGGTTATACGTTTTTTGCAGATTGGCAAGATCAACCCTCGAGTTCATGCCTGGGCTCAGGGGATGGCAAATTGGCAGAGGATTGAATCCATTTCAGAGCTTTCTTCTCATACAGAGAAAAAAGATGTGAGTCCTCCCAGTTTTCAAAAGACAAAGGGTTCATCTCATTCAGAAGGGGGAGCTCATTTCTCGGGTCAAGAACAGAGAAGTTCTCCGAGACGACCTCTGCTTGCTAAGATGATACTTTCTGATGATCAATCCGTGATTATTGGGATGTGTCGTGATATTAGTGTAGGCGGAATGCAGGTCCTTACTGATGAGGCACCTGTAAAAGTGGGAACCTTAATTAAATTGAACGTCAGCCCCTCTACAAATGAGACTGGCCCCAATATTCCTCCATTTGTGGCTGAGGGTAAAGTTGTTCGTATTTTGGAGGATGGTCGTGGATTCAGCTTTAGATTTACAAAACTCTCAGACACCGCAAGAAAATCCGTTGAAATCTACATTGAAGCAATCGGCTAATCGTCGAATTTATCAGGGTGTGATTCAACCCATGAGTTTTCCACCTCTTCCTCAAAACTGGGTGTCAGACTGGGAGACCTTCCCGAGTGCTGATGGTCAGTTACAGCTTTATTCTGTTTTTCATCACTCAGAAAACTGGCAAGGTCCAAGAACCCTTGTTGTACTTCATGGACTTGGAGAACACGGCGGGCGGTATTTGCATTTTCCCCATTACCTTCAAAACGTCGTTGATGGAGTCTACTGTTTAGATCATCGCGGTCATGGCCGATCTGAGGGTATACGAGGACATGTTGAAAGTTTTGACCTGTTTGTGAGCGATCTTGTTTTAGCTCTAGGCAGGCTTGAGGAGAGTCTCGTTAAACGATTCGGTCGAGCTGAAATTCATCTCTTCGCTCATAGTATGGGTGGATTGATTGCGCTGAAGACTTTATTGTCTCATCCCAAGCTTCCTCTGCAATCTGTTGCGATTTCTGCTCCGCTCCTTAAAATTGCTCTCGAGGTGCCTGCTCTTAAAAGAGCAGCTGCCTCTGTTATGGTGAGGCTCTGGGGTTCTTTGCAGATGACGTCTGAAGTTGATGCTCAGGATCTTTCTCATGATCTTTCAGTCGTTCATGCCTACTCTCAAGATCGCTTAGTTCACTCCAAAGTCACTCCACAACTTTTTACACAACTCCTTACGGCAATGGAATCTTCAATGAACTCCTCTCAAGGTGAGTTACCTTATCCTGTTCAGTTTCATATTCCGCTTGAAGATAAGGTGGTCAGTTCAGAAGCTGCAATTGAGTTTTATCGTAATATCAAGAGTAGAGATAAGACTCTGAAGACCTATCCTCACTTTTTTCATGAAGCTTTTAATGAGCTAAAAAAAGAAGAGCCATTCTCAGATCTCCTCAATTGGATCAAAGCTCATAGCACAGAGTCTTGATTGGAGTTCACGTCATCTCGATTGGGATAATCTACGTTGTAGTGTAAGCCCCTGCTTTCCTTTCTCATTAAAGCACAGCGTACGATGAGCTCTGCAGTGGTGAGTAAGTTTCTGAGTTCTACCAGGTCTTTAGTGAGAATGAAATTCCAGTAGTAGGTCTCTACCTCTGATTTGAGAAGCGCCAATCGACGTTGTGCTCTCTCAAGTCTTCTGTTGCTCCTGACGATTCCAACGTAGTTCCACATGAGACTTCTGATCTCAAGCCAATTCGTTGCAATGTCAATCTGTTCCTCAAGCTGAACAGCGTGCCCCTGGTTCCATTCAGGTAAGGGCTTTGATGAAAGATCAGAGTACTCTGCTTGTGTGCATATCTTTTTAAGAGAGGGGAGTGCATGTTCTACCGTACGATGAGCAAAAACCACAGCTTCTAGCAGAGAATTGCTCGCTAGGCGATTCGCTCCATGTAGCCCAGTACAAGCCACTTCACCTATTGCGTAGAGATGGTCAATGGTTGTTTGAGCATGTTCATCAACTAGCACGCCCCCACAGGTGTAATGAGCTGCGGGTACTACCGGAATAGGTTGTTTTGTGATGTCGATTCCCAGTTTAAAGCAAGTTTCATAGATATTCGGAAACTTCCTTTTGAGCTCATCCGACGGAATTGGAGAGCAGTCTAAATAAACGTGCTTATCTCCCGTTCGTTTCATCTCAATATCAATGGCTCGAGCCACGACATCTCTCGGGGCAAGACATCCCATGGGATGATGGTTCTGCATAAATTCCTTGCCCGATAAAGTTTTAAGTACGGCACCCTCTCCTCTTAATGCCTCCGTGATGAGAAATGTACGAGCTCCGGGATGATACAAGCACGTGGGGTGAAATTGCATGAACTCCAAATTTGCAACTCGTGCTCCTGCACGATAAGCAAGCGCAATCCCATCGCCAGTGGAGGTGTCTGGATTTGAGGTGTAAAGATAAACCTTGCCTGCTCCTCCCGTTGCTAGGATGGTTCGATCAGCTGGAAGAGTCATGATTTCTTGCGTCTTGGTATTGAGGAGATAAGCCCCAAGGCATTTCTCAGGCTTTTGCCACTGTTTGAGAGTTTTTCCAACCGTAATGAGATCAACTGCTATGTGATGATCTAAAACCTGAATATTAGGATGGCTCATGGTGTGGGCAAGGAGTGTTTTTTCAATAGCCCAACCCGTGAGGTCATCGGCGTGAAGGATTCGCCTTTTTCCGTGTCCACCTTCTTGATGAAGATCAAAGGCTTCTGCGGGGTCAGTTGTTGCCTGATCCTGAGCAGTTGGGATGTGCTTTGTAAATTCAACTCCAAGCTCAATCAGTTCTCGTACGCGGTCAGGACCCTCGTGAACACAGATCTTTACGATATCTGAGTGACACAGCCCTGCTCCGGCATTGAGGGTGTCCTGGTAATGCTCCTCAAAACTATCCTGCTTAGACCAGACTGAAGCGATTCCTCCCTGTGCATATCGAGTTGATCCTTCTGCTGGGTCTGACTTACATACGAGGGTCACTCTGCAGTGCTGTGCAAATTTTAACGCGGCACTTAATCCCGCTAGTCCTGTGCCTAATACAAGAACGTGTCCATTCGGTTGTAAAGTCATAAGAAAAATTCCTATAATTGTAGTACGATAGAGTTCGAGTCCCAAAAACGAATAATTTATGGAAGATGATTCGGAGGCTTACCATGCCATGGCATAAAAAACACGGAAGACTCATTCAGATCATGATGATGGTCTCTATTCCTATCCTCGTGAGCTTTTGCTCTGGGGTCTGGTTATCCCATCTTGTTACAGAATCCCAGTACAAAGGTATGGAGGGGATTCAATCCAGAAAATTGGTTGTAGAAGCTCAGATGTTGGCAGATCAACTCACGGAGAGGATGAATCTATTTAGGATGCAAGCCTCAATGATTGCTCAGCTCAAGTCGCCCTCTCTTCCGTTTTCTCAAGGATCATTGCAAAACTTGAACGGAATTATCCTTTGGGCGGAGCTTGATTTTAACTCTGGCTCTTCAAAAAAAGTTGAAGTGAGGCGTTCAGTCAGAAACACTCAGATTGAGGAAAGGGTAGTATCTCTTTATTTGAGTAAATATATCAACAAATTAGAGCTTTCCCACTCCAAGGTATCTTCAGCACTTCAGATGCATGGAATTTATGTTCCTGAATCTGTCAGTGAATCGATAGACGATAAACTGTCTGGTTATTCTCTATTATTTCAAGCCCAAGGCTCAAGTCGTCTAGCTTATCTCGTGCTCGTGGACCCCCTTCAGGTGTTTGCTCCCTTTCAGCAATGGCAGCGTCACAGTCAGGGGGGGCTTTCCCAAAGTGCACTTTTAGGATCTAACGCACAAGTTCTTTCGCAGTCTCATTCAGATTCGCTCCTCTTGAAAAAACTCATGGGTCACCCGTTCTTTCGATTTCAGCTCGATAAACTTACGCAAAGGATTATTTTTCAGGGGAAAGGGGCTTTTAACCTCGATGGTGGCTCCTCGATTCAAGCAAGTTTTCTTGCGTTGACGCACTTGCCCTGGGTTATCGTGGTGGGAGAGAAGAGCTCTGTGATATCTCCATTGCCTTGGCACCATGGAGTTCTGTGGTTTTATGCGGTGCTTGTTTTGTTAGCTATTTTTTCCAGTGCCTGGTTGGTGTCTTTATATCTGGAGAAAAATTTAAAGCAAGTCATGCCCGTGACTCTTGTTACTCCCCGATCTGATGTTGTACTGAATGAGCAACATTCCCATCATAATGAGTGGAACTCTGATGCGATGCATGCTTCTCACGTCTACTCTCACTTGAGAGACTTAGATCATTAGTTTTTTCTCTTACTACTCATGATAGGGTGTCTCGTATATGGAGATTGCTGTACGTTTAGAGGATGTTCAAAAAAGCTTCAAAGATGGAAAAGAAAAAGTTTTGAGAGGGGTGGATATTTCTTTTCCTAAGGGTAAGCTCACCTACATTTTGGGCTCATCAGGAGCTGGAAAATCCGTACTACTGAAGCACATTCTTGGGTTGATGACTCCTGACGAAGGGAAGGTTTTTGTTGATGGAGTGGACCTGAGTTTGCTCTCACATCCTGAGTTAATTGAACTGCGGTTGAAATTCGGAATGCTTTTTCAGAACTCAGCTCTTTTTGATGATTTTAATGTTTATGATAATGTGGCTTTTCCTTTACGCGAGCACACTCAAATGACGGAATCTGAGATTGAAGTGAAGGTGAGAAAGACTCTCTCAATCCTAGGTATGGAAGCTGGATTGGAGAAGTTCCCTAATGAGCTCTCAGGGGGAATGAGAAAACGAGTAGGCCTTGCTCGCGCAATTGTCCGGGAGCCTTCTATTCTCCTCTACGATGAACCTACGACTGGCCTTGACCCAGTTATGACGATTATGGTGGATGAGCTCATTCAGACTTTGAAAAAGGAATTAAAGCTCACCTCAATTGTGATTAGTCATGATATTCCTTCGGCTCTTCTTTTAGCTGATTACATTGCTTTTCTAGAGCAGGGGAAAATGGTATTTTTTGGGTCACCCTCGGAGTTTAAGTCCTGTCCTCTGGAGGTTGTAAAATCATTTCTTCTCTCAGAGCAAAGAATCCTAAGGGCAATGGGCGGGAGTGCTGATCCATGAGTGAGTGGTTAGTTCGTACAGAAAAAAATCAAATCCTAGGACCGTTTTCTGAAGCCGAGATTAAGGAGATGATCTTGAGTAAGAAGCTTGAGCTTCAAGATGAGATTTGCTCAGCCGGGCAATACTGGTTTTATATTCATGAAAAAAAAGAAATACAAAAGCATCTCGGAATGATTGTACCTACGGTTGAACTTCAGGATGGCTCAGAAGAAACGGATCCTTTTCTGGCTACAGAGTTGCCAACAAGAGATTTCTCTCTGTCTAAGAGCGAGGGACCTGAATTTACCACCGTAATTTCAATTCCTAGCCAAAGAGGGGAGGTTGAGTCCTCAGTTTCTCCTCCAGGAAATCGACCTAAGGTGAGTAGCGACCATTTGGGTTTACAAAGAGGTCAGAAGCGCTTCCATCGATGGCTCAAGGTCTGGCTAGTACTGGCCTTAGGCTTGATTGGCATAGGATTGCTACTCAGAGGCTTTTTCGGCTCTAAGTAAATGATATCTTTGAGTATGGTTTGAGGGGGGGTAAGCCCTTTTTGTGCGCACGGGGTTTTTCCATTGAGGATATCTAAGATCTGTTGCTTACGATAATGGAGCTCTGAGCGCCAGATCGGATGCTCTACTTCAACCCAAAGGACCCCATCTTTGACGCGGATTGCATTGGAGTGTTTTGCGATCACCTCTCCCACTGCAATTCTCCAGCGTCCTAGTGCCTCTGCTTCTGCTAGTCTTTGGGAGAAAACGGGGTTTCTTTCCTGAGCTTTTTTTATGATTTCAACCAAGCTTTGCAAGAACATAAAAACTCGTGTAGTCATTTCCTTAAGCAATGAACATTAAAAAACGCCACCCCATAAATATAGCTTTTTTTAAGAAATTAATCCCTCTCTTTATTCAGTTTTTTTGGATCTCACTTTTTTCTTCTTGTGGGTATCATTTTCAAAACACTCATAATCCATTGGCAGAGAGAGAGGGAGTACGTAAAGTTTTTATTAGCCCGATTAAAAACTCAACCTTTCAAGTTGGATTAGAGGATGTGGTTTATCATCACTTAATTAAGACACTTGCAATGCACCGTAGGGTTGTTTTAGTTGGGTCCATTCATGACGCAGATGCTGTACTACAAGGGGTGGTGGGTTTAGCGAGTGCTAATCCAAGCAAAACAACCTCTGTCAGTGGTTTGATTCCTGGTGGATTAGGATCTGGGCTTCCCCTTAATATGTCAACTTTTCAGATTGCTAATGAATATGTGGCTCGCTTGAGCTGCAGCTTTGAGTTGAATCGGGTCAATCCGGCACCCCGCCAGCGCGTTGATCTTTGGAAGGGGAGTTTCGAGCGATCCAAGCCATTTGCCGGATCTAATCAACTTGATGTTCCTGGTACAACCTCACCGCTGATTCATCAAAGTGAGTTTGAACGAGCCTTGTCAGATCTTGCTGCAAGTATGATGGAAGATTTGCACGAGAATATGTTAGCAGGTTTTTAAGGATTTTTATGCCAAAGTTAGAGCCTAAACAAATTCAACAGGAATTAGAAAAGGGCTTAATCTGGCCTTTTTATTGGATATACGGGCCTGAGTCTTTAAAGTCAAAGGAGCTCATCAAGAGAATTAAAAAAGCAATCTTTGGAACTGATACAGTTGATGAGAGTACGGCAAGCTTTTCAATACAAAGCTTCGATGGAGCTGAAGCTGATGTGTACTCTATTTTAGACATGGCTCAAAGTCCCTCTCTATTGGGAGGAATACGGTTGCTTGTTATTCGGGATGCTCATCAATTAAAAAACTCAGAACTCCTGGTCGATTTGCTAGGGCCAGCACGACAGTTATCTCAGTTAGACGGGGTATGCATCGCTGTAGCAAAAGATTTTGATGCTCGAAAAAAGTTTTCAAAAGTCTTAGTAGAAAGAGCAGCAGTAGTGGCCTGTGATGAGATTACTGAGGCTCAGAGAGAGGCTTGGATCTTATATCTAGCAAAGAGAAGGGGATTAGAGCTTCAACCCTCTCAAGTTATGCACTTGAATGCCATTGATCCATGGAGTCTTGATATTGTAGATCAGGAACTTGAAAAATTCACTCTTACGGGATCTCAATCAGATGTATTTTTGCAGTCCTTGGATAGTATGGGTGGAGTGGATGATTTTATTGAGTCATTTTTTCAAAGGAATAAGAAGCTTTCTCTAGAACACTTGGGTTATTTTGCTGATCAGCCAGATCAGACTCTTCCTCTTTTAGGGCTACTCACCTGGAACGTGAGACAGTTGGTGAGGTTTATATCAGATCAGTCTGGGCATCAGAACTCATCTAAGATGAGTTTTTATTTGATGGAGAGAATCAAGCGTTGGGCGTCACTGTGGGGCCTTCATGAGTTGATTTCCCTACAAAAAGATCTTTTCAGGTTAGATTATAGAACAAAACAAACTCCATTGTTGCCACTGGGCTCTTGGAGTCAAGTTGTGATTCGTTATACGCGCTGAATGAGTTCAGCCCGTCATTCATTCATGCGATAAGCTTTGTACATGTGTTGGAATCTGTACTCCTAGTTAAGGGAGGGGTGCTCTTAATGTGTAGAGGAATAAGTATCCTGACGAATGAATATCCTCTTGAATTCTCTGAATGTTGCTTACATCACGAACGAGTTGGACCTCTGTATCATTATGAATTTCCCATTCTTCGACGCTATTACGGATGTAAGTCAGGTAATGCCCGCCACGAGCTGATCCGTGATGAACTACAATGGATTTAAGCTCGTATTGAGTGTCCTCGTGTCGGACAATATGATCAGCCAAAAGGGGCGAGGTCTCAATCCTCTCAAAGGGAAGGTTGAGGAGTAAGTTTGGAGTCACGTCCTTAGGGAGTTTTATTGTTGTTCCTGCCTGGTGAATAATTCGATTCAATTTGAAGATGATCACTGGGGGAAAACTCGATAAAGCTCTATCTAATATATAATGTGATTGTGAAGAAATACTTTCAAGTACTCCAGTCAGCGGATGATTTGACATTCTGCCATCATTGATCTGCCTGAGGTCGTAATCAAGAGCCTGCTGGAGGGTGGTAATTCCTGCATCATGGATATTTAAGGATAATGCAAGCTCGCCATTTGTTGCATAAGGAGTGACGGTGCGTGAATGGTCAGAGCTATAGATAAATTCCTCCCTCTTTTGAATTCCAAACGATTGAGGGAAGAGTAAAGTGTAGTTATTGAGGCGTGTAAGGTAGTCTTCTGCACCATCTTGTACATGAAAAGTAATTGGGGCCCAAGAACCATGGAGTGCTTCTTGATTTCTGAACTCTTCAAAGAAGTCTGAAAGTAGATCTTTAAATCCATGATTGCTCGATTGTCGCTCATGGTGAGCATCGCTTAAACCTGAATTCATTCTAGACATGAGCTGATTAAACTGATTTCCCAGTATTGTACCTGTAGAAGATGGGGCGGTGCCTAGGTCTCTGAAATAAGACCAGAGAAGTTTATGAGTGGCGTTTGCAAAACAAGTCACTCCAAAATTATGGGTTCCTAGGCCTTGGCTCCAATAAGAAGGAAGCTCCTGTTGAGAATAGGCTCGTCCACAAGCCCCTGAAGTTAAAGCTAATGAGGTAAATAAAATTAAAAGAACTGAGAGCCTCAGAGTATTTTTGGCTTGGATAAATTTCATAGGTGAGTGGAGTTATATCTCATAGAAATCTGTATTTCAAGGCAAGTATTTCGCGGTTCAATTGATTAGAGTGCTTGATTTAATATGTAAAGAATATCAATTTAAATATAATATGTTATTTTTATTAAAGCATTTAGATACTTAAGTTTAATCGAATCCAATGATTATAAAAAAATAAGGTTGATCTATTTGTTTTTTGATCAACAGTTAATTTTTATCGTTGAGCAGCTCTAGGATTTAGTTTTGAACCCTTGTCCATAAGGTGAGTAGGAGCTGGAGTATTCTAGTATGATTTGGAGTACTATCCGAGTTGGTGTATAGAATTCTAATATACTCATCTCTAATTCGATCATCAGGGTATAATCTAACTAAATCAAGCCTCTCACCTGATGTTAATCCCATAAGTTCAGAGACTTCTAATAGAAGAGTAGCTCTTAGGTTTGGATCGATTTTTTTGAGATTTGTACCCTCATGCTTGGGTTGTAGGACCCTATGCTGCGTTTCAGAATATTAAATCATTCACATTTATTTGCTGAGCCACTACCATCGCTGGGGTAAAGTGGAGCAGAGAGCGTGGCTAGTGAGGTTTTCAGCTACTACCTGAGGAGTATAACCTTCATGAGATCTTCTCCCTTCAGTATTCATTGTTATTTGGTAAGGAGTATCGCTAGGATGATCTGCGATTGTCTGACAGTAATCATGACTTCTGTAGAAGTAGTGATCAAATGCTACTGGGGTTCCTGGTGCAATTCCTATTTTGGCAGCAAGACGAGTTCTTAAAATATTCTGAGTAGCTTCTGTTTCTGCGTTGTCCTAAAACTTCATGAACTGAGCGAAAATTTGCTCACGGAGTGTGTCGGGAGAGTTCCGCATAAAGTCGGTATCGCTTCCAGGGATTGCAGCTCTCAGGGGATCACGCCCATCATTCAATAATTTCCTAATGAGATCAGCACCTTCGTTTTGTCCATCACTACAATGAGCTCCCGCAGAAGCTAAGATAATCAAAGATTTAGCCATTCTGTCATTGAGACGAGCGGGATCGTCCCCGAGTTCTCCAAGAACTTGCAGTGCAAGCTTGAGCTGATATTGAAATTAAGGTTCATTTCGAGATTTGGTGTTATTTGCAAGTTCAATTACATTTCGAATGTTTCTTCTTACCATGACTAAGTTGTGTATGGGCTGAGGCATTCCTGATTCAGGGTCAATAGATGAAAAATCAGGAAACATTGGTGAATCCATGTCATCGACTTGTGTGGGAGCAATGCTGCGGCGACCATAATCATTTCCGATGAAGCAGTGATCAAAGTAAGTAAAAAACTGATTTAAATCCAAAGTTCTGATTTCGGGCTGACTAACGAATCGATTTCGAGCATTCGCAATGGCTTCTGGCCTTAGATTTGAAAAATGATACAATTCTTCTATTTATGTGTAAACCCGCTGTTATATTTCGAATACTGTAAATGTCTAAGCGAGGATCCCGAGTTGGGTTTGGAGGGGTTCTTGCTACTGTGCGGGCACCTGGTCGAGGACCTCGAGGAGGAAGAGGGTTTGCAGGGGGGAAGAAGGTGCGCTCTTTTGAGCTTTTGATTGGCTATCTGGAGATGGATTCTTACAGGCAGAAGCCAAGCAACTTAAAATGACTAATAGCGGAAGACCAGAATAACATTTTAGCATCATAAAAACCTGCGTATTAAATTTGATATCAAAGAAGAAACCAGGTGAATTTGCAAGGTGCTAAAAAAATTATTAATGATATAAAAAGTCAACAGAAAGTCGCAACTTGAGAGCAATGATAGATGATGCTGGATCTAAAATTCGCTGATAATTAAGTGACTTTATTTAATTTGTAGTGATTAAGTTGAAATCAAGAAAAAAGACATCTGCGAGAGAGAGGTGGGAGTCTTAAAAGACTCAAGCCATCTAGCTGTTTCTCAGAAAGAATCAGCCAGATGACTTGAATTCAAACTATTTAGAATTAGTTTAGAGCAGCTGGAAATGCTTTTTTTGCAAAATGAGTCAAGCGACTGATTTTACGTGCAGCTCTAGCTTTTGGTATGGAACCCTTGCTTGCAGCCTTGCTGAGAGCTTTAACTGCAGACATATATGCAGCTTTAGCGTTCGAAGAATCTTTCTTCTGAAGTGCTTCAATAGCGCCTTTGAGTGCAGTTTTAGTTGCGCTCTTGACGATTTGATTACGAGCTTGTCTTGCTGTTGCTTGTTTTGCTCTTTTTGCTGCTGTTTTTGTATTTGCCATGAGGCTTTCCTTTCAATCACCGCGATCATTTTTAGGTTTTGCGGTTCGGGAAGGTCTTATCTAATTTTGTCAGGTTTTTCAATCCTCATTCCTTAAAATGGGGTTATTGAGTGTTGGGTGCCCTGATCAGGGTAATTCTTCTTAAGAGTTCACAACATAAAACCTGCCTATCCCCACTTGGAAATCCTTTAAAATAGTGTGCAAGACGGGGATTGTATTTTGATAACTTATGCCAGTGATTCGCCGAGCTGAGGTTCTACTAAATCAGTTCAGATAAGTCATTGTTCGGAATGTTTTCATGTATGCCGCTATCTAATTCCTGATAGGAATCAATTTTAATATGTTTCTGGAATATGAGTTTTATTGTTCCAGTCATCGGAAGCTCCCAGGTTGTTAGTGGATAACTTCATATAAATGGTTTTAAACTGTTTTTGGGTCGAGTCTTACCCGCCTTATGTTAAAGGGAGTGTTTTCAAGTTGATTCAAATCAGAGTGGTTTGCTGGAATTACCGCATCAGCTGGAGAGGGTTTACTGATCTTTAAGTGTCATTTGTTTAGTTCGAGTTCCTGCTTGATCTACCTAGTTCCTGTCTGTATTTTAGTTAATTCTTAGTGCTCGCGTAATAGACTCGTTAATTGCTTGAAGGTTCTGTTTAATGCCATTCTTCTGATCACTGGGCTTGTAATTATTGTGGATCAAGGAAAGATGCTCATAGAAAGCTTGACTTCTGTTATTGTGTTTTTATTCGCTTAAAACTCATTTTTTGAGAAGACTCTCAATTGGAATGGGTTGAGAAATGATGTGAAATTTATTCACATTTCTAGTATAGAGAATAGTTCGTCATGAAAAATCTGAGCTATTTTATTTTGTGTGCCTTTTTTTTGATTGCAAGTGTTCGATCATCCTTAGCTGAGCCAGGCATAAAGGATCTCCTGCTCCTTGCAAAAAATGGAGTTCCTTCAGAAGTTCTCACTTCAGAATGGAGATCAGCCGGATTTTCCTTATCTCAAACTTATATTGTTGAGAAGGTTCCAGTCACTGCTTTAGATTATGCCATACATGGAATTGTCCATAATTCTGACCAGATTTTGGAAAATAAATTAGAGCTGGTTAGGTTTCTTATTGTTGAGGCCGAGGTGCCTTGGTCTCCGAAAGCAGTAAAGTTTTTAAATAAATATGTTAGGGAATCTCAGGGATCTCTTTTGAGTTCAATCTTTAGGACATCGAATTTAAAATTTGTTATTAGTGTAATAAAAAATCTAGAAATTGAACAGAGGCAGCTTGCAGCTCTTTGGATTGCAAGAAACCGTGAAGAGTTTTTATCTTTCTTCTCTGATGAACAGGATCGACTGATTATTTCTGGTTTCACTCTTGTCGGATCGTTTAGATGGAAGGGAATTCGAACTACTTTCCAGGATTTCATGCGCGGATTAGTAGATGTAGAGCATCTTATTTCTTCCCCATCCTCAACCCTTTGCTGTAATCAGCTCGTGTTTATGATGAGTTATCTTTCTGGAGCAGTTGCTAGGGAAGATATTGAGAGACTAGCATTTTGTCCAATAGAGACGGAAGAACCTTACTTTTCATTTCACCAAGCATTAAAAGAGTCTACTCTCGCAGAATTTAGAATTTCAGACCACAGAGCTATGTATTTCTCCGTTAATGCGTGCATCTATCGAAATTTAGGACGGGATTCTAAATCTCCACGGTTTGTAAGAGGCTTATCGGATATTAAAAGTTATTTAAGTGATCAAGAATCCAGAGTTGCCTTGATCTTTTTTTCTATGAGAGGCTTTCCTGATATTCAGCATGTGGCAATTACTTATCTAGATCCATTCTCAAGCGAGGTTAGGTTTTTTCATATCAATGACGATGCTCCTTCTGTTGTGGAAGAGTTAGCTGATTTTTACAAGGTAAAGTCAACTTACCAACTTTGTGATATTGCAAAGCTATCATTTGGAAAAAAGAAAGATCAGTAGAAAATTTATCATTTATGAAAGTTGAGGGAGTAATTGTAGGCTAGAGCCAGTCAAATTCTCATTTGTTTTTAACCAATTTCTGTAGCAGGTTTCCCTGTTGATTAACTTTTGAGGAGTGAGGGAGCTTGATGCCCTCCTTATTTTATAAGGTATTTAGTGACTCTCTCTTTGGGATCTCTGCTTTTAGTGCTAAAGTATTTGGCGCAAGTTCATAGAAGGGATTTCCAATCGAGCCTCTTAAGATATGCCTCACGGTTCTTCATGTTTAAGCTACTTGCATTGGTTTTTAGAATATTTATGATGAGGTTCATTTGTTTACTTAGCTGACAGAAGATTTAGTGTCGACTATAGTATTACTCACCTTTAAATTCCACGAGACTACAATTCCATTTATGGGATGTTTTTTAATCCGTCCATTTTTTAAAAATGAGAAGTTTATTAAGGACTCATTTTTCTCTGAATTATATGAATATTTTTAGGTGACTTACTGCAAACCCTCTTAACGATCTCGATAAGTGCAATAAGCAAATACGACCTATTCAAAATGGCTGATCTATCAGGAGCTGCATCCAAAGATGATTAGTTTTCCTATTCCTTTGTTTACTCTAGTCTTCTTGGAGCCTAGAGGCTAGGTATAACTATTTAGAGTAAATGAATTTTAATTTGTGCACCCAACCCTAATCACTGTCGTCTTACTCATGTTTGGAAATAGGCTCCTGAATGAGACTGGATTAGTTTTTCAATGATTAAAGAGGATTTAGGCTTCGTGGTTAGATCTTAGATCGGAGAAGAGTAAAGAATAAGGCACCTCTTTTGCTTTATTCCTTTGGATGAGGATCTATCTAATGAAAAAGCGGTTTAGGGTTTTATTCATGAGTTTTGGGTTGAGTTTATACTCTTTTTGCTCCATGGCAACGCAGTTTGTACCACCACACGTGCTGCTAAGAGTTGAGTTCCAGTCTTTAGCTCATCATAGATCTAAGGTAGTGATTCTTAATGAAGAGAAGGAACCTATAGAGATAAGGATTAGGCAAGGTTTGCTCAGTAAGCTAGAAGTTCCTGATTTAAAAGTCCGCCTTAATCCCCAAGAGAGTCAAGAGCTCCTTATGTCACTCAATTTCGCCTCAGAAGCAATGACTACGATTCATTTGCAATCAGAGATTACCCTTCTTGATCAAAACTTAAACGTTCCCGGTCCTGGAGTGTTTGAGGTGGTTAAGCTCACTGGTTCGCAGGCTCAGAGGGTATCCTATTCCGATGCATTTTTATCCAGGCGCCTAAGACCCAAAGATTTTGCCTTGGAGCGAAACCTGTTTCGACCCTGTAATCAGGAGATGTGCCACGATCTTTTTTTTGAGACTCAGCCTGTTTCAGAGGACCTTGATTTCATGATAACCCCTAGATCTTCTTTAGAGGAGTCTGAACCTCGGAGTGCTCAGGAAGTGTCAAGTAGCGCAGGACAAAAAAAGGTTCAAGTCCGTGGACGGCTTTTTTTTAAAATGACAAGTCGTAGATATCACTCGGCAGAAAAAATGTTAGTCAGTGCGTGGGTTTTTAGGGCTGGATTCTGGACGAAGATGGGTTCTAGTTTTGTACAAAGCGATGGTTCGTGGGTAATCTCAGGATTGCCTCAGTTCCTGGGACTGACTACGCGAGTGGTTTATCAAAGCCAGAATGAGTTTTTTTCACTCAACGATCCCAATCATCGGCCCTATGCTTGGAGTGATTCAACCTATGTTCTTGGAGAGAATACTCAGTTGGGATCTCGCTTTATTGATCTCTCACTGAATGGTAATCTGCCTGGACTAGATGAGGTATATTTGGGTGCTTTGGAGTTATGGGTAAAGTTTCAGTTGAATGGAATTTCATTAGCAAGACCCTCACCGATTGAAGTGGTATTTCCAAATTCACTCTCAACTCATGAATGCATCTTAACAAATAATCAAGGCCCCTATCCCTGGTCATGCAGTTATTGGGGGGATGGAAAAATATATATCATTCCAGAGCATGCTCATAAAAGTGTAATTCAGCACGAGCTTGCCCATAGTATCCACAGCTTTTTTTGGGGTGGTAAAATGCCTCAAGGTGCAGGAGGTGAGCATAATCTTTGGGAGTGTTTTCATCCTGGTTTAGCGCTGACAGAAGGCTTTGCTGATTTTATTGCTTATTGGGTTCAATTTGAACGCCAAGCTCAAGATCCGCACATTGATTATTTTAACATGAATCTTGAAACCCTACCTCAGGGGGTTTGTCCTCATGCTGGTTCTGAGATGAGAGTGGCATCAACGCTTTGGGATATTTATGACACCCACGTTGATGGATCAGATTCTCAGAAAGAGTTTGATCACGTCATGAGTGAAGATCCTGCAGCATCAGTGAAGATATTTTTGGGTAATCCCCAAGATACGATGCCTGAGTATTTGAGAGTTTTTCAAAGGGAGCTGCTTTTACCTCATCCCGAAGATCTGGAGCATGTCTTTAGGCTCGATAAAATGTTGAGTTCATCGTTTTATTTGGGTTTTGTTTTTGTTGCGGACCTGAGCGGAGTGAGTTCGAATTAATAACGAATCTTAAGATTATACAGGTCATAATGTCCTAGTATGGGCCTTAGTCTCAGAACCTTAAAGCTCGGATGATATAAAAGAATGCAATGAGCTTTTGTATTTATTGAAACTTATGAGTAAAAAGGGTTAGACTTTCGATTATGTTTAAGAAGGTCATTTCGCTGCCACTGTTTTGCCTAGTATTCAGTTCCGGAGTGCTATCAAATTGTTCTCATTCTCAAGTGAATTCTAAAAAAGAATCCAATGCTCAGATGTCTCTCCCTTTGCCGGATGGGCAAATTCAGACCTACTATGGACTAGGTGAAATCACCAATCGCTGCTCAGATATAATAGATCGCACTCAAAAAAAGCTCTCTGCTCTCGTATCTCCGCTTCAGAACGTGCCTCAGGTTGATGGCAAAAGATTTTCAAAGTTGATTGAGTTTGAAGCGATTATGGCAGACTTAAGTCAAGAACTCTCCCCAATGATCTTTATGTCCAACGTTTCTACTGAAAAAAAGGTGAGTGATGAGGCTGCTCAGTGCGCAAAGAAATTAGGTGATTTTGAGATTGATGTCTACACGAGGCGAGACTTGTATTCGGTATTAAAAGGTCAGAAAGCGAAGGGCTCTGAGGAGCAGAGACTGCTGACAGAGACTTTAAAGGATTTTGAAAAAAATGGATTAAAGCTCTCTGATGAACCACTTCAAAGAGTAAAGATATGGATGCAAAAACTGAATGAGAATGAGGTTCAGTTCTCTAAAAATCTTGCGCAGGATATTGGTTCTCTTCAATTTGAACGTTCAGAGCTTGCAGGTGCCCCCACATCTTTTTTAGAGCGTTTATCCAAAGATGCGCAAGGTCGATTTGTGGTGAGCACAAAGAGTACAGACTATTCTGAAGTGATGGAGAATGTCAGCGTACCTGAGACAAGAAGAAAGATGCTTTACGCTTACATGAATCGAGGAGGTAAGCAAAATACCGATCTTTTAGAAGAATCTATTGAGTTGAGGAGAAAGATTGCTCTTGAACTAGGGTTTAAAAGTTGGGTAGATTACAAGACCCAGGATCGAATGGCCTCTAACGCAGAAGTTGTTGCTCATTTTCTGAATCAGCTCAAGTCATCTTTAATGAAAAGAAGCCAGCAGGATTTGCGGAAACTTCTTGAATTAAAGAAGAAAGAGGACCCCACTGCAACCCAGCTTCATCAATGGGATGTTCCATATTACACGTATCAATTAAAAAAAACTGAGTTTCATATTGATGACGAGGAAATTCGACAGTTTTTTTCAGTTGATTCCGTCATGATCGGAATGTTTGATTTATACTCCTTACTCTTGGGTGTTCGATTTGAGATTCAAGAGAATGCTCCTGTGTGGGCCCCTCAGGTAAAGTTTTATCACGTCATTGATGTATTAGGAGACAGAAAGGGAGATGTGATTGGTTCGTTCTATCTTGACCTCATTCCAAGACCCTTTAAGTATGGGCATGCTGCTGTATTTCCCCTGAGAAAGGGAAGAGTCGATGCATCAGGACAATACGTAAAACCTGTTGCAGCTATGGTGGCGAACTTCAATCCGCCAACTCAGGATAAGCCCTCATTACTGAGTCATTCTCAAGTGGTTACTTTTTTTCACGAGTTTGGGCATATTGTTCATCAGGTTCTTACGCGTGCTCCCTATGCCTCTTTATCTGGGACAAGTGTAGCTCGGGATTTTGTCGAAGCTCCTTCTCAAATGTTAGAGAATTGGGCTTGGTCTGCTCAGGTGATTCAGAAGATTTCACAAAACTATCGCTCACCCCATCAAACTCTACCTGATGAGTTCCTTCGTGCATTAATTCGTTCTAGAGGATTAAATCAAGGTTATTTTTACACTCGGCAACTCTATTTGGGGTTGCTTGATTATTCGTATCATACTTCTGAACAGCGGGTCCAAACTACTCCTTTGGCAGATGAGTTGTACCGCAAACTCTTGGGAATTGACCCTATTGCAGGAGGAAACTTTCCGGCAACCTTTGGGCATCTCATGAGTGGCTACGATGCAGGCTATTACGGCTATCTTTGGTCTGAAGTATACTCATCTGACCTCTTTCGTGAGTTTGAGAAGCAAGGATTGTTTCAAGCTCAGTTGGGGCTGAAGTATAGGAAGTGTATCTTAGAACCAGGTAACATGAAGCCAAACATTAAGCTCATTGAAGGCTTTTTGGGACGCAAGCCCAATCAGAAAGCATTTTTAAAGCGCTTGCAAGTTATGTAGGTTGTCTGAGTCTCTGGATGTAGCGCTTTACTCCTTCTTCAAGTGTTTCGAAGGGCGCAGTGTATCCTTGAGCTCTCAGTCGTTCCATCTTTGCTTCTGTGAAGTATTGATACTTATCGCGAATGCTGAGAGGGGTATCTACGAATTCAATTCGCGCAGGAAGATGAAGGGCTTGAAAAGCAGCTTGAGCAAGCTCGAAAAAAGCTCTGGCTTGGCCTGTTCCCAAGTTATAGATTCCACGTTGGATGGGTTTTTCAGAAGCAAAGTGCAAAACATGAACAACATCATGCACCGAAATAAAATCCCTTTTTTGGTAGCCATCAGCGATTCCGGGGCGGTGACTTTTAAAGAGTGTGACAGTTCCTTGTGTTTGGATCTGTTCATACGCGTGGAGAACTACACTTGACATAAAGTGTTTATGTTTTTCTCCAAACCCGTAGACGTTGAAGAATTTGTAGCCTGACCAGTAGGGTGGGTGTTGCCCGAGTTTTTCTTGTTCTAGAACCCAGAGATCAAATTTGAGCTTAGACTCACCATAGGCATTCAGGGGCTTCAGCTGGTTCATGGCTGATTCGTTATCGTCATATCCCAGTTGACCATCTCCGTAGGTTGCAGCACTGCTTGCATAAATGAAAGGAACCTTGTTCTGAGTCGCGTAATCCCAGAGTTTTTGAGAGTAATGAACGTTAAGAAAGTTGAGTCTGTCCCAGCTTGCTTCACGGGTATCTGAGATGGCACCTAAGTGAATAATGGCATCCAAGCGCGGAGATTCTTTTTTCAACCAATCGAATAAGTGTTCAAGATCAACTCTTTGACCAAACTCAAGTCCACGGTGTTCGGATCTTTCATCGAAGAACTTAAGTGTGTCTACGGAGATCAGATCAATCCCTCTTTGATTGCAGGATTCTACGACGCGAGCTCCAATAAATCCTGCAGCACCAGTAACAAGATAGGTTTTTTTAGATTGAGATGGTTTCATTAGATTAGTCCTTTAAAAGATTTAACCTTTGAGTGTAAAGGGCGAGAAATTAGTCTCGTAGTCAAAATAGTCCTCATTTTCAACTTTCTTGAGAAAGTTGACAATTTTATAGGTAAACGGGGTCATGAGAATCTCCCAGGTTACTTTGAAGGTATAGCTTGTGATGAGTACCTTGATGAGTAGAGGGGTTTCCCAGACTCCAAAGAATGCTAGTGGATAAAAAATCACGGTATCAATGGCTTCACCAATAATGGTAGAGCCCACGATTCGG
>Ga0255098_1000088_pt1 | contig 30830 bp, 29 predicted proteins | sample Colum_Atlam_RepC_2_FD_188440 | JGI IMG/M metagenome (GOLD analysis project Ga0255098, IMG submission 188440) | Freshwater microbial communities from Columbia River, Oregon, United States - Colum_Atlam_RepC_8d | ecosystem: Environmental > Aquatic > Freshwater > River | place: USA: Oregon... | reverse complement strand
ATTAACAATATTGTCTAATATTAACTCCTTAATGGACTGAAACTTACTATTAATTTTAAAATTATACATAAGCTTACTTGGTAAAAAGATAATCTTTAAATTTAGAATTAGTAGCGTTTTGTTGGATATATTTAGGTAATGACTCTAAATTATCCAACATTTTGAATTGCAAATCGCGACCAAATAAATCCTTCCCTGAAGTTATAAAACTTTCAATTTGTTCTTGACTTTTAAAATTATCATTATTGTATTCTGTATGAGAAAAAGCTTCTAATTTTTCTATAATTTTAGAAACGCCACCAAGGTAAGTAAAATGCCAACCCGCATTTGGAATTATTTTAAAAACTTCTCCTCTACGTTTTGTTCGCATGATAATTTTTCTAATTCTGTTTGGTTTTTGCTTCAATAATTTATAGGGCAAAACTGCGGTACAATGCCAAATTCCATCTTTAGCTTCTTCTATAGACATAGAACTTCCTCCATCATAAATTAACTGATTATTTAAAAAGTACATATACATGTCCATTTTTAATCCGTAAATTTCATTGATTCCTTTATCTAATAAATTTTGTAAAACGGTAGGATTTGGAATTTCATCTACATCCGAAATTAAAACAATATCATCTGGTTTACAATCTACCAATCCTTTTACAATAGAATTACGTTGAAAAAATTCTAATTTCCAAGGTGTAAATGGATTAATAATTGGAATAAAAAGCGGGTATTTATCTAGTTTTATATGGATTATTTTTGACGAAAATTGAGAAAAGCGTTCTTTATTTTCTTCAAAATAATAAGGCTTATGGTTGTTTTGAAATGTCTTGTTTGCTTCAATAATAACAAACTTATCTACCACATTATTTAACTCGTTTAATCTTATTTCTAATAAATCTAGTTCATTAAAAAAAATAAAACAATCATATACCATAATCTTTTTTTTACAAATATAAATATTTATATTAATTTGCACTATATTTATAAATCATGAATAAGAAACCCTTTGTTAGTTTAGTCACTCCAACCTATAATTGGCCCAATGCACTTGAGTTATTACTGCTAAGTATAAAACAACAAACCGTTTTGCCAAATGAAGTAATAATTGCTGATGATGGCTCAAGGCCTGAAACAACTGAGTTAATAAAAAAAATTCAAAAAGATTTTCCAGTTCCTTTAATTCATGTTTGGCATGAAGATCATGGCAATCAAAAACCTAAAATTATGAATAAAGCCATTGCTCAAGCTAAATTTGAGTACATCATTGAAATTGATGGCGATATCATAATGCATCCAAATTTTGTAGAAGACCACTTAAAATACGCTGAAAAAGGAGTTTATTTGTTTGGCTCTAGAGTGAATATTCAAAAAAATATTTTAGATCATATTTTTAGTAAAAAAGTAACTTATTTTCATTTTTTCTCCAAAGGAATCAAAAAAAGAGGAAGAACACTTCGCATTCCTATATTAATGAACTTTGCGAAGTTAGTAGACAAACGTTCCTCTAAATTAAGAGGTTGTAACATGTCGTTTTGGAAAGAAGATTTTATAAAAGTCAATGGTTTTAATGAAGGATTAGTAGGATGGGGAATTGATGACTCAGAAATGATTCAAAGACTTCACAACATTGGAATTTTAGGCAAACGATTAAAAAATACGGGAATTGCTTATCATATTTACCATAAGGAGCAAGATAAAAGCCACATCGAAGTTAATAATATTATTGAAAAAGAAACCACCGAAAAGAAAATTACTTTTATTGAAAAAGGAATAAATCAATATTTATAATGAACACAGTAGCCGTTATTTTAATCAACTATAATTCTGCGAAATATACAATTGAATGTATAGAAAGTATTTGGGAGAAAACATCACCAAGTCTTAATTATGAAATAATTGTAGTAGATAACAAATCCAAACCCGACGATTTAAGTATTGTAGATTCCTTTGTAGATAGTGCAAAAAAGTCGAATTTAAAATTAATAAAGAGCAAAATAAATACTGGCTTTGGTGGCGGAAATATGATGGGTGCACAAGCTGCAAATGCTAGTAGCTATTATGCCTTTGTAAACAACGATTCTATTTTTAAAAACGATTGCTTATCTCTTTTGTTAAACGCAATGGAATCTAATGAAAATTATGGCGTTTGCGGACCAAAAGCATATAAAGAAGACGGCAGCATTTTACCTACTTTAGACCATTATACTTCTTTATCAAAAGAGTTTATAGGAAGAAAATTACTAGAAAAAATAAACCCAAAAAAGTATCCTAATCGTAAAAAAGAATATACAAATCATCAAAAAGGACAATTCGTTTCTGGTAGTTTTATGATGGTTAAATCTGTTGATTTTTGGAACGTGGGCGGATTTGATACAAATATTTTCTTATATCATGAAGAAACCGATTTATGCAAAAGAATAAACAAACTAAACAAGCATTCATTCTTAATTCCTGAAGCAGAATTTATTCATTATCATGGAGCTAGTACACCAAAATCAATTGCAATTAAAACGGAATTAAAACTATCACAATTATATGTAATTAGAAAACATTATGGTTATTGTCAGTTTAAAACCTTACTTACCTTTTTTCAAATCAAATATTTCATATCTTCAATAGTTAAGCCGAAATATTGGTCCTTGTTTTTTATTCTTTTAAAAGGTGCTCATCTTTCAGATTCTTTAAAACAAAAGCAATAAAGATTAATCGATAAAAACACTTTTAAACTTATCCATTACTTTTTCAGCTGAATATTCAGCCGAATAAGCATCCCAATCTTTACTAGTATCCACTTTGAAATTTTGAATTATTTCATTTAAGTCATTGGCATCATTGTACAAAATTGCTTTATCTCCTAAAATATCTATGTGTGATTTTTCATCGGAATTAGCCCAAGTTATAACTGGTCTATTACAAATTGAAAATTCTCCAACAGCAATTCCAAAACTTTCTCCTTGTTTTCTAGCATGTAAATAGGCATCACAAGTATTAATGAATTTTGCTTTATACAACTCATCTTGAGATTTTGGAAGAAAAATAATATTTTTATAAGGTGTGAAAATACTTTTAAAAACAAAACTGTTGGTACCCATAAACACAAAATAAATATCCTTTCTCTTTTTAGAAATTTCAACAATTAATTTTTTAACAAAGGGCAAATCGAAAGTGGTTTCTCCTCCATGTCTTCCAAAAACAATTGCATCCTTAGGGATATTAAGTTCATCTCTCAAATCTAGACTTGTCTTGTCAACAGCAATCATATGAGGTACAAATGGAGCAACACCGTTTGTCATTTCGTTAGACAACCATTCAGACACATAAGCATATACATCCCCATGAGGCTCGTAATATTTAAAAACTGAATGAATTACTGTTTTACAACTTTTCGCTTCTACCCCATCAAATTTACCTGCTTTAATTGCATAAAATAAATCTGTATTTGTTTGTTCTACAATTTTATCTATTTCATTCAAATTAGTATACGAATGAACTTCAAATTTTTTCTTAAACTTCTCAATTGCGGGAGCAAAATTATTCTTATTGTTTTTTTGATGAATTATAATTGATTCATTATTCAAGTATTCTTGATTAAATAATGCATAATTATAAACCGCATTAGAGGTACCTCTATAAGAAAGTTGATTTTCGTGAAAAAGTATTTTCATTTTTAAAATTCAGGGTTACAAAAAAAGAATTGACATTTTTTTTTCAAAAATACATTTTTTTTAGTTTAACATATATACATTATATTTGATAAATTTTTTAATTTAAATTTTATCAAGAAAATCATTATTTTTCCTATAAAATAAAGTATTATTCTTTAAAACTAATAACTACCATTTTGGACATCAACACTCAAGTACACAACGCATTCGAAATAATCAAAAACGGCGGAATCATTCTTTATCCAACCGATACCGTTTGGGGAATTGGTTGTGATGCAACAAACGAAGAAGCTGTCAAAAAAATCTACGCTTTAAAACAACGTGAAGAAACTAAAAGCATGATTGTTCTACTAAATGGAGAACGCATGATGTACAACGTTTTCAAAGAAATTCCTGAAGTAGCATGGCAAATTTTAGATTTATCGGAAAAACCAACGACTTTAATTTTAGACAATCCTAAAAATGTTGCTAAAAACATTATTGCGGAAGACAATACTTTGGGTGTTCGAATGGTAACCGAACCGTTTTGCTTTAAACTAATGGAACGCATGAAAAAACCATTGGTTTCAACCTCAGCCAATATATCAGGAATGTTTACTCCAAAAACTTTCAAAGAAATTAGTCCCGAAATTATAAAAGGTGTCGACTATGTAGTAAATTTGCACCACGATAAAGTTTGCAAAAATCCTTCTACGATTATTAAATTAGGTTTAGATCATCAAGTAAAAGTGATTCGCAAGTAAAAATGTTCCAAGTTTAAAGTTCCAAGTTTAAAGTTATCTCCAACTTGAAACCTTAAACTTGAAACTTTAAACTAAGAAAATGAATTACAAACAACATTTAGAACATAACATTTTCAAAATCATTTCGCAAGCAGCTCAAGAACTCAACTTGGAATGCTATGTGATTGGCGGTTTTGTACGCGATATATTACTCAACAGAGACCACAAAAAAGACATCGACATCGTTGCCGTTGGCAGTGGCATTGAATTGGCTTTAAAGGTTTCTGAATTGATTCCTTTTCATCCAAAAGTGCAAGTTTTTAAAAACTACGGAACAGCCATGTTGCGTTATGATGATATTGATGTGGAATTTGTCGGTGCTCGAAAAGAATCATACACTCACGATAGCCGAAATCCTTTAGTAGAAAACGGCTCCTTAAAAGATGACCAAGAACGAAGAGATTTCACAATAAATGCTTTGGCTTTTTCTTTGAATTCTGAAAATTTTGGTGATTTAGTTGACCCATTTAATGGTGTAGAAGATTTGAAAAACAAAATCATCAAAACACCTTTGAATCCTGACATTACGTATTCTGATGATCCATTACGCATGATGCGCGCGATTCGTTTTGCTTCGCAATTGAATTTTGAAATTGAAACTGAATCCTTAGAGGCGATTTCAAAAAATAAAGACCGAATCAATATTATTTCTGGCGAACGAATTGTGTATGAACTGCATAAAATTTTAGCTTCGGATAAACCATCTATCGGATTTTTACATTTGTATCAAACTGGCTTGTTAGATATTATTTTAACTGAATTAACCGCTTTGAATAATGTTGAAGAAGTGGAAGGTCATACGCACAAAAACAATTTTTATCATACCTTAGAAGTAGTCGATAATATTTGTCCGAATACCGATGATGTTTGGTTACGATGGTCGGCCTTGTTACACGATATTGGAAAAGCTCCCACTAAAAGATTCAACAAAAAACAAGGTTGGACGTTTCACGGACATGAATTTTTAGGCGGAAAAATGGTCAAAAAAATATTTGAGCGTTTGCACATGCCGTTGAATCATAAAATGAAATTCGTGCAAAAAATGGTGATGATGAGTTCGCGCCCAATTGTAATTGCAGAAGATATTGTTACCGATAGTGCAGTTCGTCGTTTGGTTTTTGATGCTGGCGAAGACATTGATAGTTTAATGACATTGTGCAAAGCGGATATCACTACAAAAAATCCAAAGAAATTTCAGAAATACCATAAGAACTTCGACATTGTTAAACAAAAAATTGTAGAAGTCGAAGAAAAAGACCGTGTTCGTGTGTTTCAACCACCTATTTCAGGCGAAGAAATCATGGAATTATTTGGTTTGAAACCTTGTAGAGAAATTGGGATTTTGAAAGAAGCGGTGAAAGAAGCCATTTTAGAAGGTGAAATTCCAAATGAATACGAAGCTGCTAAGGAATTTGTTTTAAAGCGTGCTGAAAAAATGGGCTTAAATAAAATATAATTAATTTTAATAATCTGAAAATCTGCAGTCAATACAAATGAAAAAATATTTTCTTACAACAGCAAAAACAGCTTTAATTTTAGTATATCTTGTAATACTTGCTGGTGCCTTGGTTAGAATGACTGGCTCAGGAATGGGTTGTCCAGATTGGCCAAAATGTTTTGGTTATTATATTCCGCCAACAGAGCAAAAAGAACTTGAATTCACGCCTAATAAAGCTTACGATGAAGGTCAAGTGATTATAAAAGACGAAGGTTTACTTGTGGCAAAATCTGATTTTATAGCTTCTACTTCCTTTTCAGAAACTGATTGGGAAGCTTATACCAAACACGATTATGCTATTTTTAATCCAGCACATACTTGGATAGAATACATCAATAGATTGCTTGGTGCTTTGGCTGGAATTGCCTGCTTTGTAACATTTATTTTCGCATTTGGCTATTGGAAAGAAAACAAAAAAACAGTTGCCTATTCTCTTTTGGTTTGTTTTTTAATGGGCTTTCAAGCTTGGTTAGGAAAAACGGTGGTTGATTCGGTATTAAGTCCGGTAAAAATTACGACTCATATGTTAACTGCCTTTTTAATTGTGGGGTTACAGTTGTATGTTATTTATTTAGTTTCAGCTAAAAAAAATGTTCGAAAACACGATAAAAAGTTTAGTGTTGCACTTGTAGTAGTACTACTTCTTACTGTTGTTCAAGTGGTTTTAGGAACGTATGTTCGTGAGTTTATAGATACCATTGAAAAATCGGGCGCCCCAAAATCGCTTTGGTTGTTACAACCTGAAATCACCTTCTACTTTCATCGAAGTTTTTCAATAGTGGTCTTTTTGGCAAATTTATTTTTACTACTTCGAAATAGAAATCTTCAATTGGGTTTTGAAAAAGTAAATTGGGTGGTTCGAATTTTAATTTTCGAAATTATTTCAGGTGTAATTATGGTGTATGTTGATTTTCCTTTCGGAAGTCAAACCATACATTTAGTATTGGCCACATTCTTATTTAGTGTCCAATTTTATTTACTTTTAGAAAATAAAAAAATAACAGAAAAATAATATTACTTTTACAGTCCGACTATATTGTCACACTTCTTTAGATTTAATTAATGTCTAAACTCGCAGCGCAAGATAAATTTTTTGATTTATCAGATTACGGAAGGTCTTTCGGTAAACTTTTGGCTAATTCCTTAAAGGAAACTCGTTTTACACCCATTCACGTAACGCTTTTATTCGGAATTTCTGGTTTACTAGCAATTTATTGTATTTTAAACCAATATTTTTTAGCAGCCGCTTTTTTCATCGTCTTAAAATCCGGAATTGATGCCGCTGATGGCGAATTAGCTCGATTAAAAAACACGCCTTCGTATGTGGGAAGATATTTAGATAGCGTATTTGACATTATCTTGAACTTTCTTTTTATAATGTCAATTTGTTATGTTTCAAAAACCACGATTTGGCTGGCATTATTGGCTTTTATTGGTATTCAATTGCAAGGAACACTTTACAATTATTACTATGTGATTTTAAGAAATAAATCGGTAGGTGGTGATGCAACAAGTAAGATATTTGAGTACAAAACACCAAAAGCTTTACCTGGTGAAACGCAAAAAGCAGTGAATATTCTATTTGGTATTTATACTATTGTTTATGGTTTTTTTGATAAAATAATTCACTTTTTAGACTCCGAAGCTTATAAAGTAAAAACATTTCCTAATTGGTTTATGACGTTACTATCTCTTTATGGGTTAGGTTTTCAATTACTAATTATTGCTTTCATGTTGCCTTTTGGTTGGATTGAATTAATCGCTCCCTTCTTTATTATTTATTCCCTATTGATTTTTGTGCTTATTGGAATTCGAAAAACTATGATTAATTAACCAATCCACTCTTTAAAATCACTTACGCGTTCTCTAGCTACAATTACCTCATCGTCTTTGTAAGTTGGTAAAATGATTTTTAATCTTGAATTCGAATAGACTTGAATTTCTTTTACAGACTTCAAAGGGACAATGAATTTTCGGCTTACGCGATAAAAGTCTTTTGAATTGATTTCAGCTTCTACAACTTCTAAAGTGGAATCGATTAAATAATCTCTATTGTCTAAAGTGTGAATATAAGTTCCTTTGTTTTCGCTGTAAAAACATTCTACTTCTTCAATTGAAATCACTTTTAATTGTTGTCCAATTTTCACAGAAAAACGCTTTTTATATTCCTTTTCCACCGGATTATTAACTAACATTCGTTTAATCACTTCAAAATCTAAACTTGAAATTGTATTCTTTTGAAATTGATTTTTGAATTTTGAAATTGCAGTTGAAAGTTCGTCTTCATCAATTGGTTTCAACAAATAATCAATACTATTCAATTTGAAAGCGCGCAATGCATATTCATCATAAGCAGTGGTAAAAATCACGGCACTTTTGATGTCTATTTGCTCAAATATCTCAAACGACAAACCATCAGACAATTGAATGTCCAAAAAAATCAAATCAGGATGTTGATTGTTTTGAAACCAAGTAATCGATTCTTCTACAGAATGTAACATCGTATTTACTTGCAAACCTAATTTTTCAACTTTACGTTGCAACAATCTTGCAGCTGGTTTTTCGTCTTCGATGATTATGATATTCATTGTTATTTTGTTTCAAGTTTCAAGTTTCAGGTTCAAATTATCAGTTTCATTCATGTTGTTAACTGCGACTGAAAACCGCTACTAATTACTCCCACTTATTCGCTTTTTCCTTTTCCATCAACTCTTTTATTTTGCGCTCTTCCCACTCTTTTCCAAGAATTAAGTAAGGCACAAAAGTAGTCAAACCATGAGCCAATAAACCAATTCCCCAAAAGAATGCAGTAAAGAAATTTTTAAACTGAAAATAACTTTCACCTTCATTTAAGTTTTGAATGTTTAAAATAACTAACATAATATTTATGACCAAATAAACTATAGCATGCGTATAAAATCCTTTAATCTTTTTTACTCTTTTAACCGCTTCTTCATAGCGAATTTGTTCTGAAGTTATATTTTCCATAATCTATATTTTTTGAATTATTCCCAATTATTTTTTTTCTCTTTATTTACTATTTCTTGAATTTTTCGTTCTTCCCAAGTCTTACCATATCCAAAAACCCCAAACGCGTGAAAACTTAATCCTAATCCCCAACCTAACATTGGGAACCAAAACCACTGAAATCCCCAAAATGTATTGTAATTTATTATTGCCAATGTAGGAATTACAATACTATAAGCTGTTAAATTTCCATAAAATCCTTTTAGTTCTTCAACTCGTTTTTTAGCTCTTGCATATGCCGCATTTTCAGAAATAATAGCATTCGTTTCCATAACTGAAATTTGTCTGGTTAATATTGGTATGCTTATTTTAAATTCCTTTTCATTTTCTTCAACTATGACTTTACGATTGGTTAGAATTATGTAACGATTTACAATGTTTTCTAATCCAACACCTTTTCGGTCTGATAATACTTCTTTCTTTTGAAGATTATTTGTTACGACCAATTGGTTATTTTCGATACTAATTTTTACATGAAGTGGTTTTGCTTCGCTTACCACATTGTGTTTGATGCAATTCTCTAATAATAATTGTAATGATAACGGAACAACTTTTGCTTCCTCATTTTCAAAAACTTCTGGAATTTCAAATGTGATGCTGTTTTCAAATCGCATTTTTAGTAAATTCATATAGGTTTTTGCAAACTTTAATTCTTCAGCTACCGAAACCAATTCTTTGTCTTTTTGCTCCAAAACATAGCGATATACTTTAGAAAGCGAAGTGGTAAATTTTTGAGCACTTTCTGGATTTTCTTCAATTAACGAACTCAATACATTCAAACTATTGAACAAAAAATGCGGATCGATTTGGTTTTTTAAACTTTCAAACTGTGCCGAAGCAGTACCTGCAATTATTTTTTGTTCTTTAACTTTATTTTCTTGGTATGCTTTGTAAAAATAAAAAGCATGAAAAGCTAAGGTTACAAAAAAAGTAATAATAATTGTTACTAAATAATTTGCTGATGATTCGTTTTGAATAAACGCTTCAAAACGTTCTCCTTCAATTAAAACATCTTCAACAATTCGAAGTAAAAAAATAACAAAAACAGAAAGAATAAAAGAACCCAAAAAGCCTATGATTATTCTTCTTTTTGTAAACCGTTCGACTTCAAAAATACTATCCAAAAAAATAAATAAATAGGCATTGGCATAATATAAAGTTAATCCATATAAAATAGTATAGCCCAAATTAACAAGCAAATATTCATTCAATTGAATGGTAACACCTGTAATTAGTTTAATTACAAGTAAAACTAAAAAAACAGAGATAGATAAAATTATCGCTCTTGGAAATTCTTTTATGAGTTTATCAAACATATCAAAAGGTTTAGTATAAAATTAGTTAAAAAAATAAGTGACTTCGCAATAATTGCACTTAAATAAAGAATGAGTTGCATCATAATTTGTTTGCTTTTATTTCTGATACAAAATTCACTATAAAAACTCACCTAAAAAAATTAATGTAACCCAACTGTCGATTTTTAAAGATGAATTGTAAAATATAAAAGTTGAAGCTATTTTTATTATTGCTGAAATTTAAAATTGAACGTGATTTTTGTAATTGATTTTTGAAATTAATACTTACTTTTGCTTTTCTTAAAATTTCAAAGATTATGATTTATAAATTCAGAGCTATTCTCGATGCTGAAGAAGATATTTTTAGAGATATTGCCATCGAAAGCGACAATTCATTAGAAGATTTACACAATGCGTTAATCAATGCATTTGGTTTTGATGGTACCGAAGTAGGCGCTTTTTATACGTGTGCAAATGACTGGTCTTGGCATGAAGAAGATGGTATACCGTTGTTCGATACAGGTGATATTCCTGGCGAAATCAAAACCATGGCTGAATATAGATTAGACGATTTAGTTCACGAACAAAACACTAAGTTAGTTTATGTGTACGATTTATTTTCTATGTGGACATTTTTCTTAGAATTAGCCGCTATTGAGAATGATAAACAAGTTGGTGAAAATTATCCAGCTTTGTTGTTTTCACATGGTGAACTTCCAGCAGAAGCCCTACAAAGTGGATTTAGAGGAGATTTATCTGAAGAAGATATGTTCGGGGAATTTGAAGACGATTTAGACGACGAAGATTACGACATGTTTGATGGAGACGATAGTTTTGAAGACATGGGATTTGAAGAAAATTGGAATTAAATAATTAGCCAATGTGCTAATATGGCAATGTGCCAATTATAAAAACTTAATACTAACATTGTTAATTGGCATATAGACCAATTGACGAATTGACACATTAATAATGATCAACTTATTTAACGCACATATTGAAAACCTATCTATTCATAGAGTAGGAAATAAAAGCAGAAATGAAGCAATCTTCTTATCTGAAAATCCATACGGATTGAATGATGAAATTATGCCTTTGTTGAAGGAATTTTTCTTTAAATCTTTTAGAGAAAAAGAAGAAAATTACTTTCAGTTTGCTCATGAAGTAGATTTGGAATATAATGATATGTTTAATTTTGCTTCTGAAGTTTTCAATAACCCTAGCGAAATTCACAACGTTTCAAAAAAAATCACGAAACACCTTTTTGAACAATCAAATCATCCGCACATTAAAAATGGAGAAGTGTACGTAGCTTATTTTACGCACGTTTCTATCGATAACAATGTAGTTGATGCTTTTGGTGTTTTCAAAAGTGAAGTACAAACCGATTTCTTACAATTTGAAGAAAAAGAAAGTAACTTAGAAATGATTTTACAACAAGGAATCAACTTGAATAAATTAGATAAAGGTTGTATCATTTTCAATTATAAAAAAGAAGAAGGGTACAAAATTTTAACCGTTGATAGCAACCGTTACGATGCGCGTTATTGGTTAGAGCATTTCTTATCTGTTGATGCGTTTCAAGATGAAAACTTCATGACCAAGAAATACTTGAAATTCTGTCAAGAGTTTGCCAAAGAAGTCGTTTTACCTGCTGAAGATAAGCAACAAGAAGTATTGTTTATGAACCGTGCTATCAATCACTTTGCGAAAAATGATGAGTTTGAAGAAACGGCTTTCTTGAACGAAGTAATGCAAAATCCAGAGTTCATTCCAGAATTCAAAAATTATAAAGTAGACAAAGGTGCAAAATACAGCATTGAAGACGTTTCAAGTTTTCCAATTGCGAATGCAGCAGTTACTGATGTGCGTCGTACGTTAAAAAACACGATTCAATTGGATACGAATATCCAAATTAAATTGGATTTCATTAACCCAGAAAGTGCGGAGAAATTCGTTGAAAAAGGTTGGGACGAAGAAAAACAAATGTATTATTATTTGGTTTACTTTAATAAAGAGCAGAAATCGTAATCAGTTTACATACAAATTATTAAACCTCAAATACATTAATGTACTTGAGGTTTTTTTTGAAAGAACTTTAACAAAATATTTGTTTAACTTTTTTGATTATAAATTAAACATTCTTTACCTTTGATAAAATTTTAAAAGTCATGGCAAAGAAGAAAGAGATTACTAATCAAGATATTTTAGGTTTCTATATTGATTATTTTTTAGAAAATAACAAAGCGCCACATTCGGTATATAAATTCGCGAAGCAGTACAATTTTGAAGAAGCTGTATTTTATGCGAATTTTTCATCATTTGAACAAATAGAGAAAACCTTTTTCACTTACTTATTTCAGCAAACAATGGGTTTATTAGAAAAAAGTGAAGATTTCGAATCATATGATGCACGAACTAAATTATTAAGTTTTTATTTCACCTATTTTGAAATGTTAACCGCAAACAGAAGTTTTACGGTTGCTCTTTTAAAAGAAGATAAAAACAAATTAAAAAGTCTTTCTAAATTGACAGAATTAAGAAAACATTTCAAACAGTTCTTTGATACGTTAGAAATTGAAAAAATCGATTTAAAACAAGAAAAGTTAATCGAATTTCAAGAAAAAACCATGAGCGAAATGGCTTGGTTCCAATTCTTATTCACTTTAAAATTTTGGATAGAAGACACTTCACTATCTTTCGAAAAAACAGATATTTTCATTGAAAAATCAGTCAATACCAGTTTTGATTTAATGGATGTTGCACCTTTAAAAAGTTTAATTGACTTCGGGAAATTTATGTGGCAAGAAAAAGCCTCATTTAAAATGTAAACAAAAATGAAAACTATAGATAGTATTCCAACATCAAAAATTCAGAGAGCATCCAAACTGATTCAAACTGGAGCAAAAGTGGGTGTTAATTACATAAAATATTACGGAGATAAAATCACCAAAACCGAAGAAGAAGCAAAAGAAAATCTAAACATCAATAATGCTTCTGACATTTACGACGGTTTAAAACAAATGAAAGGAAGCGCTTTGAAAGTAGCTCAAATGCTAAGCATGGACAAAAGTATTTTGCCTCGTGCTTATGTTGAAAAATTTTCATTAGCTCAATTTTCAGTTCCTCCTTTATCACCACCATTGGTAAACAAAACCTTTAAAAACTATTTTGGCAAACAGCCAAATGAAATATTTGACACTTTTAATGCCACTTCAATAAATGCTGCTAGCATTGGTCAAGTGCACCAAGCGAGCAAGGATGGGAAAAATCTTGCTGTGAAAATTCAATATCCTGGAGTGGCAGAAAGTATTAGTTCTGATTTGGCAATGGTAAAGCCAATTGCGATCAAAATGTTCAATATCAAAGGAAAAGATTCTGATAAATACTTTAAAGAAGTTGAAGATAAATTGATTGAAGAAACCAATTACATTAACGAAGTCAAACAAAGTATTGAAATGGCTGAAGCTTGTGTCACAATTCCTAATTTGATTTTTCCTAAATATTATCCTGAATGGTCATCGGAAAAAATCATTACCATGGACTGGATGGCAGGCGAACATTTGTCTGAATTCACGGCTTATAATACAGATGCAGAAAAATCAAATATTTTGGGGCAAACGCTTTGGGATTTTTACATGTTCCAAATGCATAATTTACTAAAAGTCCATGCTGATCCGCATCCTGGAAACTTCTTAATTACAAAAGACACAAAACTAATTGCTTTAGATTTTGGTTGTATTAAAGAAGTTCCGAATGATTTTTATATACCATATTTTGAATTAGCTAAGAAAGAAAATTTAGCCAATCCAGAATTTTTCAAATCAAAATTATACGAATTAGAAATATTAAGAGCAGACGATTCTAAAGAAGAAACTGAGTTTTTCACTGCAATGTTTCACGAATTGTTAAGCTTATTTGCAAGACCATTTCATGTGGAAGAATTTGATTTTTCAGATAATGAATTTTTCGGTCAAATTGCCGATTTAGGTGAACGCTATTCTAAAAGCACCGAATTACGAAACATGAACGGTAATCGTGGTTCAAAACATTTTATTTACATCAACAGAACATTCTTTGGTTTATATAACTTAATGCACGATTTAAAGGCTAAAAATGTAAAAATCAACAATTTCACACTATATTAATTGTTGTATAAATAGTACTAAATTCCCAAATCAAATTTGCTTGATTTGGGAATTTTTATTTAAATATCTAGCAATTAGTAACAAAAATTCAAACTGCTCGTCTTACTTATAAATCAAAAACGAACAATCTTGAAAACCATTTTAAAAATCACCAATCTGAACAAGATTTTTAATAAAAAATTACACGCTGTTAAAAACGTGTCTTTTGAAATTAAAAAAGGGAATGTTTATGGAATACTTGGACCAAACGGCTCTGGTAAATCAACCACTTTAGGAATTGTATTAAATGTTGTCAATAAAACTTCAGGCGACTTTGAATGGTTTGAAGGAGAATTAAGCACACACGATGCATTAAAAAAAGTTGGAGCTATTATAGAGCGACCAAATTTTTATCCGTACATGACCGCTAAAGAAAATTTAGAATTGGTTTGCAAAATCAAGGGAACTCCATTTGAAAAAGTAGATGAAAAACTAAATTTAGTTGGTCTTTTGGATCGTAAAAACGATAAATTCAAAACGTTTTCACTAGGAATGAAACAACGTTTAGCTATAGCTTCAGCCTTATTGAACGACCCTGAAATATTAATTTTAGACGAACCAACAAACGGTTTAGACCCACAAGGAATTCGTCAAATTAGAGACATTATTCGAGTAATTGCGTCAGAAGGAACTACTATATTATTAGCATCTCACTTACTTGATGAAGTAGAAAAAGTATGTAGTCATGTGGTAGTTTTACAAAAAGGTGTAATGTTATACCAAGGTTCGGTTCATAACATGATTGAAAATAACAGCTTTTTTGAGTTACAGTCAGACAACAACGAACAGTTAAAATTGGCACTTCAAAATCACCCATCAGTTGAAAAAACAATAGATGAAGAAGGAAAAGTTTTGGTTTATTTAAAACAAGACATTGCTGCCAAAGAATTAAACGAGTATCTGTTTGAACAAAAAATTGTTTTAGAACATCTTGTTAAAAGAAAAAACAGTTTAGAAGAACAATTTTTAGAATTAACCAAAAACTAACCCAATCATGAAAAGATTATTATCTATAGAATTCCAAAAAATATGGAAAAATAAAGCCAGTAAATTTTTACTTCTAACCTATTTCATTTTATTAAGTTTTATAGCTTTAATTGCTTCAATAAAATTTAATATTGGGACATTTGAAATTAGAATTGCTGATCAAGGAATTTTTAACTTTCCTTATATTTGGCATTTTAACACCTATATTGCCTCTTTATTTAAAATATTTCTTGCCATAATAATAGTATCTATGATGGCAAATGAATATACAAATGGTACATTAAAACAAAACTTAATTGACGGACTAAGCAAGAAAGAATTTATAAAATCTAAATTTTTAATGGTTATTAGCTTTGCTTTAGCTTCAACTGTTTTTGTTTTTGTTATGTCTTTGATTTTAGGATACTCTTTCTCATCGTATAATGAATTCTCCATTGTATTTACAGATTTAGAATATTTAGCAGCATTTTTTATTAAACTAATAACATTTTTCTCTTTCTGTTTATTTGTTGGAATTCTTGTAAAAAGAAGTGCTTTTGCCTTAGGATTTATGTTCATTTGGTATGTTTTTGAAAAAATATCTTACGGAATATTAAAATTTGAAATTTTAAACGGAAATAACAAAACTGTAGATTTTGCAGATAAATTATATGCTTTTTTCCCATTAGAATCTATGAGTAATTTAATCAAAGAACCATTTACTCGATTAAGTGTTGCAAAAACAATAGAGACAAGCATTGGAGGAGCGCAAGTTGTAAGGGATTATAGCATTCACTTATCAGAAATCAGCATAGCTTTAGTATGGACATTTATATTTATTTTAACATCTTATTATATTCTTAAAAAGCGCGATTTATAGTATCTTTGCAGATGCTATGACTATTTTAAAATATACCTTTTTTGTCTTATTTTTTACGTTGGGAATCCAATTTGGAAATGCACAGAATATTACCGTTGACGAAGGATTTACCGCCCAAGATTTAGTAGAAGACATCTTAATTAACAGTAGCTGTGCTAATGTTTTCAATATAAGTGTTTCAGGAGGAAATTTTGCCACTGGCGAAAAAAGTTTCGGATATTTTGACGCGACTGGAACTACTTTCCCATTCCAAAATGGAATTATACTTTCTACCGGAAAAATTAATAATGCCCCAGGACCTAACTCCTACCTTTCTGATGATGGTGGAAGTATGGGCTGGGATGGCGATGCTGATTTAAATACCGCATTAGGCTTAAGCAACACCTTCAATGCTACGATTTTAGAATTTGATTTTATCCCATTGGGAAATAAAATTAGTTTTGATTATATTTTTTCATCGGAACAATATTTATCCAACCCTTCCTCTAATCAATGTAACTTTACCGATGGTTTTGCGTTTTTATTAAAAAGAAATAGCGCTACCACTTATGAAAATTTAGCCGTTGTTCCCGGAACATCTACACCCGTAAAAGTGAATACTGTTCGTGGACCTGGAACAATATGCCCTCCTGCTAATGCAGAATTTTTTGATGCTTTTAACGACTCCAATCACCCCACAAATTACAACGGACAAACCAAAGTGTTAACCGCACAAGCCGATGTAATTCCAGGAGAAACCTATCACATAAAATTAGTCATTGCAGATGAAGGAAATTACCGATTTGACTCGTCCATATTTCTTGGTGGAGGTAGTTTCAATTTTACAATTGATATTGGTGATGACCGATTAATTTCCTCTGGAAATCCATTATGTCAAAACGAAATTTTATTGGTAGATGCGACTCAAGTTGGAGCCACTAACTACCAATGGTTTCAGGATAATATTGCAATACCAGGCGCAACAAATGCTACTTACACTATTACTTCAGCCGGAGATTATTTAGTTGAAATTAATTATGGTTTTACTTGTCAAACCACAGGAGACATCAAAATTGAATATGCTGAAATATTAACTATTGATGAAAACACTTTTTCATTGTGCGATTCAGATACAAATCAAGATGGAAAAACAGCATTTAATTTAGACACAATTAAAAATCAATTATTTACAAATTTACCAACCAATTATATAATTTCATTTTTTGAAACTCAAACAAGTACAACTGTTTTACCAATAAACTATACAAATACAATAGCATACAATCAAACCATTTACGCTAGAATAATGAATATTCAAGGTTGTTATACTGATTATCCAGTGTTTTTAAAAGTGAATACTTTTGATGCTATCGTTATTGATGAAGAATTAAGTTTATGCGAAAATGAACCAATTATATTAAATGCAGGTGCTGGTTTTTCAAGTTATTCTTGGAATACTTCTCCTGTTCAAACCACTCAAACCATTTCAGTTGATACTGCTGGAACTTACGTTGTTACGCTAACAAACGCAAACAATTGTTCTAAAAACAAAACTTTCACTGTTACCGCTTCCAGAATTGCAACAATTGAAAACATAGTTATTAACGATTTTCAAGAAAACAATACTGCAACTATTCAAATTTCAAGCACTAGTTTAGGAAATTACGAATATTCTTTAGATGGAAGCAACTATCAAGACTCTCCGTTTTTTAGTAATCTAAATGCTGGCGAATACACTGTTTATGTTCAAGATAAAAAAGGATGTGGTATAGTTTACGAAACGTTCTACGTCTTAGATTATCCAAAATATTTCACTCCAAATAACGATGGTTATAACGACACTTGGTTTATTAAAAATTTAGATAAACGCAATCTAGAAAACAGCACAATTAACGTATTTGACAGATATGGTAAATTATTAAAGCAAATTTCAGGAACAAGTGAGGGTTGGAACGGAACTTTTAATGGCAATCTTTTACCATCCAATGATTATTGGTTCGAAATTAAATTAGCTAACATTAAATCAGTAAAAGGACACTTTACATTAAAACGTTAGGCATAATTATTGCAGAATAGGTTACAATATAATATATTCGCACTATGATGCAAATACACGAAATTGAAGCTATAAAATCCATATTAGCTACACCTAAAAAAATTACTATAATACCACATAGAAATCCAGACGGAGACGCTATGGGTTCTACATTAGGCTTATATCATATTCTTAAACAACTACAACACAACGTTGTGGTAATAGCACCAAATGAATTCCCGGATTTTTTAGCTTGGCTACCTGAAAGTGAAAAAGTTTTAATTTTTGAACGTAGTTTTGATACTTGCAAATCCATTTTAGAAAAATCGGAATTAATTTTTACGTTAGACTTTAATGCGCTTCACAGAACGGGAGACCAAATGGAAAATGTGTTAAAAACACTAACCGCTCCAAGTGTAATGATTGACCATCATCAAGCTCCAGATGGTTACGCAACATATACTTTTTCAGATACGGCATATGGCTCTACTTGTCAAATGGTATATGATTTTGTTTACCAATTAGGTTTTGAAAATCTAATTAATAAAACCGTTGCTACTTGTTTATATACCGGAATTGTTACCGATTCTGGAAGTTTCCGTTTTCCAAAAACAACTAGCGCTACTCACAAATGTGTTGCCGATTTAATAGACAGAGGCATCAACAATAGCGAAATACACAATTTACTTTTTGACAATTCTTCATACAACCGTTTATTGTTATTAGGAAAAGCACTTCAAAACTTAAAAATGCTTCCCGAATATAAAACAACTTACATTACACTAACACAAGACGAGTTAAACGAATTTGGTCATCAAAAAGGAGATACAGAAGGCATCGTAAATTATGGCTTAAGCATCAAAGGAATCGATTTTACAGCTATTTTCATTGAAAACAAAGAAGAAGGAATTATTAAAATTTCTTTCCGTTCACAAGGCGATTTTGATGTAAACCAATTTGCACGAAATCATTTCAATGGTGGCGGACATATCAATGCAGCTGGAGGAAAATCTTTTTTAAATTTAGACGAAACGATCCAACAATTTATTGCTATTTTAGCACAAGAAAAAAAATAACCAAATGAAAATTCAAAACTTATTCCTTCTTGGAGCAATGATTTTCTTAGCTAGCTGTTTGCAACAACAACAAGCCAGAAAACCTATATCTCACACTTCTGGAACCTTTATAAAAGAATCAATCGAGCGCAACAAAGTTTTAATTGCAGATGAAGAAGATTTAATTGCTGAAATTATAAAAAATGACTCCCTTAAATCATACATCGCTTCAAATAAAGGATATTGGTATAAATACGAAACCAAAATAGAAGAAGTAACTCCATCACCAAAAAGAGGTGATATTGCTTTTTTTGATTATGAAATTAAAGATTTAAAAAGCAGAATTATTTATACAATGACTGAAACAAAACCTCAAGTGTATTACGTAGATAAAGAAAACATCATGATGGGATTGCGAGATGGCATTAAGTTAATGAAAAAAGGCGAAACTGTTACGTTTTTATTTCCATCTCATATGGCTTATGGTTACCATGGTGATGACAAAAAAATCGGCACCAATGAACCTCTAATTTGCACCGTAAGTTTAAACGACATTAAAATAGATACACAAGCTAAAAATTAATTTAAAATGAAAATTACATCCATTTTACTTCTAAGCATAGCAACATTTTTTGCTTCTTGTTCAAAATCATATGACAACCTAAATGAAGGTTTATATGCTGAAATTGAAACTGCAAAAGGCAATATGATTGTTAAATTAGAATTTGAGAAAGTTCCTAATACAGTTGCAAACTTTGTAACGTTAGCAGAAGGAAAAAACCCATTTGTGAGTGAAGAATTCAAAGGAAAACCATTTTATGACGGATTAAAATTTCACCGTGTTATTGCTGATTTTATGGTGCAATGTGGAGACCCTATGGGAGATGGTACAGGTGGGCCAGGTTATAAATTCAAAGATGAATTTCATCCTGATTTAAAACACTCAAAAGCAGGTATTTTATCAATGGCAAATGCTGGGCCAAGCACCAATGGAAGTCAATTCTTTATCACTCACAAAGAAACACCATGGTTAGACAATATGCATACTGTTTTTGGAGAAGTTGTCGAAGGATTAGAAGTAATCAACACCATTGAAGCTAATGATGTCATTGAAAAAATAACAATTATCAGAATTGGAAATGCCGCAAAGAAATTTGATGCTGTAAAAATTTTCAAAAACTACTATTCTTCAGTAGCTAAAGAAATTAAAGAAGCGGAAGAAAAAGCACAACAAGTAAATGAAAACAAAGTAAAAGAAATTACCACTTTAAAAGCAACAGGAACTAAAACAGCATCAGGTTTAATTTACCAAATTATTAAAAAAGGAACAGGTAAAAAACCAACTAACGGTACACAAGTTCTAATTCATTATGCAGGTTATTTAGAAAACGGGCAACTTTTTGATACTAGTTACGAAGATGTAGCCAAATTGTATGGAAAATTTGATCAAAACAGAGCTAATCAAAATGGATATGCTGGTTTTCCTGTGACTATGGGTAATTTACCATTTATCCCAGGATTTAATGAAGGTGTTAATTTAATGAATTACGGAGACAAATTAATGTTATATATTCCTTCAAACTTAGGTTATGGTGAGCAAGGAGCCGGAGATGCTATTCCACCAAATGCTAACATTATTTTTGAAGTAGAACTTTTAGAAAACAAATCAACAAATTAATAATTACAAAAATGAAGCACTTTTTAAAAATAGCAGTAATCACATTAAGTTGGTTAACATTTGCAACTGCTCAAAACAAAAAACAAGATGGTATTTTTGCTGAATTCACGACTGCAAAAGGAAAAATCGTAGTTGAATTAGAATACAAAAAAACACCTATTACAGTAGCCAATTTTATTTCACTTGCCGAAGGAAACAATCCAAAAGCAGATGCTAAATTTAAAGGAAAACCATTTTATAATGGATTGAAATTCCATAGAGTTATAGCGAATTTCATGATTCAAGGAGGTTGTCCTGATGGAAAAGGAACTGGAGGACCTGGATATAAATTTGACGATGAAATTGTTACTGACTTAAAACACTCAGACAAGGGTATTCTTTCTATGGCTAATGCTGGACCAGCTACCAATGGAAGTCAATTTTTTATCACCCATAAAGCAACGCCACATTTAGATGGAATACATACCGTTTTTGGTCATGTCGTTTCAGGACAAGAAGTGGTAGACAAAATTGTACAAGATGATGTGATAATTTCTGTTAAAATAATTAGAGTTGGAAAAGAAGCAAAAAAATTCAATGCTGAAAAAGTATTTGCTGACTATTTCATCAATAAAGAAGCTGCTGATAAATTAGCTGCTGAAAAGCAAAAAGAAGCTAAAGAAAAAGCGTTAAAAGAATTTGCAAATGCAGCATCAACTCCAAGTGGTTTAAAATACATTGTGTTACAAGAAGGACAAGGAAACAAACCTGTTGCAACAAGTAATGTAAAAGTACATTATACAGGAATGCTTTTAGACGGTAAAGTATTTGACAGTAGTGTACAAAGAGGAGAAACTATTGATTTTGGATTAAATCAAGTTATCAAAGGTTGGACAGAAGGCGTTCAATTAATGCCAGAAGGATCAAAGTATAAATTTTATATTCCATCCAATTTAGCTTATGGCGAAAGAGGTGCTGGCGGTGTTATTCCTCCAAATGCTGATTTAATTTTTGAAATAGAATTAATAAAAATAAATCAATAAAAATGAAAGCCGCTAATTTAAAACTAGCGGCTTTTTTATTTGCTTCAAAAATTTAAAATCTCCAATCAAATTCGTCTTTGTCACTAAATACAGCTCCTACTTCAATCTTAACGATTTCGTTGTAATCAACATGAACAAACAACCAGTTTTCTTCGTTAAAATAGCTCATCATTCCTTCTACTGTATCTGTTTCAAATGATTTTACTTTGTGTTTTTCTAATACAGGTAAAACATCGCTCCAATTTTTACCAATTATAGTCGTATTAAACAACTTTACAATTGGATTAGTCGTTGTCATATATCCTAATTTGAAAGCTTCTTCTTTGTAAAAAATCAAACGAAGTTTTCTAGCGTTATACATAAAAACAATATTCTCTTCTTCGTCTTTATATTGTGTATCGGGTTTACCCAAAATTTTAGTAACATCTTGCTCTTTCATCCCGAAAAGCAAATTGTCAATTCCGTATTTCAATTTAATTTCCATGCTTGTATATGCTAAAAAATCCCGATTTTCATCGGGATTTAATTAATTATATTTTAAAACGTTTTCTATCGTTTTCTGTCAAATAAATTTTTCTTAAACGAATAGATTTTGGAGTAACCTCAACATATTCATCTTTTTGAATGTATTCTAACGCTTCTTCTAATGAGAAAATAATCGGTGGAATAATTCTTGCTTTTTCATCATTTCCAGATGAACGTACGTTAGACTGTTTTTTAGCCTTAGTTACGTTGATACACATATCATCACCACGACTGTTTTCACCAATAACTTGACCTTCGTATATCTCAGCATTTGGTTCCACGAAGAATTTACCACGGTCTTGTAATTTATCGATAGAATAAGGAATTGCTTTTCCATTTTCCATAGAAATTAACGAACCATTATTACGTCCAGGAATTGCACCTTTGAAAGGTTCGTATCCAATGTAACGGTGCGACATAATTGCTTCACCTGCAGTAGCCGTTAACAATTGATTTCTCAATCCGATAATTCCACGAGATGGAATATTGAATTTAATAATCATACGATCTCCTTTAGCTTCCATTGACAACATTTCTCCTTTACGGATAGTTACGAATTCAACAGCTCTACCTGAAAGATTTTCTGGTAAATCGATTGTTAATTCCTCAATTGGTTCACATTTTTGACCATCAATTTCTTTGATGATTACTTGTGGTTGACCAATTTGTAATTCATACCCTTCTCTTCTCATTGTTTCAATAAGAACCGATAAGTGAAGAACGCCACGACCAAAAACCATGAATTTATCAGCAGAATCTGTTTCACCTAACTTCATTGCTAAGTTTTTCTCTAATTCTTTAGTCAGACGATCTCTAATGTGACGTGATGTTACAAATTTACCTTCTTTACCAAAGAAAGGAGAATCGTTAATTGTAAACAACATACTCATTGTAGGTTCATCAATAGCAATAGTTTGTAACGCTTCTGGGTTTTCAAAATCAGCTATAGTGTCTCCAATTTCAAATCCTTCAATGCCAATAATTGCACAAATATCTCCAGCAATTACTTCGTCTACTTTTTTACGACCAAGACCTTCGAAAGTATGTAATTCTTTAATTCTTGATTTGATTACTTTACCATCTCTTTTAACCAAAGAAATAGGCATTCCTTCTTTTAAAACACCTCTTTCTAAACGACCAATCGCGATACGACCTGTAAAAGAAGAGAAATCTAAAGAAGTAATTAACATTTGAGGAGTTCCTTCAGATACTTTAGGAGCTGGCACGTTTGCCAAAACCATATCTAATAAAGGCTCTATATTATCTGTTTGGTTTCTGAAGTCATCAGACATCCAGTTATTTTTAGCCGAACCATAAACAGTTGGAAAATCTAATTGTTCTTCTGTAGCGCCTAATTCAAACATTAAGTCGAAAACTTTTTCATGTACTTCTTCTGGCGTACAGTTTTCTTTATCTACTTTATTAATAACCACACAAGGTTTTAATCCTAAGTCAATAGCTTTTTGTAATACGAAACGCGTTTGAGGCATTGGCCCTTCAAAAGCATCAACTAAAAGACAAACACCATCAGCCATATTAAGTACACGCTCTACTTCACCACCAAAATCGGCGTGTCCAGGAGTATCGATAATGTTGATTTTTGTTCCTTTATAAGTCACAGAAACGTTCTTAGAAGTAATAGTAATACCTCTTTCACGCTCTAAGTCATTATTGTCTAAGATCAAATCTCCAGTATTTTCGTTTTCACGAAACAACTGACAGTGGTACATAATTTTATCAACCAAAGTAGTTTTACCGTGGTCAACGTGTGCAATAATTGCGATGTTTCTAATAGAAGTCATTTATTAATTTTTTGAAGGTGCAAAGGTAATGTTTATTTTGATAAAAACACTATAGTAATCAATACTTTAGTAGAAATAACATAATAGTAATATATAAAAAAAGCCCTCGAAATGAGAGCTTTAGTATATTTCACTAACAATAGACTATAAAGAAGCTACGTGTTTAGTTAATTTTGATTTTAAGTTAGAAGCTTTATTATCATGAATGATATTTTTCTTAGCTAATTTATCAATCATAGAAATTACAGTTGATAATTTTGCAGAAGCCTCAGCTTTGTCAGTAGCTAAACGAATAGCTTTTATTGCGTTACGAGTAGTTTTGTGTTGGTATCTGTTTAATACTCTTCTTTTCTCGTTGCTTCTAATTCTTTTTAAAGCAGATTTATGATTTGCCATTTTGTTCTTTTTTTAATTGTAATAATTGTTATAAACTACTAGTTAAAAAAGAAAAACCTCCCACATTCGCCTATGCAAACACTTTGGTTTTAACTAATAAAATAATAACCGAGACACCAATTATTATTTTACAAAACTTATTTACAACTAATTTTGTAGCCCGTAGGGGAATCGAACCCCTCTTACCAGGATGAAAACCTGGCGTCCTAACCGATAGACGAACGGGCCATTAACCAATTCTTTTGTATTCTCAATATGTAGCCCGTAGGGGAATCGAACCCCTCTTACCAGGATGAAAACCTGGCGTCCTAACCGATAGACGAACGGGCCATTACATTAATTTTGTAATGCGAGTGCAAAAATACAACTAATTTTGATTTCTGCAAGACCTACAATAAAAAATTTTATTTTTTTTTAGTACGCTTTAGCAAAAAGAACCCTTCCTTTAGATGGAGCACCTGTAAACATACAACTTCCAACCTTTTCTACCCTATCCAAAGCAATACATCTAATGGTTGCTTTTGTTAGTTCTTTAATCTTTTCTTCTGTTTCAGCTGTACCGTCCCAATGAGCTGCTAAAAAGCCTCCTTTGGTTTCTAATAACTCTTTAAACTCTTCGAAAGAATTCACTTCTGTTATATGATTATCTCTGTATTCCAATGCTTTAGCAAACATATCATTTTGAATAGTCTCTAATAAATTTTGAATATACAATGCTACTCCTTCTTTAGAAACTACTTCTTTTGACAAATTATCTCTTCTCGCAATTTCGTAGGTTCCGTTTTCTAAATCGTTTGGTCCAAGGGCAATTCTAACTGGAACACCCTTTAATTCCCATTCAGCAAATTTAAATCCTGGTTTCTGAGTATCTCTATTATCATACTTAACAGAAATTCCTAGTTTTCGAAGTTCAGCCGTTAAAGCATCTACTTGTTCAGAGATAGCATCAAATTGCTCCTCTGTTTTATAAATTGGAACAATAACCACTTGAATTGGCGCTAAATTTGGAGGTAATACCAACCCTTTATCATCAGAATGCGTCATAACCAAAGCCCCCATTAAACGAGTTGAAACTCCCCAAGAAGTTCCCCAAACGTGTTCTTGCTTTCCTTCTTTATTTGCAAATTTAACATCAAAAGCTTTGGCAAAATTTTGACCTAAAAAGTGCGAAGTTCCCGCTTGTAATGCTTTTCCATCTTGCATTAATGCTTCAATACAATAGGTTTCGTCTGCACCCGCAAAACGTTCTGTTTCCGTCTTTAATCCTTTAATTACTGGAATTGCCATGAAATTTTGAGCAAAATCAGCATATACATGCATCATTTTTTCTGATTCTTCAATCGCTTCCTGACGAGTAGCGTGTGCAGTATGACCTTCTTGCCATAGAAATTCAGCAGTTCTTAAAAATAAGCGCGTTCTCATTTCCCAACGAACAACATTTGCCCATTGATTAATTAATAAAGGTAAATCTCTATATGATTGCACCCAACCTTTGTAAGTTGACCAAATAATTGCCTCACTTGTAGGACGAACAATTAGTTCCTCTTCTAATTTCGCATTTGGATCCACCATTAATTTTCCAGGACGTGATTCATCATTTTTTAAACGATAATGCGTCACAATTGCACACTCTTTTGCAAAACCTTCTGCATTTTTTTCTTCTGCTTCGAACATACTTTTCGGAACAAACAAGGGAAAATATGCATTACTATGCCCAGTTTCTTTAAACATTCTATCTAATTCGGCTTGCATTTTTTCCCAAATTGCATACCCATATGGCTTAATTACCATACAACCTCTAACACCTGAATTCTCAGCTAAATCAGCCTTTACGACTAATTCATTATACCATTTAGAGTAATCTTCCGCTCTTGTTGTTAAGTTCTTGCTCATTATTTATATTTTGGCACAAAAATTGTTTGTATAAATTTTAACTAATTTGTTGGGCAAAAATAGTTAAATTTGAGGTGTCCAACAATAAAAAAAGAGCTATGAAAACTTTTTATCAATTTAATTCAAAAAAAATAGCTTATTCCTTGATGGGAATAATAGCAATTTTAACTACTTCGTGTGGATCATATCAAAATTCATCTTATTATGATAATGATGGCGTTTACAGTTCAGACAGAACAACAACGCAGCCAGAAAACAAATACTCTGAGCAAAACTTGGAAAAATCTAATCAATATGCTCAACAATTTAAGAACATGCAGAATGATTATACTTACTTTACAGATGTAGATAATTATAATTCGCAGACTCAAGATACAATTGTAACTGTATACAGAAATGAATCCAATAATAATTATGCAGGATGGGGAAATAATTCCTCAGACGTTACAATTAATTATTACAACAGTAACTGGGGATGGAACAACTGGTATTCTCCATATTGGGGAATGGGTTGGAATTCTTGGTATGGACCAAACTGGGGATGGGGATGGAATTCTTGGTATGGCGGAGGCTGGGGTTGGAATTCTTGGTACGGCCCGAGTTGGGGTTGGAACGGATATTATGGAAGAGATGTAGTATACAACAACGGAAGAAGAGGTGGAACAAGAGATTACAACTATTCATCAGGTAGACCTAACAACTATTCTAATAGAAGAACAGTCACACCAAGACCAAATTTTAACAGCACTCGAAATACTCCAAGAACTGAAAACAACAACACAAGACCTTCAGTAACTCCAAGAGAAAATACTACTACAACACCAAGAAACAACAATTACTCTACTCCTAGAACCAATACACCAACACCTAGAAGTAATAACAATAATTATTCTTCTCCAAGAAGTAGTTCTGGAGGAAGTTTCGGAGGAAGTTCATCTGGCGGCGGCGGAAGTCGTTCTGGTGGAGGTGGATCAAGAGGTGGAAGAGGTTAATTTAATTTACAATAAGATATGAAAAAGCTATTTTTAGTTATAATACTCAACGTATCATTCTTGTCAATTGCTCAAGAAATGACTACAACTGATGCACTTAGATACGCAGTTGAAAATATGAACGGAACAGCTCGATTCAGAGGAATGAGTGGAGCATTTGGTGCTGTTGGTGGAGATTTATCTTCAATCAACATCAACCCAGCAGGTTCCTTGTTTTTTAACAATAATTTCGCAAGTGCCTCTATTTCAAACTATAACATCAATAATAATACAAATTATTTTGGAACAAAAAATAAAGAAAATTACAGCACATTAGATTTAAATCAAATTGGAGCTGTACTTGTTTTTAACGACAATTCTGGAAGTTCTGATTGGAATAAAATTTCGGTAGCTCTAAATTATGAAAACACCAATAATTTTGATAATCGTCTTTTCACATCTGGAATAAATCCGTATAATTCTATTTCTCAATATTTTGTTAATCAAGCCAATTTTGTTGCAAATACTCAGTTTAATGATTATCAGTATGAAATGGCTTATGAAACTTACATCATAAATCCACATCCAACAACACCTAATCAGTTTGTATCTAACGTTTCACCTGGAGGTAATTATTACCAAGACTTTTATTCTACTTCCAATGGTTATAACGGCAAGATAACTGCAAATGTGGCTTCAAGCTATAAAAATAAATTATTTTTAGGATTGAATCTTAATGCCCATTTCACAGATTATGTTGTAACGACAAGCCTATATGAGAACAATAACAATCCACTGAATCCAAACACACAGCCAACTATTAGCAATATTGTTTTTGATAACCAATTAAGCACTTATGGTTCTGGATTCTCATTTAATTTAGGAGCAATTTACAAAGTAACTGATTCTTTTAGACTAGGAGCCTCTTATGAATCCCCAACTTGGTACAACCTAAATGACGAATTAGTTCAAGACTTATATACTTATGACAATATAAATGTACCTTCTGGAGATGGAAGTCGTTATTTTGGAAGTCCTATTTTTATCTTCCCAACATATAGATTAAGAACTCCAAGTAAATTAACAGGAAGCGCTGCTTATATATTCAATAAAAAAGGATTAATTAGTATTGATGTAGCCACAAAAGACTACAGTAATGTTCAATTCAAAAATACAAATCAAAATAATTTCAGCGATTTGAATTCCCAAATGAGCTCTCAAATGAAAAATGCTTATGAGATAAGAATTGGAGGTGAATACAAAATCAAACAATGGAGCATTCGAGGCGGCTATCGTTTTGAAGAAAGCCCATATGTTGTAGACAATGCAATGGGCGATTTAACAGGATATTCAGCCGGTTTAGGATATAATTTTGGCGAAAACAGATTAGACCTATCCTATTCAAATACTCACAGAAATTACAATCAAAATTTAATTTCTTCAGGCATGACAGATCCAACTCGAATTAGAAATGCACAAGACAACATTACATTGACTTATTCAATAAATTTTTAAAATCAAAATCCATATACAAAACCACTTCTATCAACGAAGTGGTTTTTTTATACCAAAAACTCAAATAATAGCCTCAATGAAAGCAACATAAAGCCTTAACAGATATAGCAAACAGCGGAACTAAACACTTAAAAATTTCTAAATCGCTGTGCTTCTACTAATTATTTTATGTAATTTTGCCCACCGAATGTTCGGAATCAAAATTAAAAGCATGAGAACCAAATCGTTAAAGAAAAATAAAATCAATGTAATTACACTTGGATGTTCAAAAAACACTTACGACAGTGAGGTGCTGATGGGACAACTAAAAGCCAACGGAAAAGAAGTAGCACACGAAGAAGAAGGTAATATCGTGGTAATTAATACTTGTGGTTTTATTGACAATGCAAAAGAAGAATCGGTAAATACGATTTTGGAGTATGTTGACAAAAAAGATCAAGGATTAGTAGATAAAGTATTTGTTACTGGATGCTTATCTGAACGATATCGACCTGATTTAGAGAAAGAAATCCCAGATGTTGACCAATATTTTGGCACTACCGAATTGCCTTTATTATTGAAAGCTTTAGGAGCGGATTACAAACACGAATTACTTGGCGAACGTTTAACGACAACACCAAAAAACTACGCTTATTTAAAAATTGCGGAAGGTTGTGATAGACCTTGTAGTTTTTGTGCTATTCCTTTAATGCGCGGAAAACATGTTTCGCAACCTATTGAAAAATTGGTAAAAGAAGCAGAAGGTTTAGCAAAAAAAGGCGTGAAAGAATTAATTTTAATTGCACAAGATTTAACCTACTACGGATTAGATTTATACAAAAAACGTAATCTTGCCGAATTACTAGAAAACCTTGCAAAAGTAGAAGGAATAGAGTGGATTCGTTTACATTATGCTTTCCCTAGCGGCTTTCCAATGGACGTTTTAGATTTAATGAAACGTGAACCAAAAATTTGCAATTACATTGATATTCCATTACAACACATTTCAGATAACATTTTGAAATCAATGAAACGTGGAACTACTAAAGAAAAAACGACCAAATTATTACAAGAATTTAGAGAAAGAGTTCCAGGAATGGCAATTAGAACCACTTTAATTGTGGGTTATCCAGGTGAAACACAAGAAGATTATGAAATCCTAAGAGATTGGGTTCAAGAAATGAAATTCGAGCGATTAGGTTGTTTTACTTATTCACATGAAGAAAACACAGGTGCTTTTGTTTTAGAAGACGATGTACCACAAGAAGTTAAACAAGCGCGAGCTGCTGAAATAATGGATTTACAGTCACAAATTTCTTGGGATTTGAATCAGGAGAAAATTGGACACACATTTAAATGTGTAATCGACAGAAAAGAAGGACAGTATTTCATTGGAAGAACCGAATTTGATAGCCCTGATGTTGATAACGAAGTATTAGTAGACGCTTCTAAATACTATTTAAAAACAGGCGATTTTGTAAATTTAAAAGTAACTGATGCTACTGAATTTGATTTGTATGCGGAACCCGTTTAATCATATAATAAACGATTGGTTTATTAACTGACTAGTCCTAAAAAATCGATACAGATTTATTAGACAAAAATAATTAATTAAACACTTGCAAGAACGTTCTTGCAAGTGTTTTTTGTTTTATAGGTTTTTATTTTCAATTTATTTTGTTGATG
>Ga0255098_1000087_pt1 | contig 30954 bp, 29 predicted proteins | sample Colum_Atlam_RepC_2_FD_188440 | JGI IMG/M metagenome (GOLD analysis project Ga0255098, IMG submission 188440) | Freshwater microbial communities from Columbia River, Oregon, United States - Colum_Atlam_RepC_8d | ecosystem: Environmental > Aquatic > Freshwater > River | place: USA: Oregon... | reverse complement strand
TGCCCTGAGGTTAATCGTGTAGGAATGCCTAAATGAGTTAATTTCTGATATTGTTGCCTTGCAAGTGCAACGAGAGGAGTGATGAGTAGAGTTCTCCACTTCATCTTTTGAATCGTTTTTTCATAGATGAGGCTCTTTCCCGATCCTGTAGCGGCTATGCATAGCAAGTGCTCGGGATGAGACGTTGTTCTGAGGAGGACTTCAAGAGCCTGCTTTTGAAAAGGGCGAAGGGTATACATTCCTTATTGCACAGTGCCAAAACTGTGCCTATCACTCTATGAGTGATCACTCAAAGACGGTTGTGGGATCATTGGAGTTCGAATGCCCCTGAAGGTGGTCTCGCTCGAGTAAGACCGTAGAACTAGCCTCGTTGCTCTGGACTTACCTCATTTCATCTAGATTGATTGAGAGGTGATGACCTCCTGACTTGTAGCGGAAGTAGATGAGCCCACCCAGAGCCCCAATTAGGAGATTAAATATGGCTAAAAGACTGAACATATCTCCCCCCTGCTCGGAACCTAGGAGGTGAAAGAGGTAGAGAAATGCAATGTTACCCGTGCCTACCCCGGCTGGTGCAACGGGTACAGCAGTAACGAGAAGGCCCAGGGGTACTACGAGGTAGGCGCTGAGGAGTGAGAGTGTCGTATCGCCTAAGGCTTGGATGAGCCTTAGGCAGCAGAGCCCCACAAGTAAATGAATCCCTATTGAAATTATAAGTGCTTGAGTGACAGCAATTCTGTGGTGATGGTAGTACTTCAAACTGTTGTAAACGTTTTTTAGTGAAGAGGTCTTGGGTAGGTGAGTTTCAATCCAGTTCAAAAATTTGAGAATAGGATCGTGCTTTTCTTGAACGAGAAAGAGATAAGTGTAAAAGATGAGTACACACAAGGCAGCAGTTCCTAAAAAGAGTTGTACTCCAGCAAGCACCCCTGAATGGGAGAATTGCTCTATTCCCAGAGCAAGAGCGGTTGCTGAGACAAGGACTAGGGCTGACATGCCTGCAACTCGATCAAAAAGAATGCTTCCTAGGGCCTTTGATCTTTGTCCATGGAGTAACTTTCCTATATAGAAGGCCTTAACAAAATCTCCACTAATTGCACCTGGTAATGCGATATTAAAAAAACTCCCAATCAAGCTAAGCTGAAAAATTTGTCTCCATGAAAGCGTCATTCCTTGTGCTCGGAGTAAGATTTGCCATCGGATCATTGCTAAGAAGTTAGCACCTAAGTAAAGAAAGAAAGTTGGGATGATGAAGTCCCATTTTTGAAGAGCCTGTTGAGTTGAAGAAAACGACAGAAACCCCTTTTTAAAAAGGAAAAAAAGAAGAGCAGAGATGAAGGTTGTCTTAACCGTGATCTTGCCCAGGCGTTTTATGTTGGATTTTGTAAGAGGTGAACTCATGGGTTTGATCCTTTTTCAATGAGGGAGAGAAAGTTATTAAAAATGCATCTCCCCACTTCTGGCTGAAATAGAGCCTTGCTTTCCCTCGGCTTAAGGAGGTTGGGGGGGCTTTTTGTTTTGAGGCGATGTTTTAGGTCTATTTCACAGCCTTCAAGGGTCTTTTCTGGATGAAATTGAATCCCAAAAATTGGGAGTTCTTTCAGCTGACAGGCTTGAATTGAGCACAAACTTGAACGGGCTAAGAGACGCATGTCATGGCCTAGGTGATGCACTTCGTCATAATGAGAGGAGTAGGAATAAAAACTCTGAGGTAATCCAGTGAATAATGAGTTAGGTTCGGTTACCTCTATTTTAGACCATCCGAACTCAGGTGCCTTAGCTTTTCTAACACATTGTAATCCATAAAGAGCTCGATTAAGCATCTGATGACCAAAGCACACTCCAAGGTAAGGAGTCTTTAAATCCACACAATATCTAATAAACTCCAATAGCTCATCAATCCATACGGCTTGATCTGTAGCACCAGTTTTGGAACCTGAAACGATGACTCCATCCCATGATTTTATATCGCGGGGAAGATCTCGCTCAGGTGCCCGTCTCACAAATAAGGAACGAGATTGGGATGATCCATTCTGAATCATTCGAACTAAGTCGGTTGACCCCCAGCAATCCCGGTCTATGTTATTATCAATGATGAGGATCTTTTTCATTGCGAATCCTTGATTCAAAAAGATAGGCATATTTCAGGAACATGCTATGTGCGGCGTTTACTGAAATAATAAAACCAGGTAAGCCATCCAGTAGTCCTCTTTTTAGAAAATAAGTCTCAATAAATTTGCCTATGGGTTTGACGATAAGTTTGATGAGGCTTGGTTTTTTCCCTCTTCTTAAGAGGTCCTGAAATCCTAAGCGTGAAAACTTTAGGTTCGTGTGAATCTGTTCTTCAATGCTTGAGAAGGAGAAGTGCAGGAGAGGTGCTCTGAGGTGCTGGGTTTCTCCGTGAACTAAGAGTTGTTCATGCACATGCGGCTCACTCCAAGATGAATACCTACGATCGGCTAAGCGAAGTAGATAATTGGGGTACCAGCCTCCGTACTTGATCCAACGGTTGAGGTAGAATGTTTTTCGGGGCAGGTAAAAGCCGCGAGTAGAACCTCTTTGAGTTGAAATCCTATCTAATTGAGCTAAAATTTCATCCCGGCATTCAGAGCTGACTACTTCATCCGCATCTAAGTTCAAGACCCAATCAAAAGAGGTTTGAGATTGGGCAAAGTTTTTTTGTCGACCATATCCTTGCCATTTGTTGTAGATGACTTTTGCGCCTAAAGATTCAGCAATTTCTCGAGTACGATCTGTGCTACCAGAGTCAACAACAATGATTTCTTGAGCCCATTGAACACTTTCAATAGCTCGACGAATATGAGCTTCTTCGTTTAAAGTAATGATAGTAACACTTACTGGTTGGCGAGATTGCATAGGTTATAGCTAATAAGTACCATAAAAATTAACCGTTTGGGAAGATTGAGAAAATACCTATACATCTGGACCAATTGTCCCCTGATAGGAAGAATTGGGGTATTTGAGAGAGCGAACTTCAGGCTGAAGAGTTAAGTTACCATTTCTCTTTTGAGTGGGCATGGACGCTCTAATTTAAAGAAAAGAGTGCTTAGTCTGTTTTTAGCTTTTTTCTGTTCTAGGAGCTTGCCAGGGAAGTCCTGAATTTAGAAAAGGTGAGGCTTCTCATTGGAGTGCATAAAAAGAGAATAGAGTTCTATCATGCGAATGTGTTTTTATTTCATCAAGCGATAGCATCGGTATTCAAAGAGTCTAATTCCTGTGGCTTTCTCAAAGAGATCTAAGATCACTCGCTTAATGTCTTTAAATGAGAAAATAAAAGGGGATTTCTCTAAATCCCAATGCCAGCCCTTTTGAGATATTCTAGACTTCATAACTTCTGGATGATCCCCGGTGTAGTGTCGAAGACCCCAGATTTTTTTGTAGCGATAGTTGTTTCCTGTATGTGGAGTGCCTGTCCGTTGTTGTTCAATGGAGGGCTTTCCGTGATAAAGCTGATCCATAAAAAAGGTTTTTTGTTTCATGGCTTCTGGTGTTCTTACCCATCCATAGTGAAAAATTCTTGCTCCAGAATGAATTACTCGAGGTTTTTCCCGATTGAGTTTTCGAAAGCTTTGGGCGTCTGCTATGCTCTTTAATTGGGAACTCTTCCTGATGACTCGGACTTCACGCCTGTATGCGCTCCTTGTTTTTTGGATCACATTAAAAGACCCATAAAAGTGGATATAATCAAAGAGCAATCCCTCCACTTCAGGGCGTGAATTTGCTCTTTGGATCGCTATTTGAATGAGTTCATAATCTTTTTCGTGCAAAACTTCATCAGCCTGTAGGTAGATACACCAATCATGAGTACAATGATCTAGAGCTAAGTTGGTTTGTTCCGAAAGAATTAACCCACTTTTTAGTTTTTCAGGAATATCTAGCTGCCAATCCGACTGAAAAAGCTTAATTTTTTTGTTCTCTGCAGCAAGTTTTTCAACCTGTTCCAGAGTGTTATCTGTTCCATAGCCTACATTAATGATGAGTTCGTCTACCAAGGGGAGTAGAGAGCGAATCGACTCCAGGTATGGATAATCAAACTGTTGGCCATTCCGAATGAGAGTAAAACCAGAAATTTTAACTTTTTGACTCATGATCGGTTTATCCTTAGGCATTCTGCAAGTACTGAGTCAACTCCAATTAACTTCATGCATTGGTGGTCATAGAGAGTGCACTCCTGAATGCCACACCAAGGGGGCATACCTGGGTCTACATCTTTTCTGCAGGGAAGATTTTCATGAAATAAATAAGGGTGGCGATCCTTAGGATAAGGATGCCACTCAATCGGGTGCTCGGGTCCAAACAGGGTCAATGTGGGAGTGCCTAGTGCTACGGCCAGGTGGCGCGGGCCTGAGTCGTTTCCAGCGAATACGGAGATTTGGGAGAGTAGGGAAGTGAGCTTACGCAGGGGCAGGTCATGTACTGTAATGACTCGTCTTCTCGTCTCGGCTCGAGCTTGAGTAGTTAAAGCACTTAGGCTTAAGGCGCGATCAAATTCATCCAAAAAGACCTTCTGGAGAGAGGCCTCAGTCGGTCCTGAGAATGCAATGACAGAGCCTTCCGTTTTTTGAGCCCATTCGAAGGCCAAGAGAGCAAATCGATTCATGGGCCATATTTTTGTGGGACGGCTTGCGCCGAGGCCCAGTCCGAGGATTGGAGGCTTTAGACCAATCTGTTGGATGAATGAATTTGCCTCCTGAATTTCACTCATCTGTATGGGGAGGTGAGGGAGTCTGCCTGCAGGTACATCAATGCCTAAGGCTCGGAGGGTGTCCATATCCCTCTCAATGACGGGTTTAAGTATGCCCTTATCGGGGATTTCTACGGTTGAGTATCTATTGCGGTGGGTATGTCCATGAAAGTGAATGGATCGAAGGCGAGCACCTGTGGAAAAGGCAAGGAGAGAGCTTGAGGGGCTTGCATGAAGATTGATGACGCAATCGAACTTCTCTTGTCTCAGGTGGTAGGCTAGCCTAGCTAATGAGCGAGCCCGAGCTGTTGCTGAGTTTTTTCTTTCGTAAGTCCAAATCTTTTGAATTCCTGAAAATCCATCAAAGAGAGACGCCCATGCTTTGGGTACTAAGATCTGGATGTTGGAATTGGGGTAGGCCCTCTGAAGTTCTAGGAGGGGGGCCGTGGCTAGAATCGTATCTCCTAGTGCCCTGAGTTTAATGAGTAAAATCTTTGATGGGGTCATAGACCTTCAGATTACCCTACTCTGGGGCTAAAAAAAACCCCTGGTCTTTGATTAAAAAACCAAGGGTCTAAACCGTAAGTTTAAGGTGATTTTCCCTGTGTCCAGGTTCCACACGGAAAATCTTAAAATTACTCAGTATCACTATGAGCAGCTGCTTCGCTTTCGTGGTGACCTTTGTGATCTTTGTGATCTTTGTGACCTTTGTGACCTTTGTGACCTTTTTTTGTTTTTGGTGCTTCCTTCGCATCAGCAGCAGCAGGAGCTGCAGCGGTTTCACCAGCTGCTGTGGTGGTTGTAGTGGTGGTGGTTTCTTCAGCGAAAGCTACAGATGAAAGAGCGAACAAAGCAGTTAGAACAAGTGCAATCTTCTTCATAAATTCTCCTATGAATGAGTTTAATGCCAGATGTAATTCATCTCGCTCTTTCATATTTAGAGTATTGAGGTTACTTGGTGCAAGAAAATTTTATCAGCAGTGCTTTAAAATATGATGATTTAAGATCTTTGGGTCTTAGATAGAGTCTACTCAGTAATGTTGATGCATTAGATTTTTGACTCAAATTTGTAGATATGCCGAATATCAATATGTGGGAAGCGAAGGTGTTTGAGCTTCATAGAGGAAAGTTGGAGGATGAGTTTAGTCTGTCTGGATTTATCTTGAAAGCGTACTTTTTTAACTTCACCAAAGATAAAAGACTCAACGTCTGCGGGGTGAAAGCAGAAGCCTCGAGAAAACTCAAAGTTTCCCTTGAAGGGGATGATTCTAGCCTCAAAAATATCTCCCCGGGTAAATCCCTGGTTGATCTCCGGATCAACTACGGTATGCGACTTATTGGAGAATAGGTCTTGGACGACAAGTCCTTTGCCTACCCAAGTGAAACGTTTGAGTCTAAAGACAGAATGAAGGGTTGAGCAAAAATCTCGATAGATATTGAGCTCTTCGCTAGAGAAGCGATCTTTATTTCTCCTAAAGTAGTACTTGATTGGAGGGAGATCAACTCCAGGAAGGTCTCGATCAAAGAGGTACCAGTCCATGAAGATGCACATTCTTTGCTCAAACTCTAGGTCATCTTCATAGATGATTCCTGCTTTATCAAAATACTCTAGCTTCGCGTTGTAGACTTCGCGATAGTATTCTCCAGTCGTAAACTCTTCAATGATAGGCTCAAGATATTTTTGATACACTTTGTTTCACTTTTTTCTAAGCGTTTGAAGTCTTTAGAGTAAACCATGATTCGCTGAATATTTTCAAGCAATCAAATCTTAAATCAAAACTAATGCGCCGCAATAACTTTTAATCCACCTTGAGAACTGCGAGAAAGGCCTCCTGCGGAATCTCTACGTTACCCACTTGCTTCATTCTCTTTTTCCCTTCTTTTTGTTTTTCTAGGAGTTTTCTCTTACGGCTAATGTCTCCTCCGTAACACTTTGCTGTTACGTTCTTGCGTAATGCTGACAGATTTTCTCGTGCTACAATCTTTGAACCAATTGCAGCTTGAATGGCAATTTCAAACATCTGTCGATCAATCAGCTCCTTCATTTTTTTGGCAAGTTCCCGTCCTCGGTAAGCTGCCTTGTCTCGGTGAATGATCAGTGAGAGAGCATCTACAGGCTCAGTGTTGATGAGAATATCTAACTTCACCAGATCAGAAGGCCTATAATCCGTAAGCTCATAATCCATAGAGGCGTAACCCTTGGTCGCACTCTTAAGTCGGTCATAGAAGTCAAAAACCATCTCATTGAGAGGCATCTGATAGATGAGGGCTACTCGATCCTTAGTCACATAATCGAGCTTTTCCTGAATTCCACGTCTATCATTGCATAGCGCCATGACTGCACCTACATACTCTGCAGGCATGTGTATAGTAAGACGAATATACGGCTCTTCAATGCTTTGAATCTTAGTCTGATCTGGAAGTTTAGATGGATTGTCTATCATTAAGACTTCTCCATCTGTACGAGTCACGCGGTAAACAACTGAAGGAGCTGTGGTGATGAGATTGAGATTGTATTCTCTTTCCAGTCTTTCCTGGACAACATCCATGTGTAAGAGCCCAAGAAACCCACATCTATATCCAAAACCCAAAGCGCTTGAAGTCTCCGGTTCCCAGCTAATGGCAGAATCATTGAGTCTGAGTTTCTCTAAAGCTTCTTTGAGGTCATTATAATCGTCAGCATTAATGGGGTACACTCCGCAGAAGACCATGGGCTTAACTTCTTTAAAGCCTCCCAGAGGCTCGGATACAGGGTGGTTTGCGTTGAAGATCGTGTCTCCTACCTTCATGCTTCGTACATCGCGAATTCCGCACACTACAGCGCCCACTTCTCCGCTAGCAATCTCGTGGACATCAGTAAATTTAGGCGAGAAAGTGCCTACGCGCTGAACCTCAAACTCCTGCCCTACGTGATAGAGCTTAATTCGGTCGCCTTTTGTAATTTTTCCCTCAAATACTCTGCAGAGAGCAATTACGCCCTGATAAGGGTCATACCAGCTATCGAAGATGAGCGCTCTCAAGGGTTCCTGATCCGCATCTTTAGGGGCAGGAAAGTATTTCACAATAGCTTCTAAAACATCTTCAATTCCGATTCCAGATTTTGCGCTACAAAGTACTGCTTTTTGAATGTCAACCAAGCCAATCATTTCGTCGACTTCTTTTAAAACTCTTTCCGGGTCTGCAGCAGGCAGATCGATTTTGTTTACTGCAGGGAAAACTTCAAGATTATTGTCTAATGCCATGAAAACGTTGGCCAGGGTCTGAGCTTCAACTCCCTGAGAAGCGTCCACTACTAAAATCGCTCCTTCGCAGGCAGCAAGAGATCGAGAGACCTCGTAGGTAAAATCGACGTGGCCAGGAGTATCGATCAGGTTAAGAACATACGGTTGCCCATCTTTTGCTTTGTAGTTGAGTCGCACGCTTTGTGCTTTGATCGTGATTCCTCGCTCCCTTTCAATATCCATGTTGTCTAGGAATTGAGCTTCCATTTCCCGACTCGTGACGGTGCCAGTTTTTTCAAGCAGCCGATCAGCTAGAGTTGATTTTCCATGGTCGATGTGAGCAATAATACAAAAATTACGAATATTTTTTGGCATAGGTTTCGTCGCAAATTAGCAGACATTCTCACGCTTGAGCAACCGCTAATGTAAGGAAAGCTTCATGGATTCAATTGAAATCATTTTAAAAGTGACAGATTTATCTCGGGGAGGGGCCGGAGTAGGTCGGGATTCCGAGGGTCGGGTCATTTTTGTACCCTACACAGCACCTGGTGATGTGTGCAGGGTCACAATAGTTGAAGAGAATAAGAGGTACGCTCAGGGGGAGTTAGTTGAGGTCATAGAGCCATCAACCCATCGAACTACTCCCCGTTGTCCTGTTTTTGGTCAGTGCGGGGGCTGTCAATGGCAACACTTACCTTATGAGCTCCAGTGGAGTACTAAGCTCAGTGGAGTGGGACACGCACTCAAAAGGGTCCAAGTGGAACTTTCCCGTTCGATTGAAGAGATCCCTGCAGAGAGGATTTGGGAGTATAGGAATCGGATCCAGCTCAGGGGTGCGGGCGAGGAGTTGGGGTTTTATAAAGCAGGAAGTAAAATGCTGGTTCCCATTGAGCGGTGCGATATTGCGCGAGCCGAGATTAACGCAGTTTTACCTCAGGTAAAGCTAGAGGGAAGATTGAAGAAGGCGCCTTTTAAGGTTGAAATTGAGGTTTTGCCTCAAGGCGAGGTTCGTCGTCTTTGGAATGCTAGGCATTCAGCGGGTGGATTTAGGCAAGTGCATGATGACCAGAATGAAAAGCTTAAGGCTTGGATCAAGCAGGCTTTACCCTCATCACCTGAGGTTTTGCTCGATCTTTATGGAGGCTCAGGTAATCTCTCTCTGCCTTGGGTGGGGCAATGTCGGGAGATTCACTGTGTTGATGTGGGTGTGCCTAGGAAGCGTCCAGATGGGTTAGAAGAGGTATTTAAATTCCACCGTTCGCCGGTACGGGATTGGCTGCTCAGAGAAGTGGATCGACATCAGAAAGAGGGGATCAAGTGGCAAGATGGCGTAGCTATTCTTGATCCACCGCGTGAAGGTTTAGGGTCTGAGTTCACTGATATTGCTCAATCTTTGGAGAAGCTAGGAGTGAAGTGGTTAGTAGCTGTGGGGTGTGACGCAGATGCTTGGGCCAGGGATATGTCTCGCTGGGTGAAAAGGGGATGGCGGCTCGATCGAGTCATGGCCATTGATCTTTTTCCTCAAACTGCCCATATTGAAAGTGTTGGAGTTCTTGTGCTTTGACAGAGAATGATTTGCCTTCTATTTTATTAGTATGAGATTAAAAAAGAGATCCCGTTCCATCACAAAAGTTCTCCTCGTTGTAGTACTTAATGTTAGCCTCTACGGGTGTGCGAGCGCAGGAAAGAAAACACTCACTTCTGAGGATAGAGTAAAATTGTATGTAGATATGGGGAATTCGTCCTTGGTCGATGGGGACCCGACTGGAGCTCTAGAAAGCTTTAAACAGGCTGAGGCGATTGATGATTCAGTGCCTGAGTTAAATCACTCTCTTGCTCTTACGTTTTATCTGAAAAGAGACTTAAAAACTGCGCTTCATTACGCCCAAAGGGCTGTGCAAAAGAAATCGAATTACACGAATGCCAACACTACGCTCGGAAAAATTTATCTCGAGCTTGGAATGCTGGATCAGGCCAGCGAGCCTTTAAATCAAGCAGCTCATGACCCTTTAAATAGAGAAGCTTACAAGGCATGGACTAGTTTGGGGATCTTAGAAGAGCGCAAAGGGAATTTGGATTCCGCTGATGCCATGTACTCTCAGGCAATTCAAAGTGATGGTTCCAATTCTTGTTTAGCCTATTTTTATAGAGGAAATTTACGGCTTCAAAAAAAGCAAACGTCTGAAGCAATTAGAGACTATACTCTTGCTTCTCAGAAATTCTGCGCTAAGTTCGGAGATGCTTTTTTAGCTCTTGGTCAAGCTTACCAGCAAAGTCGGCAATACGACCTTGCTCGAAAAACTTACCTTGAAGTGGTGCAGAGGTACCCGGACTCTCCTCTAGCTAATAAAGCGATAGAGCAATTAAGGTTTCTACCCTAAGAATAGGACAAAATGGGTTTAGATAAAGACATGACATTAGGAGAGTTTTTAAGAAGTGAAAGGGAGCGTCGTGGAGTGACGTTGGAGCAGGTTGCATCTGCTACCAAGGTCGGGATTCGTACTCTTCATGCTCTAGAGTCAGATCATTACTCTGAGCTCCCCGCGAAACCCTACATTCGTGGCTTTGTTACTTCTTATTGCTCTTTTATTGGGGTAGATCCGAGTGAGGTTCGGACAAAGTATGATGATTACATCACTCTAAGGTCTAAAGAGCGCCCCAATCGCGAGGGGGGGCATAGTGGCTATGCTTTTGAGAAGAAAGACGGCCAAAGACAAAGCAGAATCCTTCTCTCCATTGCTATGGTGAGCTTTCTCGTCGTAGGTGGGGTTGCGGTACTGCTTTTGAAGCCTACTCTGAAGCATCGTAAGTCCTCTCATTTAGAAAAACTAAAGCAGGCTCAGGAGCAGAACCAAGCGCAGAGCCAAATTCAGCAGACCGTTCAACCTGCGGGTTTGGTTTCTTCGAACTTGTTGCCCGCTGTAACTCTTTCTCCTTTGCCCTCTCAATCCGTTTTGCCTTCGCCTACACCTTTATTAGGACTTCCTGCTCAAGCAAAACCAGAAAATCAGGGAGTTAAAGCATCTCCTTTGCCCAATCATTCAAGTTCCTTAGAGAGTGAGACGGAAGTTAAAAATACCATCTCCATTCCCGGGCAATTTGTATCTTCTGCTCTTCGGGTTGTGGCGCCTACTCATCAAGCAGCAGGCCCATTGCCTGCTCCTGTCCAATCTCCAAGTCCTTCTGTTGGGAGTAATGTACAAGATCCCCTCGATTCTGGGCATGATCTAAGTATTGCTGAAGCTAAACATCGATTAGTTTTTCACACGATTAGGGATGTCTGGGTCAGGTATCGAGTAGATGAAAAGCCTACTCGGAAATTTGTCATTCGAGCGGGTCGCAATCTTGTTCTTAAGGCTAGAGATCGAGTAGTATTTCAAGTCTCTGATCCTTCAGCATTGACGGTGATACACAACCGGAGTGGGACACCTCATCTCGTTTCCGAGGCATCTCCAATGAAGGTCGTACAAGGTAATGCAACTCTCTTCTATTCAGAGAGTCCTGCATTGAGTGCAGAGGATATTTTGCAAGACTCGAAGCCTTTACCTAAGGCGGTAGAGCCTAAGCGTGATGAGTGAGGTGAGAGATTTTGACTCAATTTAGCTTTGGATGAATTCTGTTTCAAGCGTCTAATCACCAATTTGCGCGCTTAAAGAAGAAAAAGCCCATAATGAGGCTGATGAGGTTAGGAATCTGCATCGCAAAAGCAGGGTGAAGTACTCCGCGATGGCCCACTTCTAGTGCAAAAACTTGTAGGATCCAATTCATGAGTATGATGATAAACCCCAGGAGCAAAGCACCTGCACGAGCATTTCGATACTGAAATGCACTCAGACCAATTGCAAATATGACCAGGATAATGGGAGTAAGTACTGAGGCATATCTTCTCCAAACTTCACATTGTAGTACTTTTCTCGAGCCAGAATCAGCTGGAGCTTTTTCTATTTCATCCTTCAGTGATGAGAGATACATCATACTGGGTTTCTTCCCTACATCAGGACTTCTACCCTCAATTTCGAGCATGATCTGATAAGTTTCAAAATCCATTTTTTCATAGTTCTGAGTTTGCAAATCATGATGATGCATGCTGCCATTGTAAAGATTCATGATGACAGTAGTGCCAAGTTCAGCTTGTGATCGAATGGGAATGATTTCAGCCTCTTGTGCAATATAAGTGAGTGGATTGCTGGCCTCACGTTCGTCTCGAATAAAGACGTGGTACAGTCGGGTTTTTTTTTGATCAGTGCGTTCCGCAAAGATGAGAAGATTAAAAAAGCTAGTTGTAAACGTTCCTTCTTTTATTCGAGAGGATACGCGAGTGCTTGCAATAGATTGCTCGACGACCTTAAACTGAGTCGCGCTCCAGGGCACAATTTGGTTATTTAAGATCAGATTAAATCCACCTAGAATTAGGGCTAATATTAATGTTGGTAAGGAAATTCGAGAGAGACTTAAGCCAAGTGATTTAAGAGCAACAAGCTCGCTGTCATTGGATATTCGAGAGAAACTGATCAGAATAGACAACACTAAAGCCAGGGGTATTGCAAATGGCAGAAATGAGATCGACAGATAGAGGGTTACTTTTGCTAGGGACAGGGTGGAAGCTCCATTGACTATAAAAAAATCAGCCAGGCGGAGCACTTGAAACATGAGAAGAATAAAGAGGATAAAGATAAAGGAACCCAAAAAGGCTCCCAAAACTTCGCGAATCAGATAGCGATCTAGCTTGAGCAACCTATAGGTAGAGAAGTCTCTAGTACGCATTGCGATTGATGAATCCCTTCCAGATGGTGAGAATGAGAATTTTAATGTCAAAAAGGTAAGACCAATTGCGAATATAGTAGAGATCACATTCAATTCTGCGATCCAAAGAAGTATTTCCCCTCCAGCCGTTGACCTGAGCCCAGCCGGTAATTCCCGCCTTCACTTTATGCCTGAGCATGTAGTGAGGAATGTCATTTCTAAACTTTTGAACAAAAACAGGTCTTTCGGGTCGAGGGCCTACGAGTGACATATCTCCTAATAGGACGTTCCAAAACTGTGGGAGTTCATCAAGGCTTGTGCTTCTAATGAAGGTACCCAAGCGAGTTCTGCGATCATCGTTTTCTATTGCCCAAACAGCTCCGGAGGCTGTTTCTGCATCAATTCGCATAGATCGAAACTTGAGAATACGAAATGTCCTTCCGTCGAGTCCCATTCTCTCCTGGCTGTAAAAAACTGGGCCAGGAGAAAAAATTTTGATTGCTAAGGAGATGAGAATGAGGAGGGGAGATAAAATGATTAGGGCTATTGCGGAGAGAATGATGTCGGTTAGTCTTTTGGCTACAGCACCCCATCCATGAAGGGGTGAATCATTCAAATAAACAATGGGTAAGCCATCAAAATCTTCAATTTCACACCCCAGAGTGACATATTCATGAACATCCGGAATGAGTTTGAGGTCAATCGTTTCATCTTTGAGGAGACCCAGAATAGCATCAAGTTCCGAATATTGATTTCGAGGCAGTGAGATGAGGATTTGATCAGGCTTATAACGATGGATGATTTCTCGAGTTTGTGCAAAGTGTCCTAAGACAGGTTTACCTGCAATTCTCTCAGACGAAGAGTTATTCTTGGTGATGATTCCAGTCATTCTTAAGCCTAGTTCTGGAAATCGATCAAGTCTGTGGATGAGAGTCTCTAGAGCAACCCCTTCTCCGATTCCAATCACATGCCGTAGATTGTAGCCGCGTCGTCTCACTTCCCTGAGGGTATTTCTCAGAATGAGTCGAAATAGGATAATTCCTAATCCACCTATTGCCGCAAAATAGGCAATCACCACACGTGAATAATAATACTCACTAAAGAAGTAGGTGATGGAAATGAATAGAAGGAGTGCTACGGTATGGGCCTTGAGTAGTAGGTAAGCCTCATGGGTTCTCCTGAGCATTCTTCGAGCTTGGTAGACGTTAAATGAGGTAAAAACAACCATCCATAAGGCAATAATCAATGGGGACAAGGCGGCATATTTGCTGAAACGAGGTAAACCTTTAGTCACGTGGACGAGAGGGATATAAAATCGAATGGCATATGCAGCCAGCCAGGCTAAGCCAATAATTACTGCGTCTGTAAATCTAAAAATGCCGCCGACAATGTGGTGATAGCGCTTCAACATAACTAGCCCCTATGTTAATGAATTCTGATTGAAAGGGCAAAGACCGAACATGTGGAAATTACCTCTTTTAGAAGCAAAAACATCTCTTTCCGGTAAAAAAGATACTTTTATTGTTGGAGTTTTCCAAGATACTGGAAAAAAAGCAATTTCTCCACAAGGATCCTACGGTGGGTGGGTTGATCAACTCAGAAAGGATCATCTGTTTCAGGCACAGAGGGGAAGCTTGATGTTCTTTAGAGCTACTCCAGCTGCAGGATTGACCGAAAATTTGCTACTCGTAGGTTTAGGACTAGAATCTGATCTGACGGATGAGAAGTTAAGGTCTTTGGGGGGGCTAGTCTGGGTAAAATTAGTCTCTGAAAAAGTCAAAGAAGTTGCGATCCAATCTGATACTTTTGTGGGTAAGAGTTCAAGGGTTACATCTGAAGATGCGGCCTCTTTACTTCATCTGGGTAATCCTCATCAGTGGGGCTATTTGATGAAAAGGCTTCGTGCTTTAGCAGAGGGTTTGATTTTGAGTGCGTATCAGTTTGATAAGTACAAGAACTTAGCTACAAAGACTGAAGGAGACAAGGAGAACTCAAATTTTCCGAGTCTCATTCAGTTTATGAGTAGTGATCGAGCTTTAAAAGATGTTTTAAGTCAGGAATTAGAAAAGGTCACTGCGATTGGGGAAGCCGTTTGTGTGACTCGAGATTGGTCTAATGAGCCCTCAAATCATGGAACCCCTACCTATTATGCGAATGAAGCGAAGAAGTTGGCTAGAAAGCATGGGTTAAAGTGCAGGGTCCTTTCCGAGGTAGATGCTCGAAGGGAAAAAATGGGCTTGTTCTTAGGAGTGGGGCAGGGCTCAGATCAAGAGGGTAAGATTGTCATTGTTGAGTACACGCCGAAGAAACGAAAAGGACCTCAAAAATCAGTCAAAACGATTGCTTTGGTAGGAAAAGGCGTGACTTTTGATAGTGGAGGAATTTCAATTAAGCCTTCAGCTCGTATGGAAGAGATGAAGCACGATATGACGGGTGCTTCCACTGTCATGGGTGCTATTCTTTTAGCATCTCAGTGGGAAGTTCCTCATCGAGTGATGGCAATTATGGCATTTACTGAAAATATGCCATCGGGCCATGCGATTCAGCCCGGGAATGTGATTACAGCTAGAAATGGCAAAACCGTAGAAGTGATTAATACGGATGCCGAGGGGCGTTTAATTCTTGCTGATGTCTTGGATTATGCTCAAGACTCTAAGCCTGATGCAGTCATTGATGTTGCAACCTTGACGGGTGCTGTCTCCGTTGCGTTGGGTAAGCAATGTTGTGCTGTTTTAGGTAATGATGTGGGATTAATTGAATCCTTAGAGCGCGCCAGTGAGCAAACGGGCGAGAGAATTTGGGAGTTGCCCTTATTTGATGAGTATTTTGAGGATTTGAAATCGGATTGTGCCGATATGAAAAACTCTGCAAATGATTCAAATGGTGGTACAATTCGAGGAGCCATCTTTTTGAAGCAGTTTATTCGCAAGGATACTCGCTGGGCTCATCTTGATATTGCAGCGATGGCTAACCATTTAACTAGCTATTCGTATTTCCCTAAAAAAGGAGCAAGTGGCATCTATGTCAGAACTCTTGCTCAGTTTATTGCAGACTTTTGAGGTCTTCTCAGTAGTTTGCTTTGAGGATAGAAAAGAGACGAGTGAGTTGTATGTCAAATCGTTTTTATATTGAGAATGCAGAACAGTTCGATGGTCAGATTGTGACTGTTCGAGGTTGGGTTTATCACAAGAGAAGCTCAGGAAAGATTAAGTTTCTAGTGCTTCGTGATGGCACAGGCATGATGCAAGGAGTTCTCTTTAAAGGGGAATGCGCTCCGGAAGCTTTTGAGGATTTTGAAAGGCTGACTCAGGAGTCTTCAGTTGAGGTCACGGGTAAGCTCAGGAAAGAGCCTCGGTCACCTGGAGGGTTTGAGTTAGGCGTTCAGTCTTTAAAGGTTGTTCAGGTTGCTGAGTCCTATCCGATATCTCCAAAAGAGCATGGAGTAGAGTTTCTGATGGAGCATCGTCACCTCTGGGTGAGGAGTGCTAAGCAGTGGGCTGCTCTACGGGTGAGATCTGAGATCATGAAATCCATTCATGATTTTTATGAAAAAGAAGGATTCATTCGTTTTGATGCCCCTATTTTGACTCCGAGTGCTTGTGAGGGGACATCCACCCTATTTAGTACTCAGTATTTTGACGAGAAGGCATACCTCACTCAGTCAGGGCAGCTCTACGCAGAAGTAGGTGCCATGGCTTTTGGTAAGGTTTATGTTTTTGGTCCTACGTTTCGTGCTGAAAAATCAAAGACCAGAAAGCATCTCACTGAGTTTTGGATGGTTGAGCCTGAGGTAGCTTTTGCTGATTTGAATGACAATATGGATTTGGGTGAACGTTTCATCGAGCATATTGTTCAGTCTGTACTTGCAAATCGTGCTCGTGAGCTTGAAATTCTGGAGCGTGATTTGAGCAAGTTAGAGTTAATTCGAGGGCCGTTTCCTCGAATATCATACGATGAAGCGTTACAGGTTCTTGAGAAAAAAGGCGTGGGAGTTCCGTGGGGCGAGGATTTTGGTGCACCCCATGAAACCGCTTTAGGAGAGGTGTTTGGTAAGCCTGTTTTTGTGCATCACATGCCATCTCAGATTAAGGCGTTTTATTTCAAGCAAAGTGACACTGTGGGTGGGCCTGCGACTGAAGGAACAGGTAAGTATGCTCTAGGGTGTGATCTGATGGCGCCGGATGGGTATGGTGAAATCATCGGTGGTGGTCAGAGAGAAGAGAGCTACGAGGTTCTCAAGCGCAGAATTGCAGAGCACCAGCTCAAAGAAGAAGACTATTCCTGGTACTTGGATTTGAGGCGATTTGGCTCAGTTCCTCACTCAGGATTTGGCTTAGGTGTTGAGAGAACGGTTGCTTGGATGACCGGGGTTGAGCATGTCAGAGAGACAATCCCATTTCCGCGTATGTTGAATACGCTCAGACCTTAAAACAGAGCTTGCTCTAAAATAGTTCAGTAATTCTTCAAATAAAGCCTAACGAGAAAGTGGATATGAATGATCTACACTCTGGTTAGGCTTTTTTATTCTGTATCCTTATCTTTTTTGTTTGTTAATCAGACATCCAAAAGTTTTCATGCAAAGCAAGGATGTCATCTTTGGGTCTTCTGAGGTATCAATACGATTTGGTTTCAGATCACAATCAGGGGAGGAAGACTATGAATCTTAAAAGTTTAAATGTGAATGAGCTATTTCGAGAATATGCAAAAGATCATTCCACGCAAGGTAACCTAGTTACTCATTGGGTGGGTATTCCTATGATCATTATTGGATTGCTCGGGCTGCTATCCATGATTGAGTTCGCTGAATTTGAAATCTTCGGATACCCAATTTCTATCAATGCCGCTCTTATCTTATTGAGTCTTGGGATTGGGGTTTATCTAATTTTGGATTGGCGTTTGGGGGCTTCATTTAGCTTAGTTTTGATCATGTTCTACAGGTTAGGTCATGGAATTGCTCTTCCTTATCATATTGCCTTATTTCTTCTGGGCTGGGTATTTCAAGGAATAGGTCATGTTGTGTTTGAAAAGAGGTCCCCGTCATTTATGAAGAATTTAATTCATCTCTTTATTGGGCCATTTTTTATCTTCTCAAAGCTATTTGGCTTTATTTTGAGGGGATTTCATTGACAATTCATCGGTCTTGCCCATAGAAAAATAGGAAGAACATTCGGGCGATGCAACAAAATGGGGGCAAGGATCATGAAATTAAGTTATTTGAAGTGGACTTCCTTAGGGCTGTTAGGCACTTTAATGAGCTTAAACCCAGCTGAGGCAGGCTTGCTCTCCGGAGGAAAAAAATCCATAAAAATTGGATTTATCCTGAGTACCATGCAAGAAGAGCGATATCAGAAGGATAAAAAAATCTTTCAAGAAACTGTTGAGAAATTAGGTGGGAAGGTCATATTTGCTTCGTGCAACAATAGTGAACAAACACAGGCTGCTGAGGTAGATAATCTCCTTGCTCAGGGAGTTCAAGCCTTAGTGATTCAGCCAGTGAATGGTGATACGGCAACAGCGTTTGTGAAGCAAGCTCAGCTAGATGGTGTTCCTGTAGTGGATTACGATCGATTGATTAAGAACGCACCAATTGATGCATACATCACTGAAGATAGTTTCAAGGTGGGCCAGCTTCAGGCAGAGGCTGCAGTCAAGCACACTCATCATAAAGGGAACTATGTAGTTTTAATGGGGCAAGCAGGCCATTCAGTGGCAGAGGCTCGCACAGCAGGCGTGATGAGTGTCCTGAAGAAATACCCTATGATTAATGTGGTGATGAAACAGTATCATCCAGGTTGGTCCCCTCATTTAGCAATGCAGACCACCGAGAATGCTTTGACTAAACATAAGAACAATATACAAGCTATCATAGCAAATAATTCAGGTATGGCACACGGTGCTGTTCAGGCGCTCGAAGAACAGAAGTTGATCGGGAAAGTTTTTGTCGCCGGTGCAGATTCTGATCTGGCGTCGATTCGCGATGTGGTGAGTGGTAAGCAAAACTTTGAGGTCTTCATCTCCATTCAAGACATGGCAAAAAGAGCTGCTGAAGTGGCCATGGCACTGGCTCAAAAGCAGACTTTTGCCTTTGACTCCAAAGTCTCAAATGGTTTTGCAGAGATCAGTACGGTACATGCTCCTGTTTTTCCTGTAGATCGATCTTCGGTTGAAGCGCGCATTGTGGGAACAGGGTTTCATACGCGGGAGTCTGTGTTTAGTCGGGTAGCTACGATTAAATAGGGAAATGAGCCATTCATGAGCGGATCTTTTGTTGATAGACCTTTAGTAAAAGGTCAGAAGAAGGTTCTTGAATTTAAGTCAATCTCAAAGGAATTTTCTGGTGTATATGCTCTTCGTGATGTCTCCTTCTCCCTTTATTCGGGAGAAGTGCTCAGTCTCATGGGTGAGAATGGAGCAGGTAAATCCACATTGATGAAGATTCTGTGTGGCATCTGGCCAAAGGGGTCTTATCAAGGTGAGTTACTTGTTTCATCTCGTTTGCATGGAGAATTGAGGGCAGCGCAGTTCAGAAATACCAGGGATGCGCATGCTGCGGGAATTGCCATGATCCATCAGGAGCTTTCAGTTTTTAATGAGCTCACCGTGGCAGAGCACCTTGAGCTTGATCAGTTGAATTATTGGATTGATTGGGATGTGCTGTTTCAACGTGCTCAGTCCTTTTTAGATTCTTTAGGTTTTGGTCTTCGCGCTGAGACTCGGGTGGGTGACTTATCTGTAGGCGGAAAGCAACTCGTTGAAATTGCTCGAGCTTTGTATCAAAAGGCTCATATCTTGGTCTTTGATGAGCCAACCTCAGCTTTGACTGAGCAGGAAGTTTCTCGCCTCTATCTGATTATTGATCAGCTTCGTGCACAGGGAAAATCAATTCTCTACATCACTCATCGTATGGATGAGGTGTTTCGTCTGTCCGATCGTATGCTTATTTTACGAGATGGTCAGAGTGTGGGAGCCCTTCACGCCTATGATCAGGGGATGAAAGTGAGTCGAGAAGCTTTGGAGCCTGAGCTTATTCAGCGCATGGTGGGAAGGTCGATTCAGGATATTTATCCCGAAAGGAATCCGAAACTTGGGGAAGTGCTACTTGAAGTGAAGGATCTTTCCTTGATCAGTCAATCAGGGAGATCACTCGTGCGTGATCTTCAGTTTAAGCTTCACCGGGGTGAAGTGATTGGTTTGGCAGGGTTGTTAGGAGCAGGTCGATCTGAGACATTTGAGGCTCTCTTTGGTGTGCTTAATGGAGCAGGTCCCAGAGGTCGAGGGTTTCGTGTGGAAGGTGAAGTCTTGATGAAAGGAGAGAAGATCTCTCAGGGGACTCCACGCGAGGCGATCGCTTCTAAGATGGCCTATGTCTCCGAAGATAGAAAAGGATCGGGCCTGGTGATTCATCAATCGATCCGAACAAATATGGTCTTGCCTGCCTTGGTGGCAGGCCGTGAGGGCTTGACTCAGAACCAGGGACTCATTTCCTGGATTCGCTCTGATCAAGAGCATTTAGGTGCGCAGAGCTGGGCTAATGAACTTAGGATTAAGGCTTTGCACTTGGATCAATCCGTGGGTGAGTTGAGCGGAGGTAATCAACAAAAAGTGGTTTTGGCTAAGTGGCTCATGACCTCTCCCGAGATTTTATTTCTGGATGAGCCTACTCGAGGCATTGATATCGGTGCGAAAGTGGAGATCTATCAATGGATTCAAAAACTGGCTGCTCAAGGGATGGGAATTATTGTTGCTTCCTCTGAGATGCCAGAGCTCATTGGTTTGTGTCATCGTATCCTGGTCTTGAAAGAGGGATCTCTCTCAGCAGAGTTTTTATCTGAAAACGTGACTCAAGAAGACATCATGAGGGCAGCATCATTATGAGTTCAATCACTATGGATAGATCTAGAGGATCTTCATCTCGATTTTCTGCGTACTGGAGAGCGTATCGCAGTGTATTAGGTTTGGTTCTGGTCATGATCGTCCTTGCTATTCTCACCGAAGGAACGTTTTTCTCACCAAGAAATTTAACTAACTTGACGCGACAAGTAGCGATCAACGGGATTCTAGCCGTAGGGATGACTTATGTTATACTCATTGGTGGGATTGATCTCTCTGTTGGTTCAGTCGTTGCTTTGACGGGAGTGGTTGCTGGGTTGACTCAAGTTCACCTTGGACTCGCTCAGTGGAGTGGAGGAGTCTATGCTGGATTTGGGGCATTTTTATCTATTCTTGCTGCAGTAGGAGTGGGTACTCTCTGTGGTGTATTTAATGGATGGATGATTACTAGGAATAAGATTGCCCCATTTATTATTACTCTTGGAATGATGGTTATTGCTCGAGGTCTTGCGCTTATTTTTGCAAAGGGAGCTGCTATTGCTCCGCTCGGAGAAGCGTTCAATGTTCTAGGGCAGGGTTATCTGGACTCTATCCTGACAATCAGTGTGGTGGTCTTAGTGGGAGGAGGTGCTGCTTTTTTCCCCCTACTCAGGAAGCGCAAGGCAGTAAGCTCCTATCTGAACTCCTTTGGTGTGCTGCTCATGACTTCGCTCTCACTTTGGGTTTTTCTGGGCTATCGAGGGTTGCCTATCCCAGTTCTGATTTTTGGTGTGCTGGCCATAGTAGGTGTGTTGATTCTTCAGAAAACTCGGTTGGGAAGGTTCATTCTTGCAATCGGGGGTAATGCTGAGGCTGCTTGGCTTGCTGGAGTTCCGATTGGAAAAATCACATTTGGTATTTACATCATGCTCGGCGCTCTATCGGGATTGTGTGGAGCTATTCTCGCTTCTCGACTGAATGGTGCACTCCCTACAGCAGGAGAGTTATTTGAGCTGGATGCAATTGCAGCTGTAGTGATCGGTGGCACGAGTCTCATGGGTGGGGTAGGAAGTGTGAGAGGTTCTATTTTAGGAGCATTCTTTATCGGAGCCCTCAATAATGGGATGAGTCTATTAGATGTCACTGAATTTTATCAGAAAGTTATCAAAGGGGTGATTATTATTCTAGCGGTGTGGTTTGATATGCGTCAGTCTTCTCAGCGCTCTCATCGCTAGCTTGCTTCTCAAGAAAAGAATTAAGGCTCCTATGCTCTCGAAGACTAGAATCAATGGACTACTCACTTGAGAGAGTTGATCAACGAGTGTGTAAAATGGGGTGATCGGAAATTCCCACCCTCTGAGTGGCCAGAGGATAGGTATGGCTGAAAAGATCTCTCCTAGGTTTCCCTCTCCCTCAAGGTAATGGGGGAGATAAAAACTAAAAGCATCCAAAAGGAGATGACTCAAGCTCCCTAGTGTGAGAGCGGCAAGTTTCTTAGATCGAGTGCGAAAGGCCAGGAGCCCTAAGCTGACAGTGAACACTCCAGTGTGTCCAAAGCTTCGCGTACCATGTACGAGAAATAAATCTGATCCTGCATGACCTGTGACAAGCTTTAACCCGTAATAAATAGGTTTATCTATCAAATCGGGTAGAAGGGTTCCCAATAAGATCCACTTGAGGGACAAGCCTCGTGAAAAAGGTCGAATGATCTCAGAGCCTATTCCTAGATGTCCAAAAAGAAACATTACCCTTTTAAGTGTACCAGAACTTGCTGAGAAATGGCATTCGCTGAGATACCAAATTTTTCATAAAGCTCTACAGGCTCCCCACTTTCTCCGAAGAGATCCTGTACACCAAGTCGAATGAGTTTGGGGTGCTGCGTCACTGAAGATAACGCTTCACTCACGCAACTGCCCAGTCCTCCTATCACTGAGTGGTCTTCTACGGTGAGCATGAGGCAGCTATTTTTTGCAATTTTCAAGGTTGTCTCTGCATCAAAAGGCTTGAGGCTGTGAGCATTCCAAACCGACATTTGAATGCCCTTTTCTTGAAGCTTCTTCGATGCTTCCATGGCTTCACTTACAGAAGCTCCTGTGGCAATACAAGCCACCTGCACTGAAGAGTCCTCTCCAAAGGAGGTAATTTCCATGAGTTTACCTGGTCTAAAGGGTTTGCCTGCTGGATAGAGATCAGGAAGGTTTTGGCGGGTCAATCGTAAATAAGCTGGACCTTTCCACTCCTTCACAAGGTAGTTCATCAAGTGTTGAGTCTCTTGAGCATCCATCGGCTGAAATACCCCCATCGTGGGTAACGCTCTCATGAGTGCGATATCTTCAAGACCCATCTGGCTGTGACCATCATCTCCAATACCGACCCCTGCATGCGTGCCAATTAATCTCACGTTAGCCTGAGAGTAAGCGACACTAAGACGAATCGTGTCGTAACGACCTGTGAGAAAACACCCAAAACTGCATAAGAAAGGAAGCTTGCCAGTGAAGGATAATCCTGCTGCTGTGCCAATCATATTGGCTTCAGCAATTCCCATCTCGTAAAAGCGATGAGGAAACTTTTTTGCAAATAAATCACTCTTAGTCGATTTTGATAAATCGGCATCCAAAACCACAATCTCAGAATGAGTCTCTCCGAGTTGAGCTAAAGCTTCTCCAAAAGCCTGGCGTGTTGCTTTAGACATGAGACCTTCCTCCTGCTTTCTTTAATTCTTCAATCGCTTTTTTGGCTTCTTCAGGCTTAGGTGCCATGCCGTGCCATCCAATGTTGTTTTCCATGAAGGAAACTCCCTTGCCTTTTACTGTTTTTGCAACAATAAACACGGGCTTGAAGTTGCCCTGCTCGTGCAGTATTCGAGTCTCCTCATAAGCCTTAAGAATTTGAGTCATATCGTGGCCATCAATCTGAATGACATGCCAACCAAAAGCTCGCCACTTATCTGCAATGGGCTCAATCGGCATGACATCATTCACGGTTCCGTCAATTTGGCCGTTGTTGTAATCTAAGATTGCACAAAGATTTGAGAGTTTAAATTTAGGTGCTGATAGAGCTGCTTCCCAGATCTGTCCTTCTTGAATCTCTCCATCACCTAATAAACAGAAAATTCTGGAGCCTTGATCCTTCAATCCCAACGCCATCCCTTGCGCTACCGAAAGTCCCTGACCCAATGAGCCAGTGGATGCCTCAACGATAGGCATTCTCACTCGATCAGGGTGGCCCTGAAGGTGACTTCCTGTTCTACGCAAAGTCTTCAGATCTGCTCGTGAAATGAACCCTTTTTCAGCTAAAATTGCATAGAGTGCTGGAACAGCGTGTCCCTTAGAGAGGATAAAATGATCCCGATGATCCGAGAGGGTGCCTTGTCCAATTCCCCGCATCTCTTTAAAGAAAAGCGCAGTCATTAGATCAATGGCAGAAAGGCTGCCACCTGGATGGCCAGATCTAGCCTCCGTAATCATATCAATTATTGCAATACGCAAATCAAGAGCAAGTGAGCTCAGTTCATGGGGTTGCATCATCTTCATGGATGATCTTATATCACAGGTTTGATCTATATGGGGAGGGATCCCTTGTGATATTATTGAAGTAGATTAAGTAAGTTGTTAGAGTATCCTCATGACCCGTAAATGGTGGGTACTTGCCTCAGTAGCTTGTGGAACTTTCATGGCGACCTTGGATTCAAGTATCGTCAATATTGCCCTTCCCACGTTAACCAAAGAGTTTGGTCCCGACTTGACCCATATCAAGTGGGTTGTGGTGGTTTATCTTCTGGTCATCACGTGTTTCTTACTTCCGTTCGGGTTATTATCGGATCAAAGAGGGCGAAAGCCTATTTTTCAGGTGGGATATCTCATTTTTGTCATTGGCTCAATCCTTTGTGGGTGTGCCGAGAGCCTGGCAGCATTAGTAGTATTTCGGGGAATTCAGGCCGTGGGTGCTGCTATGTTGATGGCCAATGGGCCTGCCATCATTACAAGTGTTTTTCATGCCAAAGAGCGAGGTGCTGCTCTGGGGACTTTAGCCATGGTTGTCAGTGCAGGCCTCATGGCTGGCCCTACGCTGGGAGGATTTTTAATTGGCCAGTTTGGTTGGCGAAGTATTTTCTTTATCAATGTTCCAATTGGGTTTTTAGGGGTGCTACTGGTTCAGCTTTTTATTCACAAGGATCTGCCATCAAGGAAAGTGACTCAATTTGATTGGTTAGGTGCTCTGCTTCAAACTATTTTACTTTTTCTCTTCATCTTTCTCTTTGAGTCATCACAAATTCAATCTTTTCATGGGCCTATCGGCTACCGCTGGGTCATTGCTCTGATCCTTGTCCTTGTATCTATTGTTTTTTTCAAGGTGGAGGCATCCAGTGAAGCGCCGATGTTTGATATCTCCTTACTCAAGAGTCGCATTTTCTGGACAGCAAACCTTGCAGGTTTTTTAACGTTTGTCTCATATTCGTCAGTCACTGTATTGATGCCTTTTTTTTTGGAAGAGGTCTTACACCTTCCCACCCATCGAACAGGGTTTCTCATGTCAGTCATTCCAGTGACCATTTTTATTGTGGCTCCCGTAAGTGGTCGATTATCTGATCGATTCGGAAGTACAGCATTGAGTGTTCTGGGGTCTTTTGTCGGAGCCTTGAGTTTAATATTGATGTCAGGACTCATTGGAGAGGGACTCACTGAGAATTCTTCTCAAAAGTTGATTATACTTTCATTGGGAACCTTGGGTTTAGCTTTAGGTTTATTTCAGTCACCCAATAATAGTGCGATTATGGGAAGTGTCCCTCATGCAAAACTGGGTGTGGCTTCGGCCCTGATGGCTACGGTAAGAAATTTAGGTTTGGTGACTGGAACGGGGTTATCAACGACTCTTTTTTCTTGGAGATTTTCTCAGACTAAAGACTACGTTTTAGCTTTTCAAACCACGCTAGTGATTGCAGGCTTTATTGCACTAGGAGCTATGGTCGCCTCTTTAGGTAAGGCAAAGAAATTGAATAAACCAAGAGGGGGGGCAATGGTATCATGAATTGGAAGACGAGAGACAAGGATCTGACTCGTGAGGAAGTGATTGCACTGGCTCAAAAGAATGTGGCTCCCTACTGGTTGAATTCACTTCCTTTGTTTATGGCTGATCAAGCCGACTCAGGTTTAGGGATTTTTCCTTTAGATGAACAAGTCATCAAAAAAACCTGGATTTTACTTTTTGTGGATCTGAGTACGTTTGGGGGAGAGTCCATCCTCGCTTATGCAGCTGAACTTGATCGAAGATATCGAGCTTATCAAGTGGGGGTGCTGATTATTATTCATGCACCCTATTTATTTTCAAAAGTAAAAAGGCACATTCATCATTGGGGGCGTACGCATGCAGTGAGTATGCCCTGTGCCTTTGACTTTGATGACTCATTAAGAGCAGCTTTTGGGGTTAGATCAGAGTCTCAAGCCCTGATTTTTGATCAGGGAAAGAGAGTTTTTGAAAGTTTAGAAGGACTTGAGCTGCCGGTATTGGAGAAGTTTCTTCAAAACTTTCTGAGGCAAAAAGACCCTGGGTTGGCACTTTTCCCGGTCCTTAAACCCTTTGCAGGAGTTCCAGTAGATTCTAAGCGGTTTGAGTTTGGTTTTACCCAATCCTTTGGTGAGAATGCTCAGTTTCGGGGAGTTGAGTTTAAGGAGCTTGATCCTCTGACGCGTGTTGGGATGCCTCAAGAGTCGATCTCCCCAGTGCCTGGAGAATTTCTGCTCGTTGGAAAATGGCACCAAGATTGGGAGAGGATCTGGACAGCAGATCCTTTAGCAAGGATTGAATTTGAATCTCCTGCATCTTGGGTATCACTGGTGGCGCAGCCTTTGGCAGGTGAGCCTAAGGATAAGTGTTTCATTGAAGTTGAGTTGAGTAGCGATCGGGTTTACTCGGATGTAATAGGCTCTCACTTACATCTCTCTGAGACGGGAGAAGCTGTTCTTGAGTTTTCTCATCCTGGGTTGTTTCAGCTTTTAAAGAAACTTCCTTCGAAGGATCGCTGCATAAATTTAAGTTTTCCACTCGCTGATCAAGCACCTGTAGCTCTTTATGGAATTCGTTTTGGTGAGCTTCCTAGCGTCTAAGTGAATGGGTTTCTGATCGAATCTGATCGGAATTGTTCATTCAACTCAATGAGTGTGATCTGATCTAAGCATCTTCTCCATTCTTTTTGAGTAGACTCATCTGTTTCATTCATCAGTTTGTTTTTGATCAGAGGCTCTAATGCCCGGATCCATTCAAGATGAGGTATGGGTGGGGAGGGTGTTGTATCGTCAGATTTGAGTTGAGCTAAGAGTAGATCATGGTGAGCTGAAATCGCATGGGTGAGGACAATTGCTAGATTTCTGCTAAATTGAGCAGGCTTAACGCGGCTCAAAGCTGAATGCTTCACTCTTATTTTATAGTCCTCTGGAGACTCTTTGAGGAGTCCTACCCAGTCTTGCAGTTCAGTAGCATACAAGGGAAGATCAGGGTTTTCTAAAAGCTCTTTTCGTGTCGGCTTTCCATTAAATGGACAAACTTCTTGGCAAATATCGCAGCCTGCAATCCAGCGATTGATTCTTCTCAAATCCTCTTCGGGCAGAGCGAGTTCTCCCCTTTTTTCGAGAGTCCAGAAGCTAATGCAGCGATTTGAATTCAGGACTCCTGGATCGATAAGGGCTTGGGTGGGACAAGCCTGCATGCATCGCGAGCAATTACCACAGTAATTGGGTAAGGGTTTTGGGCCTATTCCTGTTTGCTGATTCAACAGAACTTCGGCCAGAAAGAGGTAGCTTCCATGTTGCGGGTGGATAAGTAGGGAGTTCTTTCCAATCCAACCCAGCCCTGCAAGAGCTGCCCAGGTTCTTTCAAGAACGGCACTAGTATCGACGCAGATCTTCCATCTCAGTGGAGGGAGGTCTGAGGAGGTCCCTAGCTTTTGAGAAACTTTTTGCATGACTTGTTCAAGTTTTTCTTGAAGCTGTTGGTGATAGTCAGGTCCTTGTAAGTATCTGGCATATCTAGGACCTTGCGTCTCTTCTGCTGCCCCTCCTGGTCTTCTAGGATAAGGGACCGCTACGCAGAGCATACTTTGCGCTTCGGCAAATAGGAGTCTTGGATCTGCGCGTCTATTTCTTCCACGAATAAGATATTCCATGGATGCCGCATATCCTTTTCTAATCCACTCATCGTATCGATTGATGTGATGAGTGAAGAAAGAGTGGGGATGGTTGAGAGCAAGATCGATGTCAATCACTCCAGCAAGGGGAAAGCCCTCTTCATGAGCTTGATGAATGAGTAGTTTCGATAGTTCCATTCGCAGTGAGCCAGTGCTCAATTCCTCCTTGGAGGGACTTCATGCGAGTAAAGCCGAGTGACTGTAGAATTCTCACAGCGTAAAGGCTTCTGACTCCATGTGCGCAATACAATACGATTTCATCGTCCGGATTGAGCTCCTGAGTGGCACGAATGGAGAGCTCGCCCAAAGGAATGAGCTTGCCTCCTGGAATGGCCATTGCCTCATGCTCCTCAGGCTCTCTCACGTCCACAAGAGTGATGCTTTGAAGGCAGTTTTGAAGCTCCTCTGCGGTGATTTCCCAATTAGGCTTCATGACGCCACTCAGTGCTTTTTTCAATCTGTTGAGTCAAGCCAGGGGTTGCGTCAGAATCACTGATTTGTCGAGACCTAGAGATCACGCGTAGAGCTTTGCCCAAGAGATCGTGTGGGAGAGCTTCAGTAATCTCAACTTCGACCATATCTCCTGCTCGAAGATCTGAGAAGTCCCTGAGTTCTTCGACGTCATTGATGAGCACGTGACCATCAATTTCTTGGGCTTGAGTGGACATTCGACCTTGAAGGAGGAGTTCAGTTTCCTCGCTCGGTCCTTCCACTAAAACCTGGACGATCTTGCCAACATACTGAGCATGGTTTTCAAGAGCTTGTTTCTGAAGAAGCTCAATGAGCTTCTTAGCTCTTCTCCTTTTTGTTGCAGGGTGAATCTGATCAGGCATTTCTGCTGCTTTTGTGCCTTCTTCTTTTGAGTACCTGAATACGCCCACGTGATTGAGTTTCAGAGTTTCGAGGTCCTTGCATAGCTCCTTGAACTCCTCCTCAGTTTCCCCAGGAAAACCAACAATGATTGATGTTCTAAAGACAATCGCAGGAATCTGAGCACGAAGCTTCTCAACTAGATCAAAGAGTTTAGACTTGGTTAAACGACGATTCATCGATTTTAGTACTCGATCATTCGTATGCTGAATCGGCATATCGAGATATTTTACAATTTTAGGCTGAGTCGCAATGATTGAGACTAATTCGTCTGAGAATTGATCAGGATAAACATAATGGAGTCTGATCCAGTCAATGCCTTTGATCTTACAAAGTTCTGGTAGAAGAGTTTCTAATTTCTCTTTATATTTCCATTCCATGCCATATTCAGTGAGGTCTTGGGCAACGAGGTTGAGTTCTCTAACACCTTGAGTGGCAAGGTGTTGAGCTTCTTTAACGAGAGATTCTACGGTACGTGAACGAACATTGCCTCTGAGTTTTGGGATAATGCAGAAGGCGCATCTACGGTTACATCCTTCAGAAAGTTTAAGGAATGCTGAATACTTAGGGCCTGTGTGTGTTCTTGGATCTGTTTCGGTGTGAATAAAGGCAGGTTGATCCACGTAGGAGCGTTGAGGTAGAGGAGCTCCCATTTCTAGAGCCTTCCCGTGTGCATTCAGAAGCTCTGTAATTCGGTGATATTGTCCTGTTCCAATGAATAGATCAACCTCAGGCATTTCCTGCTCAAGCTCTTTTGAATAGCGCTGTGTGAGACATCCTGAGGCGACTAAGACCTTACACTTTGCAGTTTCCTTAAGCTGTGCCATCTCAAGAATCGTTTCAATAGACTCTTCTTTTGATGCTTGAATAAATGAGCAGGTATTAATGATGATGACTTCCGCTTCTTCAGCAGACTGAGTGATGGTGTAGCGGTCTTTCTCCAAAATTCCTAACATGACTTGTGAGTCTACCAAGTTCTTGGGACAGCCTAGACTTACAAAATAGACTGGAGACTTATGGATTACTTCTGATGACTGACTTTGGGAATGAATTGAAACAGAATCACTCATAAATACATTACTCACTCTTTGTTCGCTTTTGAGCTCAAAACTCAGGGGATTAATCTCTAAAGTTTCCGAATTGCATCGGGATTTTTACTTTTTCCTGCTGAGACCTGAGCAGTGCAATAGCTGCCTGAAGGTCATCTCTGTTTTTGCCAGTCACTCGAACCTGTTCGTCTTGAATTTGAGCCTGGACTTTGATCTTGCTCTCTTTAATGACTGCAATGACTTCTTTTGCTTTTTCTTTTGAAATTCCTGCTTGAATGAGGACGTTTTGCCTCACGCTTCCACCGAAGGCAGATTCAATCGTTTTATAATCGAGAGAAAGGAGAGAGATTCCTCGTTTAATGAGTTTGTTTTGAAAAACATCGTTGAGAGCATCGAGTTTTCCCTCTTCGCTGCACCATAAAGTAACTGTTTTTGCTTTTTGGTCTAACTTGATTTCTGCTTTTACTCCTTTGAAATCAAAACGTTGGGAAACTTCCTTGGTGGCTTGGTTAATTGCATTGTCTAATTCTTGCCAGTTCATTTCAGATGAAACATCAAAAGAAGGCATGAGCAAACTCCTTAATTTATTCTAGAGAAAAAATGTATACAGAATTAGTCAGCTAACTTCAACAACGAAATCAAATGTGAGCTAAATCCTTGAAATATATGGATAAATATCCATGTTTTGTTGGACCTAGCCCCTCAGTTCTAGGATTCAAGTCTAAAAAAAAAGTCACGATAAGAAGAGAAGAAGAGGAGGAATCAATGGAGTTGAGTCTCTCACAAGCAGTTGAGTTGAGTCTTAAGAAAGTGAAGATCATATGCACTCTTGCATTTGTTCTCACCCAAAGTGCTTGCTACTTCATTGGGGGTGATGGGCCAGATCCTCGAAATATTCCTCACGTAGATCAAGTCTATATTGAGCGGGACTCTCTCAACCTTAAAGGAAGCTCATTAGACAGGGTGCAAAAAATTTTCCTGAAAGATTCTCAGGGAAGTTATGAGTACCAAGTTCAAGGGCAAAGTTTTAATGATCTCTCCTCGAGTGCAAAAAGTGCTTTTAGTCTTGTTCTAGGTCGAACCTATGACTTGATCGTGAGTTCTGCAGATGCTCAGGAGGTTTCTCAAGTGACTCTGTCGCTCAACGGTTCTCTTGCTGGTTTGGTCTATGGAAATCTCTATCTCCCGCAAGGTAAACTTGGAGTCGGAAATGCTTGGAATAGCTTACTTGCGGCTCCTACTTCTCTTGCTCACATCGTCAGTAGTGTGGGGGGAGGGCCTACTGAAGGCTTGACTGTTCAGACTCTCACCTCTCCCACTCAAACTAATTTTGCCTCCTTTTTTTCAGGTGCAGCCACTAATGAAGCAGGGTTTATT
>Ga0255098_1000084_pt1 | contig 31906 bp, 32 predicted proteins | sample Colum_Atlam_RepC_2_FD_188440 | JGI IMG/M metagenome (GOLD analysis project Ga0255098, IMG submission 188440) | Freshwater microbial communities from Columbia River, Oregon, United States - Colum_Atlam_RepC_8d | ecosystem: Environmental > Aquatic > Freshwater > River | place: USA: Oregon... | reverse complement strand
TTTAAAACAAGGATTTTAGCCAAAATAACCGCACTAACTCTTGTTCAATATATCAATAAGTTTATATTTGATAGACCAATGAATAAAATCAAAAATCAATTAATTTAATTTCACCCAACGGGTTAATTTAATTTTTTCATAATATTTGATTCTATAACTTTTGCTTACTCTATACAGTTTTCGGCTTCCCTGTTAACTTTAAATTTTAATAATAATTTATAGAGAGTGCCCAATTATTTGGCTTAAGATTGGTTATTCTATATTTATTTTATTGATATTAAATTTACATTAACAAAAATACCTAATACCTTCAAAAAAAATTGCTTAAAAATTTCTTTGTTTGATTAATTTATTCTAATTTTGAACTATTAATTCTCATTATTATGATACTACAACCCGAAAACAAAATCAAACAAATTCGTGAATTAAAAAATTATACCCAAGAATATGTAGCACAACAATTAGGGTTATCTACCCGTGCGTATAGTAAAATTGAAACTGGTGAAACGCAATTAACCATCAATAGGTTAAACGAAATAAGTGCTATTCTAGAAGTTCAACCCATGGAAGTTTTAGGGTTTGATGATAAAAAAGTTTTTAATTTCTACAATTCTAGTGACATTAACAATGTAAAGAATATGAATATGCCTGAAAAACTCATTCAGCAGTACGAAGAAACCATACAGGCATTAAAAGAACAAATTGCTGTGATGAAATTGTTAATGGGTAAATAAAAGATCCTTAAATTGAAAATTCAACGAAGTTAAACGAGTTCAGGGTGGCAAACTATTCGCAAACCACTGAACACTCAAAACTGAACACTGACCACTTTAAATCTACTCCACAAACAAGACTAATCCTTTCAAATAATGCCCTTCTGGGTGGTAAATATTCGTTGGGTGATCGGGTCCTTGTTCTAATTTGTGTAAAACTCTGATGTTTCTTCCAGTTTCTATGGCTGCTGCGGCAACGGTGTTGTAGAATAAAACATCGTCAATGACTTGCGAGCAAGAGAACGTGAATAATATCCCATTAGGTGCTAAGGCTTTTAAACCTGCTATATTTAAACGTTTGTAGGCTTGTGTTGCGGTATGCTTACTTTTGATGCTTTTCGCGAAAGCGGGTGGATCCAAAACAATGACATCGTATTGTTGCGTGTGCTCTTTCATGAAGTTGAATACATCATCCGCAACTGCTTTGTGATTGGCGTTTGGAAAATTTAATTCCATATTACTGGCTGCTAAATCCACGGCTTTTTGAGAAATATCTACCGAAGTTACCAATTCTGCTCCGGCACTCATGGCGTAAATTGAAAATCCGCCAGTATAACAAAACGTGTTTAATACTTTTTTGCCTTTTGAAAATTCGCCTAATAATTTTCGGTTTTCGCGTTGGTCTAAGAAGAACCCTGTTTTTTGCCCTTCTACCCAATTTACCGAAAACAAAATATTGTTCTCTTTAGCAACCGCTTCTGCTTTGTTTCCAAATAAGAAATAATCGGTTCCTATATTCGGTAAAGTTCCTGAACTTTTACAATAAATGGTTTCGCAATAGTCTGGAAAATTCGATTTTATGGCTTCAGCTATTTGCTCCATTTGAAGAAAAACTCCAGTTGAATGTGCTTGAATTACCCAATTTTTATCGTAATAATCAATAATCAATCCAGAAATTCCATCGCCTTCTCCGTGAATGATACGGAACGCATTGGTAACTTCAAAATCCAATAATTGAGTACGTAAATACCAAGCCGATTGTAGTTTGGCTGCCCAAAAGTTATCAGAGAAAATCTCTTCGCCAAACGTCAAAATACGAACAACGATACTTCCTTTATCGCTGAAATATCCGGCTCCTAAATGATTGTTTTTCGAATCGACTACATCTACCATTTCGCCATCGTTTATTTCACGGCTCACACCATAAACCGCACCACTGAAAATCCATGGATGACGACGTTGAATAGATTTTTCTTTTCCTGATTTTAGAATTACTTTTGGAAACATATTAATGTGTCAATTAGTCGATTAGTCAATGTGCCAATTTAATTAGTCAATTTGAAAATGAGCCAATTCCTTCATTGACTAATTGACATATTGGCTAATTAGCCTTTTTTAGTGGTTGAAATGATTTTGTTTGTGATTTTCAATATATCAAAAACTTCGGATAATAATTCTTCTGTATTTGGATAATTTTCCAACTCATTACAAAGGAATAACCAAAATTCGGTTTCATCCGCTTCTTTCATTGCAATTTTCATTTTATGAATGAAATCTGCTTTACTTTCAGAATTTTGAGCTTCTTTAATATTCGCTCCGATTGAAGTTCCTGATTTTAATAGTTGATTGGCGATTACATACTTTCTGTCTTCTTCTAATTTTTCTGTGTATTGAACTACTTTTTTAGCAAATTCAAATGATTTTAAGAGAATTAGATTGTTTTTGTACTTTTCTTGAAATGTTATCATGGCTTATATATTTAATGTGTCTATTTTATAATGTGCCAATGTGTCAATCTAATTAGTCAATTTGAAAATGTGTCAATGCGCCGATTTTTTATCATTGATTCATCGACTAATTGACACATTATCTAATTGGCACATTGCCTCATTGACTTATTGGCTAATTAATACTCATTTCCGGAATATCTCCTTCGATAATTAAATCAGCTTCTGTTGCTTTGATGATGTCTTCTACTGAAACGTCTGGCGCTCGTTCTAACAATTTGAAACCTTTTGGCGTGATTTCTAAAACCGCTAACTCTGTAACGACTTTTTTCACACATCCAACACCTGTTAGAGGGAGCGTACATTTTTTCAAGATTTTCGATTCTCCTGCTTTATTTACGTGCATCATGGCTACGATAATATTTTCTGCCGAAGCTACTAAATCCATGGCGCCACCCATTCCTTTTACCATTTTTCCTGGAATTTTCCAGTTGGCAATATCTCCGTTTTCGGAAACTTCCATTGCTCCTAAAATGGTTAAATCTACTTTTTGCGCACGAATCATTCCGAAACTAAACGCCGAATCAAAAAAACTTGCTCCTGGTAAAGTTGTGATGGTTTGTTTTCCTGCATTGATGATATCAGCATCTTCTTCCCCTTCAAAAGGAAAAGGTCCCATGCCTAAAACACCATTTTCTGATTGAAATTCAACTGAAATATCAGTACGAACATAATTGGCAACTAAAGTTGGTATTCCGATTCCTAAATTTACATAGTAACCGTCTTTTACTTCTTGTGCTATTCTTTTTGCTATATCTTCTTTTGATAACATAATTCTTTCTTTTTACTGAACACTAAAAACTGAACACTGATTACTTTTGACGAACTGTTCTTTGCTCAATTCTTTTTTCAAACTTCTCTCCTTGGAAAATACGATTTACCATAATTCCAGGAATGTGAATTTCGTTAGGATTTAAAGTTCCTACTGGCACTAATTCTTCAACCTCAGCAATTGTAATTTTTGCAGCGCCTGCCATACAAGCGTTGAAATTACGAGCCGTTCCTTTGAAAATAAGATTCCCTGCTTCGTCACCTTTCCATGCTTTTACGATAGAAAAATCAGCTTTGTAAGCCAATTCCATTACGTGCATTTTTCCGTTGAATTCGCGCGTTTCTTTTCCTTCTGCTACTTCTGTTCCGTAACCAGCTGGTGTAAAAAATGCTGGAATTCCGGCTTGAGCAGCACGACATTTTTCAGCTAAAGTTCCTTGAGGAGTTAATTCAACATCTAATTCTCCTGAAAGCATTTGACGTTCAAATTCAGCATTTTCTCCTACATAAGAAGAAATCATTTTTTTTATTTGACGTTTTTGTAATAGTAATCCCAATCCAAAATCATCAACCCCTGCATTGTTTGAAATACAAGTTAGATTGGTAACATTTTTAGTTACTAATTCAGCAATACTGTTTTCGGGAATACCACAAAGACCAAAACCACCTAACATGATGGTTTGTCCGTCCTGAATTCCTTCTAACGCTTCTTTAACGTTGTTAACTTTTCTAGAAATCATATTTTAGTTTGTTGTTTATAATCCAAATTCATCCATACTTGGTTCATCTGTTGGAACAATCGCAGTAGTATCTACAACTTTTTTTGGTGTCCAACAATCCACTTTTATAGATAAGTTTTCTGGTTTTTCAAAAGGTTCGTTTGACACATCTAAATAGCGATCATCATAACATTTCTTCATAAAAATACCCCAAATAGGAAGAGCTGTTGTAGCACCTTGACCCATATTTGTTGAACGAAAGTGTGCTGCTCTATCTTCATTTCCAACCCAAATTCCGGTTGCTAAATTAGGCACCATACCTATAAACCAACCATCAGAATTATTTTGAGAAGTTCCTGTTTTTCCCGCAATTGGATTTCCGAAACTATAATCATATTGAACAAATCCAACTCCTCCATAATTTAATCTTGCACCTGTACCAGACTTTGTAACACCTTCCATTAATTTAACAACCGCATAAGCTACATCTTTGTTAACGACGTCTTTTTGATAAGGAACAGGTTGATCTATTACGACACCATTTTTATCTTCAATTTTAATAATAAACGTTGGCTTTACATATACTCCTTGATTAGCGAAAGTACTCATGGCTCCAACCATCTCTTCAACTGTAATATCTACTGCGCCCAAAGCAATAGAAGGTTGAACTGGAATTTTGGATGTTACTCCTAACTCTTTAACCATATCTACTACTGCCTGAGGTCCTACACGATCAATTAATTTAGCTGAAACAGTGTTTATTGAATTAGCTAATGCTTTTTGTAATGTTGTTGTACCCCTGTAATTACCATCTGAATTTTTTGGTGACCAATCGGCATCGATTCCCCATTTGCCTTTTGGCATGGTGAAATAACTATCAATTATTGAATCACATGGCGACATTCCTAATTGTTCGATAGCAGTTGCGTATACAAAAGGTTTAAAAGTTGAGCCTACTTGTCTTGCTCCTTGACCCACGTGATCGTATTGGAAATATTTATAATTTACACCACCTACCCATACTTTAATGTGTCCACTCCTTGGTTCCATGGCCATCATACCTGTTTGTAGCATGTGTTTGTAATATATGATTGAATCTTTAGGTTTCATGATGGTGTCTTTTTCTCCCTCATAAGTAAAGATTTTCATTTTTGCAGCAACATCAAAAGATTTAATAATTTCCTCCTCTGATTTCCCATTCAAATCCATTTTTCTCCAACGCTCAGAATTTTTCATGGCTTGGTTCATAATTTGTTGGGTTTGCTCTGGAGTAATATCAACAAAAGGAGCGTTTTCTTGGTCTTTCTTCCCTTTAAAAAACTCTCTTTGAAGATTTTTAAGATGTTCGTAAACCGCTTCTTCTGCATATTGTTGCATTTTAGAATCGATAGTCGTATAAATTTTTAAACCATCACGATACAAATCATATTCAGTTCCGTCTGGTTTTAAATGGTCTTTCACCCATTTTTTCATGTAATCTCTAAGATATTCTCTGAAATAGGTGGCGCTTCCTTCCGAATGACTTTCAGGTCTGAAATCTAATTTGATTGGAAGTTTTTTTAATTCTTCTTTTTTTGATTCGGTAATTACACCATTTTTAACCATTTGTCCTAATACCGTATTTCTTCGATCTAAAACTAATTTTGCTCTTTTTTTACGATTTGGATTGTATAAAGATGGATTTTTTAACATCCCCACAAATAAAGCACCTTCTTCAATGGTTAGGTTTTTAGGCTCTTTATTCATGTAAATTTTGGCAGCCGATCGAATTCCAACCGCTCCATTAACAAAATCGACTTGATTTAAGTACAAAGCAATGATTTCTTGTTTGGTATATTGACGCTCTAAACGAATAGCAATAATCCATTCTTTAACTTTTTGAATTACCCTAAACAAAATAAATTTTGATCCTTCCCCATGAAATAAGTTTTTTGCTAATTGCTGGGTAAGTGTACTTGCTCCACCATCTCTACCTAAATTTACGACTGCTCTTAAAGTTCCTTTCGCATCGATACCTGAATGTTCATAAAAACGTTCATCTTCTGTAGCTACTAACGCTTTAACTAAGTGTTGCGGAAGTTCGTGGTATTTTACGGGTGTTCTGTTTTCTTTAAAAAATTTCCCAATAACAACACCATCAGATGAAATAATTTCAGTTGCTACATTAGAATCTGGATTTTCTAAGTCGTCAAAAGAAGGCATTTTTCCAAAAAATCCCCATGAAGCGAAAAGGAATAATAGTATTATCCCTAAAAATCCGTAGGCAAATAATTGCCAAAATTTTCTTTTATACTCTGAAAAATCGGTTGTATTTGCTTTTCTGTTAGCCATACTATTTACTATTTTCAATTCTTAATCCTAGTTCTGTAATCCCTTTTAGTTCAGATACGCCTGCTACTTTTCCTGTTTCTCTGACTGCCTGCACTACCTCAACATTGTATTTTCCAACTCTTTTAAAACGGAAATTTTCTAAATACCATAATTTACTTTCTTTCACATCCGAAAACCCTTCTCCTAAAAGAGTACCATCGGGGTTCGCCATTAGGTATTCCAATGTATCGACAGTGATAGTAGGCTTTATCCCTGGCTCTTTCATAGTTACAATTAAGTACATATTATTGAAAGGATAATTATTGTTATTTCTAACATTCAAAAACAAATGATAAGGATTTACTGTATCTTTTTGTTCAAATGTAAAACGTAACGTGTCTGATTTTTTCCAAGTGCCGTCTAACTTTTTATATTCACTAAAAAATTGCTTTTCATCGCATGCGAAAAAAAGAACCATTAACAGCATTAATCCAATAAATTTAATCTTTTTTAGGAGCATTTTTAAAATTTGATGGTTTACGTTTTTTGTTTTTATTATTGTTCTTTCTCTTTGGTTGATCAAAACGAGTTAAACTGTCTTGACCTACTACATTTTCGAATTTTTTCTCTACTTCTTGAACTGTTTCAACTACATAATCTTCCAAAGCCGCCACACGTTCTTTTTTCTTGTTGATTGCTAATATTTCTTTCACTTTTTCAACGGGTAAAACCATCCATTGTGCTGGAGCATTTGCATAAGAAAACCACATGATTTCTTTGAAAATATCGATTTTCTGACAATAAGCGTCGCCTTTTTCGGTATACAATTTAGTATCCATGTCGGGCATATCTTTTAATGCATCTAGATAAGTGTCTAATTCGTAATTCAAACAACACTTTAATTTTCCACATTGTCCTGCTAATTTTTGAGGATTCAAGGACAATTGTTGGTAACGTGCTGCTGAAGTATTCACACTTCTAAAATCAGTTAACCAAGTAGAGCAACACAATTCTCTTCCGCAAGATCCGATACCACCTAAACGAGCAGCTTCTTGACGGAAACCAACTTGTTTCATTTCGATTCTAACTTTAAATTCTTGTGCGAATTCTTTAATTAATTGACGAAAATCGACTCTGTCATTTGCAGTATAATAAAAGGTCGATTTAGAACCATCTCCTTGAAATTCAACATCAGAAATTTTCATTTCCAACTTCAAATTGATTGCAATTTCACGAGCTCGCATACGCACCGCTTCTTCTTTATTTCGCGCTTCTGTCCAAATATCAATATCTCTTTGAGACGCTTTTCGGTATATTTTGGCTAAATCTTTATCGGGATTTTCATTTTTCTTTTTCATTTGAATTTTAACCAATTCGCCTGTCAAAGTAATAATTCCGATATCGTGACCTGGAGAAGCTTCGGTAGCGACAATGTCTCCAATAGATAACGTTAGTTTTTCGGTATTTCTAAAAAACTCTTTTCTACCGTTTTTAAATCGGATTTCAACTGCGTCAAAAGGCGCTTGACCACCCGGAAGTGTCATGTTTGATAACCAATCGAAAACCGAAAGTTTGTTGCAGCTATCGGTGCCGCAAGACCCATTATTATTACACCCTTTTGGTGCACCGCCATCAGCGGTTGAACAACTTGTACATGCCATAATTTAAATATATAGTGATTGTCCATAAACGGACTACGTTTCAAAACGTTTTTGAGCGTAAAGATATTGATTTTTTATGGAAACTTTCAAATTCAATCTTTTGAAGTTTTACAAAAACAAAAAACCTATCTCATAGTAAAACGAAATAGGTCTTTTTATAGTATTTAAAATAGTTGTAAGAACTAATTTTTTGTGCTTAATTTATAAATTCTGTCAGACAAACGTACTCTAAAAGGCACTTCGAAAGTTATTTTATCGCCAACTTTAGCTACTGGATTTTCAGTTCCGTTTACCAACATTTTTTCTAAAACCAATTCTTGGTTTCCAGTTGTTGGTCCAGAAATTAAAATTCTATCACCAAGATTTAATTCTTGATTTTCTATAACAAAAAGTCCCACTTGAGCTTTCACATAATAATGTTCAGCTTTACCAAGCAATACTTTTTTTACTTTTATTTTCTGACGAATGTCTTTCGTTTTTTCGGCTACAGCCAAAGGTTTATCGGACAATTCGCCTGAATGCTTGAATTTCAAGTTTTCTGATTTTCCTTTTCTAAAAACTTTATTTCCAACTTGTTTACCTCTACGAAGTTTAACTTGTTCAGCTAATGGCAAATGTGTAATTTCTAAACATTCTGTTGAACAACAATTTTCCATAGCAGCTTGACATTCGTCACATTGAATGAACAATAAGTGACAACCATCGTTTAAACAATTGGTGTGATTATCGCAAGGTTTTCCACATTGATGGCATTGCGAAACGATATCGTCGGTAATTCTTTCACCTAATCGGTGGTCGAAAACAAAGTTCTTTCCTATGAATTTACTTTCTAAACCTTCCTCTTTAAGTTGCTTGGCATAATTGATAATTCCGCCTTCTAATTGGAATACATTTTTGAAACCTTGATGTTTGAAATAGGCTGAAGCTTTCTCACAACGAATTCCACCTGTGCAATACATCACTAAATTTTTATCTTCTTTGAAATTTTTTAATTGTTCGTTGATGATTGGTAAACTTTCTCTAAATGTTTCCACATCTGGAGTAATCGCACCTTTAAAATGACCGATTTCACTTTCGTAATGATTTCTAAAATCGACTACAATTGTATTTGGATCTTCTAATATTTGATTGAATTCTTTTGCTTTTAAATGAACTCCGATATTGGTTACATCAAAAGTTTCGTCGTTTAATCCGTCCGCTACAATTTTATCACGAACTTTTACCGTTAATTTTAAAAACGAATGGTCATCGTGTTCCACGGCTACATTCAAACGAATGCCACGCATGAAATCATAAGCTTCTAAAGTTTCACGAAAAGCTTCAAAGTTTTCAGCAGAAACACTCATTTGAGCATTGATTCCTTCTTTGGCTACATAGGTACGCCCAAGAGCATCGAGTTTGTTCCATTCGATAAATAAATCGTCGCGAAATTTTTTGGGATCTTCAATTTTGGCATACGCATAGAAAGATAATGTAAGACGTTGTTTTCCGGCTTCATCAATTAGTTGAGCTCTTTCTTCTGCGCTTAAGGTGTTATACAGTTGCATGCTATAAACGTTTTAAGATTAGAAAATATGAGACGCGATAAATCGCATCTGTACAAAATGGAATTCTAAATGGAAGAATTCGGATGCAAAGGTAATAAAATTGGTTAAAAATCAAATCTTTAAATGAATTGGAAAACATATCAACAATTTTTGGAGCAATTGAAAAAAACTGTATTTTTACAAAAAAAAGAATTGTAATCAATTTAAAGCCAAATATTATGAGTTCAGACAAAGAAGCCAAATTAAAAGCCTTACAACTAACATTAGACAAACTTGATAAAACGTACGGAAAAGGAACCGTAATGAAACTAGGCGATAGCGCTGTTGAAGAAATAGAAGCTATTCCGTCAGGTTCATTAGGAATTGACTTGGCCCTTGGAGTAAATGGTTACCCAAGAGGAAGAGTTATTGAAATCTACGGACCAGAATCGTCAGGTAAGACTACATTAACATTACACGCCATTGCTGAAGCTCAAAAAGCAGGAGGAATTGCAGCATTTATTGACGCAGAACACGCTTTTGACCGTTTTTATGCTGAAAAATTAGGAATCGATATTGATAACTTAATTATTTCACAACCAGATAATGGCGAACAAGCCTTAGAAATTGCAGAAAGTTTAATTCGTTCGGGAGCTGTTGACATTGTTGTTATTGACTCGGTTGCTGCTTTAACACCAAAAAGTGAAATTGAAGGCGATATGGGTGATTCTAAAATGGGATTACACGCGCGTTTGATGTCGCAAGCATTGAGAAAATTAACAGGAACGATTCATAAAACAAACTGTACTGTATTTTTTATTAACCAGTTACGTGATAAAATTGGGGTTATGTTTGGAAGTCCAGAAACTACAACTGGAGGAAATGCATTAAAATTCTATGCTTCTGTTCGTATTGACATTCGTAAATCCACTCAAATAAAAGATGGCGATAATGTTTTAGGAAACAGAACCAAAGTTAAAATTGTTAAAAACAAAGTCGCACCACCTTTTAGAACTGCAGAATTTGATATTATGTATGGTGAAGGAATTTCAAAAGTAGGTGAAGTTTTAGACTTAGCGGTAGAGTTTGAAATCATTAAAAAAAGTGGTTCTTGGTTTAGCTACGGAGAAACTAAATTGGGTCAAGGTAGAGATGCGGTAAAAGCATTGATCAAAGACAACCCAGAATTAATGGATGAATTAGAACAAAAAATTAAAGATCTCATCAAAGAAAATAACGCTTAAAAATTAAATCACGCCTTGAGCGTGATTTTTTTTGTAAATTGACGCAACCTTTTTTAAATAAATTAATCTATTAAGTATAATAAACCATTACAAATGAAAAAATTAATTTTATTAGTAAGCCTTCTATTTTTATTCAATTCTTGTCAATTAGATGAGAATAATTTTTCTGTTGAAATTTTACCAGTACATACTGTTGAAATGCCTACTGAATTTACTCTTGGTGAAGTATATGAAATTACCATGGAATATTACAGACCCTCAAATTGTCATTCACCATATGGTGTTTATTATGAAAAAGATTTGAATGTAAGAACTTGTGCTGTAAGAAATTTAGTTGAAGAAAGAGGGAATTGCGCTCCTGTGGAAAATATTTTAGTTCAAGAAAAATTTAATTTTCATGTTACCAATACTGGAAACTATGTTTTTAAATTTTGGACTGGTACAGACAGTGAAGGAAACGACACTTTTATTATACATGATATTCCTGTAAATTAACTTGTAATAAATTGATAATAGAGCAACTTATACATGAATGTAGTAACAACAATACTAAAGCACAAGAGCAAGTTTATCGCTTATTAGCGCCAAAGTTGTTTTCTGTGTGTTTGAAGTATTCGCGTAATTATGAAGAAGCTCAAGATAATTTACAAGAAAGTTTTTTAATAATATTTGATAAAATAAACCAATACAAGAACTCAGGTTCATTTGAAGGTTGGGCAAAACGAATAGTAATTAATTATGTTTTACAACAATATAGAAAACAAAATGTTTTTGAAATTGTTTCAGAGAAAATTCCGGCTGAAGAGGAACTAGAAATTGATGATGATTCTATTAGTCTTGAATTTTTAACAAAAATAATACAAGAGTTACCCGATAGGTATCGACTAGTTTTTAATTTATATGTTTTGGACGGATATTCCCACAAGGAAATTTCAGAAATGTTAGGAATAAATATTGGGACATCTAAATCAAATTTAGCCCGAGCAAAAGTTATTTTGAAAACTAAAATTGAAGTGAATAGTAGTTTTGATGTAAAAAAAAGTAAATGAAAGAAAATAAAAATATAGAACGCTTATTTCAGGAAAAATTTAAAGATTTTGAGGCTTTACCGCCTGAAGATTCTTGGGATTTTATTGCTGATCGTTTACATAAAAAGAAGAAGAAAAGAATAATCCCAATTTGGTTTCAACTTTCAGGAGTTGCAGCCTCTATACTATTAGTTGGTGGATTAATTTGGAATTTTACAGCTCAAAATGAAACGGAACAATTGCCTGTTTTTGAGAATACTATTGTAAATGGTAAAGAAACAAATAATAACGAAATAAATTCAAAAACTAAATTTTCGACAGATGAATCTTTGGTTTATGATTCTAAAGAAAAAAACAACGAAAAAAATTCTTTAGAATCGGACCAACAAAACAATAACAAATCGAAAATATACAAAGAGAATCTTTTGAACAAACAGAATAAAATTAATTCTGGAAAAACAAATACTATCATTACGTACAATGAATTAGAAAAAAATACGGATTCAAATTATAAAAGAAAAAAGAAATCAAATAACAATTTCAAACAACAACGTTTTGCTAAAGAAAATTCAGAAATAGTAGTAGTTTCTAATACCAAAAAATCAACAGCTAAAAGAAAGTCAAAATACAAGTCAAATAAAAGTAATGTTGGTTTTGAAAATGAAATTTCAACCGATTTAATTGTTGCTGATAAATCATCGAAAGAACAACAAATTATGAAAAACGATATTGATGCGTTTTTTGAACAAACAACAGCAAACAAAACATTAGTCACTAATAATAATTCTATAAGCAGCGAAACAAACAATACTAATGTGCTTGCTTCTACTGAAATCATTTGTAAAGATAGTACTCTAATAGCCGAAGTTTTAAAAGAAACTAATCCGTTAGAGGAATTGCTTAAAGAAAAAGAGGTTGGGAAAAATGAAGATGAAAAAGAAGAAAAAAGAAGTAAATGGGCGATTAGCACTAACGCGTCGCCTGTTTATTTTAACTCATTAGCAGAAGGCTCTTCTATTGATGAACAATTTAATTCGAACAGTAAAAACTACACAACAACTTTAAGTATTGGATTAGCTGGAAGCTATGCAATAAATGACAAATTAAGTTTAAAAACTGGTGTAAATAGTATTAATCTTAGCTACAATACAAATGATGTTGTTTTTGAATCTAGAATGAGAGAAGTAGAAAATAATATTCCAACTATCTCAAGAAATGCAAATGCATCTAATATGATTTTTAGTTCAAAAAACGGAACTGTAAACGAAATATCTGGTGATGTAGAAAACGTAATTATTGATAATAATATAGGGGCTTTAAAACAAAATATCTCTTATATTGAAGTTCCTCTAGAACTTAGTTACAAATTAATTGATAAGAAATTTGGGGTAGAAATCATTGGTGGAATGAGTACTTTATTCCTGAATCAAAATAACATTTCTTTAATGGCTAATGGGCTTGAAATGGAAGTTGGAAGAGCAAATAATTTAAACAATATACATTTTAGTAGTAATGTCGGTTTGGGTTTTAAATACTCGTTCTGGAAAAGCTTTAATGCTAATTTCCAACCTATGTTTAAATACCAAATCAATACCTTTAATCAGAATTCTAGTAATTTCAAACCTTATTTCATTGGGTTGTATTCTGGAATTAGTTTTAGTTTTTAAGCTTGCGAAAAGTAAGTTTAAAATTTTTAGTTAAGTTGTTTCGTTTCTAGTTAAAACGAAACTGAGAAAGTCCAAATTCGTTTGGACTTTTTTATTTTAAATCGTTTTCCAATGGTTCTAAAATTAATTGACGTACTTGCTGCTTAATGTCGTTTTTATCTTCTAAAGTTTTACCTTTCGTTTCAATTATTGGATAAATTTTAGCTCGCATTTTACCTGGACTTCCGCTGAAAAAAGTATAGGAAAAACGTTTTTTATTGTCAAAAAATACCATTGGAACTATTGGTAAGCCGTGTTCAATTGCAATTCTGAAAGCACCGTCTTTAAATTCGTCTAACACAATATGTTCTTCAGGGACACCGCCTTCTGGAAAAATACAAATACTCAAGCCTTGCTGAATTCTTTGTTGAGCGCGTTCAAAAACAGCATATCTGCTTTTACTGCTGCTTCTATCTACCAAAATACAAACGCGTTTATAAATAAATCCAAAAATCGGAATATTTGCTAATTCTTTTTTTCCAACAAATACAAATGGATGATTTTTAACCGCAATCAACATCAACATAATATCAGTCATCGAAGTATGATTGGCTACTAACATATAGCTTTTTCCTTCCTCAAAAACCTCATCGCCTTCGATAGAATAATTAAATCCCATTCCAATTAAAATAATCTTAGACCATAACCTCGCAATTTTAAAAAACAAAGGATAAGTTTTTTCGCTTAATATGGTAGCAAAAATAAAGGGAAACAAAACAATAATTGGCACTAAAACCAAGGTGTAAAACCAAATTCGATATAATAATGTAAGTGGATATTTCAAAAAATTCATTTAGCTAGTTTATTTGTTTTCCAAAAGTAATCATTTTAATAAAACCCATCTCTTTTTACTTTTCTGTTTTTACTTTACATTTGCATTTCTAAATAACAACTTAGCAACGCTTAGCGTTAAAACAAAAACAATGGCAAAAATTTTAACCGGAGTTCAAAGTACAGGAACGCCACACTTAGGAAATTTATTAGGAGCAATTTTACCTGCTATTCAAATGGCAAACAATCCTGATAACGAGTCTTTTCTTTTTATTGCCGATTTGCATTCGATTACGCAAATCAAAAATGGAGCAGAATTAAGACAAAACACCTACAGTACGGCTGCAGCTTGGTTAGCTTGTGGTTTAGATACAAACAAAATTGTTTTTTATCGTCAATCCGATGTGCCTCAAACCGCAGAGTTGTCTTGGTATTTAAGTTGTTTCTTTCCTTTCCAACGATTAACCTTAGCACATTCTTTCAAAGATAAAGCGGATAGATTAGAAGATGTAAATGCTGGATTATTTACCTATCCAATGCTAATGGCAGCCGATATTTTATTATACGATGCCAATATTGTTCCCGTTGGAAAAGACCAAATGCAACATATTGAGATTACAAGAGATGTAGCTTCAAGATTTAATCATCAAATGGGCGAAACCTTTCTATTGCCAGAAGGAAAAACCTCTGAAGATACCATGTTAATTCCTGGTACCGACGGACAAAAAATGAGTAAATCGAGAAACAATTTCATCAATATTTTTGTGGACGACAAATCGCTTCGCAAACAAATCATGGGAATTCAAACCGATAGTACGCAGCTTGAAGAACCAAAAAATCCTGACACTTGTAATTGTTTTGCTTTATACAAATTGTTAGCAACACCAGAACAAACAGAAATAATGAAAGCCAATTATTTAGGCGGAAACTACGGCTACGGTCACGCGAAACAAGCCTTGTTTGAATTGATCGTTGAAAAATTCAAAAACGAAAGAGAAAAATACAATTACTACATCAACAACTTAGAAGAAGTAGATAAATTATTACTTGAAGGTGCCGCAAAAGCATGGGAAGTAGCGAATGGCGTTTTGAAAAGAGTTAGAGAGAAGTTGGGGTATTAAAAACAACGAAATTAAAAACAGAAAACCTCAAAGTTTAGATGTCTAAATTTTGAGGTTTTTTATTCTTTAATGATTTTTTCAATTTTCCATTTATTCTCCTTTTGTGAGAAATTACAAAATACGTTATAGTGATAATACGTTTTATTACATTGGAAATAAGCTTTACCGTTTTTGTGTATTAAAACTCTACTCAACCCAGAAAGTGGAAGGTGTTCATCATTTCTTACACCACCTTCAAAAGTGTCTTTGTATGAAACTAAAGCAACATCAAGATTTGATTTGTCAAATTCCTTTTTACTTAATTTACGCTCAGGTAATGAATCATATTCATATTTAAAATCTTCATTAAATGGCTTATTTACTGAAAGTAAAGTGTCAATAACTGCGTACTTATATTTTTTAAATTCATCAATTTTTTTGATTGCAATTTCAATGTTTTGTTTGAGTTTTGATTTAAAAGTAATCCAATCCTCATCACGTTTCTTATTCAATTGTTGAATCTCTTCTTTAGAAAATTTCAAACTATCTGTTTCTAAAGGTGGAGGTAGAAACATATTTTGATTTTGATTTAATTCATACTTTGCAATTTCCGGCAACACATCGCACAAAACTTCTGCTTCTAATTCTTCATAGGTTTTTTCATTCTCGGTGCAAGAGAATAAAAACAAAACTATTGCTAAAATGCTAAGTGCTTTTTCATGTTCTAAATTTAGGAATTTCAATCAAAAAATAAGCCAAAAATTTAAAGAAGCTGAAACGAGTTCAATTTTCCAAATAATATCTCTAAACGTCTTCTTGTCATTCCGAACTTGTTTCGGAATCTCCATACATAAACGAGAAGCTGAAACAAGTTCAGCTTGACAAACATAATATAACGCCATTTTTATACACGAATCTTGTCATCCTGAGCTCGTTTCAGGATCTAATGGTTTCCACAAATTCTCCCAATTTGGATTAGACGCTTCAATCAAATTAATTTTCCATTGTCGATGCCAATTCTTTAGTTGTTTTTCCCTTGCAATTGCATCATTTATGAACTGAAATTCTTCATAATACAATAGAATATTCAAATTATATTTCGAAGTAAATTTGCTTCCTTCTTTATTTACATGTCGTTCCATTCTATCATCTAACCCACCAGTTACACCAATGTAAAGTGTGCCTTTTGGTTTGTTGGTGAGAATATAAACCCAATAATTATGATATGTTCTATAGGGCATTTTTTTATTGTTTTGTCATTCTGAACTCGTTTCAGAATCTAATTATTTTAAAATTCGGAGAAGCTGAAACGAGTTCAGCTTGACAAACTATCTGATATTATTTTTTATAAACTAAACTTCTGTCATCCTGAACTCGTTTCAGGATCTATTAATTTCAAATTATTGAGAAGCTGAAACAAGTTCAGCTTTACAAGAAAACGTTTAAACCACCTCAAACATTTTACCTGGTAAAGGTCTAATTACACCTTTTAATTCCATATTTAACAAAATAGAAGAGATTCGATAAATAGGAAAATCACATTCTAAGGCGATAATGTCCATCATTTCTTTACCGTTTTTTTGAAGGTAATCGTAAATGATTTGTTCCTCATCGGTTAAGGTAATGAACAATTGCTTTTGTACAGCTTTTTGAGATTCGCGTTGCAACTCCCAATTTAAAATATACACCAAATCTGCTGCCGAAGTGAGTAAATTAGCACGTTGCGTTTTAATCAAATTATTGCAGCCGTGACTGTATTTATCAGCCGTTCTTCCTGGAACGGCAAAAACATCTCGGTTGTAATCGTTGGCTAAATTAGCGGTGACTAATGAACCACCTCTTTCAGCACTTTCAATTACGATGGTAGCTTCGCTAATACCAGCAACAATGCGATTTCGTTTGATGAAATTTTCTTTATCAGGATTGCTGGTGCTCCAAAATTCGGTTAAAAAGCCACCATTTTGTTCCATTTTTGCCATGTACTTTTTGTGTGTTTTCGGATAAATTTGATTTAATCCGTGAGCCAAAACACCAATGGTTTGCAAACCACATTCCATTGCCATTTGATGGGCGAAAATATCAACGCCATAAGCAAAACCGCTAACAATAATGGGATTTAATGGTGAAATTTCTTCCATTAATTTTTTAGTAAATTCCATTCCATAAGTAGTAATTTGACGTGTTCCGACAATACTAATGATTCTTCGGTTTTGTAAATCGATATTTCCCGCTTGAAATAAAAGTACAGGACTGTCGTAGCAATGTTTTAATCGTTCGGGATAATTTTCATCTTGAAAATAAGTAGTGGAAATATTTTCTTGTACGATGAATTTGAGTTCGGCTTCCGCTTTTGCAAATACAGATTTGTCTTGTAAATTTTTAATTACAACCGAGCCTATGCCGTCAATTTTTTGAAGTTGGGATTTTTTTGAAGCAAATACTTCTGTTGCGTTTCCGCAATGTTGGAGGAGTTTTTTACCGATTACATCTCCAACTCCTTCCACTTGCATCAACGCAAGCGTGTGGTATAATTCTGACTGTGTCATGGCGTATATAAAATTTATTTGGCGTATAATTGAAGAACAAAAATAGTTCTTTTTAGCAATAATCCAAAAAAGAAAATGGAAACCTAATGAGAATGTCACCTTGTAGAGCGAACAGCTGCCCTACAACAAGCTCAGGATGACGACTATCAATCAAAACACACAAACACTTTGTTTTCAATTATTTATAGTAAAAATTGCAATTGTTAATAATTTTTGTTGATAAAATTTTGATATTGCAGTTGATTATCTAACTTTGTTGTTATGCAGATAGAAAAACACATATCCGACTTATTATATCGTTATCAGTGCGTTACTGTTCCCGGCTTCGGTGCGTTTTTAACCGAAACTGTGTCCGCTCACGTTACTGGAAGCGCAAGTTCGTTTTTTCCGCCTAAAAAAGTGGTTTCGTTTAATGCGAATGTAAAAAACAATGATGGTTTATTAGCAAATCATGTGGCATTACAAGAAAAAATGTCCTACGAATTAGCGGTAATCAAAATTGGTGATGTGGTGAACGAATGGACGTATTTGTTGCAAAACCGCAATCGTGTGGTGTTGAAAAACATTGGTGAAATCTCGGTTAATAATGAAATGAATTGGGTTTTTGAACCTGCTAATACGGTTAATTATTTAACCGATTCATTTGGTTTAACACCTTTTGTTTCTCCAGAAATTACTAGAGTAATATTAAAACAAGAAGTAGAAGCTTTAGAAGAAAAAGCACCAATTATTTTTACTCCTGAAAGAAAAAGAGATTACTCGTATTTAAAATATGCAGCCGTTTTTGTAGTGATGTTGGGTGCTGGTGGTTTTGGATATAAAACTTATTACGACCAACAAATTACCAATCAAACTTTATTAGTTGAGAAAAACGTACAAGAAAAAGTACAACAACAAATTCAACAAGCTACTTTTCTAATTAGCAATCCTGTTGAAGCAGTTGAATTAAGTGTTGCTGCTCCTGTTGAAGAAAAAATGCCCTATCATTTAGTAGCTGGCGCCTATAGAAGTGAAGAAAACGCCAATAAAGCAATTGCAGAATTAAATGCTGCTGGATTTGAAAAAGCAAAAATGCTACCGATAAACAAGCATAATTTATATCCTGTTGTATATGCAAGTTTTAAAACATTAGAAGAAGCGCAAACCAATAGAAAAAACATACAAAAAACACATAATGCAGAAGCATGGTTAATGATAGAATAATTTTTTAACACTTTGCGTAATAATTATTAAAATCCCTGTTTTGGGATTTTTTTTGCACATAATATTCAAAAACCTCATTATCTTTGTAAAAAAAACAATGCAACCAAAATTTCCTTCAGAATCGGTAACTACTTTAACCGACTTAGTTTTGCCAGGTGAAACCAATCCATTGAATAATTTATTTGGTGGAGAATTGCTAGCTCGTATGGACAGAGCCGCAAGTATTACCGCAAGAAGACACTCACGTAGAATTTGCGTAACCGCTTCGGTAAATCACGTGGCGTTTAACAGAGCTATTCCGTTAGGAAGTGTTGTAACGGTTGAATCTAAAGTTTCGAGAACTTTCAATTCTTCAATGGAGATTTTTATTGATGTATGGATTGAAGACCGTGAATCAGGAATAAAAAATAAGGCCAACGAAGCCATTTATACTTTTGTTGCTGTTGATGAAACTGGAAGACCAATTCCTGTTCCACCAATTGAACCAGAAACCGAATTAGAAAAACAACGTTACGAAGCCGCTTTAAGAAGAAAACAACTAAGCTTAGTCTTAGCTGGAAAAATGAAACCAAGCGAAGCAACGGAATTAAAAGCGTTGTTTATGGAATAAATTGAGAACCTTCGGGTTCTTTTTTTTATTTTTGCAAAAAATAAATCACATGTCATCATTTTATAAATTAAGCATTAAAGAAATTATTAAAGAAACCACTGATGCAGTTTCAATTCTTTTTAATGTTCCTGACGAATTAAAATCGTATTACTCTTTTGTTGCTGGGCAATACGTAAACATAAAAGTTACGCTTGACGGCGAAGAGATTAGAAGAGCGTATTCAATTTGTTCTTCTCCAAAAAGTGGCGAATTACGCATTGCCGTAAAGGCTATAAAAAACGGGTTTTTCTCTAAATTTGCTAATGAAAAATTAGCCGTTGGAAACGTAATCGAAGTTGGAACTCCTGAAGGGAAATTCACCTTTGAACCTAAAGCAGATCGTCAAAAAAATTATGCTGCTTTTGTAGCGGGTAGTGGAATTACACCTGTTTATTCCATTTTAAAATCGGTTTTAGAAGAAGAGCCTAATAGTTCTTTTGTATTGGTTTACGGAAACAAATCGGAAAATGACACCATTTTTTACAACCAATTACACGATTTGCAACTGCAATACGTTGGGCGTTTGTTTGTGCAATATGTATACAGTCAATCAACTGCAGACAATGCTATGTTTGGTAGAATTGATAAATCCACCGTAAACTTCATCTTGAAAAACAAACATGCTGAAATGGAATTCTCAAAATTCTATTTATGCGGACCAGAAGAAATGATCAATTTGGTTTCAGACACTTTAAAAGAAAACAACATTTCAAATTCAGATATTAAGTTCGAGTTGTTCTCAACATCTTCAAACGAAAACGAATCGGTTGCAAGCACTGATGGTCATACAAAAATTTCGATTTTAGTAGATGATGAAGAAACGACTTTCGAAATGAGTCAAAAACAGACTTTATTAGAAGCGGCTTTAAAGCAAGGTTTAGATGTTCCGTATTCTTGTCAAGGTGGGATTTGCAGCAGTTGTATTTGTAGAATTACAGAAGGTGAAGCGGTCTTGAAAAAGAACCAAATTTTATCGGATGCTGAAATAGCAGAAGGATTAACATTAGCTTGTCAAGCGCATCCAACAACAGCTACGATTAAGATTGATTTTGACGATGTTTAATCGGTTTTCCTTAATATTGTTTTTGTTATTTACTTTACTATCTTGTAATTTTAGCAGTAGCCAAAATTTTAATACCTATCAAATTAAAACTTTATTTGATTCGTTTAACAAACAATCTAAAACTCCTTTTAATTATAAAGTCTTGGAAGATTTTTTAAAGGATGTTAAAATTGAAGATTTAAAAAAAGGTAAAGAGTTTGAAAAAGAAGTTCTATTTGAAAATTTTGATTGTGAATGTAAGGATAAATTGGAAATTTCTTACGATAAATCAACAAAGTTCTTCATTTTAAAAATTCATGAAGCTTCATTTGTAAAAGACTTAGATTGGTGTCCAGAACATTCCTATATTGGATTTTTTAAAATCAAAGGCAACAAAATTGTAAATACAGAATTCAACCTAATTGCTGGTTAATTTAAAAAGGAGCTATTTAAGCTCCTTTTCTATTTTTTCTATAATTGTAGTTGGCAATATTGTTCGCATGACATCTTCATAACCTTCCACTTTTTTATTTCCATAAATAGATGTTGGCAATAATGTATATTTTTCTCTGTCCGAAGTCAAACAAAAATCATCGGGTTGGTTAAATGGTTTGAAACCTGCATAAGGATGAGTGGCTCCCCAAAGTGTAATCACCTTTACACCTAACATCGCAGCAATATGTGAATTTCCAGAATCCATAGAAAGCATTATATCTAAATTGGAAATTACATTTAATTCATGTTTGAATTTTAATTTTCCAGCTAAGACAATTACATTTTCATATTGGTTTTGTAGTTGGTTCAATAATTGTATTTCTTTATCGCCACCGCCAAATAAAAAGATTTTATGATTTGTATTTTTAGCTAATTCATCTATTACTTGTTGCATTAAATCCAACGGATAGACTTTACTTTCGTATTGTGCAAAAGGTGCAATTCCAATCCAATTTTGATTTTTAATTCCTGTGATTGCCAAAATTTCTTCCGATAAAACAGCTTTTTCTGGGAATTTAGGATTTGTTAAATCAATTATAAATCCAAGTTGCTTGAACGTATCCACATGTCGTTCCACCATCGGTTTAACTAGAGCAAAAATTTTGTTAGTTAAACTGGTTAGTGATTTTTTTTCGGCTCTTCCTTTATCTGTTGCAGCTACTTTTTTTCCGCTTAAAGCGAATAAGGTTCGAACTACTTTAGAACGAAGCACATTGTGTAAATCGGCAACCACATCAATATGTAACTTTCGTAAATCGGAAAATAATCGAAGTAAACCTATGAATCCTTTATGACGCTTATTTAAATCCACGCCAAAGAAGTTCACATTTGGGATTCCATCAAAAAAAGGTTGAAAAAATGGTCGAGAAACTATGGTAATTTTTACTTCAGGATGTTGCAAAACTAAGGCTCTCAAAACAGGAACTGTCATAGCGATATCACCCATAGCTGAGAGCCTTATTACCAATATATGTTTTGGTTTAGATAGCAATAGATTACTATTTTTTATTTTGATACAACACTGGATTTAACTCCTCGTCGTTGTACATTTTCATTTGTTTGTACACTTTCATGTATTTGTCACCCGCTTGAATATCTTCAATTAATTGACTGATTGAAGTAAACATATCGTTTTTTTGGTCTAACAATACATCTAACTTTACTTGGCATTTTGCTCTGTGTTCCGCCGTAGCTTCAGCACGAGTTGCCTCTTCGTTCATGTGGTAAATTTTCAATGCTAAAATCGACAAACGATCAATTGCCCAAGCTGGACTTTCGGTATTGATTTTTGCATTTGATTTTACTTGAACGTCTTTGTATTTATCTAAGAAATAACTGTCGATATACTCCACCATATCCGTACGAACTTGGTTCGAAGCATCAATTTTACGTTTTAAATCTAAAGCTGCAACCGGGTCAATATTTGGGTCACGAACGATATCTTCATAATGCCATTGCACGGTGTCTACCCAATTTTTTGCGAATAACAAATATTCAATTGTTCCTTTTTCGAAAGGATTCACAACCGGTTGATACACATCGTCAATAATGTGATATGTTTTGATACTTTGTTCAAAAATGGGAAATGCGAATTCAGCAAACATAATTATAGCTTTAAAATTGATACAAAAATAGCGATTTTTTGTACTTTTATCCTGAAAATAAAAAATAAATCCAATGCACATTCATTATATCTCGGAACAAAATAGTATTCTTAATCATTTCTTGGCGCAAATTCGTGATGTCAACATTCAAAAAGACAGCATGCGTTTTAGAAAAAACATTGAGCGTATTGGAGAAATAATGGCTTACGAATTAAGTAAAACTCTTGAATATAAAGAAATTGACGTACAAACACCTTTAGGAATTAAACACACTACAACCATTGCCGAGCCTGTTGTTTTATGTTCAATTTTACGTGCTGGTTTAGCTTTACATCAAGGTTTTATGAGCTTTTTTGATAATGCAGAAAACGGATTTGTTTCGGCTTATCGTCATCACTATGATAACGATGATAAATTTGAAATTTTGGTAGAATATCAAGCAGCTCCATCATTTGAAGGAAAAAATCTGATTTTAATTGATCCAATGTTAGCCACTGGACAATCATTAGTAGCCGTTTTACATAAATTACATTTGGAGCACCAACCTAAAGAAATTCATATTGCAGTTGTTATTGCAACTCCAGAAGGCATTCAGTATTTAGAAGAAAACCTGCCTTCAAATTGTCATTTATGGGTGGCCGCTTTAGATGAAAAATTAAACGAACATAATTACATTGTTCCTGGTTTAGGCGATGCTGGAGATTTGGCTTACGGAATCAAATTATAATTGCATTGTAAAAAAAAAAATTCCTAACCCTAATAAGCTATAAACCACAATTTCTTTTACTAAATTATTCTCGATTTTTTCGATAAAATTTGCGCCAATTATCGCTAAAGGTCCAAAACAAAAAGCTAAACAACCATTGTTTTTATTGGCCGATAGCACGTAAATTCCGACACCTAAAATAAAGGAAAATAATATTGTTTTATGAGACGACTGCATATTCAATGCTTTGTTAGGTACATCAAAAACATGTGATACAAAGAAAAATAAGCTTATGGACGTAAACAAGGCTAATGCAATTCTTTGATATACATTGTCAAAATAATAAAAGTCAAAACTGATATATGTTTTACTTAAAAGCGTGCTCATTAAAGTATTATCTAAAATACTATTCGCAAGGAAAAACAAAATAGTTACTGCAAATAAAGCAATGAAAGGAATAATCCAATTTCGGTAATCTTTTGAAACGTGAAGGATAATAGCAATAAACACCAAAACAATATAAAACATACTCCAAAAGTGAAATAATGCAGCTAGGAAAATCCAAAAAGAAGCATCAAAAATTTTCTCCTTCGTTTGTAATAAAGATTTTAACGAAATTAATCGTCTAAGCGCTAAGAGTAATAAAAAATTAGAAATTATGATGTTTTTATTCTGAAAAATTGAAGAAAAGAATAAAAGAAAAACAAAGAATAGAAATAACGCATAGTTGTTACCTTTGGTTAATCCATTTTTGAGTGTTATAAAATTTAAAATAAATAATGACGCAAAAAGCAGAAGGTACAAACTAAACTCTTGTGCATAATAAATCCAATCAGCATTAGGTTTTACTAGTGTAATAATCTTTATAGAAAAGAAAAAAAGCAATAGAATTCCTATTACTAAATAATTAAATGGTCTAGTTTTACTAAAAACACTTGCTATCATGCGAATATTTTATATTTTTGTGGTGTAAATATAATACTTTATCAAAATGAAATCATTTTTTGAAGGAATACAATCACTTTTCGTAGATTTTTTATTCTTACCAATGGATTGGTTAAGAGAACTAGAATTAACTAATTGGTGGACTGCAAATATCTTAAACTGGATTTTTATTATAATCTGTTGTGGAGCTATGACTTATTGGATTAAGCAATTGAACATCTTCAAAGCAAGCAATGAAGATGAGCAAGACACTACTGCACACTCATTTTTAAAATAATCTTAAGATATTAGCAAGGATTATAAATCCTTACCAATATCCGTTCTAAAATACATCTTATCAAATTGTAGTTTTGCTATACTTTGATAAGATTTTTTTATGGCTTCCTGAAAGTCATTTCCATACGAAGTTATAGCAATTACGCGACCTCCGTTAGTTACAACTTTTCCGTTTTCTAATTTTGTTCCTGCGTGAAATGGAATGGAATCAGTAATATTTTCCAATCCAAAAATTTCTTTTCCTTTTTCATACTCTTCAGGATAACCTCCTGAAACTACCATAATGGTTGTAGCCGCTCTTTCATCAATTTCCAAAGTAATTTTGTCTAATTCTTGATTTCCAATCGCTTCAAAAATTTCAACTAAATCACTTTTTAATCTTGGCATCACCACTTCTGTTTCTGGATCACCCATACGAACGTTGTATTCGATAACCATTGGTTCCCCTTTGACATTGATTAATCCTATAAAAACAAATCCTTTGTATTCGATTCCATCTTTTTGTAAACCTGTGATGGTTGGTTTTACAATGCGAGTTTCGATTTTTTCTAATAAAACCGCATCTGCAAATGGCACTGGAGATACTGCTCCCATTCCACCTGTGTTTAATCCTGTATCGCCTTCTCCAATACGTTTATAATCTTTTGCCGTTGGTAATACTTTATATGATTTTCCGTCGGTTAAAACGAAACAACTTAATTCAATTCCATCTAAAAATTCTTCGATTACTACTTTCGAACTTGCTTGTCCAAATTTAGCACCCACCAACATGTTTCTTAATTCCGTTTTTGCTTCTTCTAAATCGGATAAGATTAAAACACCTTTTCCTGCTGCTAATCCGTCTGCTTTTAAAACGTATGGAGCATGTAAAGTTTCTAAAAATTGGCACCCGTTTTCAACCGATTCTTTTGTGAAACTTTCGTAACGAGCCGTTGGAATATTGTGCTTTACTAAAAATTCTTTGGCAAATTCTTTACTTCCTTCTAATTGTGCTCCAACTTTAGAAGGTCCGATTACTGGAATATGATTTATTGCAGCGTCATTTTTAAAGAAGTCGTAAATTCCTAAAACTAAAGGATCTTCAGGTCCAACTACTACCATTGCTACTTTTTCTTGTAAAACAAAAGTTTTAACGGCATCAAAATCATTCGGATTTAAATCCACATTTTTTGCGATAGAGGCTGTTCCTGCATTTCCAGGCGCAACAAAAAGAGAAGTACATTTTGAAGATTGAAGCATTTTCCATGCCAGCGCATGCTCACGACCGCCAGAACCAAGTAGTAAAATAGTCATTTGTGTGTTGTTATGTTGTTTGGCAAAAATACTATTTCTAAAGAATAAAGAGAAAAGAAATTAGAAGAAAGATTGATTTCGGTTAAAAGAACCGTGATTTTTATTATCAGATTTATTACTTTTGGGTAAATTCAGGCGAATGTTCAACTTGTTTCATCTTTCATTAAAATTAAGCGGTTTTCCTATTGCGAAAGCGCAGGCTGATTTTGAAAAAATTCTACAAATTTCGGAAGCAGATTATCCGGATTATCTCGAAACTAAAAAGAAAGAAATTGTGGAATTTCATTTGAAAAACAATTCTTTTTATCGAAACTTAGTTGAAAAAGAAACTTTTGAAAATTGGAACGAATTACCCATTCTGACTAAAAAAGATTTACAAAAACCTTTAAAAGACCGACTTTCAAAAGGCTATTCAGAAAAAACTGTTTTTGTGAATAAAACCTCGGGGTCAAGTGGCGATCCATTTGTTTTTGCTAAAGATAAAGAAGCGCATGCGATAACTTGGGCTTCGATTATTTATCGTTTTGGTTGGTATGGTGTTGATTTTAATTCGTCGTATCAAGCGCGATTTTATGGGATTCCGTTGGATTTTATTGGGTACAGAAAAGAGCGTTTGAAAGACTTTTTAAGTAAAAGATATCGTTTCCCAATTTTTGATTTATCAGATAAAATATTAGATGGTGTTTTCGAACATTTTAAAACCAAAAAATTTGATTACATTAATGGTTACACGAGTTCAATTGTGCTTTTTGGAAAATATTTACAAGCACGAAATATCATTCTAACCGATGTTTGCCCAACATTGAAAGTTTGCATGGTAACTTCGGAAATGTTGTTTGAAGAAGATAAAATCTTGCTGGAAAAGCATTTAGGAATTCCGGTTGTGAATGAATACGGTGCTTCGGAATTAGATTTAATTGCTTTTCAAAATCCGAAAGACGAATGGCAAGTGAATTCGGAAACCTTATTTGTAGAAATATTAGATGAGAACAACCAACCTGTTCCGCATGGAAAAGAGGGGAAAGTGGTGATTACTTCGTTGTACAATAAAGCACATCCATTTATTCGTTATGAGATTGGTGATGTGGGGATTTTGGACGAAAAAAGCACATTGAAAAAACCTATTCTTAAAAAATTAATTGGAAGAACTAGTGATGTGGCGCTTTTACCAAGTGGCAAAAAATCACCAGGATTGACATTTTATTACGTTACTAAAAGCATTATTGAAGACGATGGAAACGTAAAAGAATTCATTGTACGCCAAACCAAATTAGATAGTTTTGAGATTGATTATGTAAGTTCGGTGGAATTGACTTCGAAACAAATTCAAGAAATTGAAAAAGCAATTGCCAAATATTTAGAACCCGGATTATATTTCACCTACAATCGAAAAGAAATTTTAGAACGCACAAAACGAGGAAAATTGAAGCAATTCCAATCGATGATTTAATTTCTATATTTCATAAACCCGTGATACATCCAATGCAACATATAATAAGCCGATTGAAAAACATTCAGCTTTTCAACTTCTGTATAAAATTGCCATTGGTATTTGATTAAATCTGATTTCTTTCTAGAAAGCGAATTTTCTCTGATTCTATAAATGGCTTGTGTTTCTTGAATTCCGTGTGCGAAAGGAATCACTTTTAAATAGTTCAACCACAACCCCATATCTTGACGTTTTCGGATGAGTGGCATGTATTTTTTACCTAATTTTTTTATGTCCAAAAATGCCGTCAAACAACTTATGGAATTGGATTTTAAAATATCCGTATAAGAGACTTTATGTGGCACAATGAAATCGGAATAGACAAATTCTAATTGTTCATTGGCTCTTCTGTAAGACGAAAAAACGAATGGAATTCCAGTTTCTTGAATAGTTTTGATGTTGTTTTCAATGAATGTAGGGAACCAAATATCATCGGCATCAATAAATGTCATGAAATCACCTGACGCTTTTTCAATTCCGGTATTTCGAGCTACTGCTGGTCCAGAATTTTGATTTAATTTATGAAATTGTATTCGTTTATCGTTTTCAATTATAGACAAAACGATATGTTCTGTTTCATCAGACGAACCATCGTCCACAATAATCATTTCCCAATTTTGATGGGTTTGATTTTGTACCGATTGAATTGTTTCGGCAATAAACTTTGCAGAATTATAAGCAGGTGTAATTATAGAAACTAAAGCATTCATTAGTAAGCTTTTTTTTCACCCTTAATTGCATTTACAATTGTAGCAAAAATTATTTTTATATCAAGTAATAATGACCAATTTTCTAAATAGAAAATATCATATTTTACTCTGTTAATAATATCTTTCTCTGTTTCAACTTCACCTCTAAAACCATTTATTTGTGCTAAACCACTAATTCCAGGTTTTATAAAATGTCTTACCATAAATTTATCCACGCTTTTTGCATACATTTCTGTGTGGCTTACCATATGTGGCCTTGGTCCCACAACTGACATATCACCTAATAAAACATTAAAAAATTGGGGTAATTCATCGATACTTGTTTTACGTATAAATTTTCCAACTTTAGTAATTCTAGGGTCATTTTTTTGTACTTGTTCAAGATCTGCTATTGGATTCAAATGCATTGAACGAAATTTATAACAATAGAACTCTTCATAATTTAAACCATTTCGTTTTTGCTTAAAAAAAATAGGCCCTTTAGATTCAATTAAAATTATAAGCGAGATAAAAGGTGTTAACCATGATAGCAAACAGACTATAATTAATAATGAAAAAATAATGTCGAAAAAACGCTTTAACCTCTTATTTACCTCCTTATCTAGAGGAATTGTTCTTAATGAAATAATAGGAATATATTCATAATATTCTACGGCTAAATTTCTAAGAAAAGTGTTCTTACTGTCTGGTAAAAATTTTATAGTTTTTAAATTATTATCTGCAAATTGTATCAAATTATTAATTTCTCTATCATTAAGAGTACTAATTGATGCATAAATTTCATCTATTTTATGTTCAATTACATAATTACTACAATCTCTTAATGCTTCATTCTTGTTTCCTTTTAAATCAAAAATTTTAATGAGATTGTAACCATAATCCGGATTTTGTGTAAAGAAATTTTTTAATTCGTCTACATTTTTTCCAAACCCTACAATGATAACATTTCTATAATTTCCACCATATAAAATACGATACTTTTTAAGTAAATAGAAAATAGAAAATTTTAATAATCCAACTAAGACAAATGAAGAAAGAATATAAAATCCAACCTCGTCTGTAGTAACATATTTGTATTTATAACCTACATAAGCAAATGTTATTAGACTAATATAGAAAAATTGCTTTAATAACTTTCCAAATATTTCAATTCCTTTACTATATCGAAATACTTCATAATATCCCGAATAATATGAAATAACTAACCAAAACAAAGTTAAAATAGTATGATACCCAAAATTACTCATAGCAGGTCTCATACACAATAATACTAATAGATTTACAATTAATAAATCTAAAAATATCATCGTGGGTCTTATATAAATTGAGTATCTGCCGGTTTTATTCTTCAATTAATGAATGTAATTTGTGAAATCTTTGTGTTCTTCTTTTAATAATTCTTCTGATGAAAGTGTTTTAAAATACTCATAAGTAATTTTCATTCCCTCCAATCTTGAAACTTTTGCCTCCCAACCTAAAATTTCTTTTGCTTTTGTGGTATCTGGTTGTCTTTGCATTGGATCATTTACTGGCAAAGGATGGTAAACCACTTTTTGATTAGTTCCTGTAAGTTTTATAATTTCTTCAGCAAAATCTTTAATGGTGATTTCATTTGGATTTCCAATATTCACAGGTAAATGATAATCTGAATGTAATAATCTGAAAATTCCTTCAACTTGATCGTCTACATAACAAAAAGAACGGGTTTGACTACCGTCTCCAAAAATAGTTAAATCTTCTCCGCGAAGTGCTTGCCCAATAAAAGCTGGGATAACACGACCATCATTTAATCGCATTCTTGGTCCATAAGTATTAAAAATACGAACTATTCTGGTTTCAACCCCATGAAAAGTATGGTATGCCATGGTGATAGATTCTTGAAAACGCTTAGCCTCATCATAAACACCACGAGGACCAATAGTATTAACATTTCCGAAGTATTCTTCAGTTTGAGGGTGAACTAATGGATCTCCATACACTTCTGATGTAGAAGCAATTAGTATTCTAGCACCTTTAACACGAGCTAAACCTAATAAATTATGAGTACCTAGTGAACCCACTTTTAGAGTTTGAATCGGAATTTTTAAATAATCTATAGGACTTGCTGGTGAAGCAAAATGCAATATGTAATCTAATTTCCCAGGAACATGAACAAATTTAGTAATATCATGGTGGTAAAATTCGAAATTTTTATCTTTAAATAAATGTTCTATATTTTTTAAATCACCCGTAATTAAATTATCCATTCCGATAACAAAATAACCTTCTTTGATAAATCTATCGCAAAGATGTGAGCCAAGAAAACCCGCTGCACCTGTAATTAATATTCTTTTCATTTTATTTTTTTTCTTTTTCTGATAAATGAATTGTGTTGAACAAACAATAAAAAACTGTAAAAAACACAACACCTCTTTGTCTCCACAAAAAAGATTCGCTCAAAAATAAGCTTATCATTAGAATTGCAAAAACAATATGGGTAAAATCTTTATTTTTTAATGCGTTTTTAAGGTTTAAGAATAAAATTAAAATCAAGAAAACAAATCCTATGAAACCTAACTCAGAAAAAACCTGAATATATTGGTTGTGAAAGTTTTTCTTTTGATATCCTTCTGTGGTTTCATTTCCATGAAAAACATTGTATTTTGATCCTTTTTCTTCTAGTTTTCTATAAGATGCATTTAATCCTAAACCTTGAAAAAAAACATTTTCTTCTTTCATTATTTCTAAAAACATTCTAAACTTATATACTCGAAAAGATGCGCCTGAAAAAAAATCGCTTTGTTCAAATTTATCATTTTCCCAAGCCTCCTTCATACTTATTATTCGATCACCAACAATTTCTTTAGGAATAACGGTATGTCCAATATTATTATCCTTATTCAATTGAAATTCAAATTCGATTTTTTCTTTTATTCTATTGAAAAAGAGAAATGAAAAAAATATAATTCCTAATAAGACAATATTTCTCAATCGCATTTTATTAGCTGTTTTTGAATAGAAGAAAAAATAAAGAGAAATCAAGAAAACCGTTGTTATTATAACTGTTTTTGATTGAAGTAAAAATAAAAATGAAACTAAAAAAAGCTGAATTATTATTGTTTTTAAAGTATTCGCTTCATGCGTTATAAAATATAATAAAGAAAAACTAACAAAAACAGAATAGTGAACAGCATTTAACTCTTTAGTTACTAATTCATGACCAAAAAAAGTATTACTATTGTTTATGATAAAGTTTAAAAATGCTCTAACTATAAAATATGTTGAAACTACAACAATAGAATAACTAAAATATTTAACGATTTTATCTTTTTCTTGCTTGAATATTGTTTTCGAAAATATAAAAACTAAAGGTATCAACAATAATGAAATCTCTTTTAATAATGATTTTATGGTAGTCGATTTATCAATTGACCAAAAAAAAGACAAAGTCATTAATGCATAAAGTACTATTGGTAATGAAAGCGATATGTTTTTATTAAAATTATTTTTATTAAAAAAAAAAAACGAGATAGTAAATAAAATTCCAACACAAATGCTGTTTAATATATTTGCAAAAGGAATTGTTATTAAAACCAAAAGTATAAATAAACCCCCATCTTTTGTGTTAATTAT
>Ga0255098_1000083_pt1 | contig 31909 bp, 24 predicted proteins | sample Colum_Atlam_RepC_2_FD_188440 | JGI IMG/M metagenome (GOLD analysis project Ga0255098, IMG submission 188440) | Freshwater microbial communities from Columbia River, Oregon, United States - Colum_Atlam_RepC_8d | ecosystem: Environmental > Aquatic > Freshwater > River | place: USA: Oregon... | reverse complement strand
GCATAGCTATGACGTAGCCAATGCAATGTAACAGGTTTGTTTATTGTGACCAATTTAATACTTTTTTTCAATATTTCCTCTAAACTTCTTGCAGAATATTGTGTATTTTTTTATGTCCTTCAAAAAAATCCGCTTTTCAGCGGATTCTCTTATGTTAATCGTTTTAATTTATTCTTATCTAACAGTGTAATCTTCTTACCCGTTAACTCAATATAATCTGATTTATTTAACTCGGATAACAATCGAATACAACTTTCGGTTGCGGTGCCAATCATTCCAGCTAATTCTTCTCTCGATAGTTGGATGTGCAATGAACCATCTTCGTTTTTACCAAAAGTTTCTTCTAAATACATTAAGGTTTCAGCTAAACGTTGGCGCACGGTTTTCTGCGCCATATTCACCATATGGTCATCGGCCCCTTTTAAATCTTCGCAAATCGTTTTCATTACATTCATCGAAAACTGGTTGTTTTGTGTAAAAAACTGCATCACTTCACTTTTAGGAATAAAGCAAACTTCCATGTCTTCTAAAGCCACAGCACTTAAATTGGCAGGTTCATCACTAATCATTGAGCGTTGTCCTAATAATTCTCCTGGTTTTACTAGTTTTACGATTTGGTCTTTTCCATTGTCGCTTAACTTAGACAATTTGCAAACGCCTTCTTTTACACAGTAAATACCATTAGTTACTTCACCTTCTTCAAAAATGGGTTCTCCTTTTTTTATAGTATAAGATGTTTTGCATTCGGCCATGCGTAGCAATTCTTCTTTATTTAAGGCCTTTAATGAACTAAATTGCCTCACAATACATTGTTCGCATTTACTCATTTTAAGAAATGTTTAAAGTTTGATACAAATATAAACAAAGTATGACAATTATCATATTTTGTTTTGCTTCGAAGTAAGAAATTTGTGCTTAGGTAAAATGAGCAAATCTATGGACACAGAAAATTGTTTCCATTGTGGTAATGAAATAATAAAAAAAGACGAAATTCTATTTGACGATAAAAAGTTTTGTTGCAATGGTTGTAAAACCGTGTACGAAATTTTTAGTCAGAACGATTTAACGTGTTATTATGATTTTCAGGCAGCACCCGGCGCCACACCACAAGACATTCAGGGCAAATATGACTTTTTAGACAATGAAGAGATTGTTATTAAATTATTGGAATTCCAAGAGCGTACAACACATATTGTTTCACTCTACATTTCTCATATACACTGTAGTTCGTGTATTTGGATTTTGGAAAATCTACAAAGACTTCAACCAGGAATAAACGCTTCTCAAGTTAATTTTGGAGAGAAGAAAGTCCGAGTAACGTTTAATCCTGAACAAACTTCTTTAAAAGATATTGTTTATCTATTGAGTTCAATAGGTTATGAGCCGTATATCAGTTTGGAAAATTTTGATGAAGGAAAGAAAAAAATCGACAGAAGTTTAATCTATAAAATAGGAGTAGCCTTTTTCTGTTTTGGAAATATCATGCTGCTTTCGTTTCCCGAATATTTTGAAGTGGAAGAATTTTGGATTAATCAATATCGTGGATTTTTCCGTTGGTTAATTTTTGGATTATCGCTCCCCACTTTTATTTATTCCGCTTCTGGTTATTATGTTTCCGCTTGGAAAAGTATTAAATCGGGCTTGCTTAATATTGATATTCCAATTGCTTTGGGAATTGTTGTTATGTTTGTAAGAAGTACCGTTGATATTATTTTCGATTTTGGTCAAGGCTTTTTCGATAGTATGGCGGGATTGATTTTCTTTATGCTTTTAGGGAAGTTATTCCAAAAGAAAACATACGATTTTCTTTCGTTTGAGCGCGATTATAAATCATATTTTCCAATTGCTATTACTAAGATATTACCAAATGGAGAAGAAGAATCGGTTCAAGTTTATGACATTGAGAAAGGTGACAGACTTTTAATTCGAAACCAAGAGTTAATTCCAGTAGATGGGATTTTAATTTCCGAAAAAGCGTCTATCGATTATAGTTTTGTTACGGGTGAAGCAGTTCCTATTGAGAAAAAATCAGGCGATAAAGTATTCGCTGGTGGAAAACAAATGGGAAAAGTCATTGAAATGGAAGTGTTATTTTCAGTTTCAAATAGTTATTTGACACAATTATGGAGCAACGATGTTTTCCAAAAACGAGTAGAACAACAACACAAAAATATTACCGATAGAATTAGTCGCTATTTTACGCCAGCATTATTGGGCTTATCAATAGTTTCCTTTATTTATTGGTTTTTTATCGATGTTACTACTGCTTTCAATGTTTTCACGGCTATTTTAATTGTGGCTTGTCCGTGTGCGTTGGCATTAACGGCTCCGTTTACATTAGGAAACGTATTGCGAATTTTAGGCAACCGAAAATTGTACTTAAAAAATGCGTTGGTAGTAGAGCAATTAGCTAAAGTAGACACCATTGTTTTCGATAAAACAGGAACGATTACGACCAATAAAAAAACCGCCATTACTTACGAAGGAACCGAATTAAATCCAAACGAATTAAAATTATTGAAAAACGTTTTACGAGGTTCAAATCATCCTTTGAGTAGAAGATTATATGAGTTTATTCCAAATCAAGAAAAATTAGATACAACAAGTTTCGAAGAAATCATTGGTAAAGGAATTTTTGCCGAAATCGAAGGAAATACGGTAAAATTAGGTTCTTCACAATTTTTAAAAACCATGACCGAAAACACGCACAAAAAAACCAAAGTGCATTTAGAAATAAACGGGGTTTACAAAGGAAGCTACGTGTTCAATAACCAATACAGAAAAGGTATAGAACAGTTATTTGAAGGTTTGGCGAAACATTACAATTTGGTGGTTTTATCAGGCGATAATGATGGCGAACGCAGCATATTAGAAAAAATGTTGCCAGCAAAAACAACATTAGTTTTCAATCAAAAACCAGAGCAAAAGCTCGAATTCATAGAACAATTACAAAAAGAAGGTAAAAACGTTATGATGGTAGGCGATGGCTTAAACGATGCTGGCGCTTTAGCACAAAGTAATTTAGGATTGTCTATTTCAGAAAACGTAAATGTGTTTTCACCTGCTTGCGATGGCATTTTAGATGCTTCACAGTTTGATAAAATTGCTTTTTTCAAGCGCTATTCTAAAAACGCAATGAAAACGATATATATGAGTTTTGGTCTTTCTTTATTATATAATGTAGTGGGATTAAGTTATGCAGTGACCGGTAAATTAGATCCAATTGTAGCGGCTATCATTATGCCATTGAGCACAATAACCATTGTTAGCTTTGTGACAATTATGACGAATTTTTACGCTCGTAGTCATGAAAATAATAAATTTTAAGAAAATTTTAATACATGATAAAAGTCATGTTTTATAAAAACGAGTAAAAGTAACTTTGTTAACACAATTTAAGGTATGAGTGTCATTTATTTATTAATCACGATTAGTATAGTAGTTGCTATTGCTTTTTTAATTGCTTTTATTAAAGCAGTTAAAAGTGGCCAATATGATGATGACTACACACCATCAGTCAGAATGTTATTTGACGATGAAATTGTAAAAGAGAATCCAAACAAATTAATCCAAACAGAAAAACAAAAATCAATCTAATTTATGGAGAAGCAACAATTTTATTACGACAACAAAATTGTAAGGAATTTCATCTACGCTAGTATCGTATTCGGGGTAGTGGGGATGTTAGTAGGGCTTATTTTAGCTTTCCTATTTTTGTTTCCAAACTTAACAAGCGGCATTTCGTTTTTAAGTTTTGGGCGCTTAAGACCTTTACACACCAATGCGGTCATTTTTGCCTTCGTTGGGAATGCAATGTTTGCAGGAGTTTATTACTCAATGCAACGTTTGTTAAAAACTAGAATGTTTAGTGACTTTTTAAGTAAAGTTCACTTTTGGGGATGGCAATTAATTATTGTTGCTGCAGCAGTATCTTTGCCATTAGGGTATTCAACTTCAAAAGAATATGCAGAGTTAGAATGGCCTATTGATATTGCAATTGCTCTAATTTGGGTGGTTTTTGGTATCAATATGATTGGAACCATTATTAAAAGAAGAGAACGTCATATTTATGTAGCTATTTGGTTCTACATTGCTACGTTTGTAACGGTTGCAGTTCTTCATATCTTTAATAGTTTAGAGTTACCAGTTTCGGCAATGAAATCGTATTCAGTTTATGCGGGTGTTCAAGATGCTTTGGTACAATGGTGGTATGGACACAATGCAGTAGCATTTTTCTTAACAACGCCATTCTTAGGAATGATGTATTACTTTGTTCCTAAAGTAGCAAATCGTCCTGTGTACTCATATAGATTATCAATTATTCACTTTTGGTCGTTAATCTTTATTTACATTTGGGCTGGACCTCACCATTTATTATACACCGCTTTACCTGATTGGGCTCAAAATTTAGGAGTTGTATTCTCAGTAATGTTGATTGCACCATCTTGGGGAGGTATGATTAATGGTTTATTAACTTTAAGAGGAGTTTGGGATAAAGTTCGTACTGATGCTGTATTGAAATTCTTCGTTGTAGCTATTACAGGTTATGGTATGGCAACTTTTGAAGGTCCAATGTTATCATTGAAAAACGTTAATGCTATTGCGCACTTTACGGATTGGATTATTGCTCACGTACACGTTGGTGCTTTAGCTTGGAATGGTTTCTTATCATTTGGTATGATCTATTGGTTAATTCCAAGAATGACAAAAACAAAATTATTCTCTGAAAAATTAGCGAATTTCCATTTCTGGATAGGTACTTTAGGTATTATTTTATACTCGCTTCCAATGTATGTAGCTGGATTTACGCAAGCTTCTATGTGGAAACAATTTAAACCAGATGGTGGTGCTTTACAGTATGGAAACTTCCTTGAAACAGTAACCGAATTAATGCCAATGTATTGGATGCGAGCTGTGGGAGGTACTTTATATCTTACAGGAGTTATCGTATTAGTGTACAACATTATTAGAACGGTTAGACAAGGTTCTCCAGTTGAAAACGAATTAGTAGAAGCTCCAGCTTTAGCTGTAATTTCTCCGAACCGTTTAAAAGGTGAAAAATTGCACTCTTGGTTAGAAAGAAAACCAGTTCAATTCATGTTATTGACTACAGTTGCTATTTTAATTGGAGGTTTAATTCAAATTTTGCCAACCATTTTAGTAAAATCAAATATTCCAACAATTTCATCTGTTAAACCTTACACACCACTTGAATTAGAAGGTAGAGATTTATACATCAGAGAAGGTTGTGTGGGTTGTCACTCACAAATGGTTCGTCCGTTCCGTTCAGAAGTAGAGCGTTATGGTGACTATTCAAAAGCGGGTGAATTTGTTTACGATCATCCATTCTTATGGGGTTCTAAACGTACGGGTCCAGATTTAGCTCGTGAAGGTGTTAAAGGAAAACCATTTAATGGTGGTAGAGATGACGTATGGCATTTTAACCATATGTATGATCCACAAGGTTTAAATGAGAAATCAATTATGCCAAGATACCAATGGTTAATTAAAAATGAGTTAGATAAATCATCTACTCAAGATAAAATGAGTGCCATGGTAACTTTAGGAGTTCCTTATACCGAAGCAGAAATTAACAATGCTCTTAAACATATGGACGAACAAGCTACTAAAATTGAAAATAATTTATTAGCTAATCCAGATATTAAGAAATCATTTGGAAATGAAACAGCTGCTCCGTTGAAAAACAGAGAGATTGTTGCTCTTATTGCATATTTACAAAGATTAGGTACTGATACTCAAGTTAAAAAATAATAATTATGCTAAAATTTATTAAACATAATTTAGAAACCATAACGGGAGTAGAAATTTATCCAATCATTTCATTGACTATTTTCTTTACAGCATTTGTATTATTCACAGTTTGGGCTTTTACTTACAGCAAAGAAAAAATCAAAGAAATTAGCGAAATGCCATTAAACGACGAATAGTCATAATTATAATTTACTGAAGCTGATACAACCATAAAGCTATATTTATGGTTGTTCAGGTTCCCATAACAACAAAATTTTCTACATATGAAAAAATTAATTCCATCATACGTAAGAGTTCCATTACTGTTTGCATTTGTATTTGCAGCTTTGGAATATTTTATCGATTCAGGAGACAGGCCAGCTTTTATAAAGTTCCCTATGGTAGCTTTATTTTTGGGAGTATTCTTGTTTTTATTAATTGCAATCGAAATTGTAATCGATGCCGTTGATAAAGTAACGTATCATTTATTAACAGATGAACAAAAGAAACAATTAGAAGAAGCTCAATCGGTTTCATTTACAGAAAGTAAATGGTATCAAAACATAGTAAGTAAATTGACTCGTTCTAAAGAAATGGAAAGAGAGGAAGACATTATGTTAGATCATGATTATGATGGTATCAAAGAACTAGATAACGTTTTACCACCATGGTGGGTATATTTATTCTATGGTACTATTATTTTCGCATTGGTTTATATGGTTCGTTTCCACGTAATGAATGAATATGATCAAGAACAAGAGTTTAAAAATGAAGTAGAGTTAGCAGAATTAGAAAAATCTAAATTGCCTAAAAATGCTGCGGATGAAGTAAGTTATGAAACAGTAGTAGCTTTAACAGATGCAACAAGTTTAGCTAAAGGAAAAGAAATCTTCACAAACGCTTGTGCAGCTTGTCATAAAGCCGATGGAGGTGGTTTAGTAGGACCTAATTTAACGGATGACCATTGGATTAATGGAGGTGGAATCAAAAACGTTTTCAAACTAATCTCAGAAGGAAGTAAAAATAATCCTTCAATGGTAGCATGGAAAAGTAATTTATCTTCTTCTGATATCCAAAACATTGCAAGTTATATCTTAACTTTAAAAGGTTCTAATCCTGCAGGAGCAAAAGCCGCAGAAGGTGAAGTTTGGAAAGAAACCGCAGAAGCTAAACCAGTAGCGGAACCTGTTAAAGATTCAACAAAAGTAGCAGAACCTGCAAAAAAATAATAAGCTAGTAAAAAAAGGTTTTGGGAATTTCTCAAAACCTTTTTTAAACTAAAAAATGATTCATTATGTCAAATTTACCAGACGATAGTTTTAGAGACACCATTGCTACAATCAATGCCGAAGGTAAGCGAAATTTTATTCATCCAAAAAAGCCTTCTGGACCTTTTTATGAAAAAAGAAAATTATTAAGTTATTTCCTTTTGGTTTTTTTAATTGCTTCACCGTTTATCAAAATCAATGGGAGTCAGTTTTTGATGTTCAATGTATTAGAAAGACGTTTTAGTATTTTTGGATTTGCTTTTTGGCCGCAAGACTTTCATTTGTTTGTAATTTCAATGATTGTTGGAGTCGTAGGATTGACATTATTTACGGTTGTTTTTGGTAGAATATTTTGTGGGTGGTTTTGTCCGCAAACTATTTTTATGGAAATGGTTTTCAGAAGAATTGAGTTTTGGATTGATGGAGACAGAGGTGCTCAAATGCGATTAGCAAGACAAAAGTGGGATGCTGAAAAAATAAGAAAAAGAGTTACGAAATGGATTATCTTTTTTATTTTTTCATTCTTCATCGCTAATGTTTTCTTAGCATATTTAATTAGCAGCGATGAATTAATCAAAATGATTACTGAAGGACCAGAAAATAATTTAAGTACCTTAATTGCACTATTAATTTTTACGGGTGTATTCTATTTTGTTTTTGCATGGTTTAGAGAACAAGTTTGTATTATAGCTTGTCCTTATGGAAGAATGCAAGGTGTTTTATTAGATAATAAATCAATTAACGTTGCCTATGATCATGTAAGGGGAGAAGGTACAAACGGAAGAAAAAAATGGAGAAACGGAGAAGATAGAACTGCTGAAGGGTATGGAGATTGTATCGATTGTAACCAATGCGTGGTAGTTTGTCCTACAGGTATTGATATTAGAAACGGAACTCAGTTAGAATGTATCAACTGTACGGCTTGTATTGACGAATGTGATATCATAATGGAAAAATTGAGCCTTCCAAAAGGTTTAATTCGCTATGCCAGTGAAGATGAAATTGTAAAGAAAGAAAAATTCAAACTCACGCTACGAATGAAAGGCTATATTGCCGTTTTAACATTGTTAGTAGGGGTTTTAATAGGAATGTTATTTTTACGTAATGATGTAGAAGCAAATTTCTTACCTATGTCGGGACAATTATTCCAGCATAATGGAGAGAATATCAGAAATTTTTACACTTACAAAGTGGTAAATAAAACAGAACAATCTTTTGATAATGTAATTGTTAAGATTGTAAATTATAAAGGAGAAATAAAACTAGTGGGAAGTCCAGTTATTAAAGTACCAAAACAAGGTTTGGCAAGCGGAACATTATATATTGATATTCCTGAAAACTTGCTAAAAGATGAGAAAGTACATTTGAAATTAGAATTATATAATGGAGATACATTGATAGAAGAAACATCAACCAATTTCCAAGGACCAAGAAACTTTAATTAAAATATAAAAAGCTATGAAATTTAATTGGGGAACAGGAATCGTTATTGCATTTGCAATTTTTATGACATTCATATTAACATATGTTTTTAAAGTTCAATCAAACGATAAATATGATCATGAATTAGTTGTAGAAGATTATTACAAAAAAGAAGTAACTGTTCAAGATGATATCGAAAGAGAGCAAAATGCAATTGCTTTAAAAAATAAAATAGTAATAGAAAATACTGCAGACGGAATTAAAATACAATTTCCAGCAGATTTCGATTATTCAAAAATAAATGGAAAAGTGTCCTTATACAGACCGTCAAGTCAGAAATTAGATTTTGAAATTCCGATTTCATTATCTAGTCCACATTTGCTCATACCTAAAAGTAATTTGGCTGGCGGTCTTTGGGACATTTCTATCGATTGGGAATATGATGGGGTGAAATATTTGAACAAAGATTCGTTTAAAATTGATTAATTTCTTTCATTTGAATTTGTAAAAGATGTTATATTCGGCTTTCATATTTGGCTTAATTAGTAGTTTTCACTGCATAGGAATGTGCGGCCCAATTGCTATGATGTTGCCTGTGGATAGAACGAATGAAACAAAAAAAGTCACGCAAATTATAACGTATCATATTGGAAAATTAACCGCTTACGGAACTTTAGGATTAATCTTTGGATTTTTAGGAAGAAGCTTTTATTTAGCTGGAATGCAACAACAATTATCCATAATCGTTGGGATTTTAATGATTTTGGTCGCGGTAATTCCTGAAAAAGTATTTGCTAAATACAATTTTTCAAAGCCAGTTTATAGATTGATAACAAAAGTTAAATCGAGTTTAGGTCAACAGTTTAAAAGCAAAAGTTATAAATCGTTATTCACAATCGGTTTATTGAATGGATTTTTACCTTGCGGAATGGTCTATGTAGCACTTTTTGGCGCTATTGCCATGCAAAATGTTTCTTTAGGAATAGGGTATATGTTACTTTTTGGATTAGGAACTATTCCAATGATGGTTGCCGTAATTTATGCTTCAGGATTGATTTCTTTTTCATTTAGAGGAACCATTCAAAAAGCAATACCGTTAGTAGCGGTAATAATTGGAATGTTATTTATTGTAAGAGGCTTGGGTTTGGATATTCCATACTTGTCACCAAGTAATATGAGTTTATTTGTGCAACCAGAAGCCAATTGTCATTAAAAAAGATTATTAGTTAATAGGGAGAAAAGAGTGTTGAAGTTTTATCTTTAGCACTCTTTTTGTTTCTTAGGATTCAGATTTATTAAATATTTTTTGTAATAGTAATGAGATTCCAACAGTTAACAGCGCTCCTATAAAATTCAACCATAAATAGCTTACAATATCTAAATAAAAGATATAGAATATAGTTAATTGACTAATACATGCTCCAATAAAAACTGCTTTCCCTTTACAATATTTGATATAAAATCCAATTAAGAAAATACCTAAAACAGTTCCGTAGAATATGGAACCAATGATATTTACTAATTGAATTAAATTTTCAAATAGTGAACTAATACAAGCAAATCCAATAGCAACAATGCCCCAAAATACAGTAAAATATTGGGTAGCATACACATAATGTTTGTCGGATTTTGTATTTACATTTCGTTTATAAATATCAATTGCTGAAGTTGCTGCTAAAGCATTTAATCCAGAAGCACTTGATGACATTGCAGCACTAAAAATAACAGCTAATAACAAACCTAAAAGCCCTTTAGGAAGATAATTTAAGATGAAATACAGAAATACGTAATCTTTATCATTTGTTTCCGTTTTACCATCTACTTTTGAAATGACCATCTTTGCTTTTTCTCGTAAATCTTTCTCTTTTAAAGAAAGTGCTACCATTTGTTTTTTAAGCGTTGGATTTTCGTATTCGTTGTGTTTTAGTTGTTCAATGTATATTTGATTAACTATTTTTTTGTCTGTATTCAATTCTGCTAATTTTTTTTCTAAATTTTCATAGGCTTCCTTTTGATTAGAAGTTTTTACTTTTTCAACATTTGTAGGATTAAAGTGCAAGGGTGCATCATTAAACTGAAAGAAAACAAATACTAAAACGCCAGTCAACAAGATAAAAAACTGCATCGGAACTTTTAAAATTCCGTTCATGATTAATCCCATTTGGCTTTCTTTTACTGATTTTCCAGATAAATAGCGGCCTACTTGCGATTGATCGGTGCCAAAATAAGAAAGCATCAAGAAAAAACCACCGGTTATCCCACTCCAAAAAGTATAACGAGTTTCTGGATTATAAGAAAAATCTAAAATATCCATTTTACCATTGGCACCTGCAATATGAAGTACATTTGTAAAATCAACATCTTCGGGTAGGTTGGTTAAAATGTAAAAGAAGATAATGAACATCCCAGACATAATTACAAACATCTGCTGTTTTTGAGTAACATTGACTGCTTTTGTACCACCCGTAACCGTATATAAAATTACTAAAATACCTATGATGACATTTAGCATATTCAAATTCCAACCTAAAAGTGCCGATAAAATAATAGAAGGTGCATAAATGGTAATTCCAGTGCCTAAACCTCTCTGAATTAAGAATAAAATTGCAGCTAGAGTTCGTGTTTGTATATTAAATCGTTGTTCTAAGTATTCATAGGCAGTATAGACTTTTAAGCGATGATAAATTGGAATAAAAGTGTATGCAATCACAATCATCGCTAAAGGCAATCCGAAATAGAATTGCACAAATCCCATTCCGTCATGATATGCTTGGCCTGGGGTTGATAAAAAAGTAATTGCGCTGGCTTGTGTTGCCATTACCGAAACTCCAACAGTAAACCAAGGCGTTTCGTTGTTATCTAATAAATAGTCATTTACATTGGCGCTTCCTTTAGTTTTTAGAATTCCGTAAATGACAATAAAAGATAAAGTAACTGATAGTACTATCCAATCTAAATTTTCCATATTAAGAGTAAATTTCCATTAATAAATAGAAAATTAAAATGTAGATAGCATTCAAAATCAGGACAATGCTATAACTTTTTTTCCATTTGTGTTTTTCTTCCATAAAGTTTTTGTTTCAGGTTCAAAATCAAGTCCCATCATCAATCCAAAGCAATCATATTTGCTAATAATCTATAAGCGCCACTTACGCCTTCTGGAAGTTCTCTAAAGAAACTCAATCCGGTATAAATATAATTTCCTTTTCCGTGTTTGGCTATTAGTAAACCACCTTTTTTCGGAGTTTCACCTTCGTCATTGGAAGCTAAAATAGGAATAAATTCTGAACTCCATTCGTTCGGATAATATAAGCCTTGCTCTTGAGTCCAACCCATAAAATCTTTTTCCGAAATTTTATTAGGTAAGTTCAATACTTTGTGACTAGGCGATAAGAATGTAACTTTTGCATTTTCATCGGTTACACGATCTCTGGATATTTTTAAATTATATGGAGCTATTTCTTTAGTAATCAGGTTGTTTGTGGTGTTATATTGCACAATAACATTCCCACCATTAAAAACGTAATCAAACAATATTTTGTTTTTAAATTTCAATTCGTCAACCACATTTAAAGCTCGAATACCTAGAATGATTGCGTCAAATGATTTTAAATTTTCAGCAGTAATTTCATTCGGATTCAAATTGGTAACCTGAAAGCCTAAATTTTCTAGATTTTTATTCACTTCATCACCAGCCCCCATGATATAGCCAATGTTTTTTCCTTTAGTAGCAATGTCTAATTTTACAGCCTTTGAAGCTGAGGTTACTAAAATGGTTTGTTTGGGTATGTGTGGATATTGAATGGTAACTAATTCCTTGTCTAAAGTTCCGTTTGAAGTAGCAATTTGCGCCACTAATTTTGTAGTAATTTCAGGTTTAGACGGATAAATTTTGAACGAGAATTTTCGCTCTTCATTTTTTGTATCAATAGAAAACGGAATTTCTTTCGGTTCGATTTTCCAATCTTGAGGAATTACTATTGATAATTTTCCTGAAGCATTTGCTTTATGTGCTTTCACTTTAACTGAAATTTCTTTTGGTTGAGTTGAGTTAAAGATTAAAACTTTTGATTCAATAGTTGTTGTAAATTCAGGAAGAATCGTGAAGGGAACATATGTTTCACCATCGTCTGGATTATTGAATTTATAACAAATATTCTTTACAAATTCGATTGTTTTTCCTTCAATTTCAATCGTAAAAATCACCGGAAAGGAAGTTGAAACTTCGGGTAAAATTCGAATCGATTTGTCTGAAATCTGATACATTCCTTCGGTTTGTTGTTCTTTTAACCAAAATAGATTTGAATAATCAACGGCATTTCCAACCACAACATCTTTGAATTGAAAATTTACTTTTTCGTTATTTTTTAAAGGTTTGTTTTGAATTTCACTTTTGATATTCAAAGCGTTAACCGAAATTAATTTCACATTTGACTGACTGCGATTAATTACTTCCAATTGCAGATTAAATTTACTGTCTTTTGTAATTGTTTCAGTATCGGCAAGCGCTTCCATAAACAAACCACTACATGCTTCAATAATTTTGATAATTTGCTTAGATTTAATTTCTTTCCAATGGGAGTCTTCCAATTTTTGAATCAAATCATACGCTTTAATTAAATTTGGAATGTGTATTGATGGATTTCCAAAGTTGAAATTTTTCTCCATTTCGTAAAGCAATTTTCCAATTTCATTGCCGCCTTTTACTCGATTCCAAGATGTGTCAATTCCTTCAAAAAGATTGGTGTTGCTTGGTAAATTCCCTTTTAATAGTTCTAAATATTCGGTTTCGTCGCCGCGACTTCCTAAAGTTCCAAAGCCTTGACATTTGTGCTGACTTCTGCTTAAAGCTGCAATTTCGTTATTGCTTTTTCCTTTCAACGGATAATAAACGTTTGAATTTATAGCTAATAATTTTGATTTATCGGCAGCATCAAACGCTTCTTGGCTTCCATAAAACCACCAAGAAGTGTTGAAAAATATACGTTTTGGTTGGTATTTTACTAAATCATAAGCTTCTAAACTCAACATAGCCGAAGCCGTATGGTGTCCGTGTGTTGTTCCAGGCGTGTTATGGCTAAAACGATTCACAATAATGTCTGGACGAAAGGTTTCAATTACTTGAATGACGTCTTCCATTACTTCGTTTTTATTCCAAATAGCAAACGTTTCATTCGGTTCTTTAGAAAATCCGAAATCATTGGCGCGTGTAAAAAACTGTTCGCCTCCGTCTATTCTTCTAGCAGCTAGCAATTCTTGCGTTCTAATGGCGCCTAATTTTTCTCGTAGTTCTGTTCCAATTAAATTTTGACCACCATCGCCACGAGTTAATGATAAATAGGCTGTTTGTGCGTGATAGTGATTTGAAAAATAGGTGATAAGTTTAGTGTTTTCATCATCTGGATGTGCAGCTACATACAAAACTTTGCCTAAGAAATTTAGCTTTTGAACTTGCTCGTAAATTTCAACGGAACTTAGTTTTTGTGGGGCTTGTGCAAATGTTATGATTGAAATTAAAAATATAAATATTGAAGTAAAGCTTCTGTTCATTTTTATTGATTTGTTTCAAAAATAAGGAAATAAAAAAAAGGAAGTTTTAATTGCTTCCTTTTTAACATTATTTTGTAATTGTTTTAATCAAAAAATTCTCTTTCTTCTGAATTGTTTTTAAGTACCGAAATACCCTTTTGCATCAATAAATTGTTGGGATAAGTTATCATTTCGCCGTCTGAAGATTTTAAAATGATATAAAAAGCTTTGATGTCTTCAATTTCACCATCTACAGGAAAATCTTTGTCGTGAATTTTGATTTTATCACCAATTTTAAAAGGATATGAAAAGAAGATAATTATTCCTGCCGTAATGTTACTTAAAATAGACCATTGTGCAAACGAGGCAACACCAACCACTGCAAAAACAGAAGAGATAAACAATAAAATTTGATCTTTTTTAACTCCCCAAATAATTACAATAGAAATGAAAGCCAAAACACCTAATAATAAATTGATGTATTTGATTACGAGGTTGGTACGATGCTCTAAAATTTCATTTAAATTGGCATATTTACGAACAAGTTTACTAAAGCTTATTCTTAAAATAAAGTAAACAAGAATAACGATTAATGTTGCTATTTCTTGGTCTAAATAAGGATTGTTTATTAGTTTAAGCATACTGCATTAATTTTTGAAATAACATTTCTGTAGGCAAACCTACTACATTCGTATAAGAGCCTTCAATATTTGAAATTCCGATGAGACCAATCCAATCTTGTATTCCATAGCTTCCAGCTTTATCGAAAGGTTGGTAATTGTCTAAATAATAACGAATAGCTTCATCTGATAAATCAGCAAAAGTCACTTTGGTCACACAATGAAAAATTTCTATTTTATCTATAGATTTCAAACATACCGAAGTAATAACTTCATGTGTTTGATTGGCTAATTGTTGCAGCATTTTAAATGCATCATCATAATCTCTTGGTTTGCCTAAAGCTTTTCCGTTCAACCAAACGATAGTATCACTCGTGACTAAAACATCGTTTTCTTCCAATTCATTTTCGAAAGCATTTGCTTTTAATTCGGCTAAGAAATTGGTGATTTCTGCTCCTTTTAAGTGCTCAGGATACACTTCTTCAATTTCTTTTAAGTGAATGGTGTAATGCAAATCCATTTCCTTAAAGAATTGCTGTCTTCTTGGCGAACCTGAAGCCAAAATGATGTTGATTTTATTTAGTTTTTCTTTAAGCATGTTTCAAGTTCAATACAATTACAGCAATCGAAATAATTCCGAAAAATAAAATTAATTTTAATACAAGGCTTAGATGATGAAATTCCTTTTTGGTTACTGCATTTATAAGTTTTACACCAAAATAAATTAACGGACCTATGATGAAAATCATGCTATAATATATAACATAATCCAATTCAAATAAATTACTATTTATGTAGTAAGCTAATATTCCAATCGAAATTACAGTTAATATTCCAACGATTATTTTTGTTTTTGGAATACCCATCATAATAGGCAAGGTGTTGATTCCAGATTGATAATCGCCATCCATGTCTTCTAAATCTTTTACTATTTCACGAATCAAATTGATAATGAAAGCAAAAACAGCATACTCCATAAGAATGTTAAAAGCTTCCTTCATTCTAAAGCGATTATCCACATCTATAGCAGGTAAGATATCGAATAGACCAATGATGATAATACTTGTAGAAAGTAGTAACGCTACAACAACGTTTCCAAGAACCGGAATTTGTTTAAAACTGGTGGCGTACATATAAAGTAAAGTAGCTACTAAAATAAACATTGAAGCAAATGTAGGTTTGTAAATCACATTGGATAAATAAAATCCAATTCCAACACCCACAATGGTTAAGCCAATGTACCAATTATAAGCTACAGTTTCAGAAATAGAAACACCAACCACACGGTTTTGAGGTTTCGCAATTTCGTCGGTTTCTTGATCCATGATATTGTTAATTACATAACCACCAGCAGCCACACAAACGGTTGCAATTACTAATAAAATATAATTAAAATCGGTTAAGGCTAGATCTACATATGATTGCTCTAAAAATAAATAGCGAAATACCAATTGCATAAAAGCAAGTAGTAGTAAATTTTGGTATCGAATGAGTTTTAAGTATTTCATGTTTCAGTGTTCAGTGTTCGGTGTTCAGTATTTAGTGTTCAGTGTTCGGTTTTTACACCGAATTTTGCTGGATTTAATAGCATATAATTTATTAGTTTTCCGACTTCTTTATTCTTTTCGGTTAATTCGTTGAAAATGTTTTCGTTTATGTATTTGCATGCATAAGCAAATTCTAGCCAAGTTTGTGTTTCAGAGTTTTCGGCATCACTATCTGTTAATTTACTGTGAAAGTGTTTTGGATAAACTCTTTTTCGATAAGATTCAGCAATATTTGCACAAACACTTCGAGATGAGCGTCTAATTTGGTCAGTAAGTGAATAGGTTTCTTCTTTTGGAAACGATTTTGAAACTTCAAAAATCTCCATTGCAACTTCAAATCCTTTTTTATAAGCTAATAAATCTTGATAAATCATTCTAATTTATTAATAGTTTATACACAATCTTTTTAACTGACCACTCCACACTGACCACTGATTACTTATCATTAATCAAACTTCGCATCAAAATGCTCCATCCATTTGCCTTGTACTTTCATCACTTGTTCGATGACATCTCTGACAGCACCTTTTCCGCCTTCTATGTGCGAAATGTATTTGGAAATTCCTTTGATTTCTGGAACTGCGTTTTGCGGACAAGTTGGTAATCCTACCAATTGCATTACGTGATAATCAGGTATGTCGTCTCCCATATATAACACGTTTTCAGGTTTAATATTGTAAATATCCGTGAATTCTTTGAAGGTTTCTACTTTGTTTGGAACACCTAAATGAATATCGGTAATTCCTAAATTTCTCAAACGCAATCGAACACCTTCATTGCTTCCTCCTGAAATAATACAAACCGTATAGCCATTTTCTACAGCGGCTTTCATAGCATAACCATCTCGGATGTTCATGTTACGAAGCATTTCGCCTGTTGGGGTTACATGTATAGTTCCGTCGGTTAACACTCCGTCTACGTCGAAGACAAAAGTGGTGATTTGATTCATGAGTTCTTTATAACTTTTTGACATGTTGTATCGATTGTGTAAGTAATTGATATAGGTTTTTATATTCTGGATTTTCTAAAAAATCTAAATGTTTTTCAATGGTTTTGGTGTCGTTTCGTAAGGCTGGACCCGTTTGCGCTTCTTTCGGAGAAAGTTCTTTTATTTTATGAGCCGTTTCCTGAATTAAAGGATGCAACACTTCAAATGGAACGTTGTTTTCTTGGCAAATTTCATTCCCAATTTGGTACAAATGATTCACAAAATTGCAAACAAAAACGGCAGCTACGTGCAAACTTTTACGTTGTTCGGAATTGATTCGAACTACTTTTTGTGAGATACAATTGCCTAATTTTTCCAAAAGTTGATAATCGGCTTCATTTTCAGCTTCTAAACAAATAGGAATAGGAGCGAAGTCGATTTCCTTGCCTTTGGTAAAGGTTTGTAGTGGATAAAAAACGCCTTTTCTGTTTTTATCATTCAAAACCGAGATGTCAGAACTTCCCGAAGTATGCACCACCAAACGATTTTCAAAGGGTAACTGCGCTGCAACTTCTGCAATCGCATTATCAGAAACTGAAATAATGTACAAATCAGCTTCTGTAATTTTTTGATAATCAGAAGTAATTTTGGTTTCAGATAATAAATGCAATAAATGACTTGGGTTACGAGCAAACGCTTGTGCCAAATCCACATTTTTAGCCTGCAACAATACCTGAATTAAGTGTTGCGCCACATTTCCTGAACCGATGAGTACGACTTTTATCATGGGGTAAAAATAGTGAAATTTGATTGGAAAATACATAAAAAAATCCCAATAGTGCTATTGGGATTTCAGTTATATAATATCGAAATTATCTTAAGCTCGCGCCTAACTGACTTTCAAAATTACCTTGTAACTTACTCATAATTTTATCAATTTGTGAGTCGGTTAGTGTTTTTGAATCGTCTTGTAAAATAAAACTTACTGCGTATGATTTTTTACCTTCTGGTAAATTATTTCCAGTGTACACGTCGAATAAATTTACTTCTTTTAGTAAGCCTTTTTCGGTTTGTTTGGCAATGTTATAGATTTGTTCGAATGGTACGTTTTCATCTAATAACAAAGCTAAATCTCTTCTAACTTCAGGATATTTTGGAATATCGGTGAATTTAATTTTCGTAGAAACATATTTCTGAATCTTATACCAAGCAAAATCAGCATACAATACTTCTTGTTTGATGTCGAAAGATTTTAAAATCGATTTTTTAACCGTTCCAAATTCTACAATGATTTCTTTTCCAACAGCTAAAGCCAATCCTTCTGCGAAAACATCATTTTCAAAAGGTAAAGAAATTACTTTCTTGTCTAATCCTAAACGACCTAAAACTGTATTGATATATCCTTTAAACAAGAAGAAATCTGATTTAGCGGCAACATTCGTCCAACTTTCATTTTGTCTGTTTCCAGTTACTAATAACGTTAAGTGTTTGTTTTCATCATGACCAGTAGCCGATTTGTGGTAACTTTTTCCAAATTCGAAGAATTTTAAATCGCTTCTTCTTCTGTTACTATTGAAAGAAACCGCTTCTAATCCAGAGAATAATAACGATTGACGCATTGCTGATAAATCGCTACTCAATGGATTCAACATCATTACATTACATTCTTCTTTCAATTGTTCAGAAAGTTTTACGTAATCTGGTGTTGTTAATGAATTGGCCATCATTTCGTTGAAACCTAACGAACACAATTGATTGGCAACAATATTTTGTACTTTATATTCTTCCGTTCTTGACGAGTTTGCTGTTGTAGCATTTACTTTTGAAGGAATTTTAATGTTGTTGTATCCGTAAACACGTAAAATTTCTTCTATAACATCAATTTCTCTAGTTACATCTACACGGTAGCAAGGAATAATTAATCCCAAACCAGTTTCTGTAATGCTATTTACTTTGATATCTAAAGAAGCTAAAATTTTCTTGATGGTTTCCGGTTTAATTTCTTCACCAATGATTTTGTTTACCTTGTTAAAATGAATGAAAACACTAAAATCTTCAATCTTTTTTGGATAAATATCTATAATATCGGAAGTAATTTCACCTCCCGCTACTTCTTGAATTAACAAGGCAGCACGTTTTAAAGCATATTGTGTAATATTAGGATCAACTCCTCTTTCAAATCGGAAAGAAGCATCGGTGCTTAACGTATGTCTTTTCGCAGTTTTTCTAACCGAAACGGGATTAAAATAAGCACTTTCTAAGAAAATAGCTTGCGTTTTTTCACTCACTCCCGAAGTTTTTCCACCAAAAACACCTGCAATACACATAGGACCGCTTTCATCACAAATCATTAAATCTTCTTCGTGTAAAGTACGCTCAATATCATCTAAAGTGGTAAATTTTGTTCCAGCCGCAACGGTTTTCACAATTACTTTATTTCCTTTAATTTGAGAAGCATCAAAAGCGTGTAAAGGTTGACCTAATTCGTGTAAAACGTAATTGGTAACGTCAACAATATTATTTTTTGGCGTTAAACCAATTGCTTTTAATCGGTTTTGTAACCAACTTGGTGAAGGTTTAACCGTGATTCCTGAAATAGTAACACCGCAATATCTTGGTGCTAATTTTTCGTTTTCAACTTTTATATCAATTTTTAAAGTACGTTTCTCTACTTTTAATTTACTAACTGATGGAGTAATTAATTCAGAGGTAATTCCTTTTTGAAGTAAACCAGCTCTTAAATCACGTGCTACTCCCATGTGTGACATAGCATCGGCACGATTTGGTGTTAATCCGATTTCAAATACTTCATCACATTCTATATTGAATACTTTGGATGCAGGAGTTCCTATTTTTAAGTCTTCTGCTAAAATCAAAATTCCGTCATGACTTTCACCTAATCCTAATTCGTCTTCTGCACAAATCATTCCGTGACTTTCTTGTCCGCGAATTTTACCTTTCTTTATTTCGAATGCGTTTCCGTCTTTATCGTATAATTTTGTTCCAATAGTTGCTACTGGTACTTTTTGTCCAGCCGCTACGTTTGTAGCTCCACACACAATTTGAACAGGAGCATTACCATCGCCTAAATCAACGGTAGTAATTTTAAGTTTATCTGCATCAGGATGTTTTTCACAAGTTATTACGTGTCCTACAACAACACCTTGTAATCCTCCTTTTAAACTTTCGTATTTATCAACACCTTCTACTTCTAAACCTAAGTCGGTAAGAATGTCGGCAATTTCTTCCGTTTTTAAATCGGTTTTAATAAACTGTTTTAACCAATTGTAAGATATACGCATTTTGTATCGAATTTTAAAAGTGCAAATATAAGCTAAAGTTTAAGAGTTTGAAAACTTAAAAATTAGTTTTTCAAGAACGAAATTAATCCACTAAAATACGTTTTTTGATCGTCGTAAAACGCCATATGACTTCCTTTTGGACAGAACAAATACGAACCGTTTGGTAAGATTTTCGAAATTTCTTCCATGTGTTTTGGATCCATCGTGTCGTGTTTCGCACTGATTACTAATGTTGGGATTTTTACGTTTTTTAAATCGGCTTTTCTATCCCATTTTTCTAATTTTCCAGAAATACCAAACTCACTCGGACCTTGCATGGTAACGTATAGCGACTGATTCATTTTAGCAAACGAACGATTTACAGGCTCTGGCCAATCTTTTGCAGGAAAACGAAGAATGTGTTTTTCATAGAAGTTTGGAAGCAATAATTCCATATATCTTGGATTGGAAAAGTCATTGTTAGCTTCAATTTTCATCAATTCTGCCAACACTTCTGGTTTCATTTGTTTACTTAAAACGTCATTGGCATATTGGTCATATTCAGGACAACTTGCCATCATGTTCGAAATGATTAAGCCTTTCATGTTGTTTTGATATTTTGTTGCGTATTCCATAGCTAAAATACCGCCCCAAGAATGACCTAACATATAAAAATTGGTATTGTCTAACTTTAAAGCTTTTCTCACTTGTTCTACTTCTTCCACATATCTTGCCAAATCCCAAATGGCAGTGTCGTTTGGATTATCGGCATTTCCACAACCTAATTGATCGTAATAAATGAACTCGATGCCTTCTGCTGGTAAGAAGTTTTCAAAACACTCAAAATATTCGTGCGTAGCGCCTGGACCACCATTTAAAAGCAATACTTTAATTTTTGGATTGTTCCCAATGCGCTTCGTCCAAACATTAAAAGTGCCTTTTGGTGTGGAAATAGGTATAACTTTCACTCCGCCATTTTGAATGCTGTCTGACGATTGTGCAAAATACTCATTTTCATTAGTTACGGTTTCTTGTTTACAGCTTGTTAATAATGTGATTGTGAAGAGAAGGAGTGTAGTTTTAAATATTTTTTTCATAGTTAGATTTATTAATCATTAGTAAAAATTTATGATTCTCAAATATACCAAATTTACTCTAAACCCTTACAAAATCTCTTCCACATGCTTCTTAATATTCGATGCAATTTTTGTCATCGGTAAATCGTTGGCGTCGTTTCCAAATGGGTCTTCGATTTCTTCGGCGATTAATTCTAAACTCGCTAATACATAAAAGATGAAAATCACTACTGGAATTACGTAATACCCTAAGCTAAATACAAATCCGAAAGGCAAGGTCATCACAAAAAAGAAGATGAATTTTTTGATAAACGAACTGTAGGAGTAAGGAATAGGTGTGTTTTTAATTCGCTCGCAAGCACCACAAATATCCGTAAATGATTGCAATTCCGAATTGATAATGTAAAATTGGTCACCCGTAATTTTTCCAGATTTGTAAAAATCATTCGCTTTTTGAAACAACATTTTTGCTACTTGATTTGGACGATGTTTGTGGTGATCCATTTCTAAATCTAAGCCTTCAAACAACTCTTTACTCACTTCTTCATTCAGTAAATGTTTAGAAAGTACTGAAGCATAAGCAGGAATCACTTTTCTGTAGAAATTTCTATCGTTTTCATCTGACAAATAAGCAGAAAGTTTCATCGCTAAATTTCGACTATTATTCACCAAAGAACCCCATTGTTTGCGACCTTCCCACCAACGGTCGTAAGCTGTATTAGTTCTATACGCTAATAGTAAAGACAATACAAAACCTACGGTTGTATGCATTACATTAAGGTTTTTTACATGACTGGTCTCAGAAAGTTTCCAATATTCTAGTTCCAAATAGGCGATGCCTCCAGCATAAAAACCAATGAAAAACATCATTGGTATTAATTGACGAAACGTATCTGATTCGTGAAAGCGGAAGATGAAGGTAATCCAGTCTTTTGGGTTGTATTGTACCATTTTTAAGTAAAAAGTAAAAAGTTTAAATATATTAATTCAATTTTAAAGTGCCTGCTAATTCTTTTAGGTTAATTTCGGAAAGTTTGGTTACATATTGTGCATTTGAATAGCGAACGGCAGCTTCCACAAAGTTTTGTTGTGCGGTTCTGAATTCGATTGTGGTAATAGTTCCAATTTTGAATTTGGCTAAGGTGATATCTAAGTTTTGTTTGGCGATTTCTAAGTTTTTTTCTTCCACTTTTACCAACTCTAAATTGGTTTGATAACTCGCATACAATGAAGATAGTTGTGCCGTTAGCGATAATTTTTGTTGTTCCAAAAGTAAACCTGCATTATCTACTTGATATTTGGCTACTTTTTCGTTTCTGTTTTGAAGAAATCCATTAAAAATGGGCACTGTCGCAGTAACACCATATACAAAACCTTGTCCAGATGATTGTGTGATGAATCCCAAAGAAGCTTCCGAACGTGTGAAATTATACCCCGAAGTGATTCGAACCGTTGGATAACGATTACCTTTGACTTGTTTCAAATTCAAATCGGCTACTTTTTTAGAGAGGATTTGCGCTTGTAATTGCGGATTTTGTTTTTCGGCAGTTGCTTTTAGTTCATTGAAATCTAAGTTTTGTTCGAATGTAACTTCTTTAGCGACTTTAAAATCGGTTTGCACATCACGAATCAATAATTCGTTCAATCTAATTTTACTGATTTTGATGAGTTCTCGTTGTCTTAATTGTAAACTTAAATCGCTATTCAAATCTACTTGGGCATTCAATACCTCTAATTTAGAAGCCTTTCCAATGCTAAAACGATTTTGAGCAGTAGTTACACGTTGGTTTGAAATTACAATCGCTGTATCAATCGAAGTCAAAACTTGTTGTTGTTGCACCAAATCGAAATAGGTGGTATACACATCGCTAATTCGGGTTAAAAAGGCAGTTTGTAATTCGGCTTTTCCTTGTTGTTCTAAAACGTTTAATTGTTCTTTTCGGGCAAACATACTCAACCCATCGAAAATCGTCCAATCTAAACCAACACCATACGTTAAGTTCATGTTTTTGGCATTGTCTAGTTTTCTTTCGGAGCCATCAGCTTGTGTTTGCGTGGTATTTAATTGGCTATTATTATTCGTGAAATTTGCATTTAACGAAGGCAACATTCCAGCATTGGCTAAACTGTTATTGGTAGCATCAATTTTGGAATTATTATCCGCAATTTTAATATCGTAATTGTTTTCCAAAGCAATTTTTATCGCATCTTCAAGCGAAAGTAGTTCTTGTGCTTGTGCTGAAAATCCAATGATTACAAATAATAAAGTTGTATATAAATTTCGCATAGTTTATTTCTCTAAAGCGTCTATATTATCAAATTCTGGTCGGTGTTTTTTAGCTTTCGACCACATTAAATAAATGGCTGGAATTACAAATAAAGTTAAGATTAATGAAAATATCGTTCCGCCCACAATTACAACTCCCATTCCCATTCTACTTGCCGAAGCGGCTCCAAGCGATAAAGCAATTGGTAAAGCTCCTAAAGCAATGGCTAAACTGGTCATTAAAATAGGTCGTAAACGCGCTTCTGAAGCTTCTAAAATGGCATCGTATTTTGATTTTCCTTGTTCTCGAAGTTGGTTGGCGAATTCGACTATCAGAATTCCATTTTTGGTTACCAATCCAATCAACATGACCGTTCCAATTTGACTAAAAATATTCCATGTTTGTCCAAATAACCAAAGCGAGAATAATGCTCCAGCCACCGCCATTGGTACAGTTAAAATGATAATAAACGGGTCAATGAAACTTTCAAACTGAGCGGCTAAAATCAAATAAATCAACAACAAAGCCAATCCAAAAGCAAACGAAGTATTCGAACTACTTTCTACGAAGTCACGCGATTCACCACCTAAATCGGTTGTAAAGGTATCGTCTAATACTTTTTCTTTGATTTCGTCCATCGCATTGATACCGTCAATCATACTTTTTCCGGGTGCCAAACCAGCAGAAACCGTTGCCGACATGTAGCGATTGTTATGGAATAATTGCGGTGGATTACTTTGTTCTTCTACCTCAACTACGTTGTCTAATTGAATTAATTCGCCTGCTTTGTTTTTCACGAACATCGAAGTTAAATCTAATGGAGCATCGCGGTCTTTTTCATCAAATTGTCCAATGACTTGATATTGTTTTCCGTTTTGCATGAAATAACCAAAACGCTGTCCACTTAATGATAATTGTAAAGTTTGCGCCACATCTAAAACCGAAATCCCTAAACTTTCCGCTTTTTCACGATTAATCGTTACGTTAATTTCAGGTTTGTTGAATTTTAAATTCACATCTACATTCGAGAAAGTTTCATTTTTACTCGCTTCTTCCATGAATTGTGGAATCTTTTCTCTTAATTTTTCAAAATTCGGTGCTTGAATAATGTATTGAATGGGCAAACCACCACGTCTGTTTACCGAAATGGTTGGTTGCTCCGAAACATTTACTTTCGCTTGCGGATATTTTTTCGCCCATTTGTTTAAATCATCAACGACTTTTTTTTGCGATTTTTCTCTTTCACTTGGATCTACCAAAGCTAAACGAACTCTTCCAGCATTCACAGAAGAAGACATAAAACCAGGCGAAGTAATTACCAATGCTACTTTTTTCTCTGGAATGGAATCATTAATCAATTTTGATAACTCATCCATGAATTTGTCGGTGTATTCAAAAGTAGCTCCCTCGGGAGTTGTAACACTCACAACTCCTAAACTACGGTCATCATAAGGAGCAGTTTCTTTTGGAAGAATAGCAAAAAACAATACAATTAATCCAATACAAACTCCGATAATTGGGAAACTCAACCATTTTCTTTTTAAGAAATTAGTTAATGAATTCGCGTATCCTTTGTTCAAATTTACAAAGAATGGCTCCGTAGCTTCATAGAATTTTGTTTTCTTTTGTTTGCCACCTTTCATCAAATAGGCGTTCAACATGGGAGTTAAAGTCAACGATACAAAGGCGGAAATTAATACCGCGGCACCAATGACGACTCCAAATTCTCGGAACAATCGTCCCACAAAACCTTCTAAGAAAATAATCGGTAAGAATACCGCAGCTAAGGTTACCGAAATAGAAATTACTGCAAAGAAAATTTCGTTGGAACCTTTAATAGCCGCTTCAATTGGCGACATACCTTCTTCGACTTTTTTGAAGATGTTTTCGGTTACTACAATTCCGTCGTCAACTACTAATCCTGTGGCTAATACGATGGCTAATAACGTTAACACGTTGATAGAAAAACCACACAAATACATAATAAAGAACGTAGCAATCAACGAAACTGGAATATCAATTAATGGTCTAAATGCAATCGACCAATCTCTGAAGAATAAAAAGATGATAATGATTACTAAAATTACCGAAATGGCTAATGTTTCCGCTACTTCGACAACTGATTTTTTAATAAATATGGTATTATCTAAAGCAATATCTAGTTTGATATCACTGGGTAAATCTTTCTTTAGTTTGTCAACTTCGGCATAAAACTGTTCCGCTATTTCTAAATAATTGGTCCCAGGTTGTGGAATAATTGCTACCGCCACCATTGGATTTCCTGATTCGGTGAATTTTGTTTCTAAATTTTCGGAAGCTAAAACGGCATAACCAATATCGCTCAAACGAACGGTTTTATTAGCATCAGCTACAATGATAATATCGTTGAATTCTTTTTCAGTAGATAAATTTCCAAGGGTTTTTACCATTAATTCGGTATTCGCTCCTGTTAATTTTCCCGAAGGCAATTCTACGTTTTGTTTGTCTAAAGCATTTCGCACATCAGCCACTGTGATTCCGTAAGCATTCAATTTGATTGGATCCATCCAAATACGCATTGAATAACGTTTTTGTCCCCAAATTTGCACGCTACTCACCCCCGGAATCGTTTGAATTCTCTCCGAAATTACGTTTTCGGCATAATCACTTAATTCTAACGCATTTCTGGATTGACTTTGAACCGTCATCGAAATAATGGCATCCGAATCGGCATCCGATTTGGCAACAACTGGTGGCGCATCAATATCTTGTGGTAAACTTCTAACGGCTTGCGAAACTTTGTCACGCACATCGTTGGCAGCTTCTTCCAGGTTTTTCTCTAATTTGAATTCGACCGTAATATTACTCGATCCTTGATTACTTGAAGACGTAATGTTTCGAATTCCATCAATCGAATTAATGGCTTTTTCAAGTGGTTCGGTAATTTGTGATTCGATAATTTCGGCATTAGCACCTGTGTAATTCGTTCGAACGTTAATTACCGCAGGATCAATCGATGGGAATTCACGAACACCCAAATAACTAAACCCTAAAATACCAAAAAGTATAATCAACAAATTGATTACAATGGTAAATACGGGTCTTTTTATACTTAAAGTAGATAAACTCATTTGTAAGTGGGAAGTTAGAAGTTAGAAGTTGGAAGTTTCGATTGTTTTACTTTAACTTTAATATCGGCTTCGTCTTTCAAAGCCATAACGCCAGAAGTTAGAATTGTATCACCTGATTTTACGCCTTGCGTGACGATTACGTTTTTATCTGTTCTTATGATAGTTTCAATTTTTACTTCTTTTGCTTTTCCGTTATTAGCTATATAAACCACTTTTCCGTCTTGAACAGGAACAACTGCTTCGGAAGGAATTTGAATCGCTCCTTTGATATTTTTTAATGGAAGTTCAATAGTAGCAAAGGTTCCCGCTAATAATTTTCCATTTGGATTTTCAGCAATCGCTCTGATTTTTCGAGTGGAAGTTTCAATCTCAGGTTCGATAGCGTAAATTTTAGCTGTGAATTTTTCAGAATTATTTGGAATCGTAAATTGAATAGGTGAGTTGTTTTCTACTTCTGAAGCATATTTTTCAGGAATTGAAAAACTTATTTTTACTTGATTTGCACTTACTAATTTAGTGATTAGCGTAGTTGGAGTTACATACGTTCCTGGAGAAATATTTCGCAATCCAATTTTTCCCGAAAAGGGAGCTCTTATGCTTGTTTTTGCAATTTGTGCTTGAATTAATTGGGTTTGTGCTTTTAAACTTCTGAATTCGGCACTTGCAATATCGTATTCTTCTTGACTAATGGCTTCTTTTTGTAAAAGTAGTTTCGCTCTTCTTTCATTTTCGGAAGCTAAACTTTGACGGGTTTGAGCTTGCGAAAGTTGAGCACGTAATTCGATATCATTTACTTTTAATAAAACTTGACCTTTGCTCACATTGGTGCCTTCTGTGAAATATATTTTCTCCACAATTCCAGAAACTTCACTTCTAATTTCCACATTTTCATTGGCTTCAATAGAACCGGAGAGCGAAATGGTATTCGCAAAATTAGTTTCTGAAACAACTATGGCATCGACCATCATAGGTGGTTTTTTATCTCCTTTTCCACCACCTTTTTCAGATTCGGCACTATTTTTTGTAATTCGATATCCAATTAAACCAACTAGAGTTAGAGTAATTAGCGTGATGCTTATCGTTTTTATTTTCATAATATGATGTGATACTAAATGATATAACTACAAAGTTAACTTTTACAGCATAATTTCAACTTATACTTACTATTTATTTAACATATTTGTAGGTACAAATGTTTAAAAGCTTAGTTATTTAAAAGATAAAAAGGGTAATTTTTTAAAAAGAACTAACTAATATAGTTCCAAATAGTTTTCTTCTTGCTTAATTCGATAAAAGCTTCACGAAGTTTTGCATGTTCTGGTTTTTCCATTGGCGCATCGTCTTTTAAGAGTTTGATAGCATGATGACGTGCTAATTGCAAAATGTCTTTATCTTTTACTAAATCGGCAATTTGAAGGTTTAACACACCACTTTGTTGTTTGCCCATAATATCACCTGGACCACGCAATTTTAAATCTACTTCCGAAATTTCGAAACCATCATTCGTACGCACCATCGTTTCCATTCGGATTTTACTATCGTTACTCAATTTGTGACTTGTCATTAAGATGCAATAACTTTGTTCAGCACCACGACCTACACGACCGCGTAACTGATGTAATTGTGATAATCCAAAGCGTTCTGCACTTTCAATCACCATTACGGAAGCATTGGGTACATTTACACCAACTTCAATTACAGTCGTTGCGACCATAATATTGGTTTTCCCTTCCGAAAAGCGACGCATTTCTTCATCTTTATCAGCTGGTTTCATTTTGCCATGAACGATTGAAATAGAATAGTGTGGTAAAGGAAAATCTCTAGAAATACTTTCGTAACCATCCATCAAATCCTTGTAATCCATCTTCTCCGATTCTTGAATTAACGGATATACAATATACACTTGGCGACCTTTCGCAATTTCGTCTTTTAAGAATTTCCAAACTTTCAATCGGTTTGAATCATAACGATGTACGGTTTGAATTGGTTTTCTACCAGGCGGCAATTCATCAATGACGGAAATATCCAAATCGCCATACAAACTCATAGCTAAGGTTCGTGGAATTGGAGTAGCGGTCATGACTAAAACATGAGGAGGAACATCATTTTTCTTCCATAATTTTGAACGTTGTTCCACACCAAATCGATGTTGCTCATCAATAATTGCTAAACCTAAATTATGAAATTGAACTTTGTCTTCTAACAAAGCATGTGTTCCAATTAAAATATCTAAAGTCCCTTTTTCGAGTGCTTCATGAATGATTTTTCTATCTGTAGTTTTGGTTGAACCAGTTAATAATTTTATATTGATATTAAGTTCTTTGGCTAATTCGGTAATTCCGTTAAAATGCTGATTGGCTAAAATTTCGGTTGGTGCCATCAAACAACTTTGAAAGCCGTTATCTTTAGCCAAAAGCATACACATTAATCCTACAATTGTTTTTCCAGAACCAACATCTCCTTGTAATAAACGATTCATTTGAGCATTGCTTCCTAAATCGTTTCTAATTTCTTTTAAAACACGTTTTTGTGCATTGGTTAAATCGAAAGGCAAATGGTTATTGTAAAAATCGGTAAAGTTTTCTCCTACGCGCTCAAAAGGCAATCCTTTGATTTTGTGTTTGCGAATGAGATTCTTCGTAATCAATTGCAATTGAATGAAAAACAACTCTTCAAACTTCAATCGGAATTGTGCTTTTGCCAATAAATCTTGACTCTTTGGAAAGTGAATATTGAATAAAGCGGCATTTTTAGGAATCAATTTTAATTCGTCTAAAAGATAATTGGGTAAGTTTTCCGAAAACAAAGTTTGTGTTTCCACAAATAATTGTTGCATCATTTTATTGATGACTTTGTTTGAAATTCCTTTGTTTCCTAATTTTTCAGTGCTTGGATAAACGGGTTGCATGGCTGAACGAAGACTCGCTTTGTGTTCTTCTAACAACTCCATTTCGGGATGCGCCATGTTGTAAGTGGCTCCAAATTGGGTAACTTTTCCAAAAATCACATACGGAATATTGATTTTGATGCTTTCACGAATCCATTTTTGACCTTGAAACCATACGAGTTCCATTTGACCCGTTTCATCCACAAAAGTAGCCACTAATCTCGAACGTCCTTTGCCTTGTTCAACGGTTTTGATATTGATTATTTTACCCACGATTTGAACTTCCGAATTGCTATTTTGGAGTTCGTTTATCTTGTAGTAACGGGTTCTATCAATGTAACGATTGGGGAATAAATTCAGTAAATCAGCATACTTATGAATACCCAACTCCTTGCGCAATAAATCGCCACGCTGCGGACCAACGCCTTTGAGATATTCTATGGGAGTTTCGAGTAGGTTCAATTTGAATTATACTATCAATTTAATATTATAAACACTAAAAAATAAATTTATTACATTTTTGAATTAATGTCTAAAAATTATTAAGCGAAGATAGTTATAAATTCTAAATTTTATTCTTTTATAAATTTATAGGTATCATTACCAGTTTCTGAAATTATTTTAATTAAATAAACTCCATTTTGAAAACTAGAAACATCAATATTTGTTTCATTATTCAATAATGTACAAGTAAATAGCTTGTTTCCCACTATTGAAAATATTTCTACTTTTTGATTCGTGTTTTCTAAGTTTATAATGGTTAATTTGTCTGAAACTGGATTTGGGAACAATTTAATTTTTGAACTATTTTGAAAATTTGTATTTGCTAATGAAGCTTCTTGATATACCCTTACATAATCAATCTCCATAGTAGATTGAATAAAGTTTGCAGGTACATTTGACAGGATTGCTATATTTAATAAGATATATTGTTCCGCATCAAAAGGCCAAGTAAATTGGTTTTTTATTAATGGCTCATAGTTTAGATGATTAATACCATCGACACTTAATGTTATTCTTTCATTACTCCATTCAAGCGCATAAATATGGAAATCACTTGTTACCCCTTCTTTATATTGATAATTTGCGACGTATTCATCTACTGATAAATTGCCATTTATTGGATGATGAACTGCGCTTGAAATGACATTAGAACCCCAGTATTCCATAATGTCTATTTCACCACAGGCTGGCCAAGTCACAGAACCATATCCATTTAATTGCCAATATGCTCCTAACTCGTTAATGTTTTTGCCTAACATCCAAATGGCAGGCAAAGTTCCATTTCCCTCAGCTAATTTTGCACGTACTTCTACGCGACCATATTTAAAAGCAAATTTTGAATTCAATCGTGCAGAAGTAAATTGTTTGGTGGTTCCATTATTTGTATATGCTTCACGTTTCGCAACAACCTTTAAAGTACCATTACTAACATAAGAATTATCAACACGGTTTGTATAATGTTGTTGTTCATTACCAAACCAACTAGTACCCATTGGAAATTGAGTTTGTTGAAACCAATTTAAATAATTTATTGCCCCATTCCCATCAAATTCGTCGCTCCAAACCAAGTTATTATTAATTGATGCTGCTCCTTCATAGGAGAAATCATCAATATAAGCAATTACGTTTGAGTTGTTGTTTTCTCCATTTATCTGAATTAATACTCGACTAAAATCTGAACGATTTAATGGGTTTTGTGAGTTTGAATCAAAATTAATAAAAGCATCTGTAGCAAAGTTAAAGGAAATGGTTTGCCATTGATTTAAAACAATAGGCTTAATAATTTCACATTGAGTTGTCCAAGGTGTTGCTGATGAACCATTTTGAAGCTTTAATGCAATTTGATTGGGCTGATTTCCTGTTATTTCGTCTGATGAAACATATATTTTTAGCGAAAAAACGCTACTTGTGGCTAAATTAAAACTAAATCCCGCATCAAAACCAATATTGGCATATTGACCGCCAACGTCAGTGTATTTTAAAACTTTTACAGAAGAATTTGTACCAGAGGGATGTTGGTTATTAAAATTGGTATCAATCAAGCAATTGTCACCAAACCAAGATGCTATAGTGCTATTTCCCTCAAAGTTGTCTTGTGAAACTTGTGTTTGTGAAAATAAACTTATTTGAGAAAATAAAGATAATAATGAAATAATGGTGCGCATTATGTTTTTTTTACAAAAATATTTTTTTTTTTTTGATAAGGTAAATTCTTGACCT
>Ga0255098_1000081_pt1 | contig 32242 bp, 26 predicted proteins | sample Colum_Atlam_RepC_2_FD_188440 | JGI IMG/M metagenome (GOLD analysis project Ga0255098, IMG submission 188440) | Freshwater microbial communities from Columbia River, Oregon, United States - Colum_Atlam_RepC_8d | ecosystem: Environmental > Aquatic > Freshwater > River | place: USA: Oregon... | reverse complement strand
TTATGTGTGCGAGCATCTTGAAAATGTATTCGAATTTAGAGAAATCGTTCAAAATGAAACTTTTGAAAATAGAGATTTTATTATCCGAAAGTTTACCCAATTTACCTTTGAAATGCATGAAAAAGGTATTGAATTTTTAGATCATTCACCTGGAAATACACTTATAAAAGATAATAAAGATGAAACTTATTCTTTCTACTTGGTAGATTTGAATCGAATGAAGTTTCATGATACGATTGATTTTCAAACTCGAATGAAAAATTTATCCAAGATTACTCATAAAAAGGATATGATTGAGGTGATGAGTAATGAATATGCAAGGCTTTCAGGTGAAAATGAAGCATTAGTTTTTGAAACTATGTGGAAATTAACGGCCGATTTCCAATTTCGATTCCACAGAAAAAAAAGAATCAAAAAGAAATTGAAGTTCTGGAAAAAGTAGTATTTTTCACTTTTATTTCTTTGCATGCAATTATCAGTTATTATCACTACATACAATTCGGAAGAATGGCTTCAAAAAGTTCTCGAAGGTTATAGCAACCAAAACGAGTGTGATTTTGAAGTGGTTATTGCTGACGATGGTTCTACTGATAAAACAAAGTTTATTGTTGATTCTTTTCGAGATAAATTCCAATTCCCTATTCAACATGTTTGGCAAGAAGATAATGGTTTTCAAAAATGTAAAATATTAAATAAAGCCATTCTTAAAACGAATTCTGATTATTTATTATTTACCGATGGCGATTGTATTCCAAGGAAAGATTTCGTTGCTCAACATTTAAAACAGAAAGAAGAAGGTTATTTCTTGTCGGGAGGTTATTTTAAATTACCAATGGAAACTTCTAAAACCATTTCATTAGATAATATTCACAATCAAGATTGTTTTTCAATTTCTTGGCTGATAAAAAACGGTGTTGCTAAAACATTTAAATTATCAAAACTGACTAAAATTTCACTTTTTGCTTCCTTTATGAATTGGTTAACGCCTACAAAACGTACTTTTAACGGTCACAATACTTCTTGTTTTAAGAAAGATTTAATTGCGGTAAATGGTTTTAATGAAGAAATGCAATACGGAGGTTTGGATAGAGAAGTTGGTGAGCGATTATTCAACTTTGGGATTTTATCTAAGCAAATTCGATACAGTGCGGTTTGCCTACACTTAGATCACAAAAGAGGTTATGCTACTTCTGAAACTTGGGAAAAAAATAATACCATTCGTAATTTCAATAAAAAACACAATGTTACTTTTATTGAAAATGGGTTGTCAAAATATTTTAGCGAATAATCTCAAAAAAGTCTTTTAATTTCTCTTTAATTAATGCAATTGGGTATTCATCAAAGTATTTAAAAGTGTGTTCTTTGATGTATTTTTCGTCAAATTCGGCATAAATTTCAGGTTTCAAATCTTTTAAATGAATTGAGATGTTTTTCTCATCTTCAAAAATTTGCCAAGTTTCTTTATCTACACTTGGCGAGAACAATGAAAATGTTGGAATAAACAATGCTTTTGCCATATTTACACTTCCGCCTTCATTTCCAATTAAAGCATCACATTGCGAAAGTAATCCTAAAAATGAACGCAAATCATTAGCATACAAATCAAAATAAATACGTTGTTGTGTTTCGGGTTTGCACAAATCAAATATTTTTTGAGCGTCTTCTTTTTGCTTCGGAATGTAATTGAAAAGCAAATTAGCATCGGTAGTTTGAACCGTAAAATCTAACAATTCAGCCATTTTTTCAAATGGATAAGTTTTGTACCATTCGCTACCTAAAATCCCAATCATAAAAGTGGGTTTGTCGGTTTTTAATGGAAATTTTGATAGCATTTCCTTTGCTTGATTAATCTCCAAATCCGTTAAAAAAACTTTAGGTTTATAATCGGTAATTTCTTCTTCAATTAGTGGCTTCAACAATCCTAAACGATTAATAATTGCTAATCCAACAGCTGATTTTGTGCCGTTTTTTATGCGTTCAAAATTATAATTGTAGAAGATGTTGGAATACCCTTTTTTATACGAAATTTTATATTTTGCTCCTGAAAAAAAAGTGATTAAATTAGTTTCTAATTTACTATAAGCATCAATTACAGCATCGTATTTTGAACTTCTAATTTTGAAAATAAATTGGAAAAGCGAAAGGTAGTTTTTACGTACTTTTTCTTCTAAAACAACAATGTTTGTTATGTTTGGATTGTTTTTTAATACATCTACACAATTTGCATAACACATATAATCAATCACTGCAGTAGGGTATTTTTTCTTTAAATTATTAGCTAAAATGGTAGAAGTTAATACATCGCCAATGCGTTTTTGCTGAATGATTAATATTTTCATGAGATACAATTATTAAGTGGCTAAAATACACAACAACTGCTTAATTTTTGATTATTGCAAACAAATAATTTAATTACATTTGTAAAAAAGTTTTAAAATGGCAATTAGCGGTTTGGTAATCACCTTTAACGAGGAAAAAAATATTGGTAAATGTATTGATGCACTTTTTAAAGTGTGCAATGAAGTTATTATAGTAGATTCGTTAAGTTCTGATAATACAGTTAAAATTGCTGAAGAAAAAGGAGCAAAAGTAATTTCTCAAAAGTTTCTTGGCGATGGACCACAACGTTCGCATGGATTACCTTATTGTTCAAACGACTGGATTTTAAATTTAGATGCCGATGAGTTTTTAGACACGGATGCAACTGAATTTATATTGAATGAAAAATATTTAGAAGGGAATTATGATGCTTTTTCATTCAGAGTAAAAAACTTTTTAAAAGATGAATTAATTGATTTTTCAGGTTGGTATCCTGATCATAAAGTGCGCTTTTTTAATAAGAAAACAGCACAACCTTCGCCAGCAAAAGTGCATCAAAAAATTATTACAACGAATGAGAAAAAAGTAGCAGTTCATATTTTGCACTATGGCTGGGATTCGTTTGAGCAAATTGTTGCTAAGAAAAATCAATATTCTACTTGGCATGCGCAACAACTCTTTGATCAAGGAAAAAGAGTTACTGCAATCAAACCTGTAATTAATGGTTTAACCGCTTTTTTCCGTTGTTATTTTCTTAAAAAAGGAATTTTCAATGGAATTGACGGTATCACAATCGCATTGATTCAAGGCTTTTTTTCACACATGAAATACGCTAAATTATTAAAATTACAGCGCGAAGAAAAATTATTGAATCGTTAATTTATTGCCAATCATTCGTTCATTAAAAGATTGAATATAGGCTTTAATAAACGTTTCCATTTCGGTAGCTTTTGCTTTTTCGGTTTTGATTAAATTGGTTTTTAGCAATTCATCTTTCTTAAAATTATACATTGCTAACGATTTTTTTCCGTCGAAAGCTAAGTAATAATCGCCTGAAATGTAATGGTAAATGTTATCTAAATAATACACGACAAAATCTTTTTCAGACTGATACGATTTTCCATAGGTGACCATTTTGCTTTCAATATTCAAATAATCAATTACCGAAGGCATAATGTCAATTTGCTGTAAATTTTTCTGATTTTTCCCCACAATTGATGGATTTGAAGGGTCGAAAAATAAGATTGGCACTCTGAATTTTCCAACATTTGTTTTGAATTTTTTCTCTGTTGGTTCCGATGAAGTATGGTCGGAAGTAATTACGAATAGCGTGTTTTTATACCAATCTTCCTTTGAAGCTGTTTCAAAAAAGCGCTTTAGTGCATTGTCCGCATAAGCAATACTTTCATGAATCTTAGTAGTTCCTTTTGGAAATTTTCCTTTGTATTTTTCTGGAATAATGTATGGATTATGAGATGAAATGGTGAAAATTGTACTAAAAAAAGGTTGTTTAAATTCGGTCATCTTCCCTGAGAAATATTGCATGAATTCTTCGTCAAATATGCCCCATCTTCCATCGAATGCTTCTGGTCCTACATATTCATTTTTCCCATAATAAGTATCAAATCCGGCAACTTTACAATATTGGTCAAAATTCTGACTTCCGTTAAAAGCACCGTGAAAAAAAGCGGTTTGATAACCATTTGCTTTTAGAATTTTAGGCAAACCATATACTTCATTAATAGAATAACTCGATGTAATTAACGAATTGTTCATCAAACTCGGAATACTTGAAAGGGTAGAAGGAACCGCATCAATCGAAAGTTTTCCATTGGCAAACCCATTTTCAAAAAACAACGATTTTTCAATTAATCCATCTAAAAAAGGGGTTTGTCCACGTTGAATATTTTCTTTTCCAAAACTTTCTAAAATAATAATCACCACATTTTTTTTGCTTGGATTTTCAGATGAAGTAATTTCAGTAATTGGATTGAAAATTTTGTTTAGTTCTGTTTCTGAAAAATATTTTGGGGATTCTAATGTTTCTTTTTTGCCAATGGTTTTTAGAATACAAAAAGGCGTATTCAATACAATTGCTGATTGATTAATCGAGCCATAATTTACTGCATCAACAATTTTTATTGGTTTTTTTTGTATTCCACCACGTCCTAATAAAAATACAAATGCCATTAATAATATGAAAATTCCAGATTGTTTAGCAATTTGAGACTTGTTTACACTTTGTTCACTTCCAGGTTTTAAATTCGGAATTGTCATCCAAAATAAAATCCCTAAGAACAAAGCAATAATTGGTAAATACCAAAATTCTATTAAAAACGAAAACATCAAATCACCAATTTCATGTTCCATTCCGGTAGCGGTTATCATACCATATGTACTTCTTCTGCCAGTGAATTTGTAATATTCAAAATCTACAAAATTGGTTAAAATAAAAACGAAATTCACAAGGAAGAAACTAATTTTCAAAAACCTTTGGTAGTTTGGTTTGTATTTAAAATTACCTGGAGTTAAGTGAAAAAGAGCAAAAACCAAATTTATATAAGCAATGGCAGATAAGTCAAAATGAATACCGCCTAAAAAAACTTTAGCAGAGCTGTTTTCAAAAGCATTGCGGTTAAAAAAGTAAAATAACAAACGACAAATTTGGTAGATAAAAAGAACCACAAAAAAGCGCTTGAAAAACAGTTTTACACTGCTAAAATAATTTGACATAAAAGGTAATTTTCAGCAAATTTAACTATTCACGCAAAATTTACAATTTATTTACCTTTAATTTACTTTTGAAGGAAAATAAAAATTCCAATTCACAACAATTTTGTCATGAATTGGAATTCAACTTTATACTTTTTAATTCGTACTTTAAATTATACCGCTACGTTATATTCTCTCAAAGCATCATTTAAAGAAGTCTTCAAGTCTGTTGAAGGTTTTCTTTGTCCAATGATAATTGCACACGGTACTTGATAATCACCAGCAGGGAATTTCTTCGTATAACTTCCAGGAATTACTACTGAACGAGCTGGTACAACACCTTTATATTCAATTGGTTCTTCACCTGTTACATCAATAATTTTGGTAGAACCTGTTAAGCATACGTTTGCACCTAAAACAGCTTCTTTTCCAACATGAACGCCTTCAACAACAATACATCTTGAGCCAATGAAAGCACCATCTTCAATAATTACGGGAGCCGCTTGTAGTGGTTCTAAAACACCACCAATTCCAACACCACCAGAAAGGTGAACATGTTTTCCAATTTGAGCACAACTTCCCACAGTTGCCCATGTATCTACCATTGTACCTTCATCTACATAGGCACCAATATTTACATAACTTGGCATTAAAATTACTCCACTTGAAATGTATGCACCATATCTGGCAACAGCATTTGGTACCACACGAATTCCTTTTTCAGCATAATTACGTTTCAACAACATTTTATCGTGGTATTCAAAAATACCTGATTCCCAAGTTTCCATTTTTTGAATAGGGAAGTACATTACTACTGCTTTTTTAACCCATTCGTTTACTTGCCAGCTATTTTCAACTGGCTCAGCAACGCGAAGTTTACCACTATCTAATAATTCGATTACTTCTCTAATGGCTTTTTGCGTAGTCTCTTCTTGTAATAAAGCACGATTTTCCCATGCTTTTTCTATTGTTGCTTGTAAATTGGTCATAGTTTTCAAAATTTGTGTAGCAAAGATAAATCATTTGTTTTAAAGCTAAAATGAATAGTTTAAAGTTTGGGGTCTATTTTGTTAAACAAATGCCTTATTTTTGTAAAAAAATAAAATGTCAAGAATTTTAGCCTTAGATTACGGAATCAAACGAACAGGAATTGCCGTTACTGATGAAATGCAGATGATAGCTTTTGGGCTAACCACAATTCCTTCAGAAACTGCTATTACTTTTTTAAAAGACTATTTTTTGAAAGAAAAAGTAGCCTGTGTAATCGTTGGTGAACCGAAACAAATGGATGGAACGCCTTCACAAAGTGCTGAAATTATCAATGCGTTTGTGGTTAAATTTCAAGCAGCTTTTCCTGAAATGCCTGTGAATAGAGTGGATGAGCGTTTTACTTCAAAAATAGCGTTTCAAACGATGATTGATAGTGGTTTAAATAAAAAACAACGTCAAAATAAAGCGTTGGTTGACGAAATTGCCGCAACAATTATACTTCAAGATTATTTGCGTTATAAAAAATAGTACTTTTGCATTTTTAAAATTAATACGATTACCATGATTATACCTATATACGGATACGGAGAACCAGTGTTACGAAAAGTTTGTGAGGACATTACTACTGAATATCCGAATCTTAAAGAAACAATAGCTAATATGTATGACACCATGTATCATGCACATGGCGTTGGTTTGGCGGCTCCACAAGTTGGGTTGCCAATTCGTTTGTTTATTGTAGATACCGAACCTTTTAGTGATAGCGATGACGTTTCTAAAGAAGAAGCTGCATTAATGAAAGATTTTAAAAAGACTTTCATTAATGCAAAAATCATTAAAGAAGAAGGAGATATTTGGGGATTTAACGAAGGTTGTTTAAGTATTCCAGATGTGCGTGAGGATGTTTTTCGTCATGATACTATTACAATTGAATATTTTGACGAAGATTTCAATAAGAAAACAGAAGTATACGATGGTTTGATTGCGCGTGTTATTCAACATGAATACGACCACATTGAAGGGATTTTATTTACCGATCATTTATCCATGTTGAAAAAGAAGTTAATTGGGAAAAAATTGCAAAACATTATGGATGGTAAAGCAAGACCCGATTATAAAATGAAATATGTAAACAAAAAAGGACGTTAATTACAGTATTCAGTGTTCAGTTTTTAGTATTCAGATTAACTTGTTTAGTTTCTTTAAACTTTTTACTTTTTACTTTTCACTTTTTACTTTAAAATAATATATTTGCCAACCTTAACAATTAAGTAACATGAGTATTAAAAAAATATTAGCAGTTTCTGGAAAACCAGGATTATATGAATTAAAAATTCAAACACGTACAGGATTTGTTGCCGAGTCTTTATTAGATGGAAAAAAGATAACGGTAGGGATGAGAGCTAACGTAAGTTTGTTATCAGAAATTGCTGTTTACACGTATTCAGAAGAAGTGCGTTTAGCAGAAGTATTAAAAGCTATTGCTGCAAAAGAAAACGACGGTTTAGCAATGTCTCACAAAGAAGACGATGCAAAATTAAAAGCTTATTTTAGAGAAGTTTTACCAGAATTTGACGAAGACAGAGTTTATACTTCTGACATCAAGAAAATCTTAAATTGGTACAATTTGTTGCAACCAAAAGGTTTTGTTACTTTGGAGTCATTATCAGCGGAAGAAGTTACAGAACAACCTAAAGAAGAAGTTACGGAATAATTTAAGTATATAATAAGAAAAGTCCAAATGAGAGTTTGGACTTTTTTTATGGCTTAAATTATCGATTATAAGTATCAAATAAATAGCTTAGTGTATCAGGAATATTGTTGGCTTGTATTTTAGGATAAATTATATTCTTATTAAGCCAATTTTCAATTACTTGATCAAAATCTTCTCCTATATCTTTAAGCGTTGGAACGCCTAACTTTTTTAATGCCGCAGCATTACATTCTTGCTCATAATGATTTTTTATTGGAATGGATAAAACTTTTTTACCAAGATATAAAGCTTCTGCTGGAGTTTCAAATCCACCTCCGGTTATAATGCCTTCGCAATGGATAAGACTATGGTTAAATTGCTTTTGACCAACAGGAAAATAAGTAATATTTCCAACTGTATGTACTTCTTTTACCGTATCTAAAAACCAATGAAAATTCACATCAGCAACCGATTTAAAAGCTTTTTCTAAACATTCTTTATCAAATGAAGGCAAATAAACTGTAATGTGCTTTAAGTTTTTTGGATTAGCATTTATAATTTCATCTTTTATGATTGGTGGATTAATAAAAGAATCGTACGGTTCAAAATGCAATCCAATATTTTGAGAAGATGGCGCATAATTTTTGAAAATAAATTCCCCCATAAGACTTCTTTTTTCTGGTCTTGGTGCGTTTTTCGAAATAAAACTAGCTTGATGTCCAAATTGAACCGAATGTACTTTTTGAATTTTGCAGGCTAAAGCAGTAATGGAATCAAAATCATTTATGACAACGTCATAATTTTTTAATGGCAACGATTTAGCATCTTTATATATTTGATTGGGTTTTATATTTTTTACAATATCCCAATAAGCTAATCCGCCACATTGACTGTAATATAAACTACAACCTTTACTTTTATATTTTACTGGTAAGTCTATTTCAAGACTAGAATTGTTTCCGCTTAAAAAAAAATCTACAGTTCCAAATTTTTGCAAATAAGGATAAATTTGCATGGCTCTACTGATGTGACCATTTCCTGTTGCCTGAATGGCATAAAATATTTTCATACAGATAATTAACCATGCTAAAGTAAGGCTACTATGTTGTTTTAATGTGTTTTAAGTGTTATTTGATTATTAAAAGTTTGATTTTTTTTAGACTTCTTAATTTTAATTTGACCTTTATGGTGATGTCTTTATTGTTTGTTTACGAAACAAATTTTTCTAACATAATAAACAACCAGTCTTAAGCGAACCTTTTGTAAGTAATAGTTAATTTAAATGTAAAATATTTCCATAATTTTACAGTATTAATATCAATTGCCATTTCGATAGCAATAACCAATAAAAAAATCATGAACACACGCCAACAACAATTACAAGCTTTCAACCGCCTTTTAGATATCATGGACGATTTACGCGAAAAATGTCCGTGGGATAAAAAACAAACACTTGAAAGTCTGCGTCATTTGACAATTGAAGAAACCTACGAGTTAGGCGATGCTATTTTGGATAATGATTTGGAAGAAATCAAGAAAGAGTTGGGCGATGTATTATTACACATTGTTTTTTATGCAAAAATTGGTAGCGAAACCAATGCGTTTGATATTGGCGATGTAGCCAATTCCATTTGTGATAAATTAATCGATCGTCATCCACATATTTATGATGATGTGGTGGTGGCTGACGAAGAAGAAGTAAAGCAAAATTGGGAAAAATTAAAACTGAAAGAAGGCAAGAAATCAGTTTTAGAAGGTGTGCCAAAAAGTTTGCCAGCATTAGTTAAAGCCAGTCGCATTCAAGATAAAGTAAAAGGTGTTGGATTTGATTGGGAAGAACCGCATCAAGTGTGGGATAAAGTGCAAGAAGAACTAAACGAACTCCAAGTTGAGGTGCAATCCGGCAACCAAGATAAAATTGAAGCTGAATTTGGCGATGTTTTGTTCTCCATGATAAACTACGCAAGATTCTTAAAAGTAAACCCAGAAGATGCCTTAGAACGCACCAATAAAAAATTCATCAAACGTTTCCAATATTTAGAAAGTAAAGCCACCGAATTAGGCAAACCTTTAATGGATATGACGTTGGCCGAAATGGATGTTTTTTGGGAAGAAGCGAAGAAGTTGTAGTATTCAGTGGTCAGTCTCAGTGTTTAGTAATAGTCGTCAGTTCGAGTGATTTCGTATAAATCATATAGAGAACTATTCGTAATTCATAATTTTTAATTCATAACTCACATGTATTACGCAGTAATTTTTACCTCTACCCGAACCGAAGTGGAAGCAGGTTATGCCGAAATGGCAACAAAAATGGTGGAATTAGCCAAAGTCCAACCTGGATTTATAGGTATAGAAAGCGCTCGAAACGAAATTGGAATCACCGTTTCCTATTGGGAAAGCTTGGAAGCTATAAAAAACAGGAAAGCCAATATGGAACATGTAGAAGCGCAAGAAAAAGGTAGAACCGCTTGGTACAAAAATTACAAAGTAAGAATCGCCAAAGTGGAGAGGGAATATGAGTTTTAAACGCTAGTTTTTTTCTAGTTTGTCATGCTGAGGTAACGAAGCATCACATAACGCATATCACGTCCAGTTTGTCATGCTATTAAGCATCTCCTTCATGTCATCCCTACGGGATTTTACCAACACTACTACATTAAGTTACCCATATTTCATGCATAACGGTATTTTACAATCGTTCTATTTACTTTTTTCAGTTCCATATTAACGTAATATGGGTAAAAAATAAACACAATGATTAGGAATTCCTGTAGGGATTATATTTTTATTTGATTACAACTAGAATTTGTTCTAGGTAAATATTGTTTGGATATCTTAAGTTGCCCATGATTAAAAATGGATGATATCGTTTTAAAATCAATGATTCTGGATTTTTGATTGTCAATCTTAACTTTGAATATTTTAGATTTTCAAATTCAAAAGCAAGTACAGCAGCTTGTTGGCTACTAATGTAAGCTTGTCTTCTTAATCCAAAAAAATCTTTCGATTTAAGAGTAATAATCTTATTTGTTTCAACATCAATCAGCTTAATGTCTATATCGTCAAGGTTTTTAATATACCATCCTCCAGTAAAATAAATTTGATAACTACCATAACTTAATTCAAATTCGTGTGATTTTTCTTTTATGTGGAATTTTTCCATTTTTTATACTTTAATCTTCTACAAATATAACCAAATTCTCACAAACTCAATTACAGATTTTCTGTACATTTTTAAACAAAGCAAAAAAAATCCCGAGCCTAAACTCGGGATTCTATCTTACATATTTTTAATTTGCTGTAGCTTCTCTTTCCACAATTTCAATTCGTCTTTATGGCGTTCGATACTTTTTTGAACTTCTTTAATAAAAGGATTTTCACCTTTCGAACTACTGCTAATAAACTGAATATTGTTTTCTAATTGGAAAATTTCACTTTGTACTTCGTCGATTTTCTTTCTAATAAAGAATTGCTCTTGTTCTAAGGCACGTTTGTCGTCGTTGTCGCTCATTTGCTCTAAACGATTACTAAAACGCATCATTTCAGTATCTTTTTTAGACATACTTAATTTTTCAAACAAGGCATCTAAAATTTTATTGAATTTTCCTTCGATGTGTCTGCGATTAAACGGCACTCTACCATATGTTTTCCAGGTAGCAATGTGCGCTTTTATCGCTTCTAAATCGGCTTTGTGTTCTCCCGAAAGGGTAAAATCTTTCAACTCTTCTAAAAACGCTTTTTTCTTTTCAAAAGCTTCTACTTCTTCACCCGTTTCAGCATTTTTAGCTTCGTGCATTCGGTCAAAATACGCATTACACGCATCTTTAAAGTCTTTCCAAATGCTATCTGAATATTTACGAGGCACATGACCTATTTTTTTCCAATCGTCCTGAATTTTCTTCATAATTGGTGTTGTAGCTCCGAAATCATTACTTTCTTTTAACGATTTTGCCTTTTCAACTAACTCCAATTTCTTGGTTAAATTATCGTTTTGCTCGTTTTTAATATCTTTATAGAAAACGTTTTTGTGAGAATTAAACGCTCTAACCGCATTTTTAAATTTAGCCCAAGTTTCCTCAGTTACTTCCGTTGGAACTTTTCCTGCTTTAAAGAATGCTTCGCGCAATGCTTCCATTTTCTTAATTTGACCTTGCCATCCACTATGCGAATCGATTTTCTCGGTTCCCAAAGCTTCAATTTGTGAAATGATTTCGTTTTTAAGCGCTAAGTTATTCGATTCTTTACCTCTAGCAATTGCAAACAAATCTTCTCTTTTGTCGTGCATTTGCTTGGTAATTTCACTGAATTCGTTCCAAATAGCTTCTCTATGTTCACGATCTACTGGGCCAATTTCTTCTTTCCAAACGCGGTGTAACAATTGTAATTCACGGAAAGCTTTCATTACATCTTCCTCATTTAATAAGGCTGTAGCTTTCAGTATAATTTGTTGTTTTTGCTCTAAATTATGTTTCAAATCTATATCACGCGCTTCTTTGTCTAAGTTCATAATGTCGTAAAAACGCTCAGTATGAAAATGATAATTGTTCCACAAGATGTTGTATTTATCTCTTGGAATCGCCCCCGCATTTTTCCAACGTTCGCGAATATCATTTATTTTTTTGAACATATCGCCAATGTTAGAATCACCCGAATCGATTAAGTTTTTCAACTCGTCGATTAAACCTTCACGAACGGCAAAATTTTGTTCTAAATTGTTTTGTAATTGTTTGAAATGTTTTGCTTTGCTTGATTTATAAGCGTTGTAAATGCCATCAAACTTATTTTTTAAAGGAAAGTGATACTCAAAATCTAAACCTTCTTCGTTGTTTTGAGCTAAGAATTCCTCTTTTTTCTCGTCTATAAAATGGTGGTATTTGTCTGAAAAAGCTTTTCTAATGCCTTCTACATGGTCTTTAATTGCCATTACTTTTTCATTGTTAACCAATTGTTCTAGTTCGTCGGTTAAGGCTTCCATCGACATCGCATCGTAATCCAATACTGGAATTTCGTGCTTTTCTTTTATCGATTCATCTTCGTTTTCTTCTGCATTAGAATTGTCTATTTCCTCTAATACCGATTGACTAATAATGGTGACTCCATCTAATTGTTCTATTTGTTCTTGTCCATCTGCGTTGTGCAGGTTATCATGTGTTGCTTCTGACATTGTGTAAATGCTTAAGGTTACTAATTAAGGTGTGAAGATAATAAAGCACAATGTAAAATCAAAAAAAAACATCAATTATCCGTTATTTTCTTTGAAACGGATTTTTTGGGCATTCTTGCTATCCATTTTTATTCTCTATCCGCTAAAGGCTAGATGTTGCTCCTATCGGGTATAGATAGCTATCAAAAGTCTTTTTTGGGGTTTGGTTTTTGAAGTAGTTTTATTTTTGTGCTTTTTCACAGTGAACAAAAAATAAAATGTGTTCTATGCAAAGTGAAACGCCTAAAATCGGAGCATAGTTTTTCTAATGTGTCTATGTGTTTAAAAGAAAAATCAGTTATAATCCGCGTTTGAAAACCCGTGTCATCCGCGTGCTAATCTACTCGTTCCAAATCTTCCAAGCCTTTTCCGCCTGTAAAACCAACATTTCATAACCATTTTTAGTTACGGCGCCTTGTGCTTTAGCTTTTCTTAAAAATGCGGTTTCTTCTGGATTGTAAATTAAGTCGTAAGCAATATGTTTTTTGGTAAACAAACTGTAGTCTAAATTCGGACAATCATTTACATTAGGATGCGTTCCTACTGGAGTGGTGTTAATAATAATTGTATATTCTTCAAAAACAGAAGCGTCTAATTCTTCGTATTTGTATTGAAATTCATCTGCTGTTCTAGAAACAAAATCATATTCGATTTTTAAGCTTCGTAAGGCGTAAGCAATGGCTTTACTAGCACCACCTGTTCCTAAAATTAAGGCTTTTTTGTGGTTTTCTTTCAATAAAGGTTTTATCGATTTTTTAAATCCATAATAATCGGTGTTGTACCCTTTTAGTTTTTTCTTTTTAGAAATCGTAATGCAGTTAACCGCACCAATTTTTACGGCAGTTTTCGATAATTTATCTAAATACGGAATAATCTCTTCTTTGTAAGGAATCGTAACGTTTAAACCACGTAATCCCTTAATTTCAGTAATTACTTTTGGAAACTCTTTGATGTTTTCAATGTCATAATTCTTGTATTCACAATTGTCGAAATGACCAATTTCAAACTTCTCATTGAAATACTTTTTTGAAAAAGAATAGCTAATGTTTCGCCCAATTAAGCCAAATTTCAACTGTTTTTTAGTTTTCTTTTTCATGGATAAAAGATTTACAATTTTTTAAAACTCAAATTTAAATAGTATTTTATTATAAATTGTTAAGACAATGTTTTTTTTTGAAATTAAGAGAAATAAATTAATTTTTTGATAGCTTCTTTTTAATAATCTTAATAATAACAGGAGAGACAGAAACAAGGGTTATTAATAAAATTACCATATCAAAATTTTCTTTTACCCAAACGACTTGACCTAAGAAGTAACCTAAAAAGGTTAAACTCGTAACCCATACAGCTGCACCAATGATACAATAAAGTATGTATTTGTAGTAAGGCATGCTTCCAGCACCAGCTACAAAAGGAGCAATAGTTCTAAGTACTGGTACAAAACGCGCCATAATGATTGCTTTACCGCCGTTTTTTTCAAAGAAATTTTCGGTATGGGTAATGTATTCTTTTTTTAGAAAGAGAATTTTCTTTTTTTCTTTAATTAATTCACCAAATTTATTTCCTACGAAGTAGTTTAAATTATCACCTAGTAGAGCTGCGATAATTAATAGTGGAATGATGATTGACATGCTTAATTGTCCCGTAGAAGCCGCAATAACTCCAATAGCGAAAAGTAAAGAATCACCCGGTAAAAGAGGCATTATCACAAAGCCTGTTTCAACAAAAACAACTAAGAATAAAATGAAGTAAACTAGGTAATCGTATTGATGAATTAAGTCTTGTATTACAGTTAAAGGATCGTTTACAAAGGCGGATAAAAAATTGATAATTTCCATTATAATTGTTTGGGGTATTTTAAATTTTAAATTTGGGTTACTTACTTGATATAATAGTAGGCTTATATGATGCTTTTTTATTTTTTAATATAGTGAATTTATTTCTAGCACGAAATGCTATGAATTTGCTTTTTAGAATTTTAAACTTCTGTTACTTTTTCTTTTTAAAAAGTTTAATAACAATTGGTAAAACAGAAATGATAATAATAGATAAAACTACTTTTTCAAAGTTTGCTTTTACCCAAGGAACTTGTCCTAAGAAGTACCCTAAGAATGTAATACTTGTTACCCAAATGATAGCACCTGTGATGCAATAGAAAATGTATCTGTAATATTGCATACTTCCTGCTCCAGCCACAAAGGGAGCAATGGTACGAACAATAGGTACAAAACGAGCCATGATAACTGCTTTTCCTCCGTTTTTTTCAAAGAAGCTTTCAGTTTGTGTGATGTATTCTTTTTTTAGAAATAGAATTTTCTTTTTCTCTTTGATTAATTCGCCAAACTTATGTCCAACGAAATAATTAAGATTATCTCCTAATAACGCGGCCACAATCAACAACGGAATAATAATTGTCATGCTTAGTTGTCCGGTTGTTGCTGCAATTACACCAATAGCGAAAAGCATTGAGTCTCCTGGTAATAAAGGCATAATAACAAAACCGGTTTCTACGAAAACAACCATGAATAAAATGAAGTAAATCAGATTGTCGTATTGCTGAATTAATTCTTGAATTACAGTTAAAGGGTCTTTTAAAAATTCTAATAAAAAGTGAACTAATTCCATTAATTTGGGGACTATTTTTTAAATTTTGTAATCGTTTTCTGAACTTCTGTTCTTTCCCAAACTACTGGGAATAACTCTTGAAACAAAGATAATTGTTTTGGTTGTAATTTCATCCCATTTATTAAATGAAGATTTCCTTTTGTTGCATCATCAGTTAAGAAGTATAATCCAGCTAAGCGATATTCCATTTCATATTCGTTTGGTAATACGTTACAAGCTTCTAAAAGAATTTCGATAGCGGTATCAAACTCACCTAAATGTTGTAAAACATCTGTCCAAAGTGTAAAGGTATCTAAGTTGATATCCCCGCTTTCAAAAGCCTTTCTGTAACCATATTCAGCTTCTTCAAAGAAATGTAATGCCGTGTTTACAGCTGCAAAACGTTTCCAATATAATGAATTGTCACCATCAATTCCGATGGCTTTGTTAACGTAATACAAGGCTTTTTGGAAATTTTTCTGACGAATATAAAAGTCAGTAATGGCAATCCAACCTTTATCTAGCAATGGATCTTCGTGAACTGTTTTTAAATAATAATTTAAAGCGAATTCAGTATTTCCTATTCGCTCGTAACATTTTGCCACACGCAACAATACAAAAGAGGAAGGGTCGTCCAATTCTAAGGTAATGTTGTAGCAATCAATGGCTTCTTGATATTTTTTTAGTTTTTCAAAGGATTTTGCTTTTTCCATGAACGCACCTAAAAAGGTTTCATCAATTAAGGTTGCGTAATCGAATGCCCAAACTGCTTTTTCGTAATTTTTTAACGCATAATATTGTCTACCTAACTGATGCCAAGCCACTTCACTATAAGGGTTTTGATCAATGAATTTATTTAGGTAAACAATAGCTTCTTCGTTCTGATCTAAGAAGTCAAAACAATAGACTACGTTATAAAGTGCCGAGTAATCTTCGGTATCTTCGTCTAAACATTTGATGAAATTATCTTTAGCCAATTCTAAATTATCCATGAACAAATATTCCATTCCAATCATCGAATATACATCAGCATAATCATCAGTATATTTTAAAGCGATTTTTAAAAACTCAATAGCTTTTTCGTGTTCGTCTCTTTTGGAATGTATATTGGCTTTTTGAATGTAGATTTCTTCGTTGGTAGGTTCGATTGCGTATAATTCGTTAAGAAGCTTTTCAGCAAAATCGAGTTTGTCTTCGTAAACCAACATTTCTACCTGAACTAATTTTAATCCAGTAGATTTTGGATGTTGTTCTAAACCTAATTTTAGCGCTTTTTTGGCCAAATTCAATCGACCAGTATCCATATAATGAAGAATAATATCTTCAAACTCTTCAGAATCAAAGAAAAAAACTTTATTGGTTTTTAACATTGATTCAAATTTAGATAAGGACAAGCTGTTTTCTTCTTCTTCGTGACTCAAATTCATAGCGCTATCTTTTATGATTTATCCTTAATAAAGGTACTTATATTTGAAACAAGCATTGGATTGAAATGGATTTGTTTTAAACAATTTAATTAACAATTTACAATATCAAAAATCAATGTCAAAAATCAATTTCAACCTAAACTGATAAAATCATCTATCATTTACTTCATTTCTTTCTCAATTTCATTTAATACCTCAATAATAGTGCCACATCCTTTCGTGATTTCTTCATTACTGATAGTTAACGGTGGTGTAATTCGGATAGCACATCCTTCAAAAAGTAACCAGAATAAAATTACGCCTCTTTTATGGCAACGTAAAATCACTTCATTAGTTATTTCTGGAGAACCGGTCATCGCAGCAAGCATAAGACCTCGACCACGGATTTCTTTAATTAATGGATGCACTAAAAGGCTTCGGAATAATTGTTCTTTATCTAATGTTTCGGCCATTAATTTGGTTTCGGTAACTTCTTGTAATGTTGCTAAACATGCTGCCGCAATGACAGGATGTCCGCCAAAAGTAGTAATATGACCTAATTTTGGATCGTGGCTTAGTAAATCCATCATTTCTGGAGCTGCTGTAAAAGCTCCAACTGGCATGCCGCCACCCATTCCTTTTCCCATGACCACAACATCAGGAATAACATCGTAATTTTGAAATCCGAAAAGTTTTCCGGTACGACCAAATCCAGGTTGGATTTCGTCTAATATCATGATAGCACCCACTTCGTTGCAACGTTGGCGTACTTTTTTTAGAAAATCATTTTGAGGTTCAATAAAACCAGCGCCACCTTGAATGGTTTCTAACAATATTCCAGCAGTTCTTGTAGTTATTTTTTCTAAATCTGCTTCATTGTTGAACGTGATAAAATCAACATCTGGAATTAAAGGACGGAAAATTTGTTTACGTTCTTCAAATCCCATCACACTCAAACTTCCCATAGTATTGCCATGATAGGCATTGTGACAAGAAATCAACTGACTTCTTCCTGTAACCCGTCTGGCTAATTTTAGAGCGCCTTCAATAGCTTCTGTTCCCGAATTTACCAAATATGTTTTTGTAAGTGGGTAGGGAAGGTGTTGTGCTAATAATTTGCATAATTCTGTAGCAGGATGTTGGGCATATTCACCATAAACCATCACGTGAGAATACGTATCAAGTTGTTTTTTGATGGCATCGTTCACGCGTTGTGGTTGATGTCCTAATGTACAAGCAGAAACTCCAGCAACCATGTCTAAATAAGCATTGCCTTCAGTATCATAAATATAAGAACCTTTAGCATGAGAAATTTCCATGGCTAATGGATGAGGTGAGGTTTGGGCTTGGTATTTAAAAAAATCTTCAATCATTTTAATCTGCTTTAGGCTTTAAGCTGTAGACTTTCAGCTTTGTTGTGAATTACTATACAATATTTTGCATTCGGCTTATTGTTTCTTCACAGTAATCTTTTTTGCTTCCGTTTTTTTCTCACTTTTCTTTTCTTTCGCTTTTTTATTATCGTCGAAATCTAAAGTTTCAGGCAAAATTTCCATGGGCTTTTCTGTTGTAACAGCTTTCTTTTTCGCTTCGATTTGAATTTTATCGTCTAAAGCAATTTCTTCTGCGGGGAAAATATCGTCTTTACTTAAAATTCGTTCATCACCTCGCCAAAGGAAACCTCTCAATTTTCGAGCATTTTCTGGAAACTCAGCTTCTGGATAAATAAAACTATCTGTTTTTGTAAAGAAAGTAATTGAATTGATTTTATTAGCTTCTAATTCCAAATTGATTTTACTACAAACCGTTTTGTTGATTCCGATGAATTCATTCGCATCGTTATACATGTAATAAATGACTTCCGCATTTTTCACAACATCGACTTCTTTGAGTTTGCTATCAACGAATTTTCCATACAAATTTTGTCCTTTTATCTGGTTATACCCATTTTTACTGAGACTGTCCTTTTGAATAATAAAAGCGTTGTTGAGAACTTTTAGCGAATCTAATTTTTGTGTTTTGTTATTACCGATTAAGTGCATTACATCACCCGTCATTTGGTTTTCATTGTTCCAAAGAATTGGTCGTCCAATTAATTTTGTTAGTTGTGTTTTATTGTTTGAATGGAGCGAATCACATTTCCCACTCATATCACTTTTATAAAATCGAACGTTGTTAAAAGCACGAATTACACGATCTTCTTGCGGACCCGAAACAATGATTTTTTTACCATGCATGTACATTGTATCTTTTTCCACCAAGGTTTTTACTAAAGCTCTTTTGGTTAAAATCATGGAGTCTTTTTTGGTAGCGGCATTTCGGTATAATTCAGCGTAATGACCTGTTGCGATTACCTTATTGATGGTATCAGTAATTTTTACATTATTGATTCCTCTTGAGAAGTTTTTCTTTCGGTCGTAATACAAATCATCGCCTTCAATAATTTTATTGTCGAGGGTTATTTTGGAATTTTTGGATAGTTTTCCAACATCATTTGTGGTGTCGTAGAATCCGTTTTCGGTATAAATTACGTTTTCTTTACTTGTTATAGTAGAAGGTCCAAAAACATAGGCATGACCTGAATTTTCGTAATAATCTAGATTGTTAGTTTTTATAGTACTTTCTGGATTCGTAACGGTTACTGCGGTTGTAAATTTGTATTTTTTTTGGTCTACATAATAGCGCCCTGATTTACTTTTCAACGTATTTTCTTTGTTGTGAATGGTACCGTAGGTATTGTAAGATGCTACTTGATTTTTCTTATCAAAATAAACGGTATCGGTAGTCAACGTAGATTCTGGCGAACGTAAAACCACATCTCCCGTAGCAAAAGCAAGTTCTTTATCGCCATTGTATTCTGCATAACGGCTGTTCATGGTAATGGTGTCGCCTTGATTCATTTGAACGTTTCCAAATGCTTTTATGTAATTTTCATCTTTAAAATGATAGGCTTTGTTGCAAAACATTTTTACTCCATTGTGAATAATACGAACGTTTCCCGTAAATACAATTGCACCAGGAATTTCGGTCTGATTCATGTCTACGAAATCAGAGTTTTCAATGATGATTTTTTTCTTTTCTTGCGCCACCGAAAAGGTTACCGATAGCAATAAAAAGGCGATATAAAAAAATGTGTTTTTCAAGTCGAATTTATTTTGAGCCAAATTTAAGTAAAAAGTAGAAAGTCGGTTGATAATTAAGATTTTTTTATCAGTTTAGTACATAAAAAAACGCTTTCAATTGAAAGCGTTTTTGGTAATCATTTCATTATCGTTTGTTTTCTGTCTGGTCCAACCGAGATTACTTTGATTGGTACTTCGACTTCTTTTTCAATGAATTCGATGTATGTTTTTAATTCTTGCGGTAATTCATCATACGTTGTCATTCCTGTTAAATCAGCTTTCCAACCTTTCATTTCTGTAAAAATTGGCGTTACATTTTCAGGTTCAATGTTGTATGGTAAGTGTTGGATTTGTTGTCCTTTATAGTTATAACCGGTACAAACTTGTAACGTATCAAATCCTGAAAGAACGTCGCCTTTCATCATGTATAATTGTGTTACACCATTTACTTGAACGGCATATTTTAAAGCAACTAAATCTAACCAACCACAACGACGTGCACGTCCTGTAACCGAACCAAATTCGTTTCCTACTTTTGCCATTGTTTGTCCAGCTTCTTCAAAATCTTCTGTAGGGAAAGGTCCGCTACCTACACGAGTGGTGTATGCTTTGAAAATTCCGAAAACGTCTTTTACTTTGTTTGGCGCAATTCCTAAACCAGTACAAGCTCCAGCTGCTGTTGTATTTGAAGAAGTTACAAATGGATAAGTTCCAAAATCAACATCTAATAAAGAACCTTGCGCTCCTTCTGCTAAAATTGATTTTCCTTCTTTTAATGCTTTGTTTAAATATTCTTCGCTATCAATGAAAGTTAATTTTTTCAAGTCTTCTACGGCTGTAAAAAACTCATCTTCCATTTCTTTAAGATTGTATTGCAATTCTACATCATAGAACTTAATCATCGCTTCGTGTTTGTCAGCTAAAGTTCTGTATCTTTCTTTGAAATCTACTAGTTCTAAATCACCTATACGAAGACCATTTCTACCCGTTTTGTCCATGTATGTTGGGCCAATACCTTTTAAAGTAGAACCAATTTTTGCTTTTCCTTTTGATGCTTCTGAAGCAGCGTCTAATAAACGGTGTGTTGGTAAGATTAAATGTGCTTTTCTTGAAATGAATAATTTAGCAGTAACATCCATATTGAATTTTTCTAAACCTTCAATTTCTTTTTGAAAAACTACAGGATCAATTACGACACCATTTCCAATAATATTGATGGCGTTTTTGTGGAAAATTCCGGAAGGAATAGTTCTTAAAACGTGTTTGATTCCATCAAATTCTAATGTATGTCCCGCATTTGGTCCACCTTGAAAACGTGCTATAATATCATATTTTGAGGTAAGAACGTCAACGATTTTTCCTTTTCCTTCGTCTCCCCATTGTAATCCAAGTAGTAAATCTACAGTCATTGTGTTGTGTTGTTTGTTGTTGTTGTTGAGACATTGCATTGCAACGTCTGTACTTAATTAATTATATTCTATTGTTGTTTTTTTGTTCCATAAAAGTAAAGAGAGTGGGTTTGAATATCAATTCCAAACATTTCTTCCATGGTTTGTTTTATTTGTTGAATTCTTGGGTCACAAAATTCGATAACTTCACCAGAATCGGTTAAAATAATGTGATCATGTTGCTTATCGAAATATGATTTTTCATAATGCGCTTGATTTTGACCAAATTGATGGCGACGAACCAGCCCGCATTCTAATAAAAGTTCGATAGTATTATAGAGTGTAGCTCTACTTACGCGATAATTTTTATTTTTCATTTTGATGTACAAAGATTCGATATCAAAATGCTCGGTTGCATTGTAAATTTCCTGAAGAATAGCAAAACGTTCTGGTGTTTTACGGTGTGCTTTTTCTTCTAAATATTTAGTAAAAACATTTTTTACAATTTCTTGATTTTTGTTTTCCATTGTTTTGGTTAATCAAATAATTGCAAAGATAGTGTTATTTTTACATTGTAAAAAAGTCTAAATTTAATTGATGGTATTTTAGTTATTAACTTTTGTTAATTATTATAAACCCTTATTACCTTATCAACTCCATCTACTTTTTTGATGTTTTCTATCAGTTTTTTAAGAATCGTATTATTTTGAACTACAACTGCTACTTGTCCGTTAAAAATTCCAGCTTCACTACTTAAAGAAATACTTTGAATATTAACATTCATTTGGTTTGAAATAACTTTGGTTAAATCATTAGTTAATCCTAAAATATCCATTCCAGTAATTTTTAAAATAGCTTTAAATTCTTCTTGTGAGGAGTCTATCCATTTTGCTTGAATAATTCTGTATGCATAGTTAGACTGCATGCTTATAGCATTTGGACAATCTTTTTTGTGCACTTTAATTCCTTCATTGATACTAACAAAACCAAATACTTCGTCTCCTGGGATTGGGTTACAACAGCTGGATAATTTATAATCAAGTTTATCTTGTTCTGAACCAAATACCAGTAAATCGTATTTTTTACTGATTTCGTTTTTGTTAATTTGTTCTGGTTGGCTGGTAGGCGAACGCTTCATGGTTTTCTTAAAGAAATTAACCAAAGTGTTGCTTTTTTGTGCCGCAAATTCTTTTAATTGTTGGTTTTCGATTGCGCCAATTCCGGCACGGTAATATAAATCTAAACTAGTTTGAAATTTAAAATAATTAACTAATTCATTGGCAGTGTTTTCGTTAAGTGTAATTTTTAAATGACGTAATTTTCGGGTAAGAATTTCTTTACCATCTTCTGCAATTTTTTTGGTGTTCTCGTTTAGAACATTTTTAATTTTATTTTTTGCTCTCGAGGTAGTAACATAATCTAACCATTGCGAAGTTGGTTTTTGATTTGCGGAAGTTATAATTTCCACCTGATCACCACTATTTAAAACATGGTTCAAAGGAACTAATTTTCCGTTAACCCTTGTTCCTCTAGTTTTTACACCTATTTCCGAGTGAATACTAAACGCAAAGTCTAAGGAAGTAGCGCCTTTTGGTAATGATTTGATTTCGCCCTTTGGGGTAAATACATAAATTTCTTTAGCATATAAATTCAGCTTGAAGTCTTCAACGAAATCAACTGCATTGGCACTTGAATTTTCTAAAGCTTCTTTCAACTGGTTCAGCCAAATTTCTAATCCATGTTCTTCTGTTGCTCCGTTTTTATATTTGTAGTGCGCTGCATAGCCTTTTTCTGCAATTTCGTCCATGCGTTCGCTGCGAACCTGAATTTCTACCCAACGACCTTTTGGTCCCATTACGGTTATGTGCAATGCTTCGTAACCTGATGATTTTGGTGATGAAATCCAATCACGTAATCGACTTGGAGATGGACGATAATGGTCTGTTACAACTGAGTATATTTTCCAAGCAATAAATTTTTCATCATGTTGATTGGCTTTATAAATTATGCGTAAAGCGAATTTATCATATACTTCATCAAAAGTAACGCCTTGCATCTTCATCTTTCTTCGTATTGAATAAATTGACTTTGGTCGACCTTTAATTGTAAATTCAATTCCTTCATCAACCATTGATTTACTCAAAACGTCTGAAATAGATTTAATATAGGAGTCTTGCTCTTCTTTGGTTTCTTTAATCTTACTAACAATATCGTTGTATACTTCGGGTTCGGTATACTTTAGTCCTAAATCTTCTAATTGTGTTTTGATATTGTATAAGCCTAATCGGTGGGCTAGTGGCGCGTAAATGTATAAGGTTTCGGAAGCAATTTTAGCTTGCTTGTAATCAGCCATACTTCCCATAGTTTGCATATTGTGCAATCTATCAGCGATTTTTATAATAATTACCCTTACGTCATCATTTAATGTCAATAACATTTTACGGAAGTTTTCCGCTTGCATTGAAATTTCCTGATCGGTTTTAACTTTTGCTATTTTGGTTAGTCCTTCAACTAATTGCGCAATTTTTGGATTGAACATTTTTTCAATGTCCTGAACAGTAATATCCGTATCTTCAACCACATCGTGCATTAAAGCAGCAGCAATAGAAGTAGCTCCCAAACCAATATCACGTGCCACAATTTTAGCCACAGCAATGGGATGGAAAATATAGGCTTCACCCGATTTTCTTCGTTGGTCTTTATGAGCATCAACAGCTACATCAAATGCTTTACGGATGATTTTTTTGTCTTCATCAGTAAGTGTTTGATAACTGATGCGAAGTAATTCTTTATATTCTTGCGCTATGGCTTTATTTTCGGCTTCTAATTCTAACTCTGTCATACATTTTCTTTAACAACCTAAAAGTATAGTATTTTTTCTAATTGTGCAATAGAGAAAATAGAGAAAAGAATAAAGAACAAAGATTTGAAGTTGAATTTTGTCCCGAAGCTTCGGGATTGTTATTGAAATTGTTATTGAAATTGTCTTTGTCTTTTGGCTTCGAATAATAAAATGGCTGCTGCCACCGAAACATTCATGGAATCGATTTCGCCTTGCATTGGAATAATGATATTTTTAGTGCTTTCAGTTCTCCATTTTTCTGATAAACCTGTAGCTTCTGTCCCCACCACCAAAGCAGTAGGAGTGGAGTAGTTTTGTGTATGATATTCGGTTGAATCCTGTAAAGTTGCCGAATAGATATTAATGTTATTTGCTTTCAAATACGCTATGACTTCTTCTGTAGTTGCAACAGCAATTTGTCTAGTAAACAAACAACCTACACTGGAGCGAACGATGTTTGGATTGTATAAATCACTTTTTGGATTGGCGATAATAACCGCATCAATGTTTGCGGCATCAGCGGTTCTTAATATAGCGCCAACATTTCCTGGTTTTTCTAATGATTCTCCAATTAAAATCAATGGATTTTTAGAAAGTTTTAAATCGGCTAAAGCTAATGATTTTGTTTTCGCAATAGCTAAAATACCTTCAGTAGTATCGCGATAGGCTAACTTTTGATAGACTTCTTTTGAAATTTCGATAAGTTCAACTTCGCCCGATTTGAGAAGATTTTTTATTTCTCTTTCCGATTGTATTTCTGGTAAAAATAGAATCGTTTCTAATTCATAGCCACCTTTTAGTGCTAATTCAATTTCGCGTTTTCCTTCAATTAAAAAAGTGCCCGTTTGCTTACGAACTTTTGCTTTTTCTTGCAATTGAACTAACGATTTAATAAACGGATTTTGAACCGAGGTGATTTGTTTCATGAAATAGAAATTATATGGCAAAAATACAAAAAAGCCTCTCATTTACTGAAAGGCTTTTGGTCTTATTTTTTTTGTTGTTCGAATTTTCCTTTGTAGCGTTCGTATAATTCGGTATGGTGACTTTCTAAACTGATTTGTCTTCCATCAATAAAAGCGAAGGAAATAACATTCGTTTTCATATCTAAAGCATCACCTTCAGAAATAAATAAAGTAGCGCTTTTGCCAGATTCTAAGGTTCCGTATAAATTATCAATTCCTAATATTTTAGCTGAATTACCAGTAATTAATTGCAACGCTTGTTCTTTTGAAAGTCCCCAAGCGGCGCAAGTTCCAGCGTAGAAAGGAAGGTTTCTAGTTTGCATACGTTCCATGTCGCCTGCATTTTGTAACCCAACTAAAACACCTGCATCAACTAGTAATTTGGCATTTTTATAAGGTAAATTTACGTCTTCGTCTTCTAGTAAAGGTAAATCGTGCACTCGTTTTAATAAAACAGAAACGCTGTTTTCTTTTAATAAATTAGCTACTTTAAAAGCATAATAACCGCCAACAATCGTCATTTTTTTGATGTTGTTCTTCTTTTTGAATAAAACCGCATCAATGATTTCTTTTTCGCCATTTGCGTTTACATACAAGGTTTTTTCGCCTGATTGTAATCCTTTCATAGCTTCATAAGGAATATCCTTTTTTGCATTTTTGCTTCCTAAATAAGCAAAAGCATTGTCGAAATATTCTTGAATTGCTTTTACTTGCGGATCGTAGTTTTTGTTCATTTCGATTCCTCCAGGTTCTGCCCACCAGCCAGCTCTCGAATAACTTCTTGGCCAGTTTACGTGAATTCCATCGTCAGTTTTGATAGCAGCGTCTTCCCAGTTCCAAGCATCTAATTGAACGATGGAAGAAGTTCCAGCAATTCTTCCGCCTCTTGGTGTAATTTGCGCTAATAAAACCCCGTTTGGTCTTGTTGTTTCCACTAATTTAGATTCAGCATTGTAAGCAATAATACTTCTTACGTGTGGATTGAAATCACCAATTTCACTTTCATCATCTGAAGCTCTAACCGCATCAATTTCTACTAAACCTAATGTTGAATTTGGTGCAATGAATCCAGGATAAACATGTTTTCCAGATGCTTCTATCACAATATCGTGTTTAGCTGGTTTCATTACAGTTGCATCGCCAATGTTGGAAATTTTTCCATCAATAATCGAAATTAAACTGTTCTCGATTACTTTTCCGTTTCCTAAATGCGCTTTTGCACCTATGATTAAAATCGATTTACTTTGTTTTGGAGCTGGCGTTTGTTGGGCAAAACCAAACAAAGAAATAAATAAAAGAACTATATATTTTTTCATCATTAATTGTATTTGTAGTGAGACTCTTTGCAATATTCTCCTAAAGTATCACAGTGGTAGTGACCGTTTTCTTTTTTCTTAGGTAATTGCGTTTTCATTCCTTTGTTTTTAGCGTCTAATAAGATGTTAATCAAATCGGCTCTTTCTTTTTGAATTTGGTTCAACACTTCTTGCTCTTTTTCTAAATCGTAGAAAATGATTCCGTCTACTAACGTTTTTTCAGCTCTTGTGTAGATTGATAACGGACTGTCTGACCAAAGTACCACATCCGCATCTTTTCCTACTTTAATACTTCCCACTTTGTTGTCGACTTGAAGAATTTTTGCAGGATTTAAGGTTACGAAGTTCCAAGCTTCTTCTTCCGTTACATTTCCGTATTTAACTGTTTTAGCTGCTTCTTGATTCAAACGTCTTGACATTTCAGCATCATCTGAATTAATAGAAACTTTTACACCTTCATTCATCATTATAGAAGCATTGTAAGGAATTGCATCGTTTACTTCGTATTTGTAGGCCCACCAATCAGCAAAAGTTGAACCAGCAACTCCATGAGCCGACATTTTATCTGCTAATTTATAACCTTCTAAAATGTGAGTGAATGTTTGAATTTTAAACCCGTAACGCTCAGCTAATTTAATCAACATATTGATTTCCGATTGCACGTAAGAGTGACAAGTGATGAAACGCTTTTTAGCTAAAATTTCGCCTAAAACTTCCATTTCTACATCAAATCTTGGCATAACTTTGTTTTTACCTTTTCCTGATTTGTAGGCATCCCAATCATTCTTGTATTCAATAGCTCTTGTGAAATAATCTTCATAAACTTGTTCCACACCCATACGTGATTGCGGGAAACGATTACGTGAAAAATCGCCCCAGTTGGATTGTTTTACGTTTTCACCCAAAGCAAATTTGATGTATTTCGGAGCATCTTTTACTAACATTTCATCTGGAGAATAACCCCATTTTAATTTGATGAAAACTGCACGACCTCCAATAGGATTTGCAGAACCATGTAATAAGTTTGCAGAAGTAACACCACCTGCTAAATTTCTGTAAATATTGATGTCTTCTGAATTCACAACATCTTCAATCGTAACTTCGGCTGATGAATTTTGACCTCCTTCGTTTACTCCATTTGAAATGGCAATGTGTGAGTGTTCGTCTATGATTCCAGCAGTTAAGTGTTTGCCAGTTCCGTCCACAACTTTTGCTCCAGAAGAAGGTAAGTTTTTACCAATTTTGACAATTTTACCGTTTTGGATTAAAACATCGGTTTCTTTTAGAATTCCCTCTTTTTCACCTGTCCAAACCGTTACATTTTTGAATAAAATGGTTTCTTGTTTTGGTTTTACATCGTTTCCAAAAGAAATATTAGGGAAAGTTACCGAATACATTGACGGCACTTTTGGTTCGTCTTTTTTATCGTCTTTCTTATTATCTTCCTTAACTTCTGCCGCTCTTTTAGTAGCAGTCCATGAAGTTTCGTTTCCATTTTCTAAAACGGCTTTTCCTTGCATCATATCTTTTACGAAAGTTCCAGAAAGTCTAACGAAATTAGCTTTTGTAGTATCTTGATTTTTAATTACCAAATTCACCCACGGATCATTGAACTGAATTTTTGTTCCAAAGTTGATGCTATCTTTAACTGCTTTTGCTTCGAATTTTGAAGTTTCGCCTTCGATTATTAGTTCGAATTTGATATTGTCGAAAACTAAATCATAAGTTCCTCTAATGTCTGTTGGGTTAATTTTATCGATGATATTTCTATTTCCTTGCACCCAGTTTTCTAAGATGTTGCTTTTGTCTTCAAAAATATCACCCGAAACAATAATAAAGTTCGCTAATTTTCCTTTGGAAATAGAACCTACTTTATCAAATTGATTAACCAATTTTGCAGGTGTTTCGGTTAAAGCTAATAGGGCTTTGTCTTTAGGTAAACCATATAAAACCACTTTTCTTAAATTAGATAAGAAGGATTTTGTGTCTTTTAAATCTGAAGAAGTAAGAACAAATGAAACATTGTTCTCCGCTAAAATTTTCAAGTTAAAAGGTGCTTGGTTCCAAAATTTCATATCGCTTAAGCTTACTTGTTGCGCTAAATATGGATCAGAAACGTCATATGCATCAGGGAAATTCAAAGGAATTATGTAAGTAGCTCCTGTTTTTTTAATTTCGTTAATGCGTTCAAATTCATTACCTCCACCTTTGATTAGGTATTTTACTCCGAATTCATCGCCTAATTTATCCGCTCTTAAAGCATTTAATTTATCTCCTGCATTGAAAATTTGTAGTAATGATTTATTAGTATTAAAAGCTTCTAACGATAAATCTTTGTTAGTTGCATTTCCTTGAGCATACCATTTAGCATCATGATAAACTTGGCGAATTAAAGCCATGCTTCCCATCATAGAAGAAGGGTAACTTTGTTTGGTAAATTTACTTCTACTGAATGTAAAATGTTGTGAAACTTTATCTTTTACAATTCTATCGGCATTGGTTCCGAAATCATTTAAGGTCCAAAGTAAACCTGTACCAGCAATTACACCATCATTATGGTGACTTAAAACGGTTCCAAAACCAACTTCTCTTAAACTTCCTGCGGATTTTGAATCATAGTTTAAGTTTTCAAATGCATTGTATTCTGGTTTTATATGATCGTTCCAGTAATAGCCTTCGCGGTTGGTATCGTATTGTGGTGTAAAATTTCCATTAGGTCTTGGAGTAGGTTTGCTGATTCCAAATTCGCAATACAATTCAATAAACGAAGGATAAATTATTTTTCCTGAAGCATCTACAACAGTAGCTCCTTTTGGAATGGAAACATTTGTTCCAACTTCAACAATTTTGTTTTCTTTGATTAACAGCGTAGCTTTTTCAATTTTTTGCGTTGCTGATACGTAAATTGTGGCGTTTGTAATAGCGGTAAAGTTCTTGAAACTTTGTTTTACGCCATCATTTTTAGGAAAATATTCTTGCGAATTCGCTGTAATGGAAAGCAAGAATACCAACAATAATGATAAGTATCTCATGATTTTTAGTTTAGTAAAGTATAAAGATAAAAATTATCTTCAATTATAAAATTCTCAAATGCTTATTTAAGAAATTTTAACTTTTTTGTAAGAAGATTATTTATTAATGTAGAGATATCCTATTAGTGGTTCAGGATAATTTGGGTCATTCAAATAAAGTATGTAATAATAGGTGCCGTCTGGAGCAATAGTGCTACTTATACCTTCTTGAACATAACCATCCCAGTCAGGTTTATTATTGTTTCCAGTCCATAAATGTTTTCCCCAACGGTTGTAGATTAATAATTCAAAATTCACAAATACATCTCTTAACCCATCAATGAAAAAAGTATCATTTGTGGTGTCATTATTTGGTGAAACTCCATTGTAAACAGTAGGAGGGCAGTTTTCGGTTAACAAAAAGAATGAAGTTACAGAAAAGCAACCATTATCAATACGAACAAAAATTTCTTTTGGTGTGGTTAGTGCTTCGTAGTTTGAACTATTTGTTGTAGGATTAAAATTTTGTACGGCATCAATATAAGATTCATGAAATGAAACAATATCAGAAAGATTGTTTTTAACTAATTCTGAGTAATTTGAAAAGTCAAATAATCCTCTCGTTAATCCTAAATTACAACTAGTTAAATTTTCTAAGGGATTAAAAGTGGGTGCTACAGTTAGCTCAATTTCTATTTGGAAAGAGTTATTGTTTTCATTTAATTCAGGTCTAATTCCGCTTCCATTTCCAGTATCGTCAACCACAGCGGTTAATGTAAAAGTTAAAGGAATTGTAGTAGGTATAGTTAATGTTATTGTGCCGTTTTCGCTTCCACCGATTGGAATTATATTTTGAGTATAAGTTGTAGTTATAGCTTGTGTTCCAATATAAAATGTTATTGGTGTATTTGCTTGTAATATTTCTGTACTGTTTAAGTTTGAAACGGTAAAATCAATTGTAACTTCTCTAGAATTACAAGTGGATGTTGGGTTTTCTAAAACTATGGTTGCATCGGGTAGTTGACTATTAAGTTTGGTAACAACAGTATTTAACATTACATAATCTTGCCCTGATTGAAGTGAAACTGTTGCTGAAGTTGTTCCAGGGACAATATAATTTTCAATAGAATAAACATCTAAATCCATATTGAATAGATTGGTAGAGCTTGTTTCAGTGTTAGTTCCATTAAAAGCGTTGTTACTTGGATTTAAAGGATTATTTAAAATAGTTGTGGTGGCATTTGCAGTAAAACTTAATCGCTCATTCACTTGTATAAATCGGTCGCCTTCCCATGCAATAAATCCAATTTTAGCCCCAGTATTACTAATTAGATAAAGATTGTTTAATTGAATTGTCATGTTATCAATTAGTGGGGGAATTGCATTAGGATTGGGCGAAAGTGCCTCTAAACCTTGATAAATATTGATTTGATTCAATGTTAGGCTCGGGTTTTCATAAACCACTAAAATTGCCCAACCTGCAAATTGAGTAGCATTTGAAGTATAGGTTGAAACCAAACTATTTATGTCAAAATCTGATAGAGTATACGTACCATTTCCTGTGGATTGTACAAAAGTTGTAATATCTTTAAAAGCACTAAAGTATGTAAAGTTACTAAAAGTCCCATTTACAGTACTTAATTGATCAGGTGAAATATCTATACCGTTTAATTTTATTTGTGTGTCTCCAGTACCACTTCCTGCCCAATACAGATATGCTCTTTCAATTCTATCATTTGATGATAAATTAAGATTAGCAGAAGATTGAGTATATAAAAAAGTAGGAGAGAAATTAGTATTTTCAGATGGGTTTAACGTGTTTCCAATAAAAGTAAAATCATATCTTCCATTTATTTGCGTAAACAGAGATATATCCTGTGCTTTTATTAAAGTTGGAAAAAGAATTTCTAAAAAAAAAATTAAGTAAATTGATTTTTTCAACATATTGATTTTGTGAAAATTTGGTTCTAATTTAATATTAATTTTTTAAAAATCGCATTATTAAAATCGTAACACCAAAAAAATTAGTAATTTTCCGCTTTAAATTAATAGTTTGAGAAAGTATCGAGTAGAAAAATATCGTTCAGAAAATTACGATTTATGGAACAAATTTGTAGCCAATGCCAAAAATGCTACTTTTTTATTTCATCGCGATTTTGTAGAATATCATCAAGACCTATTTGAAGATTTTTCATTGCTTGTTTTTGATGATACTCATGAATTTATTGCTGTTTTAACTGCAAATAGAGTAGAAAAAAACCTTTTCTCGCATCAAGGACTAACTTATGGTGGAATTGTAATTCATGAAAAAACAAAACTTTCTGATTTTATCTCGATTGCAAAATCTGTTTTTGAGTATTTGTACACACATCAATTTCAGAAAATAATTTTCAAAGAAATTCCAACTATTTACAATCAAATTCCTTCCGATGAATTGCAATATTTAATGTTTTTAATGCAAGGAAATTTGGTAAGAAGAGATGTTTTGTCGGTTGTAGATTTGAAAACCAAGTTTTCTTTTTCACGCGATAGAAAAAATGGGATTAAACGAGGAATCAAAAATAATTTAGTTGTAAAAGAAGAACCTAATTTTGAATTATTTTGGAATGAAATATTAATTCCTAATTTAGAACAAAAATTCAAGATAAAACCAGTTCATTCACTAGAAGAG
>Ga0255098_1000076_pt1 | contig 33662 bp, 30 predicted proteins | sample Colum_Atlam_RepC_2_FD_188440 | JGI IMG/M metagenome (GOLD analysis project Ga0255098, IMG submission 188440) | Freshwater microbial communities from Columbia River, Oregon, United States - Colum_Atlam_RepC_8d | ecosystem: Environmental > Aquatic > Freshwater > River | place: USA: Oregon... | reverse complement strand
CCTAGAGTCAGGCTCATCTGCAGGCTTAGATCAGTGGAAGAGACTCAGAGATGAGGTTCCAAATCTTGTTCTCATGGCTAATCTTGGGATTTCTCAACTCATTCATGCCTCGATTCCTCGAGTCAAGAAAGTGGTGGATGAGATTGATGCTCAAGCGCTAGTCGTTCACACCAATGCTTTACAAGAAGCGCTTCAGCCCGAGGGTACTCCTCATTTTAAAGAAGGTATTGCTACTCTTCGAAGACTTTGTCAGGAGATTGGACGCCCAGTCGTTCTTAAGGAAACGGGCTGTGGGTTTGCCCCGCAGACTTTAGAAAAACTAGGCAGCCTGGGGCTTGCTGCAGTAGATGTGAGTGGGTTAGGTGGAACGCATTGGGGACGTATCGAAGGGGCTCGAGCAGAGAGGCATTCTCTTCAGGCTGCTGCAGCTCAGACTTTTGCAAATTGGGGAGTTTCAACGGCAGACTCAGTGAGGGCCGCTGCTCAGATTCTTCCCGTATCAACAGAGATCTGGGCTTCTGGAGGAGTTCGCTCTGGCTTGGATGCTGCTAAACTCATTGCATTGGGAGCCCATCGAGTAGGCTATGCTAAGCCTGCCCTTGAGGTAGCAATGCGTGGGGCTCAGGATTTGAGGTTTTGGATGGAGCTTCAGGAGTATGAACTGAGAGTTGCTCTATTCTGTACAGGCTCAAAAAACTGCAATGATTTACGTACATCTCAGTGCATCCAGATCCATGGATAGAGGTTTTAGTGCGGGCGAGTGACTGAAGTTGAAGTACTGACATGTGGCTTGAGTGATTAAAGATGAATCATGAAGATGATTTGAGGTTATATTAATGGAAAACAAACGTCACCTCACAGAGGGGTTCCATCGTCTTTCTCGTAAGGAACGATTGGAGAGAGTACAAGAGCTTTGTCAGCTTTCAGAAGATGAGGTTGCTCACCTTTCCGGAGAGACTCCGCTGTCTTTTGAAATGGCTGAACACTTGATTGAAAATGTAGTGGGCTATTTCTCCATTCCTATGGGTGTGGCTACTAACTTCACCATCGATGGTAAGGACTTGCTGATTCCTATGGCGGTGGAGGAAACCTCTATTATTGCCGCAGCTAGTGCTACTGCAAAATGGGTTCGCCGTGAAGGCAGTATTCAGACATACGTTAAGGGCAATTTAATCATTGGCCAAGTTCAGCTTCCGCTCGTACAGAATGTCACTCATGCTAAGAAATCTTTACATGAAAACCGTGAGCTTCTCATGGGGTTGGCGAATGCCTGTATTCCAGGTCTCGTTGCGCGCGGTGGTGGTGTCAGAGACATTGCAGTGAGAGAGTTAGATCGTCCTGATGGCCAAGGCACCATGCTGGTTTTGCATATTTTGTGTGATCCTTGCGATGCAATGGGAGCAAATCTCATTAATCAAGTGTGTGAGGCTCTTAAGCCTAGAGTAGAAGAGCTGACCGGTGAAAAAGTAGGCCTGTGTATTCTCTCTAATCTCGTGGATAGCAAGCTGGTTGTAGCCGAAGTGGTGATTAGAAATATTGATCCTGAGGTGGCTCGAGGTATAGAGGAAGCAGCATTATTTGCACAAGCGGATCCTTATCGAGCAGCAACTCATAATAAAGGAGTTTTAAATGGGATTGATCCCATTTTGATTGCTACTGGAAACGATTGGAGAGCTGTAGAAGCTGGAATTCACGCCTATGCAGCTCGAAGTGGAAAGTATCAGCCTGTTACTCATTGGGTGAGACAAGGGGCGGATTTGTTGGGACGCATTGAAGTTCCAATGGCTGTTGGGATTGCAGGTGGAGTGACACGAATTCATCCTACGGCTAAAGTTGCTCTTAAAATGCTTAAGGTGAGTAAGGCTGAAGACCTTGCACGAATTTGTGCTGCAGTGGGGTTGGTTCAAAACTTGGGGGCACTGAAAGCTTTAGCAACAGTAGGAATTGTTAAAGGGCATATGCAGTTGCATGCTGCAAATCTTGCTATTGCTGCAGGAGCGGAAATTCACGAAGTCGCTCAAGTGCGAGATCGCTTGGCGCAGATCTTAAAAGTAGAAAAAAATATTAACCTCAGTCGTGCGAGAGAAATTCTTCAGTCCCTCAGAGTAACGACACGAGCTAATCTATCACCATGAATGTATCATCTTCGCACCTGAGTATTGCTGGAAAAGTATTTTTGCTCGGAGAGTACGCCGTACTGACAGGTTTGCCTGCACTTGTGGCAACCGTTGAGCCTCGTTTTCAGATGAAGGTGAGCTCAGTTGAGTCTTGGGATCAATCGCTTCAGGATTGGCCAGAGCAATCTCCGATTGCTCGACTCATGCGCTGGGCTCAAGCTCAGGGCTTTGCCCCTCTTCGATTTGAATTTATAGATCCTCTTTTTGGAGCAGGAGGGTTAGGTGCGTCAACTGCTCAATTTGCGATGGCCTATCAGGCAATCACCCAAGGTATGCAGGAGGGTGATTCGTTTTCAGCTCATCCGAGACGCTGGTCCGTGCTCTTGAAGCTGTATCGTGAGTTGATGAGTGATGAGCCCGTACCGCCCAGTGGAGCTGACCTGGTCGCTCAATGGCAAGGAGGAGTGAGTTTTTTTGATCCCAGCCAAGCCTTTGTTCAAGATGTTTGGGCACTCCTGGGGACTCTGCCACTGATGGTATTTTCAACCACAACTCAGTCCAAGCGAAAGGTGCCCACTCACGAACATTTAAGGGAGCTTGCTCATCGAGGGATTCTCTCTCCTGATTCTCCTTTGATGCAATCCCTGAAGAATCATCTGATGCAAGCCATGAATGCACTTGAAGAGCGCGACTTTCGTGCATTTGCACATGCTTTTACGGCTTACGGTAACACCTTGGGGCAGTATGATCTTGAGACTCAAGCCACTCGAGAGGATAAAAAAGTGCTCTCCCATCTTCCGCATGTTTTGGGAGTCAAAGGTGCGGGAGCTTTGCAATCGGATGTGATCTTGGTGCTCATGGAGCCAGGTGCTCCTCATCACCATCATGTCATTGAGGCTGCCCAGGAGAGAGGACTTAAGCTCATTGCTGATGGGTTAACTTGCCAGATGGGAGTCACATGTCTGGCTTAAGAGTCATTGCGGAAGCCCCGTCAAATATTGCTCTGGTGAAGTACATGGGCAAGAAAGATGCATCTCGGAACATTCCAGAAAATCCATCTCTATCCCTCACTCTCTCTTCTTTAAAAAGTATTGTAGAGCTGATTCTTCGGGATGGATCTCAGGGTGTATCTTGGATTCCTCAACTTCCATCTCTGCCAGGAGGCTGTCCTGGTGAGTCTCCTCAGCTGAGTTCTTCCGGCATACAAAAAGTGATCAAGCACGTGGAGAGAGTGAAGCTCAGATTGCCCGTGTTGTTTAATGAGTGGAAAATTCCTCTTCATCAACAAAGGTTTGAAAAGTGTCAGATCATTCTTAAAACGGCTAATACTTTTCCTCAGGCTTCAGGAATTGCCTCCAGTGCTTCAAGTTTTGCTGCACTGACCCTTGCAGTCGGAGCAGCGTTCTCGTCCTCGCGCAAAGTTTTTGAGGAGGTATGGAGTAAGGAGCCTGAACTGAGGCGTGCATTTGCACAGATTTCTCGTGAAGGTTCGGGCAGTTCATGTCGATCGTTTGAAGGGCCATGGGTTGAGTGGAATGAAGATCGAGCTCAGCTCGTAAGTGACTCAGCTCTCGATCAGCTTGCTCATTTCGTTGTACTGATCAAGACAGATCCTAAAAAAGTCTCCTCCTCTGAAGCTCATCTGAGAATTAAGACCTCTCCTCTATGGACAGGCCGCGTGCAAAGAACTCAGGATCGTGTCATGCGATTAAAGTCTGCAATTCAGCGCGGTCGTATCGATGAGGTTTCCGACATTGCTTGGGATGAAGCCTGGGAGATGCATAGCTTATTTCATACGAGTCAAAAACCTTTTACCTATTGGGAACCTGGTTCTATTCACGGCCTGAAGTATTTTTCAGAGCCAAGTGAGTCCTGGCCTTCTGCTCCTATTGTGACGCTTGATGCAGGGCCCAATCTTCACGTTCTTGTTTTGAAGAAGGATCAAGAATACTGGAGGGCTCAGTTAAAGGAGCTATTCCCCCAAACTTCTATTCTAGAGGACTCACCCGGTAAAGGAGCTTCACTCCAGTTTTGGGAGGAGCAATGACCTGGGAGGCTTTTAAAATCACACTCCCCGCAAAATGGGTTCTCACAGGCGAGCACTCTGTTTTGGTGGGTGCCACAGCCGTAGCTCTTCCTCATCCCTCTCTGAGTCTTACCCTAGAGTTTACTCCTGATCCCTCCTTACGGTCTCTCGTGTATCATCCCGAGCATACTCAGGAGATTCTCTCCCAACTCATCTCGGAGCTCGTTCAAACTGAGCTGCCTTCAGGTCGTCTTAGTTTGATGAGTCATATTCCTATTGGCGCTGGCATGGGATCATCGGCAGCTCTCTGTGTGGCGATCACTCAATGGTTAGCTCCCGTGCTCGGTCTTGCTCGCGATCAGATCATTGAGTTTGCAACTCAGCTTGAGCATAAGTTTCACGGTAAGAGTAGCGGAATGGATGTCGCAGTCATCGCTTCGCAAATGCCCATTGCGTTTCGTAGAGCACAGGGTTTAAGTGGGATTCAAAAGCTTGAAGTCTCAAATCTGCCTCGCTTTACGTTTCATGATACCGGTATTCGAAGTCGTACACGGGATTGTATCGAGAAAGTAGAGAAGTACAGAAGCGATGATCCTCAGGCTGCTCAGGCCTCAGATCAGAGGATGGGGCAAGCCTCCTTGATTGCAGTTGATGGATTACGGAAGTTTCACTCAGGAGAAAAGCACGAAGCACTCGAGCTCTTGAGGAGAGCCATTGTCGATGCGCAAGCCTGTTTTTATGATTGGGGTCTTGTTCCTCAAGAAGCAAAACAGCTTGAGCACGAGTTATATGCTCAGGGTGCTCTTGCTGTGAAACTCACAGGAGCGGGTGGGGGTGGGATGATGATTGCTCTGTGGGCAGAGTCGTGACTCTTGTGAAGGCCTCACAAGAATGAGGCGTAAGTGAACTAAAAAGATTAATTCAGAAGCTTGGTTGGAGATTTTAAGGGTATCAACCCAAAATCTTTCCAGTTCTTCATTGAATTAGGTTTAACGCCTGATAAACGAGAGTTAGAGTGAACAAATACTGGTAATTTTTTTTTGAAGGTCATATAAGGACTTTTGTAATCAAGTTTTAGCGAATCGGAAGGAGGTGAAATTCAATGCCTGGTATTACAATTCGTGATGGCGACTCTTTTGAGGCCGCTCTGAAAAAGTTCAAGAAACAATGTGAAAAAGCCGGAATCCTTTCGGAAGTTCGCAAGCGTGAAGCTTATGAAAAACCTTCTGTGAAGAGAAAAAAGAAGGCTGCAGCAGCACGTAAAAGGTTGGTTAAAAAAGGCCGACCTGTTCGCGTCTAATGAGCTGATTTTGGGAAAGGGGTAGTTCTTATCCCTTTCCTCTCAGTTTCTTATAACTCAAAACCTCAATTCCCACTTCAAACCTAAACTCTTATGGCAAGCATCAAAGAACAACTTTCAAATCAAATTAAAACTGCAATGAAATCCGGAGATAAAGAGACTCTTGGTTATGCTCGTAATCTCCACGCTTTGATTAGAAAAAAAGAGATTGATGATCGCATCGATTTAGATGATGCAGGAGTGATTAAGATCATCACTTCCTCGGTGAAGCAAAGACAAGACTCTATTGAGCAGTTTCAGCAGGGCGGAAGAGAAGATTTGGTGGCAAAAGAGCAGGCTGAACTCAAGTTTTTACAATCCTATTTGCCTGCACAAATGGATGAAGCTGAATTAAAATCTTTGGTGGATTGGGCAGTGACAGAAGCAAAAGCGACTGGACCTAAGGACTTGGGCCAAGTCATGAAGCTTCTCCTTCCTAAAGTTCAAGGGCGAGCCGATGGAAAGTGGGTCAATCAACTGGTCCGAGAAAGAATCGGCCAGGGCTAAACGGCTACTTAAGCGTACTCTGCCCGTCTCATTTTATGAGAGGCATACCCTGGATGTCGCTCAAGATCTATTGGGGAAAGTCATCCTCGTTTCCTCTCCTCAGGGGGTCAGTGCGGGGCGCATCATAGAAACAGAAGCCTATCGGGCCGATGATCCAGCCTCACATAGTGCTCGTGGTGTAACGCCTCGATCTGCAATTATGTTTGGTCCACCTGCTGTTGCTTATGTCTACTTTATTTACGGTATGTACCGGATGCTCAATTTTGTGACAGAAGGCGTGGGTCACCCCGGTGCAGTCTTGATTCGAGCCGTTGAGCCTCTGTTGGGATTTGATCTCATAGCACAAAGGAGAGCGGGCGTGAGACAAAAGCTCTGGACCCAAGGCCCAGGGCGATTAACTCAAGCGCTTGGAATTGAAATGTCAGATCTTGGATGTAGCTTGCTAGGTCCAAGGCTTTTTGTTTGTGAAGATGACTATGTCGTGTCTTCAATGAGTGAGTCTGCACGGGTTGGGATTCGTGTAGCTACGGAAAAGCCCTGGAGGTTTTTCATAAGCGGTCATCCCGGTGTGAGTGATGTGCCGGAAAACCAACGGGCTAGAGTTTTGAGTCGACGCTAGAGTTTAGTGTCGACGAAGCTCGGGTTTTAAAGTTCAATGAGTTGACCTAGGGTGTGTAGGTTTAGAAAATGGAGTCCATGAATAAAGATCGATTCTCAGCAGATCTGATCCATAAGATTAAAGAATCCGTTAACCTGATTGAGGTCGTGGGTGAGCACGTGGTCTTGCGTAAGACTGGAGGGAATTACGTGGGGCTTTGCCCGTTTCATTCGGAGAGAACTCCATCGTTTTCAGTCAACGAGAACAAGCAGCTTTATCATTGTTATGGATGTAAAAAAGGGGGAGACCTAGTCACTTTTGTCATGGAGATCTTAGGTTTGAGCTTTGCTGAAGCTCTTGAGGAGTTGGCGGATCGAGCAAGAATCGCGTTGCCTCAAAGCTGGATGAGGCAGGACTCACCTGAGCAGTCAGAGCAAGATCGACTAAAAAAAGAAAAAATTGCGTTAGCTTATAAGCTCAATCGATTTGTTGCCGCTTACTTTCATCAGCAGCTAATGGGATCATCTCCTGAAGCGTTGAGTTATCTTGAGCGGCGAGGAGTAGGGGGGGAGGCTATCAAGGGATTTTACTTAGGAGCAGCTCAAGACTCTTGGCATCACCTTTGCCAACACCTGGAGCGTCAAAAGGCCCCTCTTGATTTAGCGTGTGAGCTCGGGCTGATGCGTCCTTCTCAGAAAGCTCATCTTCATTCGAGAGCTCAGGAGTCCGCTTACTTTGATTTATTCCGTCATCGTGTAATGTTCCCGATTGTGAATATGAGGGGCAAAGTAGCAGGGTTTGGAGGGCGAGTGTTGGGTGCTCAAGAATCACCCAAATACCTCAACTCCTCAGACTCCGTGGTTTTTCAAAAGAGCAAACTTGCATTTGGTTTATTTCAGGCCCAAAAACACATCCGAGAGAAAGATGAGATCATTTTAGTCGAGGGGTACTTCGATGTGTTGGCTCTTCATGCAGCAGGGTTTCAAAATGCCGTAGCCACTTGCGGTACCTCACTTACTCCTGATCATTTAAATTTATTTAAGCGCTTTGCAAATAAGATCATCGTTCTGTTTGACGGAGATTCGGCAGGGATTTCTGCTACTCAAAGAGCTATGGAAGTAGGACTTGATCAGGGTTGGGTACTTCACTCTGCAGAACTACCTTCAGGGTTAGATCCGGATGAGATTTTGTTTGATCCTCATACAGGTAAAGCTCAAGGCTCTGGCGTGGAGCAAATGAAAGGTATTCTTGCACAAGCCCAACCCATGATTGATCTGAAGCTCAATCAGAGTATTAAGCAGGGGAGGCAATCTCCAGAAGATCAAGCTCAGGCAATCAAGCAGATGGCTGGTTGGTTGAGTCGATTCAATGACTCAATCGGACGAGAAGTTCGAGTGCAGTATGTGACCCAGCAGCTGGGGATTTCTCAATCCTTGCTGCTTGAAGCGATGGGTCAGAAATCCGGAGCTGCAGTCAAAGGGTCATCTCAGAAGATGAGTTCTCATGCTCGAGTGAGCGTGCAGGTGAGAGACCGTCATTCAGGATCAGGGGTGGAGTTTGGAAACGCATCCCCACAAAAACCCAAACCTTTGAATTTTCATACTCAGCACAAGCCGCAAGTGAATCCCCTCCAGGGAGATAGAATGAGAGCGGGGGTGCAATCTCCAGAGTCTCAAGTGCTGGGACCAGTGGATCGAATTCTTTTGCAGGGAGTAATCTTAGGCGGAGGGTTTTGGGATGATGTTCAGGCCGTAAAGGGGGATTTTCCGCCCGAAATAAACTTCAAAGATTTACTCGAGTATCTGCCCGCTCAAAAATGGGTAGATCAGTATATGAAAGAAGCAGCTTTCAGGGGACGAGTTCCTCAGAGTGAATGGCTGGAGCGTGGGACTCAAGACCTGGATCCGATGATTCGTGAGGTATTGACTGCAATTCTTGTGGGTCAATCCACACCTCTGGAGAGAGAAGACTTCCAAACTGCATTAAAAAAGCGGTTGGCTAGAAATTGGGCACGATTTTCGCAGAAGATAAAACATCAGATTTCTCAGGCTGAATTACGTAATGACGCTGAATTACATACAAAACTTATGAAAGAATACCTTGACGTTCAGCGCAAAATGAAGGATTTTAACAGCTTCTATGACGAAGCATAAGGACACCGCCTTGTCCTCTCAAAAAGCTGAGAGTGGAAGCAATTTAACAAAGAATAAAGAAATCAAAAAACTTCTCGATATGGGTGTCCAGCGCGGATACCTCAGTTATGAAGAAGTGAATGAGCTCATGCCTCCGGAAATCATTACTCCGGATGCCATTGATGAGGTCATGAATCTTCTCTCAGATAATGAGATTGAAGTTCTTGATGCGGCCAAACGCGTAAAAGACGCTGATGAAGAAGAAGAGTCTGAAGAAGCGGTACTTGGGCCTGGACCTGCAATTGGAGCTGAAGAAGGCGAAGAGCCTGTTACTCCAGATCTTGCTCGTGGTGCGGATCCTGTTAAGCTTTACCTAAAAAAGATGGGCAGTGTTTCTCTATTAACTCGAGAAGGGGAAGTAGAGATTGCCAAGAGAATTGAAGAAGGAGAAGTGGACATCCTTCGAGCTCTTTTAGCTTCCAAACTAGGCACCTTAGCTATTGTAGACTTAGGCGAAAGACTTGAGACTGGCAAAACTAAGGTTAAGGATGTCATTCGTGGTGTCGATGAGGAAGTCTCCCTGGATGACGAGAAGCGTTACTTGGAAAAAGTTTTAGCTGCTATTTCTAAAGTTCAAGCTTTAGTGAGTGTCCAGGAAAAGCTGGATGATAAATCGGCAGCGGCCTCTGCAGAGTCTAAAAAAGGTGGAGCGAAGGCTAAAGAGCAGTTGCTTCAAGAGATTAAGAAGCGCGAAAAGCACGTTGAAGTTGCTTTTCAGGATATCGCTTTCAATCGAAAGACGATTAATCAGTTATCTTCCAAGATCAAAAGTTTTTGGGTGAGAGGAAAAGAGCATCAAGATGACCGCAAGAAGGTCTATGATTTCTTAGGAATTAAGGATCCTAAGGAGATGGCTCGTTTGATGGATGAATACCATGGAGGAGTGGAGAAGCATCCCGCTTTATGTAAGGATTATGACGTTGCTCCTCCGAAGTTGACTCAGTTGGTACAGACTGAGGAAGAAATTGCTCGAAAGATCGGTAAGCTTGAGGAAGAAGCCAGCATTAATTTGCTCGAGCTGCGTCGAATTCATGACACTCTTACGATTGGTGAGAGAAAAGCAGATCAGGCTAAAAGTGAGCTGGTTGAAGCTAATCTTCGCTTGGTCGTTTCTATTGCCAAAAAATATACGAATCGTGGATTGCAGTTCTTGGATTTAATTCAAGAAGGAAACATTGGTTTAATGAAGGCGGTGGATAAGTTTGAATACCGCCGTGGTTATAAGTTCTCTACCTATGCCACGTGGTGGATTAGGCAGGCTATTACTCGTGCGATTGCAGATCAAGCTCGTACGATCCGAATTCCTGTGCATATGATTGAGACGATCAATAAATTGATTCGAACCTCCCGATTATTGGTTCAGCAATTAGGCCGTGAGCCTACGCCTGAAGAAATTGCAGTGAAGATGGAGCTTCCTGTGGATAAGGTGCGTAAGGTTCTTAAGATTGCTAAGGAACCTATTTCACTAGAGACCCCGATCGGAGAAGAAGAGGATTCGTATTTAGGTGATTTCATTGAGGATAAAAAGATCATCAATCCTGCTGATGCAGTGATGAATATTAACCTTTCCGAGCAAACTCGTAAGGTTTTGGCAACTCTAACCCCTCGTGAAGAAAAGGTATTGAGAATGCGATTTGGGATTGGGGAGAAGTCAGACCACACCTTAGAAGAGGTTGGTCAGGATTTCTTCGTTACCCGTGAGCGTATTCGTCAGATTGAGGCTAAAGCACTCCGAAAATTAAGACATCCTTCCCGTGCAAAGTTATTAAAAGCCTTTATTGACTCCTGATTCATCTGCTTTCAAAATATAAGTATGATGAAAAATAAACTATGGATGGTTTTGGTTGGAGCAGTTATCTTAACTCCTTTCTGGGTGGCCCCGCAAGGTCATGCTGCAGTGAGTGTAGATATCTATGGTGGTGGAGTAGGAACAAATCCTTCTGCTGATCCTGGGGCAAAGCGAATGGCTGCGGTGCCTGCAGGCGGGATTACCCTCAATATCCCTGTCTCTGTATTAGTAGATATTCAGTTAAGTTCATTATACCTCACGCGTAAAACAAGTATTTTAGGTTTTGAAGATACTCATCGTCTGGTGGGTGGAGAGTTGGGTTTTAAACTTAAACTTTTTAGTCATTTCTACATCGATGCAGGTGCCTATTACAATCATCGCCTCAATAATCCGATCGAGTTGGTGGGTCCTGATTGGGGTGGATATGCAGGCTTGGGTTTGACTATTCCAGTGAGTGATAGTGTTCGTATTTTGATTCATCCTCAGTATCACTTAGCTGCTCGTTCCCTGAGTTATCCAGCAGGAAAGTACCTTCCAGATGAGCTCTTGGGCTTCATTGGATTCAGTTTTGGTCGACAAGGGAAGTACTAAAAGTTGCTATTGATCTTGAATAAAATGCTGCGAATTTTTCTAAATTCAGTTAGACTGGCGCAGCTCTGATATCTGGAGGCCCATAGCTCAGCTGGTTAGAGCAGTCCGCTCATAACGGATTGGTCGGGGGTTCAAGTCCCTCTGGGCCTACCAGTTCAAACCTCTCGTTCTGACTCTGTTTTTTTCAGACTCATCCTCAAGCCTGAACTCTTCCGTGGCGAGAAGCCCGAACTCTGATTTTTCCTTGAGAGCCTTAGAAAATCCATCAAGAAAAATTTTAAGTTTCTTCATCGTGCCGAAAAAATTGAGTGTGGATCCAAATGGATTCGGAATTTTTAGGCCCGTGTAATAAGTCACGCTCTGTCCGTCTGCGGATGGGATGATGAACTGCCATCTCTGGGTATGAATCCCAAACCCCATATTCTGCTCCCAAGCAAGGGCATGAACGTCATCATCTACAACACTGATCATTTCAGAGGAGTAAGTTTTTCCGCAACATTCGTTTAGATCAACCCAAAACTCAATGGGTTCTCCTGGTTGAACGCTTGGCGTTTTTGCTACCACCTGGGTAGTCCAATCCGAGTAATGGTTTGGATTCCTGATCACCTTCCAAACACGTTCAGCTGTTGTGTTGATGACGATTCTTGCTTTGACAAACTCTGCACTCTGGGAATCATCTGTGATCCATTGCAGCTGGTACTTATCGGCAGCGTCATAAGCCAAGGAGAGTGAAGAGATGAGAAGAGAAAAGAAGCACATTAAAGAATAGATGGCTCTCATACTAGAGATGCTTAGCATTGCCTCTTGTTTTTAATCAAATTAATAATGGAATAAAGTTGTAGATTATCCTACTTTTGGATTTGTCCTAATTCTTAGGACTTGGCCCACGTTTAATTTATTTTTATTAAGGACGTTGATGCTCAGGATATCTTGAATACTAATGCCAAACTTTTTTGCAATCAGTGAGAGTTGATCACCCTTACGGACTCGGTATCTAATCAGAGTTTGAGCTTGATATTGATTAGAATGGATTCTGATGGAGGTGCCAGCTGTCAGTTGTGAGGATTTTAGGTGGTTTATTTTTTTGAGGTATCTCACGGATACTCTATATTTTTTTGCAATTTTTTTGAGTGTGTCATTAGGCTTCACGACATAATAATGTCGATTTCCGTCCTCTTCTGAAGAGACTAAAGCTTGAGATTTCTCATGAAAGTTTCGATGCTTGAGTTGATATTGAGAGAGTAGAGGGAGAAGGTTATTGGATTCAGAGAGTTTTTGCTCGGGAATCCAAATCTCATAAGTTTTATACTGAGGAGGAGTGATGTGCTTGCGGATATTCGGGTTGTATCTTTCAAGCTCGTTCAGAGGGATTTGAAAGACTGCTGCAATGTCCTTCAAATGAATAGGCGTTGGTACTTCAATGGTTTTTAGGTCAGGATACTTGACCTTAATTTGTGGGTCGCGAAATCCATAGGCGCTTGGATTCTCTCCAATCATCATTGCAGCAATAAACTTCGGGACATAATCGGCTGTTTCAGAAGGAAGAGTTCCTGCTTGAATGAGGTTCCAGAAATCCCTGCTCTTACCCCTGAGAACTGCTCCTAAGATGCGGTATTCTCCTGCATTATAAGCTGCAAGGGCAAGGTGCCAAGAACCAAAAACATTATAAAGATCCCTTAAATAGCGAGCTGCAGCCTCTGTTGCACGAATAGGGTCTCGCCTTTCATCCGTAAAGGAATTGACTTCAAGACCGTAGCGCTTTGCAGTGCCCGGGATAAATTGCCATACGCCTGCTGCTTTAGCAATTGAGGTTGCTTTTGTGCTGTAACCACTTTCAATCATAGCTAGGTAATAGAGTTGAGGAGGTAAGTTATTTTCTTGTAGAAGATTTTCAACAACGTCCTTGTATTCACTTCCTCGGTCTAAGAAGAGTTGAAAGCGAGCGTGATCCTTTTCTGAAAAATATTGAATCCATTTCTTAATGTAGGGATTTGACTCCAACGGAGTGATGTCGAAAAGCTGAGATGCAGCCTGATCATCCGTGGCAGAAGAGGAGTTAGGATCGTCTGAGTCGTTTTCAGAGTCGATCTCTTTGTCTAGAGATAAAGGAGACGGAGAGGGTTTGACTTGTGTCGCGCTGGGTTGTGAGGTTGAAATCAAATCCTTGATGAATTGATCTTTGTTCTCAGTGGGCGTAGATGTGGCGCAGCCCTGAAAGTTTCCTAATACGAGTAAAAACAAAATAACTGTGCGTTTTTGCATCCATTGAGTCCATGAGTTCATGAGTCAGTATCCCCACAAACTAGGATGATGTCAGGAACAAGAATGAAAAGCAAAATGAAAACAAAAGTGAAATCACCCAAGGATCTGCGTTAGGAATCATCGGCTGCGAATTGCCTTGACTATCATCATCAGGATCAATAACCAGATGCCCATCATGAAGCGCAAAAAAATAAAAACCGTGAGAGAAATTTTGCAAGTTTTAGATCAACAAGCCCCCCTTGGTTGTGCCGAAGAGTGGGACAACGTAGGTCTACTCGTGGGGGATCTGAAGTGGGAGACTGAAGGAGCCATCGTGAGCGTAGATCTTACTCAGGAGGCTGTCGATCTTGCAGTGAAGAAGGGTTACCGATTGATTGTGAATCATCATCCATGTATTTTTCCTCGATCAGGCGGCTTATCTCAAATCGTGGCGGGGAGTCCGATCTTTTCTGCGCTCGAGAATGGAATTGCAGTAGCTGCCTATCACACTAATTTTGACCAATGTGCTCTTGAGGTGGTTGAGAAGGTTTCAGAAGGTCTAAAGGTTGATGTAAAAGGACGACTTATTGAAAAGCCCAATCGTGCTTTGAAAAAGCTTGTGGTTTATGTTCCCACACCTCAATTGGAATCACTCACTGAAGCTTTGTTTGAAGCAGGTGCTGGACATGTAGGGAATTATGATTCCTGCTCGTTCAGTTCGGATGGATTTGGAACTTTTCGTGGAGGAGAGTCCACTCAGCCTGCTATTGGGAAGCCAGGTGAGTTTGAGCGTGTTCAGGAGTCACGTTTGGAAGTAATTTTTCCAAAGGGACTTCAGTCTCAAGTCTTAAGGGCTTTGAAGGAGAATCACCCTTATGAGGAGGTTGCCTACGATTTATACTCACCCGAGCAAAAAGCATCGGGTTTGGGAGTGAGTCGAGGACTCGGGTATGGTTTCTGGGGAGAATTTAGACTTCCCAGGGCCTTTTCAGATCTCGCTAAAGATGTTAAAAACATTTTCGGTATCCAAGGGTTTTGGATCACAAATCCAGCTCCTTCTCAGGTTTCAAGAATAGGTTTTGTGGCCGGCAAAGGAGCATCCTTCCTCGATGCAGCAGCTGCAGCTCAATGTGATGTATTGATTACAGGAGAGGCAGGCTATCATTCTTCGTTAATGGCTTCCCGAAAGGGAGTTTCAGTCATGGAGTTAGGGCATCGAGAAAGCGAGAGGTTTTTCATCCAAGTGATGAGAGATTGGCTCTCTGCTGAAGGATTACAAGTGATTGAAGTCCATACTCCAACGCAGCAGATTTGGTCAGGAGGTATCACGTGAACCAAGCACTCTCGTTAGTTGAACAGCTTAAAAATCTCGCCCATCTTCAGGAAGTTGATCTTAAGATTGACTCAATCAAAAAGAATCAAGAATCTCTTCCTACAGGACTCAAGGCTGCGGATGAGTCTATGAAGAAAATTCAAACTCTTTTGAGCACTAAGAAAAATGCAGATGCGGAACTTGAGAAGTCGATGAAGCAAATCCAAGCTGCGTGGGATTTAAATCAGGATCGATTCACACGTTCTCAGTCTAAACTAGAAGCAGTGCAGACCTCCCAAGAGTTTCAAGCAGTGAATAAGGAAATTGATCAACTCAAAAAGTTAAATCTATCCTTGGATGAGCAAAGAAAAAAACTCAGCACGGAGAGAGAAGCAATGGTTCAGGAGCTAGCTCAACTTGAGGAGCAACTGAAGAAGTTGAATCAAGAAAGAGATGCTCAATCTCAAGCCTTAAATGGGCAAGACCGCCAGCTTCGTGGAGATTTGGATACCCTAATGAGTGAGCGAACTCAGTTTATCCAAGGAGTGGAAGGCCGATTGCTCTCTCAATATGATAGAATTCGAGGTGCCCGCGGGGGTATTGGGATTGTGGCGGCTTTCGGGGGGCGCTGCAAGGGTTGTAATATGATGGTTCCTCCTCAACTTTTTAACGAGCTACAAAGAGGCAGTGCACTTCATTGTTGCCCAAGTTGTAGTCGTATTCTTTATGTGGCAGGTGCTGAGCAGGCTGTTTCTGCTTCAGAACCCACTGCTCGACATGCCTAAGTAAATGTGTGTGCAGGGGAGTCCTGGTCAATTGGTGATCTTTTATCTCTTTAAGTGGAGTTTCTTAGTAGAGTTTATAAAAACCTCGTGATAAACTCCCGGTCAGCGCAAGATGGATGATCGCTGGCATAAGAAAGAGTAGTAATGCTCGATCTGGTGCGGGAGGAAAGTCCGGGCTCCAAAAAGCAAGGTACTGGTTAACGACCAGGCGCTTCATTTACAAGAGTGAAGTGACGGAAAGTGCAACAGAAAATAAACCGCCGTGAAAGTGCGAAAGTGCGGTCACGGTAAGGGCGAAACGGTGGGGTAAGAGCCCACCGCGTCTTCGGTGACGAAGATGGCACGGCAAACCCTACCTGGAGCAAGGCCAAATAGGGAGGTTTTAGGTCTGCTCGACCATTGCCTCCGGGTAAGGCCGCTTGAGGTTTATGGCGACATAAATCCCAGAGGAATGATCATCTCCACTTCTTGAAGAAGTGAAGACAGAACCCGGCTTATAGTCTTGCGCTTTTTTGTTAAAGAACCCAGAGTTGCAGTTAAAATTAACAACTAATCTAAAGAGGCTAATGCGCGAATAAATGAAAACTTGGAGCGTATCAGATTCATTGAAGCTGTATAATATTGAGAATTGGGGAGACCAGTACTTTAGTATTAATCCCTCCGGTAATATGACGGTTCATCCTAAGCGTGGAGAAGGTCCCGGGGTTGATCTTTCAAGTGTGGTTGAAGAGATCCGTACTCAAGGGTTAGGATTGCCGGTTCTGATTCGCTTTCAAGACATTATTCGACATCGTGTAGTGAGCCTGAATGAAGCCTTCCGAAAATCTATTGCAGAGTTTGGTTATAAGGGCCGCTATCAGGGCGTTTATCCAATCAAGGTCAATCAGATGCGCGAGGTCGTTGAAGAAATTGTCGACGCAGGTAGACCTTATGATTTTGGACTCGAGGCAGGTTCAAAGGCTGAATTAACTGCAGTGATTGCAATGAATCTTTCGTCTGATTCTTTGATTATTTGTAATGGCTACAAAGACTATGCTTTCATCAAGACCGCTCTCATGGGCAATAAGCTTGGGAAAAAAGTCATTATTGTTGTGGAAAAGCTCACGGAGCTTTATCAAGTGATCAGTGTAGCTAAAGAACTGGGTGTGACTCCATTGATTGGTATTCGCACAAAGCTCTACACAAAAGGGAGTGGTAAGTGGGAGTCCAGTGGAGGCGAAGCTGCTAAGTTTGGATTAACCACTCCAGAACTCTTGCATGCTGTTAATGTGCTTAAGCAAGAAGGTCTACAAGATAGCTTTAAGCTCTTGCATTTTCATATTGGATCGCAAGTTACAAATATTAAGACCATCAAGGATGCGGTGAAAGAAGGCACACGCATTTACTCGAAGCTTCAGAAGATGGGGCTTAATCTTGAGTACCTCGATGTGGGCGGAGGCTTGGGTGTTGATTATGATGGATCACGCACTAGTTTTGAGAGTTCCATTAACTACTCTTTAGCTGAGTATGTGAGTGCGGTGGTTTATTCGATTCAGGAAGTGTGTCAGGCTGAAGAAGTTCTTGAGCCGCATATTGTTTCTGAAAGTGGTAGAGCTTTAGTGGCTCACCATTCCGTTTTAATCGTGAATGTGTTTGGAAATATTGAGGTTGGAGCTACCCCGATTGCTCTTGAGGAAACTCCGGATGAAGAGGATGTAGTGAAGGAAATGAGATACCTTTCTCAGCATCTTTCTACTAAAAATCTTCTTGAGCATTTTCACGACGCGCTTCAAAGAAAAGAAGAAGCGTTGAGTATGTTTAAGTTAGGCTTCCTCTCGCTTGAGGATAAGGCCAAGGTGGAGTACCTCTTTTGGCAGATCTGCAAGGTCATTCACAAGAATGCTGCAGGCTCTAAATATGTTCCAGATGAAGTTGAAGCGCTGAATAAGCATCTTGCCGATCAGTACCTTTGTAACTTCTCACTCTTTCAGTCCATGCCGGATCATTGGGCAATTCAGCACTTATTCCCGATTGTTCCGATTCATCGCCATGATGAGCAGCCGGTTAAAGACGCAACACTTGTGGATATCACCTGCGACTCTGATGGAAAGGTATGTAAGTTTATCGACCTCAGAGACATCAAGGATACTTTGCCGCTTCATCAGATTAAAGGCAATGAGCCCTATTACCTTGGGTTTTTCTTAATGGGCGCCTATCAGGATATCATGGGGGATTTGCATAACTTATTTGGCCGCGTGAATGAAGTGCATGTCTTCTTGGATGAGACCGAACCAGGGGGCTACTATATTGAGGAAGTGATCCGAGGCAACACGATTGCTGGTGTTCTTTCCTGGATTCAATACAGCGCTACTGACTTAGAGAAGAAGGTGAAAGAACAGATCGAGGCTAAGGTTCGTGAAGGATTAATCAAGCCTCGTGAGGGCGTTGAGCTGCAAAACTTTTATGAAGAAGTTCTTCATGGCTACACCTATATGGACCCAGAAAAACAATCTCGCTTTTTGAGCATGATTGCTGAGTCCTCTCATGCATCTCGTCAATCCCTAGAGATGCAGGGTGTAGGAGTTCGTAGCGAGGAATTGGGCTCATCTCTGTTGAACTAAGCTGAGAAACGAGATACAAACACTTTCCAAAGGGGTGTGTGTGTATGGAGATTCTCAATCAGGGTTTTGATCATGTTGAGTACATTCTCAATCAGATTGCTCCCATGCGTTCTGTATTTGAGAGAATGGGCTTTGAAAAGTTAGGGGAGAGAACCCTGACTCATGAAGGAACTCGAAGTGAGCTTTATGCTCAAGGCTTTATTCGTATTCTTCTGACAGAACCACTGCCGGGTGTACTAGAGTCTGATACTCATCGATCCCATGCGATTGATTTCTTAAAAGCACAAAATGAGGGGATTTGCGTCCTAGCTCTTGATGTAAAGAGTGCAGCTCAAGCTTTTGAGGAGACTACTGCGCGTGGTGCGAAGCCTGCTCTGAAACCTCAGGTTTATGAGTCAGAGCACGGGAGTGTGATTCGGGCTGAGGTGTGGACTCCTGGTCGCCTGAGGTATGCATTGATTGAGAGGCGCACCAAAAAGGGTTGGGAATATCCTGCCTTGTTTGATCAAGGGCTCACGGCAGCACGTCTAGAAAGTCCATCTCCTCTGGGGCTTAGAGTGATTGACCATCTCACTAATAACGTAGGCATGGGTGAGATGAAGACTTGGGTAAATTATTATAAAACCATTTTTGGTTTTCAGGTCACTCGACATTTTGATATTAATACGAACCGCACAGGTTTAATTTCTGATGTTGTAGAGTCGCCCTGCGGAAAAATTAAAGTCCCTATCAATGAAGCCACTGAGCCAGAGAGTCAGGTTCAGGAATTTGTAAATCGAATGAAAGGCTCTGGTGTTCAACATCTCGCTTTTATTACAACAGGTCTACCCAAAACACTTCATCAGCTTAGGGAACAAAAATTTAAGTTTCTCTCCGTACCTCATACCTATTATGAGGCTGTGCCTACGCGTGTGCCAGGTGTTACTGAAGATTTAAGAGAGCTTGAGGAACTAGGAATTCTGCTCGATGGCGACGATAGCGGCTACCTTCTTCAGATTTTTTCAGAAGAAATTTTAGGGCCATTCTTTTTTGAATACATCCAACGAAAAGGAAACAAGGGCTTTGGTGAGGGAAACTTTAAAGCTCTTTTTGAGGCTATTGAAAGAGACCAGATTAAGCGGGGAGTTTTAAAAGCCTAATTTCTCTGCGTGTTTAAGTTTCAGATCAAGTGATTGCAGGCGGTTCTCTGAGTCCCTCATCTGTCAATACTCTGAGAGATGGCCTTTTTATTTTTGGGCAATGATGAGAAAATGATGGGGAAGTACTTTGACGAGTTTCTTCTTAAATACGGCTTGAATTTCATTTGCATAAGCCTCGGTTTTTAAGTGGGTCTGCGCAGTGCTTGCTTTGCCTGATCCATTTCCTTCATAGATCTTGAAATAGGCCACGCCGCCTAATTTCAACGCACTCCAGGCTTGTGTGATGTGAACTCTGCGTTCCTCTGGGTTGTGAATCACGTTCAATACACTATTGGAAGTGACCGTATCGAAGGATCCAGCTTGATTGAGGATGTTTTGATTATGGGCTTTGGATCTTCCAAATGGATCAAAAACAAAGTTATCAATTCCAAATAGCTTGAGATACGCACTGATATGATTAAACTTCCCTCCTCCTAGATCTAAGTTTTTAGGACCTAGATGCACTGATTTAAGTGAGAGGAGGTCGTCGATTGCTCCAAATCCCTCTGAGATATCAATCTTGCCTTGAATCCACCCGTACGTCGGTACCATGCTTGCTTTGTCGTAGCTCTCTAAAAGAGGATTCGGAGCTTTTAATTCATTAAGTTCCTTTAAGTTCTTATTGAACTGAGCACAAAATGAAAGGCACGCCTGCTTTGAAAGGAGGTATTTGGGCTTTTTGCTTGTGGCTCCATCAAATCGAATTTGACAACCTAAGTACTGTGAATGCGCTCGTAGCCGCTGCTTTTCAAGGGGAGTAGAGCTGCACTGAGCTAGGGATTGTGTTGCAAGGATTGAGATGAAAGATAATCCATATAAGACGTAGGTCAAAGTTCTTTTGTACATCAGTCTCACTCCAAAAGATCTACGATCATGATTAAAATCTTTTAATAATTAACACTTATTTAAAAATAATGAAAGTTAATCTAAATTGGAATTTTTGAAGGGATATCAGATATAATTTTAGGTTTTTATCTTGGGATTTTATGGTCATCCACGGACAGTAGAGGCTAGGTGAATTGCTTCTCTTTTTGTGAAATGCTTGTTTTGTAGTTTGGTTTAAATGTTTTGAATGTGGGAAGCTGGAGTTTGAAACTGTAATGCATGAGAAGGTGAAGGGGGATTGGTCATCTTCTCATGCATTCCTGAGGTTTTGACTATTGATTTAGTTTAAAAAAGAAGTGATTTGGATAGGGTTTTCTTCATGGAGCTCGGCATAGAAGTTGATGTATCGCTTCATGACGCGAGTAGGGTATTCACGAGGCATGACTTGTTTTGCAAGTGCACGAGCTACGTTTTTTGATCCCATATTGTAAGCGGCTAGATAGAGCTGACTGTGAAAATCAAATTTCTCTCTGAGGTATGCTAGATACGCAGAACCTAAGATGATGTTAGTCACCGGGTTTTTCAAAGACTGCGGACCTTTCCAGGGGAGGTTAAACTTCTGAGCAATCCATTGGCCGGTGTCAGGAAGAATCTGCATCAATCCAATTTCACCAAAACTTCCAATCGTTTCAGGATTAAAGCTACTTTCGTTTTCAATCACCGCCATAAGGAACACAGGGTCAAATCCATACTTTTCACTCTCTTGCAGGATGGTCTGGGAGATTAAGCGAGCTTGCTTTTTCCATCTCGGTCTTAATCTCATCTCTGTTCGTTTTAATACGAACTCAGTAACATCAGAGACTTGGGCTGAGCGGCTAACGATGCTTTTTCTATAATGCTTACCCAGGAGTTCTCTTGCATGAAGGTTTCTATAGGAGCAGCTGCCTGCTGCTTCAGTGATGCCGTAAATCTGAGCAGGAGCTCGAAGTTTTTTCGTAGCTGAGGAGGTCTTGGTGAGGGGCTTAGCGATGGCAGAAGTTGAAGAGATCATGGAGAATCCAACTAAAGCTAAATAACTGAAATACTTAAAACTGACTTTGTTTAAATTTTGAGTATTCATGACTACTAAGTAGAGCAAAAGCCGGGCCGCAGAGCCTTGTGCTAAGTCATGATAAATTCACTGAAAATCAATTCAATGAATGCGCTCGAGTGAAGGTTGTTTTGACAAAATCGCAAAATTGTCTAAGAGTTCGACTCTCTGAGGTGAGTCCTTCAACGATAAAACTAGAGGGATGAGGGTGTGATTCAGAAGAGCGTGTATAAGAATAAACTGAAGTCAGTTGGGCTCACTTTGGCCTGAGAAAAGATTTATCTTAAGTCACTTCTTTACTTGATCATCAATCTCATTGATTAAGTCAATAAGATTTGCTCTTCCCAAATTCTCCACACTTCAAGAGGATCCTTAGCCCAGTGCTGAGGTTCGTGTATCTCAAGTGCACTTTTGTGAGCAAGACTATCCCAAAGTGCTGCGATAGAGTGAGATCCTGCGGAATGACAGGCTTGAATATCTACGGTAGAGTCCCCCACGTAAAAAACCTCCTCTGGGCTTAATCTCATCTTCTCTAAAGCGAGATGAATCCCTTCTGGGGAGGGCTTGGGTTTTTTAACGTGATCATGTGCAATTATGGAGATGAATGAGTCAAAGATCCCATGATGGCGTAAAATCACTTCAGTCGTATGCCAGCTTCTTCCTGTGACAATCGAGGTAGGGATTTGATGCCTCTGAATTTTTTCTAAGAGAAAATCTACTCCTGTATGAAGTGGGATCTGAGAAATGTGCTCTTGGGTGTATTGCTTAAAAAGATCATAAGCTTGATTGGAGTTTTTAGGTCCGACGAGCTTTTCAAAAATCTTATCCTCCCCTAAACCAAAATGAGCCATGATCTCTGTGTATGTGAGTCTCGTTCGTCCTAGCGCCTCGATGGCGTAATTAAAGCCATCTAAAGTCACAGGCAGTGAGTCAACAAGAGTTCCATCTAGATCAAAAACAATACCTTTGAGCATGGAGGATTCTTATCACTATTTAGGAGTGAGAAGAAGAGGGTTGTTCTTTGTGTGTGAGTTTCATGACTTCCAAGGGAGTAGGGTTGCGCTGAAGTTTAAGGCGGACGTGCAGTGTGTTTTTTGATTTGAGATAGGGCTTTTTCAAATGAGGAGTTATTTCTTTTATCCTTGTATGCACTGCGCTTAAGCGAAATTACAAATGGAGCAAGTCTGTGATGCAGGTATGACTCGTGTTGCGCATGATTTTGCTCACAATCAGGTCCAAGCTGGGTGGGGTGCCGTACTTCTTTCTGAGGGGGTAACTTGGCAGGCCTCTGGCCAATGGAGCGAGCATCCGAACTTTTAAATTGAGATGGGGGAGAGCTATTCACGCTTACCCATGTCCACCCATTAAAAAGGGTTGAGCTAGAAACTTCATGTCTCTTTCTCTTGTGCTCTTTTCAAAGAAGATTCGCGCTTCTTCCCAAAGTTGATCAGGCTCAGGAATGCTGAAGACTTTACTTCTGAATTCATGACATCCCGGAAATCCTGCAGAATACCAAGCTAAGAACTTGCGAGCGTGAATCATGGCCATTCGTGGATTGTAAATCTCATGAAGCATCTTCTGTTGCTCATCCATTAACTCAATGTATCTTTCAGCGGTCGGAAATGAAAATGACTCACCTCTCCAAACAGCGTAAGACTGTTCAAAGATGAAGGGATTTCTCAATGCTCCTCTTCCAATTAAAACCGCATCCACACCATAGGTTTTGTATCGATCTACAGCAAGATCTGCTGTCGTTAAATCTCCATTACCAATGATTGGGATTGAGCTTTTTGATTTGATCTCTCCTATGAAATCCCAATCTGCAAGGCCACTGTATCCCTGTGCTCGAGTTCGTCCATGAATAGCAACCCAGGTTACGCCTGCGTCTGTTGCAGCTTGAACAACATCCCATGCATTGCGGGTTTGTGAATCCCATCCTGTTCGAATCTTGATGGTCACTGGAATCTTTACGCTTTTGACCATCGCACTTAAGGTCTTACCCAATGAAATTGGATCCCTGCACATGGCAGAGCCTGCCCCTTTTTTGACCACCTTAGGAACGGGACATCCCAGATTCAAGTCAACAAAGTCAGCGCCAAGCTTCTCAATGTATTGAGCCGCCTTGCATAAGAGGTCTGTGTCTTCTCCAAAAATCTGTAGTCCCACCACGCGTTCCTCTTCATGAAAACGAAGAAGATCCAGCGTGCGAGCCCCCGCATACTCAATGCCATTAGCCGAAACGAGCTCAGAGATGACCATTGAGCTTTTTCGCCTCCGCATGAGTCGTCTAAAAGGAGAATTCGTAATCCCAGCCATGGGGGCTAAAATAAAAGGGTGCTCAAGCTGGAAAGGTCCCAGCTGAATGGGTAAAGAAGTTACATTCATTTTATTGAATCTTTACCCTATTATTTGGATTTTAGCGACTCAATTTCGTCAATCTCCTTGGGAGCAGCCTGAGTTAAGTTCTCATGGCCGTGAGCAGTGACTAAGATATCATCCTCAATTCTAATTCCAATGTTCTGATATTCTTCAGGAATTTCTCGATCTGAGGGCTGAACGTAAAAGCCAGGCTCAATTGTAAAGACCATGCCCTCTTCTAAAGGTCTTGGTTCCCCATCTTTTAAGTATAACCCTACGTCATGTACATCCATACCCAACCAATGACTGGTGCTGTGAGGGTAGAATCTTCGGTACCCACCTGACTTGAGAATGTCCTGAACTGAGCCCTTCATGAGTCCTAGAGATAGAAGTCCCTCAACGAGTTGGGTGCAGATGAATTTGTGGATTTCTGGGATTGTTACTCCAGGACGAGTCATGGCAATAGCATCTTTTTGAATTTGAAGGATTCGCTGATAGATACGTTTTTGAGCTGCAGTAAATTTTTTTCCTACCGGAAAAGTGCGAGTAATGTCAGCGGTGTAGTATCCGTACTCTCCTCCAGCATCAATGAGTAAAAGCTCATGGTCTTTTAATACCTCATTATTCGATCGGTAGTGCAAACAGGCCGCGTTCTTTCCTCCTGCCACAATACTCCCGTAACCTAAGCGCTGACACCCTTCTCGTCTAAAGATGTAATCGACTAAAGCCTCAACTTCTCGTTCGTTCATGCCAGGTCGAGTCTCCTGGATTGCTGTACGATGCGCGAAGGCTGAGATTCGACATGCCTCCCGCAAGAGCGCCACTTCTTCATGAGATTTATATAGGCGCATTTCTCCGATTGCTCCTTGCGGGTCCTCTATGGGTAAGAGTCCCCTGCCTGAGCGGCCTTGGTTTTTTCTGCAAGTTTCAAGAAGACTCAAAACCTTGCGGTCTATTTCCTCGTGATGTCCGAGTCTGTAATGAACCTGATCTATTCCTCGGAGAAGCTCTGGAAGTTTTTGCTCAAGCTCTTCAATCGGGTAGGCTTCATCTACTCCAAAAACTCGAAGCGCCCCGTCCAGGCCATACCTCTCACCTTCCCACATTTCTTTTTCTGGATCGCGGGGCATCACAAATAAAACACTACGGCAGGTCCCAGGTGATGAGAGCTCAGGTAATACGACCAAAAATGCCCCAGGCTCCTCATAGCCCGTCAAGTAATAGAAGTGACTTTCCTGACGGTAAGGGTAATGAACATCATGGTTTCTAATGATCTCTGGAAAACCAGGAAGCAAAAAAGCAGATCCTGGATGATTCCTAATCAGAGTTTCTCGTCTTGCCTTGTAGTATCCTGGAACGTTTGAGAGCAACATGCTGGGCAGATTATGATCATTGGGAAATAATCTCAATCTATTATTTTTACCCGAAGGCAGCTCAATTGTTCTTTTTTTTATTCCTAAGCTTTTTCCTTTTTAGACTTCTAGGAGCCCTTTTTTGAGCTTAAAGTAATTCTTGCAGATTTTCCCAGGGTGATGAGCGTTAAGTAATAACTCGTCTCATCTTCCTCTAAATCTTTGAGGAGATCAAAGTAAGCTGCATGCAGAAACTTGGCCTCTTCTCCTCGGTGCAGGAGACAAGTCAAGCGAGCCGGTAAGTATTTTAGAGTGTCAGGGCGTAGCTTTTCTTGAGTCTCATCATTGAGAAAGAGAATGATTCCACCGTCTGACTCCTTCTGAAAACTGTGAATGAAGTAAGGCGTGTCTTCAACGATGATTCGCTTAGCCTCGTAGCCGACTTGAATGAAATAGCCATCTGAATCTTTTCTCAGGTTTTTTGCAAAAAGGACTCGTGTTGGATGGTGGGTCACCTCTATGCCATCCGCAAGCCACACTCCATGTCGAGTGAGTATGATTTTTTCCCCAGGTACAAAAAAAGGAGCGTTTCTCTGTTGAGTCATAAGTTCATTCTATCTGCGTTTTGTAAATTTGAGTCAAGTGGATGAGAGAATCTAGTAATGAGGAGCTTAGGTATAAAAAGACAGTGATCTGCTCCTTCTTGATTCTGCTTCTAGCACTTTGGCTTTAGTCTTGTTTTTGGGATGAGCCTGATGCTTTTTGCAAGGGCCTAAGAATTCGCGCCCGAATAGCAACTTGAGCTGCCATCAGTCCTGCTGCTAATCCCTCTTCGTAGTTAAAAAAAGGGTCGGTCATGAGTAGAGGAAAGTCATGGGGGTTGAGAATATCATCTCCAGTTAAATGAGGAAGTCTAGATCGAGCTACCTGTAATACTTTAGCCTGTTGCTGCTCTACGAGCTCATTCATCAGGGTCTCAATCTCTAACTCAAACGTCTCTAACGGGGTCTGCACTTTTTCCATGATGATGATGAAATAACCGGTAATTCTTGCATCCGTCAAGCAAACCGCGATAAGAATAAGAAATGGTCAAAATAGGTGTTTTTGATTCAGGCATTGGTGGAATTACAGTACTAGCTGAGCTGGTTCGCCAATTCGGCTCAGCCGAATATGTGTATCTAGGGGATACCGCTCACGTTCCCTATGGCCCCAAAAGTCCTGAACAGATTCAGAAGCTCTCCACAGATTGTGCACAAGTCTTAAAAAAACAAGGGATTCAAGCCCTTGTTGTAGCCTGTAATACAGCCTCAAGTTGGGCCCTAGATGCGATCAAAAGCGTGATGGATCCAATCCCTGTATTTGGAGTGGTGAGTCCTGGAGTTGAGGCTGCTCTAGATGCGCTCTCTCAGTTTAAAAATCAGGAAGATAAAGGACTGAGAAGCGAGGGTGAGGTTCAGCCGCATCCGATTCTCGTTCTTGCCACTCGAGCCACAGTGAGAAGTCAAGCCTACGGGAGTGTTCTGCGCAAAATCCTTAATCCTTTTCATGATCCCCTAGTCTCCCAGCAGTTTCCTATTCATGAGCAACCCTGCCCACTCTTAGCTCCGATGATTGAAGAGGGATGGATTGATCATCCTATTTTGCATGCCACCCTTCAGGAGTACGTGAAGGAGTATGTGAATCAGTACCCACAAGGAGTGGCTCTCTTGGGTTGTACTCACTATCCCTGGATTCATGCTGCTTTTGAAAAGGCTTTACCTGGATGGAAGGTCGTGAATTCAGCCCAAGCTGTTGCGCATAGTCTGATGGCGAATCCCCTTTTTCAAGGGTTAAAGCCACACTCTCAATCTCCAAAAGTTGAGTGGATTTTTACCGATCATCAGCTCGTTCCGGTCTTTGTTCGAGAGTGGATGAAAACTACACTTCACACTCAGATTTCTGAATATTCTTGATGTAAGATCAATAGAAAAGGAAATATAACCATGTCTAATCAGAAAATGGGGAAGTCACCCCAAGAGTCCTCAGTGGTGATGACTGAAATCGTATTACCCTCAGATACAAATGCATTGGGAACTATTTTCGGTGGTAAGATCATGAGCTGGATCGATATTGCAGGAGCTATTGCTGCAGGTCGTCACGCCAGAAGAGTGGTAGTTACAGCTTCAATTGACGCGCTGCATTTTTTAGCTCCTGTCAAGGTCGGGCATATCGTACACATTCGAGCGATGGTCAATTATGTATCCCGAACTTCAATGGAAGTTGGGATTCGTGTCGACTCAGAAAATCCAATTACTGGAGAAATGACTCACACTGCAACGGCCTATGCAACATTCGTAGGATTAGATGATCATGGCAGGCCCGCAATTGTGCCGCCATTATTGCCCGAAAGTCCTGAAGAAAAAAGACGCTATGAAGATGCAAAGTTGCGTAGAAACTCCAGAGTCCAGCTAGCAGAACAGCTAAAAAAAGCAGAGCATCATCCAGGGGTTGACCAAAAGCACTAACGCTGCATAATGATCAGGTGCGTGTGCCCATCTTCTTTGGTTTGATTGCGTGTAACCTGATTTGGTCTGCTCATCCCTTGATGTCAAAATGGATGCTGGAGGATTTTTCTCCTGCTCAAGTCGTTTGGCTTAGGTACTCATGTGCATGTTTTGCTTTTTTTGTTCTCAGTTTATTGAAAGCAGGAAAGAGTAAAGTTCTTTTTCTTCCTAGTAGTAAAAAAGATCTGTTTTTCATGATTCTGATGGGCGCACTGACTTATTGTTACTCTCCGCTGCTTCAGGTGATTGGACTGAAGGAGTCCCGCGTGAGTGAGAATTCGCTCATTATTGCGATTGAACCTATTTTGACGGTATTTCTGGCTTTCGCCTTGTTTCAAGAGAGATTGAAAAAGTCTGAGATTCTAGGGCTCCTTCTCTCTGTCGTAGGCTTTGCTCTGTTGTCAGGGTTAAAGGATGAGCTCCAGTCTCAGCGTGTGTCAGCTCATTTCATAGGAAATATCCTCATTTTTTGCTCATTGCTCGGAGAGGCTTCGTTTTCAGTTCTAGGGAGTCAGCTGGCGCGTCGGTACTCTCCTCAGGCTATATTTGGAACTACTCTTTTTTTAGGACTTGTCTTTCTCACAGTTTCTCTAGCGTTGATCGAAAAAGAGGTCTATCGCTTCGAGTATTGGATTAGTTTTTTGAATCGCTTTTCAAGTCGGTCTTTTTTGGCGCTTCTCTGGCTTGGGCCTCTTGGCACGACAGGAGGGTATCTCTATGCGTTGAGGGCGCTTTCTCAGGTTTCGGTTGTGAGTGTGACACTTTTGCTTTTTGTCCAGCCTCTGGTAGGGGTGCTCCTAGGACACCTCTTTTATCGAGAAAGTCTGAGTGAGGTTCAAGTCCTCGGAAGTTTTCTCATGATGCTTTCGCTCACATTGAGTATCGGAGTTGGGTTTAAGAATTCGGCAGTACAGAGAGAATAGGCTTGATGAAGAGATTTAGAGGTTCTTATACTTGACGCTCGGGGGGGGAATGGAAAGTTCAATCGGTAAAACTGAATTAAGTGGTCAAGAATTAGTAGAGAAAGTGATCGAGCTGACAGAGATCCCCGATCCAAGGATGGAGCAAGAAGTTCATGCTATTCTTGAGTATTCTGGACAGGAAGAGCAGAGTCTTACTCTTGAGCAGTTAAGAAAGGCGATGCTGGAGTATTTAGAGGAGCTCAACCTCCATTTCTTGCAAGAGTTTGGGGAGGATCAAGCGAGTGAAGAGGCTCAGGCAGCTGAAACGAGAGTTTTTAAAGAAAAGTGAGTGAGAAATATTTTTTTGGTTGGCCCAGAGCAACATTTGTTTCATGTATGTATACTAATAAATACAGGCCAGCAAAATCGGGAGGCTTCTCACTATGTTAATTCGTACAAGTCACAAAAGAGTTCCAGAAAGTTTAATCTGCCCAGAAGTGGTCGGTTTTAATCTTGATAGCGCACCGGTTGGCTATATTCCCAATCCTATCGTTGTGGAGCAAACCCCGCGCGGTGAACGCCAGTATGATATTTATTCTCGTTTGCTCTTAGATCGAGTGATTTTTTTAGGGACCGAAGTGAATGATGTGGTCGCTAATCTTCTTGTTGCTCAGATGCTTTTTCTCGAGTCCTCTGACCCAGATAAAGACATTCATATGTATATCAATTCCCCTGGCGGTTCAGTTTATGCTGGGCTTGGGATTTATGATGTCATGCAATTCATCAAATCTGATGTTTCTACCTACTGCATTGGAATGGCAGCGAGTATGGGTGCCCTTCTCCTGGCTTCTGGTGCAAAGGGGAAGAGACATAGCTTGCCACACAGCCGTATTATGATTCATCAGCCTTTAGGTGGTGCAAAGGGTCAAGCCTCTGATATAGAAATTCAGGCAAGAGAGATCTTGTACTTGAAGGAGAGGTTAAACGGTATTTTAGCTCACCACTCGGGTAAGGGCATAGATCAGGTGAGAAAGGATACGGATCGAGACAATTACTTATCTGCTCAAGAAGCAGTTGAGTATGGGTTGATCGATAAAGTCGTTGAGAAACGGTAGTTCAGTTGAATCTCCGTAAATGAGTGAAGGAAAACCTATGGACGGAAAAAAATACGGCGACGGTTTTGGAAATTTATGTTGTTCCTTTTGTGGGAAAAACCAAAGGGAAGTGAAGAAGCTGATTGCAGGACCTACGGTTTACATCTGTGATGAGTGTATTGAGCTTTGCAATGATATTATTGCGGAAGAAGGACAAAAAGAGGGTCCTACTCGCTCAAGTCAGTCGATTCCTAAGCCTGCAGAGATTAAAACCATTCTGGATCAATACGTGATTGGACAAGAGAGAGCTAAGCGGGTTTTATCCGTGGCTGTCTACAATCATTATAAGAGGATTCAGCATCAGGGTGAGAAAAAAGGGAAAGATAACAAAGATGGAGTTGAGCTCCAAAAGAGTAATATTTTGCTGATTGGTCCAACAGGTTCAGGCAAGACTCTCCTTGCTCAAACCTTAGCAAAGCTTTTGAATGTTCCATTTGCGATGGCTGATGCGACCACTCTGACTGAGGCTGGCTATGTTGGTGAAGATGTTGAAAACATCATCCTCAATCTGCTTCAGAATTGCGACAACAACGTTGAAAGGGCTCAAAAAGGGATTGTCTACATTGACGAGGTGGATAAGATCTCTCGTAAGAGTGAGAATCCATCCATTACCCGAGATGTGAGTGGAGAAGGTGTTCAGCAAGCTTTACTCAAGATTATTGAAGGAACCATTGCAAACGTTCCGCCCAAGGGTGGCCGCAAGCATCCACAGCAAGAGTTTGTGCAGGTAGATACCTCAAATATCCTCTTCATCTGTGGGGGGGCGTTTGTGGGTGTGGACAAAATAGTCGCTATGAGAAAGGGGAAGAGAAGTCTTGGATTGCAAGCTAATATCTCTTCCAAAACCGAGGAAAGCATCTCGAAGTTGATTTCTCAGACTGAGCCTGAAGATCTCATTAAGTTTGGTTTGATCCCAGAGTTTATTGGGCGTCTTCCCGTGATTGCAACTCTAGATGAGCTAGATGAAAAGGCATTGGTTGAGATCCTGACTAAACCTAAGAATGCCTTAACTAAGCAGTATGCTAAGCTCTTTGAATACGATGATGTTGCACTGGAGTTTGAAGAGGGTGCATTGGAAGCGATTGCTCAAGAGGCGATTAAGCGCAATACGGGGGCACGTGGACTCCGTGCAATTCTTGAACAGTCGATGTTAGAAGTCATGTATGAGTTGCCTGCAAAGAGTGCTGTAAAAAAATGTATCGTTACGAAAAATACAGTACTTAAGGGCGAACGGCCTATGATGCTTTTAGATGATGGAACCGATGTCTCCAAGCAGGTAGATGGCGCTTCAGCATCTAAAGCAGAGAGTGCTTGAATGAAAGAATGAAAATCGGCTTAGATTGATCTGATAGTCGATGAGTTGAAGAGAGTGCATGCCTTTGCCATTTGGCAAACAAGCGTGCACTCTTTTTTTTGCGGTGTGCTGTCTCTGAGTTTGCAACCTCTAGCTGCATATGATGTAGTTAGAGAAGGAGAGGATCTCTTTATGAGTCATTCAAAGCAAGATCGAGACAAGAAGTCAGTAAAGATTAAAGTCCCGCTACTTCCTTTACGCGACGTGATTATCTTTCCACATATGGTGGTACCTCTTTTTGTGGGGAGGGAAAAGTCGATTAACGCACTTGAAGAGTGTGTGAATAAGAAGTTGGATCTTTTTCTGGTGGCGCAACGTCAGGCAACGACGGTGAGTCCGGGAGAGAAAGATATTTTTGAAGTAGGTACGCTGGGTACTATTCTACAGATCCTCAGGTTACCTGATAATACGGTGAAGGTTCTTATTGAGGGCAAAAAGCGGGCTCGTATCTTGAGTTATTCTGAGAATGACCGAATGATTGAGGCCGAGGTTGAGGAATTGCCGGAAGTGATTGAGAGTAATGTAGAGTTAGAAGCTCTCGTTCGCTCATTAAAAGCAACTTTTGAGAACTATGTTAAGCTGAACAAGAGAATTCCTCCTGAGATGCTCATGAGTGTAAATACGATTGAGGAATCGTCTCGTCTTGCTGATCTCATTGTTGCTCATTTGAATTTAAAGCTTGAAGATAAACAAGAAATTCTTGAAATTCAGGATCCCGCCAAGAGACTTGAAAAGCTACTCCAGCTCATGCAAGGAGAGATTGAAATCCTTCAGGTAGAGAGAAGAATTCGCTCTCGTGTAAAGAAGCAAATGGAGCGCTCTCAAAAAGAATATTACTTGAATGAGCAGATGCAGGCTATTCAAAAGGAGTTGGGAGAGAAGGACGAGTTTAAGGCTGAAATCCAAGCTATTGAAAAGCAGATTCGCTCAAAACCTATGAGCAAAGAGGCTAAAGATAAAGCGACTCGAGAGTTGAAAAAGCTAAAGATGATGTCACCTATGTCGGCTGAAGCTACGGTGGTGAGGAATTATATCGATTGGCTGATTACTTTGCCTTGGGCTGATTATTCTCAAGATCGCAATGATATTCAACTAGCTGCAGATGTTCTAGATGAAGATCATTATGGTTTAGAAGAGGTTAAAGAGAGAATTTTAGAGTATCTTGCCGTTCGTGTGTTGACTGAAAATACGAAGGGTCAAATTCTCTGTTTTGCAGGACCTCCAGGAGTGGGAAAAACGTCTCTGGCTAAATCCATTGCAAAGGCTTTGAATAAGAAGTTTGTAAGGTGCTCATTGGGTGGTGTTCGGGATGAAGCTGAGATTCGTGGGCATAGAAGAACTTATGTAGGGGCTCTTCCAGGGAAAGTGATTCAATCCTTGAAAAAAGCAGGCTCTTCAAATCCAGTTTTTCTATTCGATGAAGTAGATAAAATGAGTATGGATTTTAGAGGGGATCCTTCCTCAGCTCTGCTTGAGGTTCTTGATCCCGAACAAAACCATGCCTTTGGAGATCATTATTTAGAAGTAGATTACGATCTTTCTAAAGTGATGTTTGTTTTAACCGCAAATTCACTTCACTCGATTCCTCGACCTCTATTGGATCGTATGGAGGTAATCACGATCTCAGGTTACACCGAGGTAGAGAAGTTCAATATTGTGCGCAAGTACTTGGTGAGTAAGCAAATGGAAGCGCATGGATTGAAACAGGGCGATATTGAGATTTTGGATGACGCAGTTTACAGTCTGATTCGTAACTATACGCGTGAGGCAGGAGTCAGAAACTTAGAGCGTATGGTTGCAACAATATGTCGCAAGGTTGCCAAGAAGATTGTTGAGCAGAGGCATCTTATTCCAGTTGTAGGAGCAGCTGAGCCGGGAGTCCAAAAAAGCGAGTCGGCATCGGGTAAGTCACGTATGAAAGGCTCTTCTAAAACTGCCGCAGCTCAGATTGCAGAGAAGGTCTATCCACCTATTCAAGTGACTGAGGTAGACCTTGAGGAAATGCTAGGGCCACCTAAGTACATCGTGAGTAAGGCTGAGGATCAGAGTGAGGTTGGTCTTACAAATGGTCTCGCTTATACAGAAGTTGGAGGGGATCTTCTTCAGATTGAAGTGAGTGTAGTGCCAGGTAAGGGGCAGGTGAAGATTACAGGTAAGCTGGGTGAAGTCATGCAGGAGTCAGCGGCGACTGCGATGAGTTATGTTCGGTCTCGAGCCACACTCCTGGGTCTAGACAAAGACTTTTATCAAAATGTTGATATTCACTTGCATGTTCCTGAAGGGGCTGTTCCTAAGGATGGACCTTCGGCAGGGATTACTATGGCAACAGCTATCACGAGTGCCTTGATTAAGGTTGCTGTGAAAAGAGAAGTTGCTATGACCGGAGAGATTACGCTGAGGGGTAGGGTACTACCCATTGGCGGCTTGAAAGAGAAGTTGCTCGCTGCAAAAATAGGTAACATTAAAACGGTGTTAATCCCTAAGGGTAATATTGCAGATCTCAAGAAGGTGCCGAAGGAGATTACTTCAGGTATGGAGATCATTCCTGTAGAGCATGCGGATGAGGTTTTAAGGCTTGCATTGAAGTTGGATCATCCTCAGGCTTTCCTGATGTCTGCAGATGTGGAGGAGTTACCTAGGGCTGCCATTGCAACTGGAGAAAGAGGAGTTCAGGATCAGGAAAAACAAGGTCCACAGGGGATTAAGCATTAAACTTTAATCATAGATCCTCGGATTCATTAAGAGCACGAGAGGAGAATGGCTTTGCGGCTACTCCTCTCGTTTTTTTTTTTTTTTTTTTTTATAGAAA
>Ga0255098_1000075_pt1 | contig 33783 bp, 35 predicted proteins | sample Colum_Atlam_RepC_2_FD_188440 | JGI IMG/M metagenome (GOLD analysis project Ga0255098, IMG submission 188440) | Freshwater microbial communities from Columbia River, Oregon, United States - Colum_Atlam_RepC_8d | ecosystem: Environmental > Aquatic > Freshwater > River | place: USA: Oregon... | reverse complement strand
CCCTCAACCAACAACGGATGCCCCTTCTTGACGTACTGGGCGATCGTTTCAGCCTGCTTTCCGAAGGCCTTGCACTCAGCATAGTAGACGTCTTCCTTGTCTTCACCGGACTCAGTCTTCCAGCGGCGATTGACTGCCATGCTCAGGTTGCAGACGGCGGTTCCCTTCGGCAGGTGCTTGAGTTCTACGTCGCGGGTCAGGTTTCCGACTAGGATGACTTTGTTGAATGAGGCCATAAGATTAGGAGTAGGTTAGCGAATGTTGAGACTCCACTGACCGGCGCTTGTCAGACATACGCGTCAGCCACTTTGGTGTCTGTCGCTTGACAATACCAACACCGTGGCCGCCTGCAATCTCAAAACCGTTTCGGCGCGCCATTTCGAGCGCAACCACGAACGAATCCCACAAGTCAGGCGATCGGCCCATGCGTTCCTTGGTCTTGTGCTTCGGCTCCACGTCGATCAATCCAGTACGGGCGATACCCCACTCGCGCATCGCACCTTCCTCGGCGACTTCACGCGGCAGTTTCCGCAACTGCTTGGACTCGATGAGTAGGCGAGACGAATACCAGAGTGCAGTCACCATCTTGCCGTAGGCCTCGCGCTCGGTCTTCGCGTCCCCCTGGCGTACCGGACGATCCAGTGGCTTGCCGCCGAACTCAATCGGAACCACCTGCGGAGACCACAGGCGAGCGAACGCAGACATCAGCGTGCCGCGTCCAGTGGAGTCAAAACCCACCTGCTCCGGGTTGATATTGCGCTGCTTGCAGTACAGCAACACGTACTCGGCAATCTGCTCTTCGGCCTGCTGCGCCTTGACGGCCGTGACCGGAATCACGATGGGCGGTTCTGCAAATGCTAGCACCGTGCGACCGGACGCATCTGGTCCGAACTTGAGGTCCGTCATAACGCATCGGTCACCGCCGACGCCCGAGTACGCAGCGTCGATGCCGATCACGCGGATGATCTTGTCAGCGCGGTCCCACGCGACATCGTCGAACGCTTGGTTCTGCTCGCACAACGACATCGTGACCACGCGCCTGGTGCCACCGTCCCGAGGCAGCAGACCGAGGTTCATCATCGAGAACTGCAACGAGTCCCGCCCGTAGTAATCGAGGTCCGCCTGAATCTGCTCCGGCGTGATGATGCCTCGGTACGGATTCGTGCCCTTGGGGAATTTTGCATTCGGCGTGTCGTATCCACACAGCTGGACAGCCAACCCACCGGGCGCCCGCGTTCTCCAGGTGCGCGTTTTCTCCAAGTATTCGAGACCCTCCCAGCCGCCGAATGTCGGATGCGGTTCGCACACCACGCCAAGCGCATCATTGCGGTCCTTGGGGTTGCCCATCGCGATCAGCTTGAACTCGGGGTTCTTGCGAAGGTTAGCCACCGAATCCAAGAAACCGCGCCCCATCAGCGAGGCTTCGTCCGCGATCAACATCACGCGATCGTTTTTCAATCCGACGTAGTTCGAGAGGCCGACAAAGGTGCCGCCCACCTTGCACGCTACACCGATGATGCCGTCTCGAAAGTCCTGCGCTTCGGCATCTTCATCCGAACTGGTCAGGATGAACCGGCTTTCAATCACGCGGCCCGGGAGCCACTCGCGACGTTCCTTGGCTTTGTTGTGAAGCTCTTTGATCGAGCCCCAGATTCGCAGCTGGAGACCCTCACGCGTCGTTGACGACATGATGATCGAGGTGCCCTTCGGCCAGATGTAGAACGAACACAGCCCAAACGCTGCGGAGTTGTACGTCTTGCCAGATGAACCCGGCCCCATGATGCCGACCTCTTGGTTCTCGACGAATGCTTGGATCAGAAGCTCCGACCATTCATGCCAGTCGAAGTGCGGCCACAGCGCCGTCATGGCAGCGCGGAAGTGGTAATACTTGCCCTGACCGTACTTCACGCCGGCGTTGTGAATGTACCCGCCACGACGCACCATCTCAGCCTCGATCAGGAAGCGGTCTTTTGTACGCCACGGTATGGACAAGTAATCGGGGCTTTCATTCATCTTGCGGGAATCCTGCGATGGCCTTTCAATGGGTTCAAGCGTCATGGTCGCCGAAAAGAATCGTTTGGTTGACGGCCTGCTCACCTCTGAAGGGGGTGTAGATAGCGGGTTCTCTCCGTCATTGATTCAACCCAACCAACTGGCTTGGGCGGTGAATACGACTGTCCGTGGAGGTTTTCCCAAGGCGCGGCCAGGGATCTGGTTGAAAGGGTTGACGTTCCCGGATCCGACCGTTGTCACTGACTCGGGTTACTACAACGCGGCCGTTCAAGACGCATTCAAGACTGGGTATTTCCAGGGCTGCGGCGCCTATGTGAACGATGATGGCACGCCGTATCTGTTCGCTTCGATCAGCGGAAAAATGTTCCGCATCGACATCGAAAATAATTTCCTCGTCTCAGACCAAACACCTCAAGGTGGCACATTCACGGTTGATACTCGAGGGCGCGTTGCCAACATCGCAACCTACACCTGCTCCGTTCCACATGGTTTGTTTCCGGGAATGGTTGTGCGGCTGCCTGAGCGCGTTGGCGCTTCGTTTCCTGAAGGTTTTTTCGGTGACTTCGTGATTCAAAACACGCCGACGCCAACGACGTTCACAACGTACAGCCCTGGCGTTGATGCAGGACCATTGCTGGGACCGAGTTTCACTGGATACTGGTTGCAGGCCAACAACCCGAACGCGGATCATGTATTTTTCCAGCAGGCGGAAAACTGGTTGATTGTTCAAGATCAACTGAACGCTCCGTACCTGTTTGACGGAACGACGTTTCGGCGCGCCACTGGTGAAGAAGTTCCAGTCGGAGGCCCGATGGCTTACGGTAAAGGGCGCCTCTGGGTGGCCAGTGGATCGGAATACTACGGTGGAGACTTGGTCTATGGAGATCCAGCCTACGGCCGCAACTCCGTCATTCGATTTACCGAGAACACATTCCTCAATGAGGGCGGTGCCTTCGCCGTCTCCAATGGCCCGATCACCGGACTGGCGTTTGGCGCCAACTTGGACACGTCGCTGGGAGATGGCGACCTGCTGGTTTTCACGCCGACCGCCACCTACGCGTTTGCAGCCCCAGTTGACCGCGACGTTTGGAAGGATCTCAGTTATCCGATCCAGCGATTCGCATTGCTGAACTTTGGTTCGTTCAACCACGAATCCATCGTTCCAATGAACGGTGATCTGATATTTCGTGCGCAGGACGGCATTCGGTCGTTGATCTACGCCAGGCGCGATTTCACCGAATGGGGCAACACCCCTATCAGCCGGCAGGTTGTGCGGGCATTGGCCTACGACACGGAGTTTTACCTGAAGGCTGCTAGCTCCGTGAACTTCGATAACCGGATGCTGATGACCATCCAGCCGCAGAAGGTGAACGGTCGCGGTGTTGTGCATCGAGGGCTGGTGGTCATGGATTTCGACTTGGTTTCCGGAATGGGCCGCAAGCTCCCTCCTGCTTGGGAGGGTGTCTGGACCTGTGCTGACATTCTCCAGATGCTGACGGTTCGGGTCAGGAACTCAGAAAGATGCTTCGTTTTCGGCCTGGATCAGGGAAAGATCGGCCTCTACGAGGTCACCCGCACTGGCCAGTTTGATTTCGATGGGTTTGATGATTCACCGATCGAATGGATTATCGAAACGCGCTCACTCACGTTTGCCGAGCCCGCCAACAAGAAGCGCCTGATGAGTGCCGAGCAATGGTACGATCAGGTCATGGGCAACATCGAGGCCAAGGTCTACTTCAAGGCCAACGAGGGTGAGTGCTGGCATCCCTGGGCAGAGATCAAAGACTGCGCCAAGTACCGCAACTGCGAGCCTGGTGAGGTTGCGTGCCCGCCGGCGGTGATCAACTGCCAAGAGGTCAAATACTACCAGCCGCCCGCCCGATCGCGCATTGCCCTGCCACAACCGCCCGACAAGTGCGACGTGCAGACCGGCGGTTTCACTCGCGATGGCTACGAATTCCAGCTGCGTTATGTGAACACCGGCAGGTTTCGCTTGAAGCGAATTGCCATGGTTGCCCAACGTCTCCAGGAGGACATCTACGGCGATCTCAGCCGAGTGGCCTGCCCGTTACTCTCTGCCTAGTATGCCCTCTTCAAACCCAGTTGATTACGGAGCGGATCCCTGCGGGCTACGAAACAGCGCGTGGGCGATCAACGAATGCTTGCTCACAGCTGGTCGATGCGATTTCCCGGCAGGCACGTTTCTGCTGGGGTCGAGTCCGGGGGCGAAGATCATCAATCGAATCCGGACTGGAGGCGTGGCGACATTCAACACGTCCACCCCGCATGGACTTGTTGCCAACGAAAAGATCACGCTTTACGGGTTTTCCGATTCAACTTTCAACGGTACAGGCGTCAGCCAGCTTGGGTTTCAGGTTGTTTCCATCATCAACCCAACCCGATTCACGGCAGCGGTTCCGGGTCCTGACACTGGTTTGGTCACGGAAGACGGCTGGATCAACCTGATCGGCGGCGGCTACACTTCATCTCTGGTTCTCGGCTACGGCAACGCGATCGACAACGTGGAGTTTGTCGGCAAAGGCATCGGGCAAACGACGCTGAAGTTCGCAAACCATACGTCAACCAAGCGACTTGATACCTATGGATTCAACATCCAGATGATCAAGACGCTGGGCAATTATGCCGGCAGCGGCGTGGTTGGCGGTGTTGGAGCGTACCCGGGAAGACCAGTTGATTCGATCAACTGCAAGAACACGCTGATTCAGGGCATCACATTCGACGGTAACTACACGAACAACTCGGTCGCTGACATCGCGATTTCATCCGTTTCAAGGACCGCTGGAGTAAACACGTACACGACCGCCTACCCGCATTTCATAACTGCGGGGGCAACTCCATCGTATTCTCCGCCAATAGTCCCACCTCCGTACACCAATGTAAGCGAAATCAATCAGTACATTGTAAACGTAAAAACAGGCGGTGTTGCAGATGGGTCATTCACTGGGTATGGAAATGTTCAGAACATAACCCAGTCCACTTTCCAGCGCGATATTCGTGCTGTAATCATCGGCGGTAGAAACAACGGTTTTGCTGACATTTACACAAAGCATCCAGACTGGAACTTTGGTTTCACGATCGGTGATAGCGTTGTCATTACCGGGATGACGGACCCAGCCTTCAATGGCACAAAAACCGTGGCTGGATTCCTTCCTGGCGGTCAGGAGTTTTATTGTTCTCGCGTTACCGCTCCGATAACACTGCCTGCGCAAAACGGCCGCGTCTACTCTCCGACCTACTACCCTGACGTTCTTGCCACCGCGCAAACGACCGCAGGAGTCAACTCCTCCTACACGGTTGCGGGAATCAATCATCGCGGTGAAAACGCGGTGTTCCGTGACAACCAGTTTTACGACTTCGGCGTTGGTATCGCAGATGCCGAGACGTTCATTGCCCTCTCGTTCCTACCGATGACGGTGAACACGGAGACGCAGGGTGCGAGGGTGATCAACAACAAATTCGGATACCAAGGCCGAAACTCGATTCAAAGCGTTCTCTATCCCGGCAACGCAGAGGCCAACACCCAGTGCGCGATCGGCGGCTTTTCGAGCCTTGTGAACCCGATCAACGTGGTTTCCAGATCTGCTGGCGTGGCGACTTACACCTGCGTCATGAAGCACACGTTGCGGGTTGGGGACGTGGTGCCGGTGACGATGGGGAACTACGTCTTTGGAATTGTCTCTGCTCAGCGGCAATCGAATGTCGTTACGTTTACAACATCGCAAAAGCATTTCCTTGCACCTGGAAACACCGTTTCGGTTGATGTAAGCGACAACTCGTTCGACGGATCTTTTGCGGTCGTGAACGTAATCAATGACTTGACGTTCACTGTTGCCCAGGTGGGGGTTGATGTTTTTCCGGCAATCGTGGTGACCGGATACGGTATTGTAAATCTGGCGCTCTCTGGATCGTTGACGGTCGTATCAACGCCAGATTCTTACCGATTCACTGCAAATATCGCTGGAAACAACATCTCCCCAGGAGCTTACATCGACGGAAGCGTCGAAATGCTTCGCAGCCAGCGGATCCTTGCAGCTGGATGCACCTTCGAGCGCAACGAGGTTCGCGGCGGGCCAAACAAGGTCAACCAGCAGAGCCCGGTTCATGCTATCACCGTTCGAGAGACGTTAAACGCCGAGGTTCGCTACAACAATTTCGACGGGTTTACTGGAACCTGTTTCTACGTTGATTCGTACCAGCACTTTGGAACGCGCATCCACAACAACTCAGCGTTGGATATTTGTGCGTTCATAGCGTTAAACGTGCAGGATTGGTATGAGTTGATCGGGCCGTTGACAGCGAATCCGAATCCGTATTCCACATTGATTTCAGCACACCGCGACATGGTTGTTGAAAACAATGACGTGTTACTTCAAGGGCCGGGAACTTGGTATTACCAGACGGCTTTCGATCCGCTCGACGCTGCGTTTATTGTCCTGAATCACGACGTTGATCGCAGTAAGTGGTACTACCCGACGGACTACCAGATTCCGATCAACCCTCCGTCAGCATCTCCGGCAGGCGCATCGAGAAACGGCAGCGGCATCTCGACGTTTACGACGGCGTCTGCGCATGAGCTTCAGGTGGGAATGGAGGTTTCCGTAGTTGGCGTTGCTGACGGAACATTCAATGGGGTTTTTACGGTTCTTACCGTTCCAGCCGCAAATCAGTTCACAGTCGCCAATCCCGGCGCTGTCGTTTCATCCAGCGGCGGATTCGTTGGCATCAACACCCCGGTAAAATTCAACTGGGAAATGCTGCCCATCGCCTACCAGCGGACATCAAACGTCGCGACGTTCACCACGAACAAGGCGCATCACCTGTCCATCGGTGATCACGTGACGACCGAAGGTTTCATCAACACCAGCTTCAACGACGAAAACATCGTTACTGGAACGCCGACTCCAACCACGTTCACCTGCGCGAATGTCGGCCCGGACGTGGCGTTTACATCGGCAACCGGCAGCTTTTTCCGGTACGTCAGCAATGTCCAGATTACGTGCAACACCGTGCGTCGTTTGAGCGGGCAAGATCTTGTCCGCAACAACGGCGGACGGTTTGGAGCAACGTTCCTGGCTGGACGGCCAGACCGGTGCGTTGCGCCGCTGGATCAATTTTTCTATTTCGATTGCCCGGGAGGGTGTCTCGATCTTCAATGCGACCCCGGCCCGTGTAAGCCAGACGATTACAGCTACCGAATCTAGCCATGCCAACGATTGACATCACAGCTGGAGAGCTTCCCCCTCCCCAATGCTACGCGAGCGAACAGGATCGCCTGGACGCTTACGCGGCCGCGCTGATTGGAAACCTGAATACCGGCGCGGAATGGGTGACATCGCAAACCGCACCCGGAAACACTGCACTCTATTGGCTGCGTACCGATTCGTCTGATCGACCGATCGACGTGATGAAGTGGTCTGGAAATCCCACCGATCTGGCGTGGATTCGATCCAGCAGCGAAGTGGTGTTTTCAGGCACGGCAACAGGTGCAGGTGGAAACTATGCGGTCACCAATTCTCCGGCCTACCCCAACGCTGCTTCAGCTTACCGAACCGGCCAGATTTACACCTTCCTCGCAAACCACACCAATGCTGGCGCTTGCACGCTGAATGTGGATGGAAAGGGAGCTAAGACCATAACCAAAGACGGATTATCAGCGTTGACCGCCAACGACATCTTGGTCGGTCAGGTAGTTACCGTGCTGTTTGATGGCGTGAATTTCCAGTTGATCACGCAGAAGCGGGACTTGACTCGGCAGAGCTTGCGGCAGTTTTTGACGTATGAGTCGGCAATCCAAGCGATACCAGCAGATGGCACGGCGTTACTGTTTCCTCATGGGTTTTCAAATCCTTCGACAGGACTTGGAATCATTCCGTTCATGGTTCGCACCGTAATCAAGCGAACTGCGGCCGGAAATGTTGCTTGGACCAGTTCGTCAGGAAAGGTTTTCACTTGGTACTCAGGAGAAGAAATTGACGCTGCAATGATGGTTCATCAGGGCGGCGTTCCGAATGGTGCTCCGAATTTTCTCACCGTTGCCAATGCCAGCAACGTCAATGTTTGGTGCCAGCTTCCGACGTTAGCTCCACCGGCAAACGATCTCTTTCCGACACTCTTCTTTGTGTCCGCTTTGATGGTTCCCGCTGACTACGGCATCAAAGTCTACGCGACCGCGCTCAACCCTCTCTACACCCCGCCATGAGAAAAACCCTCGCCCAAGCCAAGAACTCCACGATCGCGCAGGCAGTCGGACTGGCCACCTGCGACGAGCGTTTCGTCCAGCTGCTCAACGAGGCTCAGGCGCGGCTTGCCGACATGGGCAAGTGGTGGGGCACATACAAGAAGTTGCGCATCTGCGTCACTGCCGGCTGCATTACTTGGCCTCGCGAGGTTAAGACGATCGAGGCGATGAACGTCTGCGGGTACAACATCCCGATCCAGAACCAGTGGTACGAGTTCCAGACCGACGAACGGGCGCCGCGCACTGGTTGCGGCCGTGAGGGCTGCGAGCAAGACCAGCTGCTGGATCGCGGTATGGTCACGCAGTATCGGGATTCGATCGAGACCTGCTATTTTCAGGTGGCACCAGAGCTAGCAGCTGATGCTGGCAAACGTGTCCTGCTTCAAGGGATTGATCCGGTAACCAATGAGGCCATTCGGACCTACGACACCGTTTCCGGCGAGTATGTGTGGGGTGAATACGTCACTCTGCCAAACCCCAACATCACTCCGTTTGTCCGGACAACGAAGCAGTTCAAGAAGCCTGGACTCACCGGCGCCCAGAAGCCGTTGACGCAGGGAAGGCTGCGCATTTCGACCTACAACGGTACTGTGACCACGGAAGTCGCACTCTGGGGTCCCAGCGAAGAAAACCCTGAGTACCGTCGCACGTACCTGATCGGGATGCCCGAGGTTTGCGGCGGAACCTCCGGCTGCAACGCGCAAGCGGAAAATGACTGCATCGACCACGGCGACGGATGCGTACCTCCAGATGAGGAATGCACCAACACGGTAGTCGAGGCGATCGTGCGTCTGGAGTTCATCCCGGCCATCGTTGACTCCGATTGGCTGTTCATCGGCAATCTCCAGGCGATCAAGCACATGATGAAGGCCATCCAGAAGGAGGACCGGAATCAATACACCGAGGCTGAGCGCGAGATCCAGTTGTCCCTGCGGAGCTTGCGAAACGAACTCGAGGCCTACAGCCCCAACGAGCGCAGCGTGATCAACGTGCAGCCGTTCGGATCGGCCAAGACTGAATTCATTTTCGGTGGATTTATCTGATGACCGAAGAGCTTCCAGTTGTAGTGCAGCCGGTGACGTGGTTGGAATTTCTGACTGACGCAGACGTTCCGCTCGACGATCGACTGGATCGTTGGGAAGCGTTTGTCTCGGACAAGCCGCAGATCGAGTGCCCGCTCAACCATACTTACCCAGAGGGGTTGTACGTGCGGGAAATCTTTGCGCCAGCTGGATCAATCATCACCAGTCGTATTCACAAGTTCGATCACCCGTTTTTCCTGCTTCAAGGAAAGCTCACGGTGATCAGTGAAACCGAGGGACTTGTGACCTACACGGCGCCGATGTACGGAATTACCCTGCCGCAGACGCGAAGGGCGATTTTGATTCAAGAGGACACGGTTTGGGTGACTGTTCATCCCAACCCGCTGAACAAAAAAAATCACGAAGAGATACGCAACGACCTCACTTACATGAGGGACAACAAATACTTACTATGTCTTGGGTAGGAACAGCAATAGGAGTTGGGCTCGTCGGATCAGCGGCGGGCGCAGGAATGCAGGCATCGTCTGCGAGCGCCGCACGCAAACAAGCGCGTGACGCCGCAAATCTTCCTGGCATTAACATCGGGTCCGTTCTTGGAGAGTCCTCCTTGAATGCTCCCCGCGCTCGCGAGATGGAGGCCGAGCGCAACGCGTTCAACCGCGCCCAGCTGTTGGAGTCGCTTGGCATCCAGATTCCTGGTTATCAAGAAGGCCAAGCACAGCGCACTCAGAACGCGCTAGCACTCCTTCGCGGTGAACTCCCGCCTGATGTCGCGGCGCAAATTCAACGCAGAGCGGCGGGCCAAGCTCTTGAAAAGGGGTTTGCCGGAAGCGCAGCTGGAAGAAACTTGGTTCTTCGAGACCTAGGTCGAGGCTCCTATGACGCCGCAAGACTTGGTGAACAACAGTTCGCCAACATCCTTGGAACCACACCACTGGCTCCGCTGGCAAACTACGAGTTCACGCCACAGCAGATTGCCGCATTGCGCGGTGGTGAACGCAGCGCACAACAGCAGGCGCTCCTTGGTGTTGCAGGTATGCCGAGCGCAACTGGAATTGCCGGGCAAGCATTTGGATCACTTGGATCCGGATTGACGAACCTTGGATTTGCGCAGCTGGGAGCGCAGAGTCGCGCCGGTAGCGGTGGCGAAAGCGATCTGGTCTCCACTCAACGCAAGCTCATGGGCTAATTTTATGGCAAACCCCTTCTCAGGACTCGAAAACATCGGGCAGTCGTACCTTCAAGGCGTGCAGCTGGCGAATCAGCGCCAGGCGCGTGAGGAAGCCATTGCGCAGCGCCAGGAAGAGGCGCGGGTGCGAGGGCAGTATTACCAGGATTTGGTTGAGCAGCGGCGGGAGGCGGCGGTGCTGAACGCAAAACTTCGCGAAGAGGGACTGGCGACCAAGTTCGGCAGGTTCTTAAAACGAACTCCCGAAGGAGAAATTGACATTGTCGGTTCGGCCACAGCGCAGGCTGAAGGCGGAGATAAGGATCAGTTGCTTGAAACGGTTGGGTTTGCAGAAACAATGGGAGCACCACTTCCTGATGTAACGCTTTCTGAAGAAGATCGAAAATCCAAGTCTTACCTGCGAGGAAAGACCAAAGGGATCATCCAGAAGACCCAAGATGATTTTCAGTTCAAACGCATCATGGCTTCGCAGGGGCTGATTCCAGGTGGCGCCCGCACTGGGGCACTTCCAGATGCTGTTAATAACTACATTGCTGGCGACCAGCGCGACATGATGCTTGGGCCTACAGGAGGTATGCCAGCCGAAGAGACGACTTTGGATATTTTGGCGGGCAGGTCGCCGGGGCAAGTCACTCCAGAAACTTTGGCTCAGGCACCAGACCGAACGATTGAAGTCAAACCTCCGGTTGGAATGGAGGCGATCAAGATCGGGCCTGATACGTACTTTCGGAAATTACCAAAAACCCAGGTGGTTAAGGCCGATCGGCCGAACACGGTCAACATTCTCGATGAAATGGGAAAAGTCGTTGCGACCCGCAAGCTGACCGATGAAGCGTTTGCCGCGTGGGAAGCGACGCAGCCGCCTGGCGGAGCGTCTGCCACCGGCGCTACCAACGCAGCGCCCACACTTCCGAACTTCACCTTTGATAAATCGACACTGAACTGGATACCGTCTCGGTAACGCTTATGCCACGCATCGTTGAGATTCCAGATGTAGCTCGCCTCTCGTTTCCGGACGACCTCAGTGACGATGCGGTCCTGGAAGCAACGAGGAATTTCTACGAGCAGTCTAAGCAGGGTGCTTTAGGGGCCGCTGGCGCAGCGACAGTGCGTGAGCCTCCACGTACAATCGGCAAAGCCATGAAAGCGGCGGCGCGCCTCACCGATTGGCTTCAGCCTCCCGATGTAAACCCTGAAACGGGAATTCCAATTTGGCAGCAAGCCGAATCGACTTTCCTTGGTCCAGAAACTGTTACACCAGTCGAGAAACCTGCACCTGTTCCAGTTGAGCAGACAGGTCTGTATCAGGCGGGCGAGTCCCTTCAACGCGGCGCCGAGAAGATGTTTCCGGTCAGCCCATTGCGTGAGCAGGATTTTCTTACTCAGGTGGGTTCCGGAATCGGATCGTCGGCAACCTCGTTCATCCCTTATCTCGGACCAGCAATCTACGCAGGTAGCACTGCTGAGGATGCTGCGGAAAAAGCGGGGCGTTTCTACGACAACAAGATCGCGGAGGCGATGGCAGCTGGAAATGGCGCTGAGGCAAGCCGGTTGCAGGAGGAGAAGAAGTACCAACAGGCGCTTCAGTTCGGACTCAACGCACCGCTGGGTTATGCAACCGAGCGATTCCTAGGCGTAGTTCCTGGTCTCAAGCAAATCACCCAGGGTGGCGGAAAACTTATCCCCAAGCTCGCCGCTGGACAGACTGTTGAGAACACCAAGAAGCTTGCCGGGTATTTCGCCAAGCAGGGCGTGAAGCCTACAGTCGGGGAATTTGCCCAAGAGGGACTGGAACAGGTAGGTGGAAACGTCAGTGAGATGGCTTACAATCCAGAGGCAGAGTTCACGGCCGGAGTTCTGGACGCATCTGGGGTTGGTGGAACCGTTGGAGCCATTACCTCGATTCCTTTGGCGTTGCTTGGATCCAAGTTGCGGAAGAATCGACTGGATAGGCTTCAGGAATTCCGAGACACCAGATTGGCTGAAGGACCGCTTTCGGATCAACAGATCAACGAAATCAATAACAGGATAGTCGCAGGGCAGCCGTTTACGGAACCTGAGCCAGGAAGCATTCTGGACCTCCTTAACGAAGACCCAGCTGCGCGCTCCTCAGTCGGAGGAAATAACGCGGAACTCCTCCCCAACGCGACAGCCACTCTCGCCGGCATCAACTCAGGCGGCGCTCCTTCCGGGCCGATTAACATCGTTCCGCCGACCGTGACCGGTGGCGCTCCTGGGGAAGAAGCCAAGATTCCAGACATAGCTCTGGAGACGGATGTTGTTGATGAGGAGACTCCGGTCGAGGTTACTGCTGTTGCGCCCGAGACGGTTGCTGCCTCTGAAACGTCAACTCCCGCCGCTCCCACCGAAGTCCAGCCGCTAAGCATTGAGGATACGCAGGAGTACCTTGCAATGGTTAATGCTATCGGAGAGGGTGATGCTACCGATATTCTCAATGAAGAAGAAATAACCCGTTTCGAGGATTATGTTCGCCGTATTCGCCAGCTGCAAAATGCTGGGTTCCAGTTCGATGAGGTAAACGGATGGGTCAAAATTGACACGACTGCTGGGGTGCAACCAGCGTTCGCTGCTACGCCAGCTGAGGTTCCAGCTACGCCGGCAGAAACCCCGGTTGCGCCTGCTACCCCTACTCCTGCTGCCGCACCAGTCGCTCCTGTAACCTCACGCACCTTCCCGTTCCAGGATCGCAAGGTGGATGGCATGATTGATCGCGATACTGGGGACATCATCGCGTTCGCTAAATCGATAGTTGGAACGCCTGACGAGCGCGGATCATCGCCTAAGTACACCATCAAGGTTGACCAGGATGTCACGATAGACGCGTCTTCTGAGAAGGCGCTCGACAACGCTCTTCAGAAGATTTCCAGCGGCGCACCGGTTCGCGTGTTCAGGAACGCTGGCAAGGGCGTGACGCTGGATTTTAATGAGCCGGGTCCAGTGACACCGGCGCCGGCCGCTGCGCCAGCTGCACCCAAACCAACCCCCGCACCTCGGCCCGCGCCCGCCCCGTCACCTCAAAACCCGATCGCCAACCAAACCGTTGGATTCGGAAAACATTCCAACCTCCTGGTCAAAGACCTCCTTGCGCAGCAGCCAGACTACGCCGCATGGCTGGTCAGAAGCACCAGGAGCGCCGCGCCAGGATCACGCACTCGGCAAGTTGGCGACTACATCAATTCACTGCCGGAATACCAGAACGCGGTCACAGAAGAGAAAGCGAAAGCTGAAGCAATCCTCACCGATGAAAACCAATCCTTCCTCACTGGCCTTAAGATCACCGCTCAGCAGAACCCGGATGGCAGCATCACCCTCCGGGGCAAAACTTACGACCGCCAGGACGACCTCCGCGCCGCTGGTGGACGGTATTCCAAAGACAGCCGCACCTACACCATCTCTGCCGCCGGTCTTGGGCAGTTTATCGAGCGATCAAGAGCTGATTCAGGGGTTGCTGGCGGACAAAGAAGTGGTAGCCCGGCTTATTCCCGTGATGTTGAACTCCGAAAACTCCGAGAGGATGCGGACAACCGGCCCGACCGAAGCGGATTGGATGGAGGCGTTGACAACTATCTTAGCGTAGAAACCCAGGAGCTTATCCGACAGGGTGAAGACTTTGGGATCCCAAGGGAAGTTGGGGATGAGCAGATTGAAGATGCAGCCCTCATGGTCCAAGCGTTTGCAACCAAGCGCCCATTCTTCATGCTTTCCAGCGCACCTGGAACCGGAAAGACCTTCGTGCTTGGGGCTGGTATTCGCGAGATGCAGGACCGTTTCGCCCGCAAGATCATCTACGTTACCCTCAACCGGGGTCTGATCAAACAGATCCAGCAGGATCTCAAGGCCTACAATCTCGGACCCGTAAAGTTCATCACCTACTCGGAGATGAAGGATCTCCCAGCGGAAGACTCAGACGTGATAATCTTCGACGAAGCGCACGCGATCAAGAACCTGGCTGGAAGCGGATCAGAGCAGGCCAAGAAGGCTCAGGAGTGGATCCAGCAAACCAAGTTCCCAATCTTCTCGACTGCAACGCCGTTCGAGAACCCGACTCAGACAGCCTACCTGCTGAACACTGGAATCTTTGATTCGTTCAACGGTGACTACAAACAGTTCGCTGCGGCATACGGAGCGACCCCGATCAAAAAAGACGGTCAGGTAGTGAGAACCGTTTGGCTTCCGACCAAGACCAACGAGCAGGATCAAATTGCGGCGAGAAACTTCTTCCGAAAGGAGGGCATCTTCACGGCCCGAAAGACCCGGCTGCCGGCGGATCAAGTTGATTCGCGTCTGGTGGCTATCAAGGGTAACCAGAAATGGACCGACATCTACAACGCGTTCTCCGACGAAGCGGAAAACCAAAAGGGCTCGCTAGACGGTACGGACAAGATGTGGGTGATCAACTACAAGAAGCGCCTGCTGGAAGCGTCGAAGGTTGGAAACGCGATCAACGAGGCATGGCGAGCTTTGAATGCTGGCCGTTGGCCGATCATCTTCGTTGAGACCAAGGCGGAGAGAACCATCGACATCAACGAACAGCGCCGTCTCCAGCAGGAATTTAAGCGCGCCAAGGCGCTGGCTAAAATGATGGGCGGTGAATCGCCTAGGAGAAGCGATTACCCTGGTTTGCTGTCAGACGGACTGATCAACCTTCTGGAGTCCACGATGGACAAGGTTGGCGTCTCGGCTATCGAGATACCGTCTGCTGAAGATGTCATTAAACGCGAGATTGGGGCACAGAACGTCGCGATCTTCACTGGCTCCATTCCAGATTCCCAAGCCCAGAAGAACCTCGAAGAATGGCGCGGAAAGCAACCTATGGTCCTGGTCGCCACCATGGCTAAGGGAGGCACCGGCTTGTCACTGCACGACAAGACCGGCACTCATCCGACAACCCAGATCAATGTCAACCTGCCGTGGACTGCCACCCAGGTTGAGCAGGTATCACTGCGTTCCGCCCGATACGGCCTCAAGAGCAAAGCTCAGATGATGTGGCTCTTTGCTGACAACATTCCGTTCGAGCGGGAATTGGCGCAGCGGGTTGGTGGCCGCATGAGGGACATGGGCGCGCTGGTTCAAGGAGAAGCCGGCGCTACTGCTGCCAACATCAAGAACTTCAATTTCGAGGATGAGTCGTTCTCGGAGGCTAATGCTGCTGAAGCAGCTAAGAAGGACCTGACGAAGGAGGAGCCTAAGGTTGCGCCCCCGGCTCCCGCTCCAGCTGCCGCACCGAAGACCAAGAAGGCCCGCGAATGGACGTTCCGAGGCGACATTCTGGATGACATCATCAATCTGGGCGGCGTCATGTCCAGGTCGCAGGCCAAGAAGGAGGGCCGACTGGATGCGATCAAGAGCCTCTATGATGACGCTCCGAGGCTGAAGCCGTTCTTCAACAAAATCTTCGCAGGCAGGTCGCGTGGAACCGCCAGCCGGAACCAGCCCGACGTGTTGCTTCAGGAACTCGCCATGGAAAATCCTGGCAAGTACGGAGATATGACGGTTGCTGAGTTCTGGGCCGAGATAGAGAAGGCAGCACGCGGGCGCGAAGGCGACACTGCCGAGGCGCGGAAGGAAGCCAAAGCCGCAGCCGCTGGAGCCGAAGAAGCGATGTTGCAGGCGCAGGATGAAGCCTTCGTTGATGCCCAGACAGAAGGGATGCAGCGCGCCGGCGAGCCGGACGGGCCTGTTCAAATCTCAGTTGGAAGCCTTGCGCTGGGAGACAAGTTTTCGGTCCAAGGTGAGCAATTCGAGGTTACAGCTGTCACTCCAGAGGGAGGCTACACGATTCGCGATGGCGAAAAATTCGGCGTTCAGCAGCTGACGGAATACGACACGCTGTTTGTTGATCGACCACCTAATCAAGGTGGGCCTTCAGGCGGCGGCCCCGGAGAAACCGGACCAGGCCCACGCAGACCACGCCTTACAGAAAAAGAAAACCAGGGCGACCTTCTCGCTAGCACGCAAGCTGAGCAGATCACGCTTACTGGCGAAGAGGGGATTGATGTTGAGGCCAGGCGAGAAAAAGCCCAAGCCGAGGCCCGCGCCGCTGCTGAAGCCAAGGCCGCCCAGGATAAGGCGCAGATGAATCTCTTTGACGAAAGCCCGATTCAACGGGCCGGCAAATCAGCGATTGATGCCATTGATCAGATCACTAGGAACATCGACGAAAATCAATACTCGGATCCGTTGCTTTTAACGCCGCTGGCGAAGCTGGCCCTTCAGATCGCCAAGGGGTTGATTCGCACCGGCATGGCTGTGGATCGCGCAATTCGCCAGGCGGTTGTACAGGCACGGCAAAGTTACCCAAATGACCCTGTCAATGATGCCGAGTTGTCTAACCGGTTGGTTGGTCTCATTGAGCGTGCGGCTACCGACTTCGGTATGATCTACACCACGCCCGGCCAACCTGTGACCACCAAACGTGGCGCATACGAGGATACGGTTGCTGGGCGCCGATCCCGGACTCCCGAGGTGCAGAACGCTGGCTTCCAGCTGGCAGTCGATGCGTTCAATGAGGCAGGGGTGAAGTTCCGCCAGGTGGGCGACGCCTTGTTCGCACCTGTCGATGGAGTAGACCAGGAGGAAGCGGGAAGGAAGCTGATCCAGGTTGCCAAGGACAAGATCCGAGATGCCAAGGAGGCCGGTCGCAGCGATACCATCGCAGAGTTGATCCAGTCGCTCCGCAACCACTTCGGCGCATCCGAGGCATTCAGCCCCGAGACCCGCGATGAACTCTACCTGATCGGTCAGTCTGAGGCGTCCCAGTTTGGTATTAACCTGGCGAGCCTGAGGGCGTCCGTGAAGGACTTCGTGGCCATGGCTCGTAACGTGCGTGGATTCCTCACCTCAGCCATCTACGACAACTTCAACGGCGAGAGCGTCAAGGGCGTGATGGACAAGATCATGACTGAGTTCCGTGGACAGTTCACCGAAACCGAGATTCAGAAGATCGTTGGCGAGAAGCCCGACCTACAGGAGATGCTGAATCGGTTTGGAGTCTTGGCACTGGCCGACACCGGCGGCCGCGTGTACCGCGCTGTCCAGGCGCGCCTGAAGGCTAAGAAGGCGCCCACCCAGAAGGCGAAAGAGCAACGCGCACTTGAGGATGAAGCCATCGAGCAGATCATCGAGAACGCACTGGCGCTTGGCGTCACCGAGCCGGCCAAACCTGCAAATCGCAAGCTCACTCCCGACGAACGCCTGGGGCTAATGACCCGACCGGCCACGCAGGCCAAGGTGCAGAAGGCTACTGAGGATGCCGTCAAGCAGGCCGAGTTCAACGCGGGCTGGAACATCATGATGGCCCGAGCGGTTGGCAACGAAGAGCTTCGCGCTCAGTATCAGGAAGCCATGGATGCCAAAGAAGATCCGGATCCAGAAGCAATCGAGGAGGGCCTCGACCTGCCGCAGTACGCTCACTGGCGCACGATTCGTGATGGGTTCCTGAACTACTCGCCGACCACCCTGAAGCTCGCCCAGGACGTGATTCGCGGCCGGTTCAAGGGAACGCAGTTCGGGCCGAAGAAAGTTGCCCCGCCGGCGCCCGCCAAGATCGACCTGGCGCGCCTGGTTCAACAGCCCAACGCCGAGATGAGTCGCGTGATCGGCGAGCAGCTGGCCGCCATCGAAGGAGTGATGGACCTAGCCGGCGCGTCCCCTGAGGCCAAGGCCCGCGTGATGCAGATGGTTACAGCCAATGTGGGTTCTCAGATCCAGCTGGCCCGCCAGCGCGTGCTGAATAACTTCCTGGACGTGAAGGCTAAGGCTGCTCCGATTGGCGCGAGCGAGCGTCTCCAGCGGTTGATCAACGCCGGAATCATCGAAGACCCGCGTTATAAAGGTGAGAAAACTGTCGAACTTCTCAAGCGTGTTGCCCGAAAATACATTACGACGCAAGAGTTCAAAGAAATTGCCACAACTGATCAGGCTCAAAAACTTCCGGCCCTTACCGCTAAGTTCAACGCGATTGTTGGTACTGAAAACCTGACGGACGAATGGATGCAAGGGGCGGTATGGACCTATCTTACTGAGCGGTTGCAGCAGACTGAAAAAGAAATTACGGGTAGGTTCTTTGATTTAACACCAAAGCCGGAACCGACAACAGTTGGAGAGCGACTCCGTAAGTTGATTAACGCTGGGATTGCAAACGACCCGCGCTACCAATCTGAGCCCACCCGTAAACTCCTAAAGCGCGTCGCTAAGACCTACCTGACGGCCGACGAGCTTTCAGGCATGGCGACCAGGACTCGGGCCGAGAAGCTCGCGTTCCTCACCGGCAAGCTGAACCAGATCGTCGCAGCCGAGAATCTGGCCGATGAGTGGATGCAGGGTGCTGTCTGGACCTACCTCACCGAGCGGATGATGGAGGCTGAGAACTCCGTGGTTTCCCAGATCGTGGGCGCCAAGGACGTCAGCTTCGACCCTGCGCTTCCGAAGACCGACGCACAGCTGTCGGCCGATCGTGCAAAGGCTGTCGAGCGGCTCGCTGGAGGTATCCGCGCCGGATTGCTGGACCAGCGCATCGCTGAGAGCGTTGCCAAGAACCCCGCGTTGCAGCGGTTGGTTCCCAAGATGAGTGACCTGGTGAAGCGGGTTCTGAACACCCCGCAGGCCGGGCAAGCCAAGCTGGCTCAAGCGTTCTCGGAAGCGTTGCTCTCAGAACTGGCGATTGACCAGGCGCTGGCCGACAAGACTGGAGTTGCGCTGGCCAAAGCGTTCGAGGCGAAGTTTGAGCGGGCGCGCATTCAGGCGCTAGACAAGGCGACCAAGAAGCTCACCGGCAAACAACGCGAGGAGGCCGGACCAGGCACTCCGCTTTGGCAGAAGATCGAGCAGTTTGTAAACGCAGGCGGCATGAACTCGGCGGCACTCCTGCAAAGCATCGCCAAGAAATCAGGCTGGAAGGTTCCGACCGATGAGGAGGTTTCCCGCTTCCGAGACTTAGCGCGCCTGGAGCAGGAGCTCAGCACGGCTACCGAAGAGGAGATCAACGCCGGCATCACGGACGACATCAAGGCCGCAATGAACGAGGGCAAGCGCATGGATGTTATGCGTGAACTCCAGATGCGTTGGGCGCGGATGACCATGCCGATCCGTGGCAACAAGCAGAACCTGGCAAGGGCCGCCAAGGAATACGGGTCAGCAAATACGCTCTTGAAGTTCGGCTTCATCACCAAGCAGCTGATCGACGTGGCTACGCAGATGTTTGTTTACACGCCGTCACGTGCAGGTGCGACAGCGATCCAAAGATTCGTATCCAGTCGGGACCCAAATCGCACACTCCGCCTTTGGAAGGATACAGCGACTACCCTTGAGGATGCTTACAGAGCGCGCTTCAACGCGCTGAACATGGCGTATAAATCTGCGCTCCAAGCCGCCAAAGGCCGCGCTGAAAAGGATACCATCATGGGTCTCCAGAGTGGAATGCGGGCGCTGGATCGCATCAACGCGCAGGCGACGGAGCACTACAAGAACGGTAAATACGCGCAGGCTACAGTGCTTCGCATTCTTGGGCTCGCGCAGTTGTCCTACCGCTTCGCCTCATCCCTCGACGCATTCCAAGGTGTCCTGGCCGAGCAGCAGGAGATCGGTGCTTGGGTTGAATCGCAGCTGCGCCTCCAGGGCATGGGTCAGGCCGAGGCACGAAAGACTGCAAAGACAATCATTGGCGACTCCATTGCGGAGTACGCGTTGGCCCAGGCGCTGATCGGGGACAACCCGAACATCGCACCCAAGGATCGCAGTGCTGCTGCATGGAACGTAGTGCGCGCACGGCAGTACCAACGCATCGCGGCAGCTGGTTTGGACGCGGGAGATATCAAGGGTATCACGCAAAACCTGCGGTCTACGATTGGATGGAACATCGAAGAAGAGGGAGGCCCTGGCGGCGTCATTGGGCAGGCAATGAAATCCAGCGGGAAAATCCTGTCGCGCATCGGAATTCCGGATCTCCTGGGGATGTTCTCGAACGCCGTTGCAATCGGAATCAACCGAGGGCTTACGTTTGCCGGTGGAGGTTTCGTTCCAGGCGCGTTCGAGGGATCCGCCTGGTACAAGAGCGAGACCGACAAGGTGCAGCGCAAGATCGAGGCTGCGGCGGGACTGGGGCTTTCTGGGTTGTTTGTTGGATTGGTTCTCTCAGGCGCGCTGCGAGTCTTCACCAGATGGCCCGACGATAAGGAGGAGGCTGATCGAATGGAGCGTGAGGGCCACAAGCCTAACACGATGGAGTTGGATCTTCCCGACGGGAAGATGCTGCGTGTTTCACTGAACACTGGACCGTTTCAGTTCATCCGCCCAGCGCTGGCCGCTGTCGGTGAGCTTCAGTACACCATCGCCAGGCGCAAGCGGCTGAACGATAAAGCCGCTGCTGCTGCCAAGAAGAAGGGGCTCACCTTTGAGCCTCGCGAACTCACTGCGAAGGATGTTGGCTGGGCGTTGGTCTGGGGCGCCTACTCAGCTATCGCCCAGGGGCGCACCGCATCTGGAATGATCGGCGCCGGCACATATCGTGGAGCGCCAGATGTGGGCAAGATCACGGCCGCTACCGTGAGCCCGCTGATTCCGTTCCAGCCTCTTCTGCGCGAGGCCACCGCCATGTCCGGCGCGGAGTTCAACCCCAAGGATCAAACATTCATCAACCTCCTGGTCCCGACGCCCTGGAGCGGCAAGGTGGACCGCAACTTCCTTGGGGACCCAGTTGGTACACCGCGTGCCCAGGAGCGCATCATGTCGATCCTGACTGGCGGCACCGCGATCGTTGGAGGCGAAGATCCTGACCGCGCCTACCAGGTGCTGGCCAAGACTGGATGGACACCAGCGACTCCGCAGAACAACAAGTTCTTCCAGTTCGGCCGCGTGCAACGGCAGGCTACCCCGGAGGAGTTGACCAGGATGCAAGAGGTTCGAGCGGTCGAACTCAAGACGCGGATCTCGCAGCTGGATCCTCAGACCGCCACCAAACGGCAACTGGACCGCATCGAAGACATCGCGAACGCAAAAGCGAAAAAAGCTGTGGGAATTCGATAATCCTGTATTGACGGCGCGCGTCAGTTGCCATACGTTGACTGACGTATGAGCAACCAACTGCAAGTAGCCACACAGCAATCGCAACCCCTGAGCGCCTTCTCTTCGGAGAACGCGTTCGTCTCAGTCCAACGCATGGCCAAGGCCTTGGCGTCTAGCACTCTCGTTCCCGATTCGTATCGGGGCGAAGCCAACCTCGGAAACTGCATCATCGCTCTGGAACTCAGTCAGCGCATCGGCGCCTCGGTCATGGCCGTGATGCAGTCGATGGTTCCAATCCACGGCAAGCCCACGTGGTCCGCCTCGTTCCTTATTGCCACGGTCAACAGCTGCGGTCGGTTCTCCCCGATGCGTTTCCGTTGGGTCGGAAAAGAGGGGACAGATGACTGGGGCTGCCGCGCTTTCGCTGTCGAGCGCGAGGGAAACCTCGAGCTTGTCGGCGCTCTGGTGACGATCGCCATGGCCAAGGCCGAGGGTTGGTATGGCAAGTCTGGCAGTAAATGGAAGACCATGCCGGAGCAGATGCTTCAGTACCGCGCAGCTGCGTTCTGGTGCCGCGCCTATGCGCCGGAGATCGCGCTGGGTATGCACACCTCGGAAGAGATCCACGACACTCAGGTGGCCCAGCAGGTCGTGCAGCCGTCTGTCGCTACCACCGTGACCAGTTCCGTTGTGGACGTGACCCCGACGCCGCCTGAGCCCAAGCCGCGCAAGAAGAAGGTCGAGCCCGAAGCCATCGCGGTCGCTGAGCCTGTGCCTGTGCCTGAACCTGAACCTGCGCCGGCTCCCGAGCCTGAGCCCGCACCGGTCGAGGCTCCTGCCACACCGGCCCCGCTGCCCGAGTTGGTTGAAGAAACCGTCGAGTCCACGCTGGCATCGGTTGGTGCGACCTACGAGCAGCTGGTGAAACTCGCCACCGAACTGAACTGGTGGCCGACGCCCGAGGCGTACCCGACGGCGAATGATCTGACTGAAGACCTGAAGAAGTGGGTGATCCGCAACAAGCGCGGTATCGGTCGGGCAATGATGAAGGCGGGAGGTGCCCTGTGAAGCTAATCCACCCCATCGACGTACACACGTATCGCCAACACCCGGCGATCAACATCTCCAGTCTCAAGGCATTCTCCCGCTCACCGGCGCACGCCATGGTCGGCTTTGAGGAAGAGAAGGAAACCACGGACGCCATGAACATCGGCAGCCTGCTGGACCACAAGGTTCTCGGCACGCCGTACCTCTGGACCACGTCGCCATTCGATGACTACCGGACCAAGGAGGCACGCAGCTGGAGAGACGAGCAGGAGGCCCGAGGCGTCACCGTGTTCAAGCAGGACGCAATCGAAACCGTCGAGCGCATGGTCGAGGCCGTTCGCGAACACCCGGTTGCCGGCCGCCTACTGGCGGAACCGGGCAAAGCGCAGGTCGGGATGTTCGGCGAGTTCGAGTCCTGCGAACGCAAGGGCCTGATCGACTGGTTGCCCAACACGACCCCGGTAATCGTGGACTTGAAGAAATGCCGCGATGCTAGCAAGGCCGGGTTCCGGCGCCAGATTGGCCAGCTGCGCTACGACGTGCAGGCGGCGTACTACCGCGACCTCTACCGGGATATCACTGGCGAGACCCGCGCCTGGCAGTGGATTTGCGTCGAAGACCAGGCGCCCTACGCGGTCGCTGTGTACCAGCTGGACACCGAATCCTTGGACAAGGGTTCCAGCACGTGGCAGTCGTGGATCCGCCAGTGGATGGTCTGCGAAGACACCGACAGTTGGCCGGGTTACAACGGCGATTCCATTCAGATCATTCAATCCCCCGGCTGGATCCTCAAAGATGAAACTCTCCCGTGAAGCCATCGAGCGTGTGCTCGGGAAGCAGCCACCGGTTCCGATTATCGAAGTGCAACCCAGCGGCACCTGGAGACAGATGACCGATGCCGAATGCAAAGCGATCATCGAGGCCAAGCGCAAGAATCCGACGTACACCTATCGTGAGTTGGCGAAGAAATTCAAACGGTCGCACAGTGTAATCTGGAACGTAATCAATGGAGGTAAATCGTGAATGCACTCATCTCAAACGCAGTCGCCCGTGGGTGGATCAGTTTCCCCGATCCAGTTGCGGTGCCAGCACGGGCACCGGTTCCGGTATTCAATGCCAGACGCGCCTGGAAATTGTGGAACGAAGGTCAGAGTTTGGCCTACGTGGCGAAGGCTATCGGCGTGAAGAAGCGAGCCGTCTGGGCGATCATTAAGGAGGGACGGCCGTGAGCGACCAAGACACAATCCGCATCACGTTCCAAGGGCTTCTATCTCTCTATCTGCCCGAAAAGACGATGATTGAGGTCTACAATGCAACCGAGCTGTGCTGCCGAAGGAACAACTGGGGAATCGCAATCGACGAGAGCAACCGGCTGGATTTTGTTCCGATGGTGAAAGTGGAGGACGAGCCGTGAGCGATACACCGAGGACGGATGAAAACGAATTCGATTGGGTTACCGCATCATTCGCCCGCAAACTCGAACGCGAACTCAACGCGGCCAATGAGCGGATCAAGCGGCTGGAGGAGGCGGGGGATGCACTCGCCAACAATCACAACCCGTTTACGTTTATCGACTGGCGCAAAGCCAAGGAGGCCAAGCCGTGAGCAACGAACACAACTGCCCTCGGTGCAATGCTCCGTTCTTGTATTTTACTCAAATCAACACGCGCGTTTTTTATTGCGGATCAGACACTCAGATTCCGTCCATGGCTTGCAGGTATGCATCGCAGCTTCAAGACCGTATCGCCCGACTTGAATCCGCCCTCCGAGAGATAGTCAACCAAGACTACCGAGGAAACCGCTCGACTGAATCCCAGATCGCCGTCGAGGCGTTGAAGCCATGACCACCCACTACTACGGATACCTGCGCACCGCGTGCGGTCGATTCCTTCCAAACATCACCGAAGACAAATCCAAAGTAACCTGCATCTCATGCCGACGGACGCACCTATTCCACCAACCCGACTCAACACCCTCTCAGAACTCTACCAAGCCGCCCAAGCGAAGAAAGCCGTGACCGTTGGCATGATCCACCGCAAGCCGACGCCAGCGGCCTGGGTTCTCAGCTACCAAGGCAGTCTGATTCACCGGCTTCTGGAAACAGGTATCTACCTCTACACCAAACCCAACCCATGACCTTCTCCCAATCTGGCCAGCTGCCACACCACCAATACTGCTACGTCGATGCCTCGTTCATCTCCGACAAAATCGGCCTCATGCCCTGCGTCTGGTTCGGATTGGTCTCGATTCCTGGACGCGCCTGGGGTTGCACGGTCATGCTGGAATGCGGCGCGATCTACCGGGCGGTGCCACCGCACGCGCTAGCATTTAATGAGAACCCGGAACCTGACTGGCGTATCGAGCACGCGCAACGGTGGGACTGCTACGGCCGGGAGTTCACGACCATCGAGTACGCCTATCTGCGCGGCGTCACCGCCGAGGCGAAGGCTGGTAGCCTGCTTCGCAAAGGCCAGTACCTCTTCACAGCCGCACCCATCGACGACGGTTTTTCTCGGTATCCCGAACAGGCCAAGGAGTTCTGCTTTATCCAGCTGGACAACGGCCGGCTCACGATCCAGCCGACGGACAAAGTCCTATTCCACGACCTCTCCTTCGTCACCCCCGAGTGGCCGACGGATCTCAAAACCACAACCGAAATCTACAGCTGCGAATGAACCTCATCCACCGCATCAAGAAGCTCCTCGGAATCATCAAGCCATCAGGCCGACCACGCATTCCGATGGAGAAGCGACTGGCAATCAAAGGCGCCCCGCCGCACGTGACCGACATCGAGCTAGCACGTATTCTCGATGTCTCCTACACAACCATCAACCGCTACCGCCACCACGATGGACTCCAACCACGAAAACGACGAACTCTCCAAATTCAAAGCGATAGCCCGCCAGCTGCATGAACGGATCGCCTGTGGCTGTCATCCAAACCCATGCTGGACCTGCCAGCAGGTCTCCAGACGTTACCTCGCCATGACCCGTGAAGACGCCCGCATCATCGAAGCAATCCACCGGCATCCATCGGATCGCTCTCTCCGGTAACCGGGTTGTCGTGATCGACACCAAGGATCTCAGCGATCGCGCTCGCAAGGATCTCATTGGCATCTGCGTGGCCAACTCGCAGAATCCAGACACGCTCCTGGCGAACCTCCGGAGGGTTCCAGGCGTGCTATCAGCCACTTTTGGGTAACCGACGTGGCCGGGGTGGTTTCATAGTTTTTCCCACCCATCGGTCTGGTATCGGCTTGTGCCCCTCTCGGTCGGACGCCGGGAGGGGTGACCAACAAAAAACCCCCCAGGACCTCTCAATCCTAGGGGGCTAGACAACTATGAACAGCACTACAAGCGGTGGTATCCTACTTTTTACGACCCACAACCGCAAGTGTTTTGATCGCCCGATCTCGAAATTCTTTCGACGGACGGAATACTACCTTCGGCCGGGGCGGGATCACGATCTCAACATCGGGTTTCAAGGGGTTCCGTCCGATCATCGGCTTGGTCATTCGAGTCTCCAGCGCGCCGAATCCGCGCACCTCAAACCCACCTGCCAATGTAGCGTCCATCATCAGGTCGAACATCCGATCGACAATCTGCCGAGCGTGAGGAACCAGCAGACCGCACTCTTCAGCAAGCGCATGGATCAGGTCAGTTTTTGTCATCGGGCTTCTCCTCCGTGGGCTTCTCCTCCGGTTCCCCCGCTTCCACGAACGCCTGAATCGCCCGATGCACGACCATCGCGCAGAGCAGCGCCGGTGTAGGCTGAGTCTCGTTCATATCCGCAGGTAGCGGGGGCTCGACGTACATCTGGCGGCTGAATCCTTCGTCAGAATCCTCCAACACGATCACGACCTTGCGCTTCATTGCACGACCCTCCCCTGTGAACGCACGGTGCGCCCGATCGCCGCGACGACTCGGGGGTCAGTGACGGGCTCGATCTTCTTCACAATCTGATTCACCTGCGTGTTACCGCCCGGACTGTTCACGACTACGCCCTGAACTCGGATCGTCCGGCGCTTCTCGTTGATCTCCTTCATCTGGTCGGAACGTCGCTGGCGATCTTCGTCAGTGATGGTTTTGCGTTTACCGCGAGCGCGACGGCCCAGCGTCGATGCTGCAAGCTGGACCTCTGAGGTCGGCTGAACTGGTGTTTCGTTTTCTTCCATAGTAATGCCGCGTTACTGGCGCGGATCGGTGCCGCCTGCCAAGGAAGCACTCATCCGAGCCCGAACACGTTTCCAATACGCTGCCGTCTTGCGCCTCTTCCATCCATCCGGCCCGCCATGCCAGGTCCTGGCGCGGTCCTGGTCGGTCACGGGCCTTCCGAGCCGGGCCTCGGTGCAATAGTGCCCGGTGTAGATTCTGAATACCCCCAACGCGGCCCATCGGTTAGTCATCTCGGCCCATCGGTAGTGCGTGCCCGCAATGCGGTTCACGTCCCGAACGACACAGGGACGCACCTGGAGAGCACCAAGCTCCCCATGGCGTCCCCGGGCCAGGTCGTTCCCATTTGATTCCACAGCGATCAGCGCGGCGAGTAGTTCGGCATTCATAACAAAAAGGCCCCGGTCGCCCGGGGCTGTGGTTCTACGTGAAGCGGTTCGCGCCGTCAATCCTCATCGTGAGGCGCGGGCCTTGGCAATGGCAGCGCGGACCTTCGATCGGCAGTCCCACTCCTGCGGTACGTCAACGGCGTCGAGGCTTTCCAGTGCTATTTCCAGCGCGGCCAGCAACTCAGGCGCGGCCGCAACCAGGTGAGCGTCTCGTGGATCGCCATCCCGCATCTGGCAAATGATTGACCCGCTGGCCAGTCGCCAGTCATCCGGAACGTGATCGGACATTTCAACCTCGGCGTCTGCGGTCATCACCCACCGGGCATCGTGGCACGGGTGCTTTCCGTGATGGATGGGGCACGGGACGACCTTCCATGATTCAGTCGACATCGACCACCTCCACGCTCTGAGTGGGCACCTCGATCACTCGGCCGTCAACAAACCGGACTTCCAGCCATCCGTCACCCATCGCCATCACCATTCCGGTCAGGCCAGACGCCACAGTCACAAAATCCCCCAGGGTGGGCGCTGCCACCGCCTGGCGCGGCCCATCGTTTGGCCAGTCGGCAGGTGTGGACCCGACAGCGGCCAGCTCGGCCATCCCGCGTTCCTCCCGGGCGTCCAGGGTCATCTGGCGCAGGCCATCGGGGGTCATCGGGTAGGCTCGGGCCTTAGGCGGTTCCACCTGGCAACCACTGCGAAGCCAGGTCACTTCGGGCAAGTCTTGGCCGTCGTGATCCGTCCATTCGCCACCGACTAGGAACGCCCGGCCAGCGATCATCTGGCGACGGTTCAGGGTCCAAGGCCTGTGGTCTTCGAGGAGAAAACCCTCCTCGTTCACCCAGAGTTCGCCATTGTCCAGGCGGACGCGTTCCAGGAGGTCGCAGCCAATCCAAGCCTTGGCGCTTTCCCAGGTGTGAGCCTGGGCGGTTATGGTTCGGGTAAATGGGTCGATCGCCCATCCGGTCGCTTTGTTGTTCATAGTTTTGATTCCGGCTCTCTGGCCAGAGAGGGCCCGCCCCGCAGGGCGAGCCGTGCTCTGATCAGTTAAACCAGCGCCTGGCGATTCCTCGTCCCAGGTTCTGACGTGCGGCCTCTCGGATCTGGTCGGCGGTGTATCGGCCACCGTCTGACCAGTAACACCACAGCGCAGACGCCAGCGTTCGACAGGCTGCGGCGCGGTATTCGGTCGGGAAGTATTGCCCGGCGCAGTATTCCAGGCGCTTTCCGTCCCAGGTGAGCCGGCCGGACTTCAGGACGTCAACCAGGATCGAGTCAGGCAGGCACGTCGAGAGTTCCACCACTCGGAGGAGCGCGCGCGCTTCTCGGCCGTCTCGTAGGATTCGGCGGTAATCGGTCATGAACGCCTCCCGGCTCCCGCCGTAGTTCCGGCCGTCGATTCCGGAGCGCTGAGCTGTGAACCGCGCCAGGGCTTCGAGGATATCGGTTTTCATCGTGCCACCTCCACCCCGCAGTTAATCCGGTTCGCTGGGTTCATCTCAACCTGTTCGGCCAGGGCGGCCTCGGCGGCCTCCCGGGTTGCGTAGGTTCCCAACCTCATTCCGTGAAAGTAATTCCGGAGCTCGAATCCTCGGCGCTCCTGGGTCCGCAGGATCTCGGCCGCGATCTCGATATCCTGGGGATCAATCGGCTCTCCGGTGGTGGTGATCGTGCTGCACTGGTCAAGCGCCCCCTGGGCTTCGACTGCGCGCAGCAGTGTGCGGTGCCGGCTGAGTTCGGCGCCGTGCTGGTCGCTGAGGATAAACCAGGTCACTTGACCACCTCCAGGCTTAGCAGACCACCGTTCCGGGCGCAGCCAGGGTGTGAGCCATCAAAGCGACTGTCTCCGTCGGAGGAAACGCGGCCGGGTTCGTGGAAGGGCCCAATGCGCTCGGCCATGCGTTCGCGTGCGGTTTCTCGGTCGGACCACTGGGTCCGGAGGGTGACGCCGTTTCGGCGGTATTCGTATCGGTATTTCATATTGGATCGACTGATCCGCAGGCGCTCCGTCTGTCACACAGAACGCCGCCGGGTCATTCAACTCCCCGCAGGCACGCGAGCCCGCAGACCAGGACAGGTGACCAGGAAACCCGGGTCCGGATTCCGTCGGCTAGCAACCCGTATTGGAACCGGGCCCGCTTGGCGCAGCCTGCACACTCAACCTTCACGCGGACGACGCGTCGGACCGTTTCGCTCCTGGCGAAAGGATCGCGGTTTACTGTGACAGTTCTCATCGGTCCACCTCGTCGCATCGGATGGAAACCTCCCGGCCGCTGGGTGTCAGGATCCACAGGCTCGACGACCTGGTCAGCGCTTCGACGATCTCGGAGCCTGTTAGGCTGCGGGGGCCAGTGCCGTTGAGCCGGTGGATAACATCGACGGCTGCGGCTGCGCGGCCGCCGTGGTAGGTCGTGGGGCCTTGGGAATCAAGGATGGTGTACAGGAGTTTCATGTTAGTGGTTTGGTGTGAATCCCTGGGAGGATTCGAGGAGGCCTTGAGCGATGACCAGGGCGAGAAGAGCCAGGGCGAGAAGCACCTGGAAGAGACGGCGGAGAGTGGTGGGTTTCATGTTAAAAGATCTCAGCGCAGGCGTCGTCGTGGCGGTCGGTCTGGATCTCAGCGGTGCGGATCATCAGATTCAGGGCGTCGGCCCAGGTGTCACAGCATCCGACCAGGTTGAGCCAGTCGGTGGTGTCGTAGCATTCGACCAGGACTTGCCAGCCGTAGCCTTTGCCATAGTTCTCGTTTGCGATGGCTTTGAGCCTTGCGATCCATTCGGTTTTCATCGTGTTTTTTTTAAGATTAACTGCGACCGAGCCGTCAAGGTCTCATAAACCGCTTTCCGTGTCAAGCCTGGCGCGCAGTTCTTTAAGAAAACCCAGTGTTTCTGGGGTTGAAATCGTGGTTGTGTCAGTCACTGTCAGTCATGCCGTCGCTGGAAAACCGGGTTCCTGATGAGGATGGAAAGTCGCTGACCAGGAGAGCGAGGAGGGGGCAGGTGGTTATTGCTCTAGCTCGGGCCGTCGAGCCTGGCGCGATGGCGCTCCGACTGCGACGCTGTGCTGTCGAAATGTCGGAGCTGGCGCAGGATGCCGGCGCGCCTGCGGCCGACCGGATCTCAGCTGCCAAAGCTCTGGTCTCAGTCCAAGCCCAACTGTTGGACCTGATCGGATGGACCAAGCGCCCAGCCTCCTCACCTGGTAACAAACGCGCCCAGGTCCTGGTCGATGTCTCCCCCGGAGCCGGCCTGCCAGACTTGGACCCATAGTCTGATAATATGCATTATCATACCTTGCGATGCGAGGTATGCCGACCAGGATGCAACGTAGGTTGCCGACGGATGGCTGCGCGCCTGGTGATGGATGCAGCCCGGCCGGTGTGGGACCCATAAGGGATTCCTTAGACGGCCGGACCGTCCCCACCCCCTGCCCCCCGGTAGGGACCGCCCCGGCACCGGACCGGATACGGGACCCCCTCCCCAATACCTAGGCCATTTTCCAAACCGACATAGAACGCTTTACCACAAGGGGGTCAAAGGGGTTTAAAAAGGGTATCGCTTGACCCCCCCCCCACGTTTGCACCCTCATTCTCAGTGCTTTTTGGAATCAAAGTAGGAAGGGTGTATTAGGGTGTTAGGCTAAAAGTAACCCTAAGGATTCTATCTGCACTGTAGCAGAAGAAAAACCGCTCCGTAAAGCGGTTGTCGTTTCTGATTCCATCTAAAATTTCCCCCGGCCCGGGTCTATCAACTGGGGGGTACCCTCGCCCTCTCACACAGGGTTCCTACTTTGCAGCAGAAAAGCCCTAAGGATGAGGGTGCAAACGGAGTAGAGGGGTTTTGGGTTTTCAAAACCTGCTTTCACAAGGTTCCTACTTTGCTTCCAAAACCCCCTCATTATCAGCGCGGAAACGACGGTGGGGGGGCAATAATCCACTTCGTGTATCCGTTGGATTTCGCCTTGTAGACCAGATGAGGATTGAATCGAGCGTACATTCCGAAGGATGACGCGAAGGATGCGAATGTCGGGCGCGGTTCAGTCTGCATTTGCCAGATGTCGTTAAGCGTGTATCGACCCGGGGGAGGGACGACGATATCGCGAACTCGGTTCGAGACGACGAGCTTCACCTCGGGCAGCTTCTGATTCCGTTCGATGAAGTCGGAATGGACAGCGAGGTGCGGCATGGTTTTCGCGAGCGCGACGATCTCGTCCCAGACTTCCGGGGTGTTCGCGTTGCGGTAGATAATCTTCCCCGGACCAATCCGGCGGAGTTGAGTGGTGAGATATTTGGTCACGGCGAGACCATCCTACTCTATGGTTTCGTTGTCAATCCAAGGCGCCTGAATTTAACGGCGGCGAGATGGCCCACTTCACCTTGCCGGAGGCTTTGGTTTTCTTGAACCGATGAGGATCCTGCTCATGCAGTCGCGCCAGATAGACGCCGCAGGCGGTGTTGAAGCGAAAGAGGCGGTCGGCTTCCCGGGAATACTTGGAGTCGCGGAGGATGGTTTCGAGGTCGGCGGCCGTCCCTCGCCAGGTGAGGAATTCGTTCTCGAAGATCACGGTGTCGATGAGTCCGATGAGTTGGTGCTCTGGCGACAGCTGCATGAGTTCTTCGAGGATGGCTGGGTGCTGGTAGGCCTTGAGGCCGCAGCGGGGTTCGACCAGGTGCTCAGGCACGGTGAGGCCATCGAGGTAGTGGGCGAAGGCTGGGAGTTCGGTGTCGATGATCTCGCGGAGGACTTCGATTTCGGGGCCGGGCCACGGGAGCGGATTGCGGACGCAGCGGAGGATAATGAGCTTGTCCATGAGGGACGGGTCGAGGGGCGGGAGGACTTGGAGGTTCTCAGGTTCGTCGTTAAGGGAGATGGACATAGCCCAGATGGGGCGGAGCGTGACGGCTTGGCGGTTCTTGGGGTGGCAGGACTGGTCGATGTCGAACAGCATGGATTTGATGTGGGAGCCGAGGGAGCGCCGGGAGTGGATGTCGCGGCCGGGCGCCTCGTCGGAGATGCAGAGGTGTTCGGAGGCGAAGAGGTCGCCGTTGAACTCGGTGGCGCCGGACATATAGCGGTAGGGCTTGGCGATGCGGCCGCCGAGGAGTTTGGTGATGACCTGAGCCTGCACGAATGACTTGCCGCACGCGGCTGGGCCGACGAGGGCGAGGGCCTGCGAAGCTCTCCAGGTGTTGGTGAGGACGGCGCGGCGGCGGAGCGCGAGCCAGTAGATGAGGCGCCAGTACTGGTCGTCGTTCTGGTCCAGGAGGTTATGGAGGTAGGTCTGGAGACGGGCGCAGTCGCCGGGGACGGATTCCAGTGGCGCGACGGATTCGGTGACGAGGACCTTGCCGTAGAGGCCAGCGCGGTGACCGGCGACGGAACCGGCATAGCGGATCCGGGTGTCCCGGGTGCGCCGGAGGAGTTCGCGATCGACGTCCGAGGCGCCGGTTTGGTCCTTGGTGGGGGAGACGCCGGACTCAGTGAAGAGGGTTCGGACGCGCTCGCCGTTGATCTGGGCGTAATCGCCCCAGGCGTTACGGGTCCACCACTGGCCGGAATTTGGATCGTAATGGAGGTCGTCAAGCGGATTAGGTGACGCAGGCTGCGGCTCAGCGGGAACCGGCCGTGGTGGATCACCAGCTGCGTCGAGGAGGCCCTGGATGGATACGTCAGCTGGGATCGGATCGGCGAGGTCCCAGCCGTCGGGGAGTGTGGCTGGGAGGGAAACGAGGCGGGCGGCCGGCAGGCGGGCTTTCAGGTAGACCATGGCGTCCCGGCCGGGTTTGTCGTTGTCGGGCCACAGGACGATGGGGGTAGTGCGTGTCAGCAGGGGGTCGATAGCAGCACGGCCGACCCGCTTGGAGCCGCCCTGCCAGGTGAGGACGACGTGGGATGGGAAGAGCTTGGAAGCGGCGACGGCGGTTTTCTCGCCCTCAACGATGAGGACCGGGTCGTTCGGGCGCCGGGCGAGGAGGTGGAGGTTGAAAATGGGGACGTCTTCGGGGGCGGTCCAGCCCTTCCAGCGCCAGTGGCGGGGGTTGAGGAGGTCAGGAGGCTGGTTGTCAGGCGGGAGGAACCGGAGGGGGCGGACGTCCTTGGAGCCGTCGGGGAGATCGAATCGGACGACGTAGGCGCGGATCGTGCCGTCGGCGTCGGGATAAGGCCATGCAGCGGTGCCGTAGCGGTAGGGCTGCGAGGCGTCGGCGCGATGACCGAATTTGAGGGGGTCGAACGTGCGTGGTGCGGGCTGGTAATCGTCGCGGATACCGAGGAATTCACGGGACCACTGGGCGGCCTGGGCCTTGGAGTAGACGTGGTGCTGGCCGACGAGTTCGAGGAGATCGCCGCCTTGACCAGCGGCGTGGTCGTACCACAGGCCCTGCTTGGGGCCTTGGAGTTCGACGTAACAGGAGTCGCCAGCGTCGCCGAAGACGTTGCCGACGATCCACTGGTTGCCGACCTGACGGCCGGCGGGGAGGAGTTGAGCGCAGAGTTCTGCGACACGGACGGAGAGTGCGTCCGCGAGTTCGGTGAGGGTCATGCTTGTAGTTGCTGAGAGGTGAGTTAGAGAGAGGTTGTCATAAAGGCTGGCGTGTGGTCTCCCACATAGGCGCCGAGTTGGTTGAATTCGTGGTATTCGACGGCTTCTT
>Ga0255098_1000074_pt1 | contig 33920 bp, 35 predicted proteins | sample Colum_Atlam_RepC_2_FD_188440 | JGI IMG/M metagenome (GOLD analysis project Ga0255098, IMG submission 188440) | Freshwater microbial communities from Columbia River, Oregon, United States - Colum_Atlam_RepC_8d | ecosystem: Environmental > Aquatic > Freshwater > River | place: USA: Oregon... | reverse complement strand
GATGAAGGTTCGTTCCAATCGTCAAATGTATTTACAGGAGTAAGTGCTGGAGAACATTTAGTTACAGTTATTGATACAGAAGGTTGTACTTATATGACACAAGAAGTATTGATAATAGATTATCCAACTTATTTCACACCAAATGGAGATGGTATCAACGATACATGGAATATCATTGGACTAAATCAAACGGATGCTAAGTTATACATCTTTGATCGTTATGGTAAATTGCTAAAACAACTTAGCGCAACACAAGGAAGCGAAGGTTGGGATGGAACATACAATCAAGCAGAATTACCATCAACAGATTATTGGTTTACATTAGATTATACAGAAAATGGAGTTGCTAAACAGTTTAAAGCGCATTTCTCTTTAATTAGATAGTATGAAGAAAAATAATATAAATATTTGCAATATTTTTTTAATATTAATTAACACGATTATATCTATTGGACTTTTAGTTTTAATAGTCAAATATTGCTAACTATATGAAAAACATTAATATAACAATTAGTATTGAAAATATCATTCGTATTTAATAGACGGATTGGTTTGATTTTTATTAGCCTTTCCTGAACCCGGGAAAGGCTTTTTTTATTTTAAAATTATTTATTATGTATTACAACGAAAACACCACCATTTTTTTTAACGGAGAATTTATAAAAGTAAAAGAGGCTCCAGTAAGTATTTACAATCAAACAATGCATTATGGTAATGGCGTATTTGAGGGGATTAGAGCCTACGATACTCCAGATGGTGTCCGAATTTTCAAAGCGAAGGAACATTATGAAAGATTGCATTATTCAGCAAAAGTAATGCACATTGATTTGAAATATACTGAAAAGGAATTAGAGCAAATTACATATAAATTATTAGAGTTAAATAATTTAAAAGATGCCTATATAAGACCATTAGTTTATCTAGGAGAAAATATGTCTTTAACTCCTACTAGTGAAGTTAATGTAGTCATAATGGCTTGGGAATGGGGTAAATATTTAGGAGATTCATTACTTAGATTAATGTTGTCTTCGTTCCAAAGACCTAACCCTAAATCATGTTTTGTGGAAGCTAAAGTAGTGGGGCATTATACGAATAGCATTTTAGCAACTACAGAAGCTAAAGCAAATGGTTATGATGAAGCATTATTAACTGATATGAATGGATATGTTGCTGAAGGTCCTGGTGCTAATTTCTTTATTGAAAAAGAAGGTAAATTATTTACAGCTCCCTTAGGAAATATTTTAGCAGGAATTACACGTCAAACGGTTTTAGAAATAGGGAAAGAATTAGGTTATGAAATAGAAGAAAAATACTTTACTCCTGAAGAAATTTTTACAGCTGACAGTGCCTTTTTCTGTGGTACAGCAGCTGAAGTAATCGGAATTCAATCAGTTAATGATTATAAATTTCCATTGGAATGGGAAGATTCAATAGGTTCAGTAATTCAAAAGAAATACAAAAGAAGAGTGGCTTTTAATGAATATCAAAACATGTTTTTATAATGGAATTAAATAGACACAGTAAAACAATTACGCAAGATCCATCACAACCTGCTTCACAAGCAATGTTATATGGTATCGGTTTAACAGAAGAACAACTAGCAAAGCCTTTTATTGGTATTGCTTCTATGGGCTACGATGGAAATACATGTAATATGCATCTAAATCATTTAGCCTCTTTGATTAAAAAAGAAGTGAATACGAATGAAATGGTAGGTTTAATTTTTAATACTATCGGAATAAGTGATGGTATTACAAATGGAACGGATGGTATGCGTTATTCATTAGTGAGTAGAGAGATTATTGCAGATAGTATTGAAAGTGTGGTATCGGGTCATTATTATGATGGAGTAGTAGCAATCCCAGGTTGTGATAAAAATATGCCAGGAAGTATCATTGCCATGGGAAGGTTAAATCGCCCATCAATTATGGTTTATGGTGGTACCATTGCTCCTGGAAAATACCAAGGTAAGGATTTGAATATAGTTTCAGCATTTGAAGCTTTAGGAGAAAAAATTGCGGGAACTATTTCTGAAGAAGATTTTAAAGGAATTATTAAAAATTCTTGTCCAGGTGCTGGTGCTTGTGGTGGAATGTATACTGCAAATACTATGGCTATTGCTATTGAAGCTTTAGGGATGAGTTTGCCTTATTCTAGTTCCAATCCTGCTGTTAGTTTTGATAAAATTAAGGAGTGTGAATCGGTTGCAACGTACATGAAATATCTTTTAGAGAAAAATATTTGTCCAAAAGACATCATGACACTAGAGGCTTTTGAAAACGCAATAACTGTTTTAATTGCCCTTGGCGGAAGTACCAATGCAGTTTTACATGTTATAGCGATGGCAAAAAGTGTGGGAATATCCATCACACAAGATGATTTTCAACGTATTAGCGATAAAACACCTTTGATTGCTGATTTTAAACCGGGTGGAAATTACTTAATGCAAAATTTGCATGAAAAAGGAGGGGTTCCAATGGTTTTAAAATATTTGATGAGTAAAGGAATGCTTCATAAAGATTGTTTAACTGTTACAGGTCAAACTATTGAAGAAAATTTAAAGAATGTAATCGATATCGATTTTAATGATCAAAATATAATAAAACCTATTGAAAGCCCTATTAAATCAACGGGGCATCTTCAAATCTTGTATGGAAATCTTGCACCAAAAGGATCTGTAGCAAAAATTACAGGTAAAGAAGGTGAGTTTTTCAAAGGTCCAGCAAGGGTTTTCGATGGAGAAAAAGAATTAATTAAAGGTATCGAAGATAAAAAAATTAAAGCTGGTGATGTAGTGGTCATTCGCTACGTAGGTCCTAAAGGTGGTCCTGGAATGCCAGAAATGCTAAAACCAACATCAGCCTTAATTGGTGCAGGTTTAGGCAAAAGTGTAGCGCTAATTACCGACGGACGTTTTAGTGGTGGTACACATGGCTTTGTAGTGGGACATATTTCACCAGAAGCCTTTGATGGAGGAACAATTGGTTTAGTCAACGATAATGATATTATTGAAATTAATGCAGTTGATAACACAATTCATTTGCATGTGAGTAATGAAGAATTAACCGATAGAAAAAACAAGTGGCAACAACCTAAATTGAAAGTAACAAACGGAGTATTATTAAAATATGCCAAATTAGTTACCGATGCTTCAAATGGTTGTGTAACAGATGAATTTTAAATAAGAATGAAAACTTTAGAAAAACAAAATACAGAAATGTTAACCGAAAACCAACAAGTTTCAGGTAGTTTTGCTGTGATAGATGCGCTTTTAAAAGAAAATGTAGCCACTGTATTTGGTTATCCAGGTGGCGCCATTATGCCAATATATGATGCATTATTCGATTTTAAAAATCAATTAAATCATATTTTGGTACGTCATGAGCAAGGCGCAATTCATGCCGCTCAAGGTTTATCAAGAGTAAGTGGTGAAACCGGAGTGGTATTTGCTACAAGCGGACCCGGAGCTACAAATCTAGTTACAGGTTTAGCGGATGCTATGATTGATTCCACGCCTTTGGTATGTATTACAGGGCAAGTTTTTGCGCATTTGTTAGGAACGGATGCTTTTCAAGAAACAGATATCGTTAATATAACTTCACCAGTTACCAAATGGAATTATCAAATTACGGATGCTTCTGAAATTCCAGCAGTTTTAGCAAAAGCATTTTATATTGCTAAAAGCGGAAGACCAGGACCGGTTCTAATTGATATTACAAAAAATGCTCAATTACAAATATTTGATTATAAAGGATATCAAAAATGTGAGTTTGTGAGAAGTTACAAACCACAACCCGATATCAGAATTTCATACATAGAACAAGCGGCTGAAATTATCAATCAAGCTAAAAAACCATTTGTAATTTTTGGTCAAGGGGTCATTTTAGGAAATGCAGAGAAAGAATTTTTGCAATTTATTGAAAAAGCAGGAATTCCATCAGCTTGGACCATTATGGGAATGAGTGCCATTCCAACCAACCATCCTTTAGCAGTGGGAATGTTAGGCATGCACGGAAATTATGCGCCAAATTTATTTACGAATGAGTGTGATGTTTTAATTGCAATCGGAATGCGCTTTGATGACCGAGTTACAGGGCGTTTGGATAAATACGCCAAGCAAGCTCAAATCATTCATTTGGATATAGACCCAGCCGAAATTGATAAAAATGTTATGGTTTCTATTCCTGTTTGGGGTAATTGTAAAGATACTTTGCCTTTATTAACGGAAAGAATTGAAGCTAAAACGCATCAAGAATGGATTTCTAAATTTCACGATGCCATAAAAGTTGAAACTGAGAAATTAATTACTCCTGAGTTGTTTCCATCTGAAGGTGAAATTACAATGGGCGAAGTGATTCAATTGATTAACGAATTGACTAGTGGAGAAGCTGTAATGGTAACTGATGTAGGTCAACACCAAATGATAACGTGTCGTTATTCGCACCAAAATAAAACAAGAAGTAATATCACAAGTGGCGGATTAGGTACTATGGGATTTGCACTTCCTGCTGCGATTGGTGCAAAATATGGAGCACCAGAACGAACCGTAATCGCTGTAATGGGAGATGGTGGTGCGCAAATGAATATTCAAGAATTGGGAACCATTATGCAATTCAAACCGAATGTAAAAATTCTGATTTTAAACAACAGCTTTTTAGGAATGGTGCGTCAATGGCAAGAATTGTTTCACGAGAAAAGATATTCGTTTACCGATATTCAAAGTCCCGATTTTGTTCAAGTAGCTAAAGGATACGGAATTAAAGGAAATAAAGTGGCTTTGCGTGAAGAATTGAAAGCTGCTCTTCAAGAAATGTTGGCTTATCCCGAATCGTATTTATTAGAAGTAGCGGTTCGTATGGAAGACAACGTTTTTCCTATGGTACCTCAAGGAAAAGGAGTTTCAGAAATTGTTTTGTGTAAAGAAGATATTTAAATCAAAAGGAGATGAAAAAAGAATTTACCTTAACCATATATACCGAAAATCATGTGGGATTAATTAATAAAATCGCCATCATGTTTTCAAGACGAAAAATCAGTTTAGAGAGTTTTAATACTTCGCCTAGTGAAGTACCAAACATCTATCGTTTTACAATTGTTGTAATTGAAGCAGAAGCTGTTGTAAAAAATTTGGTCAAACAAATTGAGAAGATAGTTGATGTTTTCAAAGTGTATTGTAATACGAATGATGAAATCGTTTGGCAACAAATGGCTTTGTATAAAGTACCCACAGATATTATCATTAAAGAAGTAAAAGTAGAACGCTTGTTGAGAGAATACGGAGCAAAAGCAGTTGTAATTAGACATGATTACACCGTTTTTGAAGCTACAGGACAAGGCGAAGAAATCAATAAACTACTAAAAAAATTAGACAAGTTTGGTTTAATTGAATTTGTAAGAAGTTCCCGCATTGCCATTATTAATGCAAGTGAAGGAATTCATAAAAAAGTAGTAGAAATGGAACAAAAAAATCCAGCATTGCAAACTATTAACAACGAGTTTTTAGATAAAAAAGATCAAGTATTTCAAATGTAAAATAAAATTAAAAAAGAAGAAAAATGGCAACAATAAATTTTGGAGGAGTTAACGAAACAGTAATCACTAGAGACGAATTCCCATTAGCGAAAGCACAAGAAACATTAAAGCACGAAGTAATTGCAGTAATTGGTTACGGTGTTCAAGGACCAGGACAATCATTAAATTTAAGAGATAATGGTTTTAATGTAATTGTAGGGCAACGTAAAGGCGGAAAAAGCTGGGAAAAAGCCGTTGCTGATGGTTGGATTGAAGGCGAAACATTATTTGACATTGAAGAAGCTTGTGATAACGCTACAATTATTCAATATTTACTTTCAGATGCTGGTCAAATAGATGCATGGAACACTGTTAAAAAACACTTAACAGCAGGAAAAACACTTTATTTTTCTCATGGATTTGGAATTACGTTCAATGAGAAAACAGGAATTGTACCTCCTGCGGATGTAGATGTAATTTTAGTTGCGCCTAAAGGTTCGGGAACTTCTTTAAGAAGATTGTTCTTAAAAGGTGAAGGAATTAATTCAAGTATTGCAGTATATCAAGATGCTACTGGAAGAGCAAAAGATAAAGCAATTGCATTAGGAATTGGAGTAGGTTCGGGTTATTTATTTGAAACCGATTTTCAAAAAGAAGTGTATTCTGATTTAACAGGAGAACGTGGTATTTTAATGGGTGCTTTAGCAGGATTATTTGAAGCACAATACAACGTATTACGTAAAAACGGTCATTCACCATCAGAAGCATTTAATGAAACAGTAGAAGAATTAACGCAAAGTTTAATGCCTTTAGTAGCTGAAAACGGTATGGATTGGATGTTTGCAAATACTTCTGTAACTGCGCAACGTGGTGCCTTAGATTGGAAAGGTAAATTTAGAGATGCGACAACACCTGTTTTCGAAAATTTATACGATGAAGTATCTTCTGGAAGAGAAGCTAATAGAGTAATTTCTGAAGGTAGTAAAACAGATTACCGCCAAAAATTAGAAGTAGAATTAAAAGAAATCCGCGAATCAGAATTATGGCAAGCAGGTGCTGCCGTTAGAAAACTAAGACCAAAATTAAACTAATGACTTTATTTGATAAAATCGTAAAAGCTCAAGATAATCTGAATGGAGTGGTGCTAAAAACGCCACTTCAATTCAGTATTAATTTATCTGAAAAATTTCAAGCTTCCATTTATTTAAAGAGAGAAGACTTACAACAAGTTCGTTCTTATAAGATTCGTGGAGCTTATAATAAAATTAGTCATTTAAACGCCCAACAAAAAACAAATGGAATTGTTTGCGCAAGTGCAGGAAATCATGCGCAAGGTGTTGCGTACTCTTGTCAAGTTTTGCAAATACAAGGTAAAATCTATATGCCTAAAACAACTCCAAAGCAAAAAATTAAACAAGTACAATTGTTTGGAAAATCTTTTGTAGAGATTGTATTAATTGGGGATACTTTTGATGACGCTTTCCATGCTGCAAAGCAATTTTCCAATGAAAACCAATTAGAATTTATTCATCCTTTTGATGATTTAGAGGTAATTGCTGGACAAGGAACGGTTGGTTTAGAGATTTTATCGGAGCAAATTCCAACGATTGATTATGTATTACTGCCTGTTGGTGGTGGTGGATTAGCGGCGGGAGTTTCAACGGTTTTTAAAAAATTAAGTCCATTAACAAAAATACTAGGAATTGAGCCAGAAGGTGCACCTTCAATGCAATTTGCTCTTGACCAAAACGAAGCACTACCATTAACTACAATTGATAAATTTGTAGATGGTGCTGCTGTAAAACAAGTGGGAAAGGAAACGTTTGCTGTTTGTAAAAACACACTTGATAGAATGATTTTAGTTCCAGAGGGTAAAGTATGTTCTACCATTTTACAATTGTATAATGAAGAAGCAATGGTAGTAGAACCAGCCGGAGCATTATCAATTGCTGCATTAGATTTCATTGCGGACGAAATCAAAGGAAAAACTATAGTTTGTGTGGTTAGTGGAAGTAACAACGATATTGAACGCACCGAAGAAATAAAAGAACGTTCCTTAATTTACGAAGGTTTAAAGCATTATTTTATGATTCAATTTCCGCAACGACCTGGTGCTTTAAGAGAATTTGTAAATGAAGTTTTAAACGAGTCAGATGATATAACCTATTTTCAATTCATCAAAAAAAACAACCGAGATGTTGGACCCGTAGTGGTTGGATTAGAAGTTAAAAATGAAAATGATATAGCTTCTGTGAAATTAAAAATGAACGAAAAAGGATTTCAATTTCAATATTTGAACGAAAAAGAACCGCTATTAGCTTTATTAATATAGCGTTACAATAATTTCTCTCAAGAGAATTCACAAGCCAAAAAAATACAGATTAATAAACAATTTAAGTTCATTTTATTGTAAATTTGCGCTGTGAAAAAATTAGTCCTATTAATCAGTATTTTTATGTTGGCACGGCCAGCTATTCCATTTTTGGAGTACATTGTTAATTACGACTATATTGTAAAAGAGCTTTGTGAGAACAAAGAAAAGCCAGTGCTTAAATGTAATGGTAAATGTCACTTAATGAAAGAACTTGCTAAAACAGCTGAAGACGACAAAAACACTTCATCTGATAAAAAGCAAAATGTAAAACAAGAAATTGAAGTTTTGTTTTACCAAGATTTCAAGCCACTTTCATGCAGTAATTCTTATGTTTTCACAAACAACAAAATTAATTCTGTCTATCAGAATTTCTATGCTTTAACTGCAATACAGTCAACTTTTCACCCACCCACCTTTTTAGTTTAATTTTTATTATTATTGTTTCTTACTAAAGAAGCAATAGGATTTTCTATGTCCAAAAAAATGGATAGCTTTTGCTATGCATACTACAATCATATTATAAAAATATCAAACTAAAAAAATATCAAAAATGAAATTACAATTAAAAAATATTGCCTTAGCAATGGTTGCTGCTATTGCCTTAACTTCATGTTCTAATGATGATAATAACGAAATTACTGGTGAAGGAAATTTAAAATTAGAATTCGATAACGTATATGGTGATGCTGATTTTGCTTTCAATACCGCTTATACAAATTCAAATGGTGAAGTAGTTAAAGCTTCTAATGCAATTTATATTGTAAGTAATATTGTTTTAACAAAAGAAGATGGTTCTACTTATACAGTGCCAAAAAGCGAAAGTTATTTCTTTATTAATGAAGCAGTTGCTGCAAGTACGTTATTAAATTTACCAAATATTCCAGCTGGAAATTACACAAAAGTTACTTTCGGAATTGGTGTTGATCAAGCACAATTTAGCGCTGGAGCAGACGGACAAGGTACTATGTGGTCCGACGCACAAGCATTAGGAATGACATGGTCTTGGGCTGCTGGTTACAAGTTTGTTAAATTTGAAGGAACATATACATCTTCTACTGTTACGACTGAAACTTCTTATATGGTTCATACTGGAAAAACAGGTAATGTATACAACTATGCAGAAGTTACTTTAGATTTACCAGAAAATGCATTGGTAAGAACAAATATTACCCCTCAAGTACACATTATGGCAGATTTAAAAAAGATTCTTGATGGTACAACCGTTATTAATTTAGCAGATGGTGCAATGGTTATGGGTGGCACAAAAGTGCAAAACATTTCTGCAAACAACGTTCCTACAATGTTTGAAGTACACCACGTTCACAACGATTAATTTTAGTTAAAGCTATTCCAGCTGTACATTGCAAGTCCGCAGGAAAAACAAAAATTTTGTAAGCAAAAGAAATGGCTTCTTAGGTCGCCATTTTTTAGCAACAAAATCAATTTGTTTTTCCTTTACGGGCTTTACATTTCCATCTGGGCTAGAACATAAGGGTATAAAATTGTTGCCATACGTTTTACTTAGACAAAAGGCGATACCCTCAATAGCTAAAAAAATAATACACCTATGAAAACAAACTTTTTTTTCATTATTGCTATTGCTTTTTTATTTGGTTGTTCTTCTGATGATTCAGAGGGCTATCAAAATATTCCAATAGCTTATCAAGTGCCTTCAAATTTTCCGCCTTTAGCTTATAATATGGCTAATAATCCCTTAACTGAAAAAGGTTTTGAATTAGGAAAAAAAATATTTTATGATGGTCGCTTGGCTTCAGACGGCGTAATCTCTTGCGGTTTTTGTCATATCCAAGAAGATGCATTTACGCATCACGGACACACGTTTAGTCATGGTGTTGGGGATGGAATTGGTACTCGAAATGCACCGCCTATTCAAAACATGGCGTATCAAACCCAGTTTTTTTGGGATGGAGCGGCAGATCATATAGAATTATTATCTATGGCGCCCATTTCTAACGAATTAGAAATGAATGGCAATATTATCGACATCATTGCGATGATGAAAAATGATTCAGAATATAAAAAATTATACAAACAAGCTTTTGAAGATGGAGAAATAAACTCCGAAAACATGCTGAAAGCTTTAGCACAATTTATGACGATGTTAACGTCTTCGAATTCTAGATTTGATAAATATCGTAGAAACGAAACTGGCGGCACTTTAACGAGTGAAGAACTTGCAGGTTATGCACTATTTAATCAAAAGTGTGCTTCTTGTCATGCCACAGATATATTTACTGATAATTCATTTATAAACAATGGATTACCTATTAATCCTTCTATAAATGATTTAGGTAGATATCGCCTTACCGAGTTAGAGCAAGATAAATACAAGTTTAAAGTACCTAGTTTGCGTAACATTGAAAAAACAGCACCTTATATGCATGATGGAAGATTTTATACACTCGAAGCTGTATTGAATCATTATTCATTAGGGGTTTCAAATACTCAAAATTTAGATGCGAGTTTAAATAATTCGGGAACCTTAGGAATTCCACTAAGCGCAACCGAGAAAACACAGTTAATTGCTTTTTTAAAGACACTAACAGATACTGAATTTTTAACGAATCCAAAATTTGCCGAATTTTAAAATGAAAAATATAGTTACCTTCTTTTTAGTCATCACCTTTCAGTTTGGCTTTGCAGCAGAAATCGATAGCTTAGTAGCTAATCCATTTTTAAAATTACCTCAATTTTCTAATTCTCTTATGGAAGATTGCGATGCTTGTGGTTGTTCGGCAAGTGGTGGAAGTATGGGATTTACCTCTATGTTAAATACAAATTTCATAGGCGTTCGCTATTTTAATCAATCCTATAAAAGTACTGATGGCTTGTATTCTAATTCTCCTTGGTACAACGAAAATTTTAATACCCTTCAACTTTGGGCTCGAATTCCTGTGGTTAAACGGGTTCAAATTTCAGCGTTAATTCCGTATCACTTTCACAACAGAGAAATAAATTCTGGAACGCAAAACATCAGCGGGTTAGGGGATATCACAGTTTTAGGAATGTATCAATTATACCAAACGCATAAAGATAGTACCCTTTTTATCCATTCTTTACAAGCTGGGGCTGGATTGAAAATTCCAGTAGGTAAGTTTGATGCAACAAATAACGGAAGTGTTAATCCAAGTTATCAAGTTGGAACAGGAAGTTGGGATTATCTTTTAGCGGCAGAGTATGTAATCAGAAGACAGAAATTAGGCCTAAATACGTTACTAAATTATGTTATTAAAACAGAAAATGATAAGAATTACCAGTTTGGAAATCAATTTAATTACGCAGGCACCTTCTTTTATTCACTCAAAAGGAATGCGTATTCGATTGTTCCACAACTAGGTTTTGCAGGAGAATTATATGAAAGTAACTATCAATTAGGTCAAAAAGTACGAAACACCCCGGGTGATATTTTTTTTGGAAAAATTGGTTTTGAAGTAGGTAAAGATAAATTATCGCTGGGTGCAAATTTAATGCTTCCCATTACTCAAAACTTAACAGGAGGCAATGTTGAAGTTAATTACCGTTGGAGTTTAAATTTTAACTATAGTTTATAAACTAGTATCTTTTTAATTTTTACAAGCCTCAAAATGGTTTTCATTTTAGAGGCTTTTTTTTGCTGCAATAATTTTAAATACCTCATAAAAATATAAATCTAACCGTAAAATATGTAATAGTTTATAGCTATTATTACCCTAACATTGTTATAAGTAAAACTTATAATTGAATAAGTAATAACATTGAGAAGTTAAAAAAATGAATTCATTTTACCCCGAACTTTGAAAAAAAGAAAACAAATTAAATAGTTTAATATGAAAAAAGTTTTATTAACAACCAGTTTATTTCTTGGGCTATTTACAATGGCGCAGGAAACAGCTACTTGTCCGGTGACAGGAAAAACTATGAGTGTAAACAAAGAAAACACTTCATCAGGTCCTAGTGTGGAGGATTACCATGCTTCAAATGGTACTGCACAGACAAAATCGGCTACTCAATCTACAAAAGGGAGTAGTAATATTGACAGGAATAAACAATGGTGGCCTAATCAATTGAATTTAAATGTATTGCGTCAGAACTCTGAATTGTCTGATCCAATGGGTGCTCAATTTAATTATGCGAAAGAGTTTCAATCGTTAGATTATGAAGCGCTTAAGAAAGATTTGCGCGTATTGATGACCCAATCGCAAGAGTGGTGGCCAGCCGATTTTGGTCATTATGGTGGATTGTTTATTCGTATGGCATGGCACAGTGCAGGAACCTATAGAACAGGAGATGGTAGAGGAGGAACTCGTGCAGGACAACAACGTTTTGCTCCACAAAATAGTTGGCCAGATAATGGTAACTTAGACAAAGCACGTCGTTTGTTATGGCCTATTAAACAAAAATATGGTAACAAAATCTCTTGGGCTGACTTAATGATTTTAACAGGTAACGTTGCTTTAGAAGACATGGGCTTTAAAACGTTTGGTTTTGCCGGTGGTAGAGTGGATGTTTGGGAACCAGAATCGCATGTGTATTGGGGACCAGAAACTAAATGGTTAGACGACAAACGTTATTCGGAAGGAAGAAAATTAGAGAATCCATTGGCAGCAGTTCAAATGGGATTAATCTATGTAAATCCAGAAGGACCTAATGGAAATCCTGACCCAGTATTAGCAGCTAAAGACATTCGTGAAACGTTTGGAAGAATGGGAATGAATGATGAAGAAACGGTGGCATTAATTGCAGGTGGACACACTTTAGGAAAAACACACGGTGCGGGCGATGCTAAACACGTTGGGGCAAACCCAGAAGCAGCTGCTATTGAAGAGCAAGGTTTTGGTTGGAAAAGTGATTACAAATCAGGTAATGGTACTGATGCTATCACTTCAGGCTTAGAGGTTACTTGGACCTCAACTCCTGCAAAATGGAGTCATGATTACTTAACGTTCTTATTCAAATACGATTGGGAATTAACAACAAGTCCAGCTGGTGCAAAACAATGGATTGCAAAGACAGATGATAAAATTATTCCAGATGCTTTTGATAAAAACAAAATGAACAAGCCTTACATGTTAACGACTGACTTATCGTTACGTTATGACCCTATTTATGAGAAAATTTCAAGACGTTTCTTAGCTGATCAAAATGCATTTAACGATGCTTTTGCTCGTGCATGGTTTAAGTTAACGCACCGCGATATGGGTCCTAAAACTACTTACTTAGGACCAGAAGCACCTAAAGTAGATTTAATTTGGCAAGATCCAATTCCTGCAGTAAATCATAAATTAGTGAATGTTAATGAAATCAAAGGCTTACAGGCACAGATTTTGGCTTCGGGATTGTCTATTCAAGACATGGTATCTGTGGCATGGGCTTCGGCGTCTACTTACAGAGGTTCAGATAGAAGAGGTGGTGCAAACGGTGCAAGAATCCGTTTAGAGCCACAAAGAAGTTGGGAAGTAAACAACCCAACGCAATTGAACCGCGTATTATCGGCTTTAGAAAAAGTTCAAGCTGATTTTAATGCGAAATCTAAAGATAAAAAAGTATCCTTAGCGGATTTAATTGTATTGGCAGGAAATACAGGAGTAGAGCAAGCAGCTAAAAATGCTGGATATTCTGTTCAAGTTCCCTTTACACCAGGTCGTATGGATGCTTCACAAGAACAAACTGATGTAAAATCATTTGCGGTTTTAGAACCTCAAGCGGATGGTTTCCGTAATTATTTAAAAACAAAATATACGGTTGCTACAGAAGAATTATTAGTGGATAAAGCCCAGTTGTTAACTTTAACAGCTCCAGAAATGACTGTTTTAGTAGGAGGAATGAGAGCATTGAATGCAAATTATAATGGTTCAAGTCATGGTATTTTTTCATCGAAAAAAGAGCAATTAACAAATGAATTCTTTGTAAATTTATTAGCAATGGGAACGACATGGAAAGCTACTTCAGATGCACAAGAAGTATTTGAAGGTAGCAACATGAAAACAAACGAAGTTAAATGGACCGCAACTCGTGCCGATTTAATCTTTGGTTCTAATTCAGAACTACGCGCTATTGCTGAAGTGTATGCTCAAAATGATAACAAACAAAAATTTGTAAATGATTTTGTAGCTGCATGGACTAAAGTAATGAACTTAGATCGCTTTGATGTGAAGAAATAATTTTCTTATTCCCCCAATTTTAAAAGCCTGTAGACGTATTGTTTGCAGGTTTTTTTTATGGTTGCTTGGTATGTGGATGGATTACGTTTCTAAAGTTCTCGATAAAATTTTTAAAAGTAAAAATTAGCATTTTTTTTTTAAAAAATCACTCGAAGTGACGTTAGAGTTGTTACGTTTCTAGAGTTCTCTTGTGGCACTGTTTGTTTTAGTTTAGAGTCTTTCTAATTCATAATTCCACCTTCGTCATTTCGAGTGTTTTGTGTTTGAAAAGCCTTAGGTTTACAAATACAAAATGTATCGAGAACCAATGAATTGATTTTATTTCAAGTTTCAGGTTTTTGGAACACAGATTTAAGAAATTGAAATAATCTTTAAAATCTTTTATGAACTTAATTCAACGTAATGTTACAATCAAAACTATTTTTACAGCAAATTAAATAGGAGGTAAAAGCTGAAATGATAATTAAAAATTATACCTAAATAAAATGTAAAAAGGCAACAAAAACGGCAACCAAAAATAAAAAACCCTGTAAAATTAATACTTTACAGGGTTTTTTGTGGAGTCGGAGAGAATCGAACTAATCTCAAAACCGCCTATTTTAAAGAGGTTAGGATGGGCTACTTGATAAAGGTAACCGATTTTACCTCCTCTTTTTTACTATTCAAATTATCGTAAATCGTATGAAGTAAATTTACAATATTATTTTTAAAAAGGAAAATATAAATACTAAAATTTGAACTAGTTGATTGAGTGTTTAGATATTCTTGTTTTGGTAAAGACATGTTATTGGTTTAACCAAAAATCAAGTGAGTTACTTGTTCATATTTTATGCCACTATATGTACAGAACTCTTCAATCGTTAGAAACTCATTTTCGAGCTTGTTGAGGTCTTTTTTAATCTTTTGCATTAATCTAGTACTTTGACGATAACTCTTACCTGTTATTCGTTGTATGTCCTTTGGATAGATGCATACCCTCTGATTATTAAATTTCATACTTTAACTATGCTTTTGATTTAGCTATGCTATACTGCTCACGTGCAGAAAATCTTTTGCAATTTAGTTATAATTTTTCATACTTATTTGTTGCTTTTTTGTGTTGTTTTAAGACACTTGTGTCGATTTTGGACATATGGTACGTGTGGGATTTTTTCTTTAGGGAATTGCTTTATAATCTTTGTGTGGTTCATTCGAAATGGGGTTGCAACTGATTGAAAGAATGAAGGAGATTTTAGATGAATGTTTAATAAAATTTTGAAGTTATGGCTAGACAGAAAGGCATAATTAAATTAAAAGGTACTATCGGGGATATTACTTTTTATAAAACGCAAGATGGTCACTTAGCGAGAGAAAAAGGAGGTATTGATGCTAGTAGAATAGCAAGTGACCCTGCGTTTCAGAGAACGCGTGAGAATGGCTCTGAATTTGGTAGGGCAGGGAAGGCAGGAAAGATGTTGAGAACGGCTTTACGACCCTTACTTTTAAATTCTGCGGATGGTAGAATGGTGAGTCGATTGACGCAGGCTATGATGAAAGTGATTCAGGCGGATTTGGTGAGTGTTCGTGGTTTGCGAAATGTTATTGATGGCGAAGCTGAATTGTTATTTGGTTTTGAATTCAATATTCGTGGTAAATTGGGAACCACTTTATTTGCTCCTTTTGTGGCATCAATTGATCGTACAGCAGGAGAAATTAAAGTGGATTTGGCATCTTTTATTCCTGCGAATATGATTGCTGCTCCAAGTGGAACTACTCACTACAAAATCATTTCTGGTGGAGCTGAAATTGATTTTGAAGCAGAAACTTATGTAGTTGCTACTTCTGAAACTGCAATTTTGCCATGGGATGGAACTGCTACAGCTCCAATTAATCAAGTGAATGAGGTTACACCTGCAAGTACAAAACCATTGTTTTTGGCTTTGGGTATTGAGTTCTATCAAGAGATTAATGGGCAAATGTATCCGTTGAAAAATGGTGCTTTTAACCCTTTATCGATTGCGAAAGTTGATAGTGGTGTATAACCAGTGGTCAGTAATCAGTTTTTAGTGGTCAGTTATGGTACTATTTTTAACTAGAACTTATTTCCCTGAAGGAACCAATGGTAAACTCGAATGCGAAGGCAAATTGATTTGTAACACCATTGAATTGCCGTGGAAGATGAACGAAACGAAGGTTTCCTGCATTCCAGAAGGGAACTATTTTATTAGAAAGCGATACAGTGCAAAACACAAATGGCATTTGGAATTGGTAGATGTACCGAATAGAACTTATATTTTGATACATCCTGCCAATAATGCGCAAAAGGAATTACGTGGCTGTATTGCTCCTGTTACTAAACTTTCTGGACCTGGATTAGGTTTGCTATCGAGAAAAGCTTTTACGAAGTTGAAAGACTTAGTTTATAAAGCTTTGGACAATAAAGAAAGTGTTGAATTAATTATCCAATAGATCCTTTACAGGATGACAAAAAACGTAATTATGAAAAAAATCATTACTAGAGCAAAAGCTCCCACACCAAAGTTTTTCAAAGTGCTTCGAACTGTTGGGTTGGCATTAGCTACCGTTGGTGGAACAATTTTAGCTGCTCCAATTGCTTTACCTGCCATTATAACTACCATTGGCGGTTATGTTGCAGTAGCTGGAGGAGTTTTGTCAGCTGCAAGTCAGCTTACTACAACTGATGACAGCCAATAATCCCACCTTGATGGGAACTGCTGGAGGTACGTTTTTAAGTATTGTGCCAAATCTATCTTCTAATGATATTGTGAAAACAGTTATTTTAGCTACTGTTGGAGCTGTAGTTAGTTTTATGATTTCGTTACTGCTTAAAAGCCTAAATAAGAAGCACAAAAAATAAGTTTAGCCCTAGTTGTGGTGACCTTTGGGTTAAACATGATTAAGCCAAGTCGTAAGACCTGGCTTTTTTTTGATTTAACATTATCTAGCTCTTGTATCAGTAGAGGTTAACTATTTTTAGATTTTTGAATAATCACTAAAACCCCATTACAATTTCAAAAGCGACTTTCAATTATGCCTAAAATTCGCTATTTCTAAAAACTTTGGTTGCAAGAGGTTTTTATTGTTTAGTTAATACCATATTTGCAGGAGTTTTGAAAGGTGTCGTATCAAAAGGATAACAATCTGCACCAGCATTAAAATCTACTCTATTCCAAGTTAATTGTTCAACACTATTATTTATAGAATGAATTAAACTAACTTCTCCCATAATTCTTCTGCCACAAGAATTCGTTGTTGGTTCGTCATAAAATATAATAAAACCTGTATTTCTATAGGAGCCACTACTGCTATGTGCAAATTCATCATTATTTGTAATGTTATAAATTTCTACACCGTTCAATTTGTATTGATAGTGTCCAATTATTTTATCTGTATAAATTGTTGTTTTTTTATTTCCTATCGGTGTTTCTCTGTAATAGGTTTGTTTATAGAATTGAATTTTAAAATAATGTGTACCGTCATCAAAAATCCAAGTACCAACATATTTATTCAAAAGGTTGTTTAAATCTTTATAATATACGTTGCTTGGAAAATTTCCTTCATAAAATGTTTGAATAGGTTTTTCAACAATAGTTTGTGAAAAACTGGAAAAGCCACTTAATAATATTATTATTTTATATATATTTTTCATTTTGTAATTTTTAATATTAAACGATTATTTTTTCTTCCAAGTATAATCACCATTTGGAGTTGTTGGGTAAGGAGCAAAATAAAAATCAATACCCCAAACAAAGGAATTCATAAAAGTACTAAAATTATTTAGTAGTAATTGATTATATTCTGCGTCAGAACATATACCATCACATTGATTTTGTGATTTTTCAATTACTCTTTCGTTATATGCTTTTTTAAAACTATTAAAACTTCCTTGATTTACTTTATATTGGGTATAAAAATCTTGTAAATCGGCAACATTACTAACCCTTAAAGCATGTAGACCACTTACTGAAACCATTATTGAGGTAATGTTAGTATTTTGAGGTGAACTTGGATTTAAATTTTGTTTGTCAAGATAAAATCCTACCATACCAATAATATCTTCGGCACTAAATATTGGGTCTAAACCTGAATGGTGTTTATGCATTCTGATTTGAGGATTATTCGTGCTAACTATTGGAAATTGTATGCCATCAAAACCAGCTGGCATTGGAAATGGTGTATATGTATTATCTGAATTTAAACTAAACTCAATTCCTTCTTCAGAGCCATTATTCAAATTTGATTTCATTTGATTAATAGTGTTTCTTAAAATGTTAGTACCATTTTCGTTTTGAGTCGTAATTTTGTTTAGTTCGGGTAAACTTAAATCAATAAATTCACCATCAGTAGTAATTGGAGTTGTAATAATTGGCGTATTTGTATTTGATCCACCTGTGTTATTACTTCCACCAACACCTCCGACACCTGTGTAACCTCCGTTATTACCACTACTACCAACACCAGATGTTGAGCCTCCACCACCACCACCTACCCAAGCACAATCTAAGGCATGAAGAACCCAAATACCAACATAATCTATACTTCCACCTGTCAACTCACCTTCATCAGGTGGAACCATTTCAAACACCCATGTTTGAATACAAACTAATGTAGGTAAACCTTCAGTTTGGTAATTATATTTAGAATACTGAACATTTCGATTTTGAATTTCTTCTTTCCCAAGATATTTGATATCATCGTAAGTGATATCATAAGTAACAATTAGAGTTTCAAAATTACCATTTGAATTACTTTTGAAAACAATATTTTCTAATTTATCTACTGTGCCAGTTCTTCTTATTCTAAAGGTATAAGATTGATTTCCGTCTTTTTCAATAAACATACCATTTTCATCATCAATATACATACCATATTGTTCATTATAAACAAGTTTTGCTTGTGTATTTTGCTTGTTTTTAGATAATGCAATTTCTTTAAATTCAGAAATAGATTTTCTTACATTTTTATGTTCAGGTTTTAGCATAATATCTTTAACAGATACTTTTTTGATTTTCATTTCAGATTTGTAATCAACAAAATCTTCTTGAACTTCGCAACTTAATAACATAAAAACTATGTTAATCAGTAGTAATTTTTTTAAAATTCCAATTTTTTTCTTCATTTAAAACGTTGTTTTTGGTTAATAAATATTTAATTTTATGCTACTTTTAGTGGTATCTTTTTCAAAAATATCTTGGAATTCGTTTATATGTTAAACTTTAAGACTAGTTCTTTCCTTATTGGCTATATTTGCGATAGTTTCATTTTTTACTTAGTAAATTAACAAATAAAATACGGTATGATTTTACGGTTTTTGAGGTTATTATCTACGGTTTTTAATTCGTATATTTTACATTAATTAGCTAAAAAATGTCTTATTTATCTTGTTTTACTTTAAGTTGAAAAGCCTAGACTAATCAGTCCAGGCTTACTATCATTTCATTCTATACCTCATCATAATAGCGGTTTTGAGCTCTTTGATGAGGTAGATGTTTTTGTTGAAATGATTTTCTTGTTCTTGCAGCAACTTAAGTGCTTGTACATTTTTTTTGTGCAGTTCATGTTCCCGCATTAATAGAGTAACTTTTGGATTAAATTTTTTTTTAAAATCGTAAAGGGTTATAAAAGGTATTACAGAACCTCTTAAGAATTGGTGCCAGAATTTAGATTTCCATAAGCTCATTGTTATCCAAAAAATGTCCTCTTTTTGAGCTTCGGTTTGGAATACTAGTACAAAGCTGTTTGTAAAAGGTTCATTGCTAGGTTTTCCGCTATTTAGTCCTTTTGATAATACGAAAAAATGCGGTTTGGCATAGTGCGTCCCAGGTTGGTGGGTTTTGATAAAAATTGTGTCCATAATTCAAGGATTTAAAAAGTTAACTTCCTTTGTCCTCCTCTTCTGATTGTATGAAATATGATTGAAAACCGAGATGCCCCACACACATTTTTGCAAAAGAAAAAAGGAAAAAAAAGAAAGCCGTCTTGCCTTGTGGAGGGTATCAATAAAGCAGGTTTTTCGGGTAAAATACTACCCAAATGAGGAGTGTTCCGTGGTCAGTTTTAAGTGTTCAGAAAAGAAGTGAACTGGAAATGTGAGGGTGGAGATTTTACACGAAACCGCAGGCTTGAACTTGCTTTTTTGAATACTCGGAACAAACCTTTGGCTTCTTTTTTATCCTTTTTTTTGTAAAAATGTTTTCCTCAAATGTTCTTGTGAAATAGGGTTTTAGGGGTGTTCAATCGGGATTCGTGAACAAGGGTGTGGTTTTTTTTTACTATACTACTTCGACAACGCTCGGTTTGACAATATGGTTTTGTGAAGACGAGAAAAAAGAAAAACACACTCTTGTAGTGGTTTGATTTTTGAGGATGCCTGATAGTTTAGTTGGTAGTCGCGGTTTTCAGTTTGCAGTTAACGTGAACTGGAAATGGGAGGCATTTTCAAAAAACAATATGATACTTCCTAGTGTCTGGGCAGTAGCGGACAAGGGTGTGGTTTTTTTGTGATAAGGGATAAGAAAAAAGGGATAAGTTGTAATGACTGTTGAAAATTGAAAAAAAGCACACGCTTGTGTGGATTTTGATTTTTGAGAATGCCTTGTTGGTGTTCAGTGGACAGTTTTTAGTGTTCAGTGAACTGGAAATGGGAGGCATTTTCAAAAAACAATGCAAATTAAGTTAGCGGTAGCGTTCCTATTATTCTTCGGCTGGGTGCGGCTGGGAGCTGATATTTATTCGCTAGTTTATTATTTTGCCTAAGGAGCTCATGAATAGCCGCTGAGCGTTGGGAAGGAGTGCCAACTGGAATGAAAGGCGTCTTTTGTGCGTTGGGATGTTGGGGAGTGCGGCTATTTTACATAATAACCCTTATAACTTTCAGGGGGACTGCGTGGGGTGTTGGGAATGAATTATAAGGTTTATTATGTAATAATAGCTTGGGAGTGGTTTTTGTGTGTTTTTAGCGTTTGTTTTTTGGATTGGGTGTAAGTGGATAAAAAAAGGCGGACTGTGTGCGTGGGGTTGGGAAAACAGGGAGCCTTTTTTTATTGACTTACTTTGGGTAAAACAAGTGCTAAAAACACACAAAATACCACGTGTGCAGTGGGGAGCCCTTCGGCAAAGCTCAGGATAAACTATGGGTTGGGTGGGTGAAACTACTTCAGCGAAGCGTTCTTAATTAAAAAAGAATCCAAGAAAGCCATTTGCTTACTATCTAGCCCCGATGGGAGTGATACCTTGTTTAACGGACAGTGGGCCCTTCGACAAAGCTCAGGATGACGTAATGGAAACCAAGAATGCCCAAGCCATTCGCTTCAAAATTCCTCCTATAGTATAATTAACAAAACATGAAATGGAGTCAGTATTTGCTACAAATCAATTATGAAAAATTTATTGTGTTTTTACATCTAGGATAATTGGTACATCCAAGGAAATCGCCAAATTTACCTGTTCTTTTCACCATAAAACCACTATCACATTTTGGGCAGACAAAATTGTCTTTAAGAATATTTATATCATTAAACGTTTGATCACAAATAGGATAATGTGAACAACCTAAAAAATTTCCATTGGTAGCAGAATTTTGTCTAATCACTAATTTACCCGTTTGACAGTAAGGACAATTTGTTGCGTGCAACGATCCCTGATTGTCGCTTACTAAATAATTATTATCAATTAATAATTCTTCAGCAAACAATGAAACATCTGAAGGTATTAGTATTACTACTTCATTTTTAGTCCTCGTTAAAGCTACATAAAAAAGGCGTCTTTCTTCTGCGAATCGATATTCTTCACTATCACTCATTAATAGCGATAAGATAGGATCGTCGGTCATTTTATTAGGAAACCCTAGTAAATGATTTTTAAGATTTAAAATAACAACATTATCAGCCTCCGTTCCCTTTGATTTATGTACGGTTAAAAACTTAATGTCCACATCTTCAAAACCATCAATTACAATTTTACCTGAAGCTTCAAAAAACTTAATCTTATTGCTTGGTGTTAGTTTGATTAAATCATTGATATCAAAACTATGTCTACCTAAAACTAAAATTGATTGTTTACCATGTTTAAGAACTAGTTGCTGTATTTCACTAATAAATACTTGTTCTACTTCCTCTTGTTTGTAATTAACAAATTTAATAGGCTCAAATACTGGTCCTTTCTTAGATTTTGGATTTTTAGTAATTTGTTTTTTATTTTTCTGTATGTATTTTGATGTAATATCAATCAATGATTGAGCGTTACGATATGTTTGTTCTATTAATAATAACTCATATTTACCAACATATTTTTCAAAGTTGCTAAACAAAGAAATGTCACTTCCTGCAAAACGATATATGGATTGCCAGTCATCGCCTACACATATTAATCTTGCACCTGACAATTGTCGTATTTCTTTAATTAAATTGAACCGGGCAAATGAGATGTCTTGATACTCGTCAATAATTATGTATTGATAATTATAAATAGGCTGGTTAACCTGAATTTCATCAGTCGCCTTATTAATCATATAATTAAAATCGATTTCATTTCTTTCTTTTAATACGGTATCATATTTTTCAAGAATTGGAAATACAAAATTTAGAAATAATTCTTGGCGTTCTGACATAAACTCATTTTGAGATTTAGCTCTTTCTTGGAACAATTTTTTTAGTGCCTCAACTTTCAGTTTTCTTGATTTGGAAAGATTAATAAAACTCTCTATTAATTTGATAATTTCCTTACCGAAATTTTCATCATTTTCCGTAACTTTTTCATAAATATCTTTTGAATCACGTGGTTTGAAAATGACCTTTTCAGTTTTTAATATTTCCTCTAGTTTTTGTAATAAAATATTATCTCTGTTGTAATAAGAGTAGGTTTCTACTAATTTGGTGTTGTATGTTTTATGGGCTTCCCTCTTTAATTCCATTCCTCTTACATATTCCCTTTCATTGAAATCGCTTAGCCATGTTGCCCGATTGTTTTCATCAATACCAAAATGTTCTAAATATATATCATACTCCTTTAAAAAAAAGTCAGGTCGATACATGACGTCTCCAAAAGGATATGGTTGCTCATACTCATATTCAATTCCGTTTAAATATAAAAAGTTGGCTATTATTAGTTCTTCTACACTTTTTACTCTCTCGCCTTTCATAGTATCGAGTGATGATTTTGATACTTTATTTAAAGGCTCGCATTTTGATTTTAAAGTTTGAAAATCGATTCCTTTTTCAATATCAATTTTTTCACCCAAAGAATTAAAATTATCATATTCTTCAGGAATATTCATATAACAAGCCACATATTGTATAAATGATTGTAATGACACCTTGTTATTAAAGATTTCATTTTTCAAGTACTCCTTAACCACTTTGTTAAGCGTGTTTTCATTAGTAACTGCAGGGATATTTTTATTGAATTTTTTAATTATATCATACCCTAACTTATGAAACGTTGTAGCTTGAATACCAAGATTAATTTTGTTGAGTCTGTCATTTAGATCCTCAACTGTTTTTTTAGTAAATGATAATAATAAAATGTTATCAGGGGAACTATTTTTTTGTTCAATTAGATATTTTACTTTTCCAAGAATTGTAAGAGTTTTTCCTGATCCAGCTCCTGCGACGATTAAGTTGGAGTATTCATCTGTTATAACAGCCGTTCTTTGTTGTTCATCTAATACTTTTCCTTCAATATCATCAAAATAGTGTTTTAATCTTTCTTTTTGAGAAGTGACATACTCTTGATTGTACTTTACGATATAATTATCGAAATCACCAAAAATTTCATTGAATTTTCTAACCTCATCTACTTTGCTGTAATATTTTGTTTTGTTCTGAAAAAACTTGCCTATTGAAGAAAATTGAGTTTTTATTTCATCGCGTTTTACCCAAGTTATATAATCATCCAACTTATCTACTAATTCAAAAAACAAACTAATTTGGACAAGATTCTCTTTGAAAATAGCATTTTTGTATTTGTTTTTCTCAGATTTGTATCGAAATATAATGTATACAATTATAAGTATTGTTATGCTAAATATGACTATATTCATTTATGCCTTGTTATTTTTTTGGAAACAAATGGTTTTTTAATTTTTCTAATGCTTCTTGGTGTTTCTTGATTTGCATTTTTTCTAAATTCATCATTTTCCATTTTACTGATGGTAAATTGGCAATTACCTCAACATTTTCCATTTCTAATAGTGTCCAATCTGGTGTTTTATTTTTGAATGTTAGTAGGAATTTCTTTTCATTCTCTGTCATTTGCGAATTGATTTGATGAATTAGATTTTCACGAGCCTCTTCTAACTGTTCTAATGGAACTTCTACTTCTGCCATTTGTCTGAATTCTGTTTCGTATATTTCACTAATGTCTTTTCTATTTGGCGCTAATAATTCTGAAATGGGTCTTTGGTGACTGATTAAAAAAATTAGGAATGTTTTGCGTAAATCATTTGTTAATCCTTCATTTTCTAATAAGAATTTTACATCAAATAAATCGCGTGGGTGTTGTCTGTCTAGCGCTGCACAGATTTTTCCTGCGTATAAATCGGGAAGTGAAGCTACTTTCATTTCTACGTAACCAAACTCTTTTTCTACTTTTTCAGTTACTTCTAAAATTTCTTCTTGAAATACGGTTTCTCTAATTACAGGTGAAAGTTCTACTTTTATACGTACTTCTCCTTGACTTACAATTAATCGTAAAGCATCACTCTGTTCGTGTGCTTCTTGTACTTTAGTTCCTGGTATTGCCTTTGTAATTCTTTCGCTTATTCTTGTTAGGGCTTCTTTAATATTCTTTAATGCTGTATCGCGATCATCTCTAGGTATATAAAGTAAATCGATGTCCACTGAAAGTCTTGGTAACTCTCTATAAAATAAATTGATAGCTGTACCTCCTTTTAAAGCAAAGCATTTTTCAACATCTACTAATGGCAATACTCTTACTAACAATTGTACTTGTTTTCTATATCTATTATTTGCTTCTAAAGCCATTCGGGTACTGTTATTTTGTATTTATTATCTAGTTTACCTCCTTTAGCAATCATCCTGTTACCAGAACCTAAAGTTATTTTATTGCGTTCGATTTTATTTAACCAACTGTAGTTCTGTCTGTCTGCAAACCAAAGAAATAGTCTTTTTGCTTTTATGTTTTGACATTGCTCCAATAGTTTTTGTAGGCTCCGAGGCGATAGAGTTGTTAATCCTTGTATGAGTTGATCTGCATGTTCAAAGGTTATTTTTGTGGGTACTTGTAAAAGCACTTCTAAATAAGCTCTATCAGGTTTTGCCACGATTAGTTTTCTTCCCTCATTGTCCCATTCTATTTCTATTGTGAATTGATCTTTTTGTTTTTCGTATTCATTACTTTCAAAGAATCCCTTAGTTGAATGTTTTATGAACTTTACATTTACATCTAAATTCATCACCCATTTTGGTAATGGATCTTTACCGTACAAATGGACGGTTTTATTTTCAGAAAATGATAAGTAATGTGATAGTCCTTGCATTTCTAAAGCCGTTAAACCGCCTATTACTGCATCTGTTTTTACTGTTGATTGCAAAGAAAACACTATCGATTGCCATGATATTTTGGCTTTATTTCTTACGTATACTCCTTTACTTATTGACTCTAGTTGGTTACTTTTAACTAAATTATCTATTGAATGATTGCTGAAATTATTATCTAATAGCCATTTACGGGTAGCTATTACCCCTTCTGGTAGTGTGTGATATAATTCTATTCGCCTGTTTACATTTAGTGCCATAATTTACATAGTTAGCATTTAACGGCGATAATCGCCGTTATGTAAAGGTATTATAAATAATTTAATTTACAAAATAGTATTTTGACGGCGATTATCGCCGTTATTTTAAGAAGAAGTAAATTATTACGCTGTTAGCAAACCGATTTTATTTCAAGCCATAGTTGCCAAATTGCATACAAACCTGCTAAAAGTGTTCCAACTGCGATTATTATATTAAATGTATCTTCTTTAAATCTTTTCCTTTTTAAATCTTTAAGTTCTTGCTGATAACCACCATTTCGATGGAACAAAATTCCATTATAATTTATTTTGAAACACCATTCATTACTTTCTAATACATCAACATAGCCATCACTGTTTAATTTATTCAAAATCATATATGCTTCTGCTGGATTTACATTTAATTCTCCAAATTCACAAATTGATTTACTATGCTGAAATTTTATATTTTCTTCAGTAAATTCAGCATATAAATATTTCAGAACTTTATCTAATTTCTTTTCAGGATTCATTTTTTCTTTATGATTTGACAAACTATTTGTTATTTTTTTATATGCATGATAAAGTTAGATGAATCTAGCTTAAATAATATGACTTAGTATTACAAAATTCTAATTAATTTATTTTTAAATATAGATTTTTTAATTAATAAATCATAAAAGGGATGAAAATTCAAGCAGTAGATCTTGTTGGGATCATAATTCATTTATATTGTGGGCACGGATTGTAAATCCGCGCAGTCGGGTATAAATCTTGCCATTTTTATTTGTTTTAGTTTTTTTATTTATTGGTTTTTGATAAAATTACAGGTAACTCAAATATTATAAATGCTACCTAAATATTTTTTAAAGAATGTTAATTCTTTATATTTATTCTATTTTTTATTAGAAGATTTTGATTGTTTTAACGATGGTGTATTGCCGGGTGTTTTTTTATTGTCACGTTGACGTTGGTCAGGGTTTCCTGTTGATGTTGCTGTTCTTTTAGGGCCTGTTTTGATTGGTTTTAAGGTCATAAGTATTTATTTTTAATATTGATTAAGCACCGATTACAAATCCACGCAATCTGGGGTTTTATTAAATTAAATTCATCTTTTTTTATTATTGATTATCTCGACTAGGGAAAAAATGTTTAACAATTTGTGGAATTGCTAAAGTCAATATACTTTCTATAAATCCTAATATAGCTGCATTTTGCCAGCATTGATTGGTAAAAATCACAACAACCAAGACTATTAAAATACCTAAATAGCAACCGCCAAATAAAATGGTTAGACATATTTTCATTCTAATATCTGATAAATCACGAAATAAATTAATTTGTCTTCTTGTCGGCATCAGCGTCTATATATTGATAAAATTCAACAATATTCAATTCGTTTGTATTGAATTTAAATTCTTTTCCCTCCAATTCACAAGTCCTACATTCGATAGTTTTAGGTATGTCAAACTCATTGTCAAAAGTTTTAATAACTCTTAAACAGTCATTGTTTTTGCATTCAACAGCAAATTTCCTTTTCAAAATTCCTTGACGTACAGCAATTTTACATATATATTTTGCCCAACGAGTTGATATATTAAAAATACTTCTAATATTTTCAACATAAATTCTGTCAGGGTCAGTTTCTTCTAACGCTTTAGACTGTCTTTTAAAAATGTTCTTTAGCATATTAGTTATTTGTTAGTACTAAATCTATCAAATCATTAATTCCGTTGTGATGTTGTGGATATATTGAAAAATAAAAAACACCTTTTGTGGGATCAACTACAAAATAATTTAACAAGTTATTTTGTTTCAAAACTTTAAAAGTTGTTTGTATTAAAGGAGTTTTGATTAATTCTTTGTAAACAGCTGGCATATCTCTTTTAAGTAATTTATCTTCATCCATAATTTCCATTGATGTAGACTTAGATTTTTTGAATTTTACTTTAAAAGCGTCAACTTCATCATCCTCCCATAATTTTTTTATTCCTTTATTTAAATCACTTTTTGTAAGTCTTGCGGGATTAGCTGATTGTATAATACTATTTAATATTGCATCATCATTAAAATCTCGTGTTGTACTTATAACTTTATCTTCAATAATTGCCGAAACATCTCTTTCTAGAATATTTATATGAATTATAAGTTTTGTGTTTTTTTTATTTATTTGAACAGGAATTATAAATTGAATATTTTGTATAGTTCTTGATGTTTTATTGAAAAATTCAATTGTAACTGGGAACAGCAAATTATATACTGAATTGCTACTTGAAATTTTGTTTTTTGAATGAAAACAAGGATGATTATCTAACCAAGAATCAGCAATTATACCAAGAAAATCAAATAAATAAACGTGTTGTTTTAATAATGAAAAATTATTAAAAACAGTTTGATTAATTACTGTAACACTATTTGTTTCAATAATTCTTTCTAGCAATTCGGCTTGTTTTTCTTTATACTCATTTAGATTAAAGACTTCTTTTAATGCATTAACTGAAAATGCTTTTAATAGTCTTTTATTCATTTCTACGGAACTATTTATATCTAATGTTAGCATCTATTTGATTTTGATTGAATAAGTATTTTAAAATTTTAAGTTTTCATATTAATGAATGGAATATTGCCTTAAGTTCCTTTATTGTCACATTGAAGTTGGTCAGGTTTTCCTGTTGATGTTGCTTTTCTTTTTGGTCCTGGTTTGATTGCTTTTGTTGTCATAGTATTTATTGTTTGATTATAGTTTTTAGCCTGGTTGCCACGCGATGGGAATCGTGCGTGTGCTGGAGAAAATATCTACAGTAGTAGACATGATTATTCAGGCCATTCTTCGCTATTAATTGTTATTCCGGTTCTAGTGAAATATGCATCAAAAAAACTTGTACCAACTAGTTCATTAAACTTTTTTATAACTTCATAATATTTCTGTGGAACTGAAACATTTTGACTGATGTCGTATGTCGGAAATGGAATCTCACATCTTCCACCATCTACCGAACAATACGAAGTTCTAAAAACCAAGCTATTATTATAAAAGAAATCTAAATAGTGACCTTTTCCAGGTTCTGGATTTGGATTGTTTTTGGCCCATGATCTGTCAATCACATCTTCTTCATCGCCTATACTTAAACCCCATGCAATTGTTATTGATAAATTTGGTTTAAAAGAAGCGGTATTACTATGTTCAGAATGATGAAGAACATTTTCAGTTCCTCTATAAGCTTCAAAAAACTGAAATTTATTTCTGTATGAAGGTCCACTACCATATCCCCAAGTTGAAATTTGGTACCAATCGTCTTTTGATGAATTTAAAAATGTGTCAATTAAATCTATTAATGTCATAATTCTATTTTTTAGGTGATGATTTCGAAGGTTTTAATGATGGTGTGTTGCCGGGTGTACTTTTGTTATCACGTTGACGTTTATCAGGTTTTCCTGTTGAGGTTGCTGTTCTTTTTGGTCCTGGTTTGATTGCTTGGATGGTCATAGTTTATATTTAATTATTTTTATTTGTTGGATACCACGCGATGGGAATCGCGCGGTAGCGGGGGAACCTAGTTTTGAAGTCTAAAAACATTTAAACCAATCAAATCTATCACAAACAAATTTTACAGCTTCACTTTCTTTTCTGAATATTTCAAATACATCATAGGGTGAATCAACAGAACCACTTTCGGTTGCCGTCACATAAAAGCAATTATCATCGAAGTTTACAGTAATATGTACATTGTATTCTTTTCCATCAATTCTTGATAATACATTATTGTGACAGGAACCTAAATTACAAGTAATACAATCCTCGTTTGGAATAAAAGTAAGACCAAATTCTTCGAAAGTTTTTGGAGTTTTGTTGCTGTTTTCTGACATATATTTAATTTTTTAATGAGTGTTTTTTTAATCAATTAATCGTGAATTTTCCAGTTTTGGTTTAAAATGTTTACAAACTTGTATATAACTATAACTTCATGTAGCATTAATAGTTTAAAGTTTATCTTTTTCGTTTTGTGGTATAGGTGGTGCTTGGGGTGGTTTTGGCTTCTTTACCTGTTACGTATCTGCCAGTTTTTGCACTACGTGATTGGTTGTAGGTTTTTGATTTTTTTTCTTGTGCATTTACTGTTGTTGTTAGTAATGCGATGGTAATGATTGTAATGATTTTGTACATGGTTCTTGTTTTTTTTAATGTTATGTGACCCTTCCTTCGTCAGGGTGACAAGGGATGTGAGAAGTTTTGTGTTTTTTATGTTAATAATTAAAATATTTTAATTCCTTCATTTTATTGAATATCAATCTTGTGCAGGATTGTCCGGATTTGGAGTCGTCCCAGTAGGATTTGTGCATGGTGATGTGTTTTAGGGTTAGGAAGCTGAAGAGGTTGTATTTTTTTCTTCGGGCGATTTCGTAGTTGAGGTTTATTGGGACTTCTTTTTTTCCCATAATGCCGTATTTTGCTTCTCCGACTTTGTTGTCTTTTCTGAAATTGCTTGCAAAGGCATCTAGGGTAGAGTAGACGTTTATCCATTCTATTTTTTCAGACATTTTATCGGTTCTTTCGGTGAAGAAATTAGGATAGTAGTTGTCTATAAATTCGTATGGTGCTCCTACGGTTATGAGTAGTTTGATGTTGTTTAGTATGTTGTTACATGGTTCGGTTCCAATTGGAAATAAGGCATCTAATGCTATGATGCTTCCGAAACTATAGGTATGTAAATGGATGGTTGGATTTTCTTCATTTTCTACTATGTATTCTACTAGCGCATCAAAGTTGCCTTGTATGATTTGGGATTGCTCACCGTATTGGATGTAGTTGTCTATGGTTGTGAATTCCGCTGCTAATTTCGTGAGTAGGGTAGTGGATTCTGGTATGAATATTATTAATAATGAAGTTACAGGAAGTATTTTTATACTGTATTCTTTTAAGCCTTTTAAAAAGTTATTGAATGAACAAATTAGTTCGATTCCATAGCAATTGAAACCATTAAAAATGGAAAGTATAGACGGAATAATAAATATTACAGCTAATGACATTATTAAAAAAATAAGAAACATGTAAAATGTTTGTCCTCCCTTAGTGTAAGTTGTTTTTTTGAACAAACTGACTATTATTCTAGGAAACTTTCTAATCACTAAAAGTAATAATGCAATGTTCTTGTATAATAGGTTTTTGTTTTGGAATTTTTGGTTTAGGAGTTCGTTGTATTCGAAATCGTAGAAGGAATAGAGTAGGGTGTCTTTGTCTGATTTTGGGTGTTCTTTTGGGTGTTGGAATATTCTAACCGCTAGACTACTTTGGTCGTCGTTGTAATAGATTTTTTCAACTTTGGTGTAGAAGTTAATCCCAGAGGTACTATATTCTAATTCTTTGATATAGCGTGCTGCATACTTTTCTACTGACTCTTTTGTCGTTGATTGACCTAGTCCCGATATGTAGATTCCTGTTGGCATTACTTATTTTAATAATATTTGCCAAATTAGTAATTGGAATTATTGCATTTTACGGTTTTTGAGACTATTTTTTACGGTTTTGATTTTAACTTGTTTTATCTTTGGTAAAGATACTTTTGTTGATTTTAAATCTCTGATAAATCCGAACGATCTGTATTTTTTAGTTACCTGATGAAAGGATTCGTGAGGGATCGGTGCTGGTTTTCTTTGTGGACTATGTAGTTTTTGAGTAGTACTTTAATTCCTAAATCGTTTGGTTTTTTGGTGTTTTCTAATGAGATGAAATACATTTCCCCGCTCCCAAACAAATCCTTTTGCGTGGTTCTACAATTTAAAATTTTGAAAAACACAAACATTATCTAATAAACCTTTTTCTCCAGCATAATCTGGAGCACTACTATACTTGTAGTCTTCTGGTCTAAAAACGATTCCTTCTTCAACTGGGTTATTGTGAATGTAATCTATTTTTTGTTGAATTACTTCATTACTCCATAATTCAATTGGTTTGTTATCGTGTCTCCAAAACTGATAATTGGTTGTATTGGAACTTTTTTCTGCTTCTTTTTTAAAATAATCTAACAAAAATTCTTTTCTACTTTCTCTTGGATTTTCTTGTATGGCTTTAATTACGTTTCTACTTGTAAACCTTTTAAAATCTCCTAATAAAAGTTCAGGTTTTTGATTTTCTATACTTCTAAAAATTAAATGTATATGATTTGTCATTATGCACCAAGCATGAATCTCCATTCCCTTTTTTTGCTGACAAAATTCTAAACTTTCTAAAAGTAAATCTTTATACTCATTTCTTGTAAAAACATCTAACCAACCTACCACAGCAAAACTTACAAAATATAGTCCCTCTGAATTATGGAATTTATAATTTCTACTCATATTTGATTTTTTTATCAAATATAATAAACTTTATTTATAACCACATTTTTCAGAACCACGCGAAGGGATTCGCGCGGGAGCGGGGGAGCGGGGGATTAAAAAAACGGCATTTCTGAATCATACATCAATGCCGTTTATCTTTTTGCGAACTAGTTAACTAATCCTATTTTCAATTTAGGATTTTTGAATGGTTATCGTTATTATTTTGGCATATTTGCAATATCTTCTTTTGAAAAACCTGCTTTTAATATTAATGTAGTATCTGTGATTTTTTCATCAAGATAAATCCTACATACTTCTGGGTTTTTATGAGAATAAATTACTTTGAAAAATTCCCCAACTCTTTCTCCATTGTTATCTCTTGGAGAATCAGAAAAATTTGAATTCCCATCTATAAAAAATTTAAAATTCAAATAAGGGCTCTTAGCAGCCCCTTTAAATTCCGTTATCTTACCTACTGTCACTATTCCTGACTCTTTAAGCTCTTTGTTATAATTGTTCCCATAATAAAAATTATATGATAGCCATAAAACAAAAATCGCAATGACAATAAAATATCCGTTTTTTTTAAACATAATTCTTATTTATTTATAGCGTTTGATGCACTTGACCCAACAGCCTCTACAGATGTATTTAGCATTCCATGGTAAATTGTAGAAAAAGATGCATTCGGAACCATCCTATCAGACATTCTAAAACTGCTTTTAGCTCCATTTCCCAAATAATTTAACATAACGTTGTTATATGTTGTATTTAAATCGTTTACCATTTTATCCTTAGCAATTTTATCAGGACTAAAATCTATAGCACTCCCTGCCAGTATAGGAGCTAATCCATTATATCCTGACGCAATTACACTAACTGGATTAACTTTCGTTAAATCACCCCCATTTGCAACTGTTTGACCAATAGTATTTGCAAACATATTTGCACCCGCATATTCACTCAATCCACCATACATAAAAGACTGTATTGAAATTACTGTTGGATTAGTAGCCAAAGTTGCTACACTAGATTGAATAGCAGGAGAACATGAAACTAAAACAGGTAAAGCGTAAGCAGTTCCAACTCCAGCTGTTGCCAATACTGTTAATGTACCAATGACTGTTCTGCCCGCTTGGTTTCGCTCTTGCATCATTTTCTTTCGTGCAGGTTGATAGTATTCAGCATTATAGTATTCTTTAAAAGATTGATAATTTGTACCGTTGTGCTTATTATACTGTTCCAATGTAGGTCTTCTAGGGTCATTCATTATATGACTTGAAATTAATGAATAATTGAAACTTGCTGGTTCAGATGCCCCTGAATCAGGGGTTATTACGACTTCTTGTCCTTGAAGAAAATATTCTTCATCATCACCGCCACCACTTTCCAATAAGCCTGTTGGGTCACCCCATAATACTGGATTATTAAATGCAAAACGATATGGCGATAAAGATGGCATTATATCTGTCATCTTATCAATATTATGAAAACGTCCTAAAGCATTGTCGTACATTCTAAAGTCCATTGCTGTAACATTAAGCCCCAACTCGTCTTGGTATTCTTTACCGTTGTACTTATAATTATACCTTCCATCACCAGTAAATCTTGGAAAAAGAATTAGTATTAATTCATTTATTTGGTCGTTATTGATGTATTGTCTTTCGTTGGTGTTATAGGCTGTGTGTTTGAGTCCAAAGGAGTAGAAGTTGTTTTCTTCTAGGATTTCATCATGTGTTATTAAATTGTCTCGGTTGGCATCTGAATAACTCAATCGGATGTTTCCTAAATGGTCTGTGAAGTTAAAGACGTGTTTGAATTT